>Ga0302317_10003351_pt1 | contig 10606 bp, 5 predicted proteins | sample III_Palsa_N3_3_FD_200450 | JGI IMG/M metagenome (GOLD analysis project Ga0302317, IMG submission 200450) | Peat permafrost microbial communities from Stordalen Mire near Abisko, Sweden - III_Palsa_N3_3 | ecosystem: Environmental > Terrestrial > Soil > Palsa > Peat permafrost | place: Sweden...
CGGGCACCGTCGCCACGCAGCTACCGCAGCTGACCAAAAGTGTTGGGGTGCGCGTATGGATCCCCGATGCCATGCAGCTGAAGATTCCGCAGCTCGCACGCCTGCCGATCAGGGCGCCGGATGGCCACGTCTTTCCACTCGGGCGCGTGGCAACGCTGGAGCCCGTGAGCGGCCAGCCGCAGATTTCGCGCGAGGATCTGCAGCCGATGGTCGCCGTCACGGCGCGCATCGAAGGTCGTGGCATCGGCGCGGCGGTGGCCGATGTCAAAACGCTGCTGGCCAAACCCGGCGTGCTCGATGCGGGCGTGCGCTACGAGCTGGGTGGCCTGTACCAGCAGCAACAGATCGCCTTCGTCGGTTTGAGCAAGGTATTTGCCGCAGCGCTGGTCGCCGAGTTCATCCTGCTGATGTTCCTGTACCAGCGGCTGTGGCTGGCGCTTATCGTGCTGGGCTGTTCGCTGTTTTCGACGACGGCGGTTTTCATGGCGCTGTGGTTGAGCGGCGTCGATCTCAATATCACCGCCATGATGGGCATGACCATGATCATCGGCATCGGCACAGAGATGGCGATCTTCTACGTGTCGGAATACGTGAGTCTCGCCGAAACGGTCGAGCCGCGGCTGGCCTTGCGCCAGGCCAGCGTCGACCGCTTGCGGCCCATCACGATGACGACGCTGGCGGCGATCCTCACCCTGCTGCCGCTGGCGCTAGCGATCGGCCGGGGCTCCGGCCTGCAGCAGCCGCTGGCGATCGCCATCATCGCTGGACTGATGCTGCAATACCCGATGGTGCTGCTGGTGATGCCGACGCTGATCGGCCTTACGCTGAAGCGTCGCGCCTGAGATACTTCCACGGGCGCACTCGAGCGCACTCGCAGCCCTGACGAACTCCCGCACCCGCGAGGGCCGGCAAATGGCCGCGAAATCGTAACCTACTGCCAAATCCAGACAAACGAATATGCCGCGCTTGCCCCTGCCGGATAATTCGTCATATAACGCTTCATCGTGGCTTGTCTGACCAGCGAATTATTTTTAATTGTTTATTTAATCAAGCGGGGTTTTTACATCGCCTGATTAATGGCTGGATGAATCTATGTGTGGATTTGTCGGACGTTACGCACCGGAGGCGATTGTGAGCAGCCTCCTGCCAAGCGCCGCTGAATAGCGTCGCGTTGCCGCCGCAGACCATTATGCGCGCAAACGCTTACGTTTCAGTTCTTGCGAATACTTAGATTTCGCTTAGCTAAAGCAACTATTTTTATGTCCTTTTAAAATATTTTAATAAATCGATTCCGGTTATCAAACTGTCACAGTTTAAAACTAGAAATAGCGGGTCATTAACGCCCAACCCTATTTCTGGACAGCCATGAAGCGGATCAGTCGCACCACTCTTTTCACGAGCACCCAGCTTGCGTTTTGCCTGATAGCCACCTCGCCTCTGGCCAGTTACGCCAGCGATGTCCCGCCTGCAGCTGCCGCGCCGGCAACGACGACCGGCGCCAACACCGACTCGTCCAAGAAAGTGAAGAATCTCGACGCAGTGAAGGTCACAGGCTCTGCCGTCACGGTCGACAAGATCGCGCCAACGCAGGGTTCCATGATCGCGATCCAGCCGCAGTCGATCATCGGCGAACAGTACCTTCGCGAAAACGTCGCACCGACCGGCGATTACAGCGACGCTATCTCGATCGCACCGAGCATCTCCACCGTCGCGCCGAACGGGCCCGGCCTGATGGAGGCGCAGAGCGTCACCATGCGCGGCTTCCAGGACGGTGAGTACAACGTCACCTTCGACGGCATTCCCTGGGGCGACTCGAACGATTTCACGCACCACTCGACCTCGTACTTCACCACGCAGGACACCGGCAACATCGTGGTCGATCGTGGCCCGGGTACCGCAAGCACGCTGGGCAACGCCACGTTTGGCGGCACTATCGCGGTGGGCTCTCGCACACCATCGGACACCGCTGGTATCGAGCCTTACCTGACCTATGGCAGTTTTGGCACCTGGGTCGAAGGCGCCCAGCTCAATACCGGCGCGATTCCGGAGACCGGCGGCACCACGGCGCTGATCAACATGGAGAACGCCCGATCGGACGGCTATCTGACGTACGCCGGACAGCGCCGGCAGAACATCTTCGCCAAGATCGTGCAACCGATCGGCGACAACACCACGCTGACGTTTGTCGGCATGTACAACAATATCCATCAGAACGTGCCGCTCGGCGCGACGCGCGCCGAGATCAACGCGTACGGGCCGAATGACGGCTTGAACAACAATCCGTACAGCCAGGACTACTACGGCTATAACATCGACAATATCGATACCTATATGAGCTACGTCGGACTGCACTCGGCATTCGACGGCTGGACGATCGACAACAAGGCCTACACCTATTCGTACAACCACTTCGGCTGGAACGGCGAAGATCCGAACGGTGAGTACCCTAACGGCACCATCTACAGCCCGCTCGACGTGCCGGCCCAGGCCCTGCGCAATACGTACACGTCCTACGGCGACATCTTCCGGCTGAGCAAGGAGCTGGGACCCGGCGAGCTGCGCACCGGCTTCTGGTATGACCGCCAACGCAACCTGCGCACGCTTTACGAGGTCGATGCCAACCTTAACTATGCGTACAACGCGCCGACCCAGCTGGCGGCGACGGATCGCGATATGCGCGACACCTTGACGACGTTTCAGCCCTATCTCGAATACAACTGGAACGTTACCGACCAGGTATCACTGACCGGCGGCGTGAAATACGCCGACTTCAAACGCGGCATCAATGCTGTCGTGAATCAGGGAACCGGCGAGCCGCTGGTGTATTCCAAGGATTACAGCAAGACATTGCCATCGCTGGCCCTGCACTGGCAGTTGAGCGATGACTGGACCGCCTATGCGCAGGTGGCCAAGGGTTTCCTTGCACCCAACCTCAATACGCTCTACACCATCGCGCCGCAGGAGAACACGCTCAAACCCGAGCAAACCATCAATAAACAGCTCGGCACCACGTGGAGCGATGGCCGCCTCACGCTATCGGCGGATGCTTACTACATCAATTTCAACAACAAGATCGAAAGCCGCACTATCGGCCCCATCACGACGTTCTATAACGCGGGCGGCGCCGTCTATAAAGGTCTGGAAGCGGAAGGCACGTATCTGCTCGGTGGCGGCTTCAGCGTCTACGCCAACGGCTCACTCAATCGCGCCATCGACAACGCCACCAACCAGTGGCTACCCAACGCGCCCAGCAAGACCGCCGCGCTGGGTGTGATCTACAGCAACGGACCGCTCTATGCCTCGCTGATCGATAAATTCGTCGGCCATCGCTACGGCGATACCGGTCTGCAGCAGCCGTTCGGCGGATATGCCATCACCAACTTTGCTGCCAGCTATACGTTTGCCGAGGGCTTCGGCGCACTCAAGAGCATCAAGGTTGGCGTGCAGGTCAACAACGTATTCGACAACAAGAACATCTACTACCTCTCCGGTTACACCGTCCAAGACAACACGCCGCTGTATTTCACGATACCGGAGCGTAGCTACGAGCTGACGTTTTCGGCGAAGCTTTGATGGATGGCTAAAGCTCGCGTCATTCCGTCCCGCCATGCTCCTCGACTACAGCTGTTGATCGTCGATTTGGCGAAAAGGGCGGACGCCAAAAGGGCGCGAAGGATATTTCTTCGGGTTTGTTTCGATTGCCTCCAACCTTTCATAGGGCTGGAGGCAATGCCGTATCGACGCGTAAAGTTTCACTTGCACCTATTGACGCCATTGCTGCATCGCATCTATGTTCGAGCCATGTCATCGAACTTCCTTCCAACACGCACGCACCTTGCACCGGGTAATGCCGGCGTCATGTGCCCGTTGGCTAGCTCGGTATCGACCGACATTTCCTCGTCCACCATTACGATTACCACCACGACCGGTACCGGTACGGGGTGGGAGTCGGTGCGCGAATAGGTTTCTACAAACGCGCAACGGCTCCGCCCTCACAGAGGCGAGCCGGCACAGACCGACCCGCTTCCAAGAGTCGGGGCCTCATCCGGAGGCTACTGTGAACACCTGTGCACCCCAACTCGCCGAACAACCCCTCAAACGCCGCGCGGCTTTTCCGCTGGCACCCCCATCGTTGCGCCAGCGCGTATTGTCGGTGGGACTGATCGGACCGGGCCGCGTCGGCAGCGCCCTGCTCGACCAGCTTCGCGCGGCGCAGCCGCGGCTGCAGCGCGATACCGGGCTCGCCCTGCAGCTGCGCGGCGTGGTCGCCAGCAAGCGCATGTGGCTGGACTGCGACGACGCCGAGCTCAACGGCCGCCACGGTGGCGCGCAGACCTGGCGGCCGAATGATCTGGATGTATTCGCCGAGCACGTGCGCAACAGCGGCAAACATGCGCTGCTGATCGACTGCAGCGCCAACGACGAGATCGTCTCGCGCTATCCCGCCTGGCTCCAGTCTGGTCTGCACGTGGTGACACCGAACAAACTCGCCGGCAGCGGCCCGCTGGAGCGCTGGCAGGCGATTCAAAGCGCCTGCGCCGACGGCGCGCGCTTCCGCTACGAGGCCACGGTGTGCGCCGGGCTGCCGGTGGTGCAGACGCTGCGCGACCTGCTCGATACCGGCGACGAGCTGCTGGCCGCCGAGGGCATGTTCTCCGGCACGCTGGCGTGGTTGTGCAATCGCCACGACGGCGCGCAGCCGTTTTCCGCGCTGGTGCGCGAGGCGCATGCGCTCGGCTACACCGAGCCCGATCCACGCGACGATCTGTCCGGCATGGACGTGGCGCGCAAGCTGGTGATTCTGGCGCGCGAAGCCGGCTGGTCGCTCTCGCTGGACGACGTATCGGTGGAAAGCCTGGTACCCGAAGCGGTGGCCCACCTGCCGCGCGACGAATTCATGCACCGGCTGGATGAACTGGATGCGCCGATGGCGGCCAAACTGGCCGAGGCGCGCGCCTGCCACGGCGTGCTGCGCCACGTCGCCCATCTGGACCATGCCGGCCACGCCAGCGTGCGTCTGATGGTGCTGCCGGCGTCGCATGCGTTTGCTCATACGCGGCTGACCGACAACGTGGTGCAGTTTCGCACCCGCCGGTACTGCGATAATCCCATGCTGGTACAAGGTCCTGGCGCCGGGCCGGAAGTGACGGCGGCCGGCGTGTTTGCCGATCTGCTGCGCATCGCCGAATCGCTGCAGGTGCACGCATGAGCGCCCTGTCCCCCACCATTGCATCCGTCAAAAGCCCAGCCCAGGAAGTCATGAAGTCCGCCCCGCCACGTGCCCGCCGCGCCCTCGCCTTCGCCCCCGCCTGTGTGGGCAACGTGGGCGTGGGCTTCGACATCCTCGGCCACAGCATGGCCGGCGCCGGCGATCGCGCCGACGTGCGCCGCATCGAGGAGCCGGTGGTGCGCATTTCGGCGATCCACGGCAGCGTGGTCGATCTGCCGACCGATGCGCTCGGCAACACTGCCGGTGCCGCGCTGATCTCGCTGCGCAAGGCGCTCGGCCTGCGCCACGGATTCGACATCGTGCTGCACAAGGGCATTGCGCTGGGATCGGGCATGGCTGGCTCGGCAGCCTCCTGCGTGGCCGCGCTGGTCGCCGCCAATGCGCTGCTCGAAAAACCGCTGCCGCACGAATCGCTGTACGGCTTCGCCCTCGACGGCGAAGCGGTCGCCAGCGGCAGCCGCCACGGCGACAACCTTGGGCCGATGCTGCTCGGCGGCCTGGTGCTGGCCACCCACGATCGGCTGCTGCGCATACCCGTGCCGGCGAGTTGGCACTGCGCGCTGGTGCATCCGCATTTCGTGCTGGAAACGCGCAAGGCGCGCGCGGCGCTGGCCGGCGACTACCCGCTGAGCGCCTTCGTGGCGCAGAGCGCCAACCTCGCCCTGGTCCTGGCCGGCTGCTATCGCAGCGATGCCGCGCTGGTACGCGAAGGGCTGAAAGACGTATTGGTCGAACCGCGTCGCGCCGCGCTGGTGCCGAACTTCGCCCGCGTCAAACAGGCCGCGCTCGATCATCGCGCGCTGGGCGCCAGCATCTCCGGCGCGGGCCCCAGCGTGTTCGGCTGGTACGAGCACCGCAGCGAGGCCGAGGCCGCCGCCGCGGCGATGCGCGCCGCGTTCGCCGAAGCAGGCCTCGATAGCGACACCTATGTCGCACCCGTGGACGGCCCCGCCGCGCGACTGATCGATGCCATCGAGGAAAAGACCTGGGCTGACGCCCCCGCTGGCGACGGCGCATGACCGAAGCGAATTTGAAAACGCACGCTGCTGCCGCGCCGATGCGGTATGTGAGCACGCGCGGCGGCAGCCCCGCCGTATCGATCAGCGCCACGATTGCCGCCGGCCTTGCGCCCGATGGCGGCCTCTACGTTCCCGAAACGCTGCCGCGGCTCGATGCTTCCGACTTCGATTCCGACGGCACGCTCGCCGATACCGCCGCGACATTGCTGGCACCGTTTTTTGTCGGCGATGCGCTGGCCAGTGAGCTGCCCGCCATCTGCGCCGAATCGTTGAATATCGACACTCCGCTGCGCGCGCTGCCGCAGACCAATGCACACGTGCTGGAGCTGTTTCATGGCCCAACGGCGGCTTTCAAGGACATCGGCGCGCGCTTCCTCGCCGCCTGCATGCGCCGTCTGCCGCGTGCCGACGCACGGCCGCTGACGATACTTGTCGCCACTTCGGGCGATACCGGTGCCGCGGTCGGCGCCGCATTTCATCAGCAGCCCGGTTTACGTGTGGTCATTCTGTATCCCGATGGCAAGGTGTCACCGCGCCAGGCGCATCAGTTAGGCTGCTTCGGCGACAACGTGCACGCGCTGCGCATCGATGGCCGTTTCGACGACTGCCAGCGGATGGTCAAGGCAGCACTCAGCGATGCCGAGCTGCAGGCTGCGGTGCCGCTCACCTCCGCCAACAGCATCAGCCTGGGCCGCCTGCTGCCGCAGATGAGTTACTACGCGCATGCGGCGTTGAAATGGTGGCGCGAACACAGCGAATCGCTCCACGTCATCGTACCCACCGGCAACCTCGGTAACGCAATGGCCTGCCTGTGGGTGCGCGAGATGGGCCTGCCGATCGGTCAGGTGCAGCTGGCCTGCAACGCCAACGCCACGCTGCCCGACTATTTTGCCGGGGGCGAGTACGAGCCGCGCGCCGCCATCACCACGCTGGCCAACGCGATGGATGTTGGTGCGCCAAGCAACATCGAGCGTCTGCGCTGGACCTTCCCCGACGAGCGCGCGATGCGGCTACTGCTGCAGGCGCACAGCGTCAGCGATGAGGCGATTCAGCAGACTATCACCGCCCACGCGCGCGAGCATGGCGAAGTGTTCTGCCCGCACACGGCCACCGCCGTGCACCGGCTCGACCAGCTGCGAGCGGCTGGTGATACTTCTCCGTGGACGGTAGTGGCCACCGCTCATCCGGCCAAGTTCGATAGCGTTGTCGAACCACTGATCGGACACCCGCTTCAAATTCCGCGATCGCTTGCGGCGATGTTGGCACGTCCGGCTGTCGCTGATCCGATGGTGGCGGATGATGGTGTGCTTAAGAAGCATCTGCGGCGCTGAACGCTGAGGCCATCATGTAATCGTTCAAAACGAGAAAGGCCAAACCGGCTTGTCTGCTAGCCTTTCGCGCTGGATGTCAAGGAATGCACCACATGACGTTGAGCGCCAAGTTCGCCACAGCCATCAGCCTCGTCACACTTCTGGCGTTTGCGGGACTCATCCCGCTAGGCCGCTGGCACGATGAATATTTCACGCTCTACCATTTTCATGAATCCGGCTTCCCCTACCTCGGCGAGCGCCTTCTGCGCTGGAGTCCGCGTCCGCTCTCTGAATTATTGGCTTACACGTATTCTCTGGCGGTCTACCGGTTTGACTCACCCCTCATCACGGAATTTCTCGCGATCTTCTGGCTGATGTTCGTGGCTGCTGCACTGTGGCCTGTACTGCATAACGACAGGGCATTTCTGTGCGCATCGGTACTGGTGGCTTTGCTTTTACTGGGACATCCCGTAGCCGAAGTTTTTTACTGGCCTTTCGCCACAGTCGCCTATCTGCCTACGGTCGCCGCAGCGCTGCTCCTGCTAACCCTCGACTGGGGCGATCAAATCGAAGGACTTTCGGGAAACGCGTGGATTTTTTTCGTGCTGACGATTGCCGCGGCGAGCTCCGAGGTTGGCGCGTTGTTTTCAGCTATCTACGTCGTGCTGCTGCTGACGACCCGAAGCACAGAAGACGGTCGTGGCCACCTGATATTCGCCTTTCCATTGCTTCTTTCGGGAACAGTTCTCTACTTGCAATTCACCGGACGCGTAGCTACAGGCGGTGAAGTTTTCGGTGACCCATCCGTCGCACACCATCCGATTGCGACCATGTCCGCCGTTGCGAAGCACCTGCCTTTCGAGCTTCTGAAAGGCGATAGCGGACATCATGCATTCACTCTCCTGACTTCGGGCTTGGCCACGAAGCTCCTATTCTTTTTTGGCGTCTACATCGTCATGTCCGCAAAAAGGGAATGCGCCCCTCGAATACAGAAACGACGACTGATTCTCGCCGCCGCAGCCATTGCCACGGCTACGCTGACGCTCGCTGCTGCACTTTATAATTTTGGATCTACCTGCTGCGAACGGCATGCCACGATCCGTCAGGAATACGTCTTCATCGCCGTCGGTTCGATAGCCAGTTATGTAGCGGCACGCTGGCCGAGTCGCAGTGGCCGGCATGCCGGATTACTTCTGGTATGTGCCCTGTTGATTCCATTGGCGGTAGCTATACCGAAACTAAAAACTGAATACACTGGATACGCTGAGAGGCTACATGCGAATAATCAGACTTGGCAATCCGGCCGCTCCAGCGGATCCATTCTGCGGATAGAACAAGCGGCGCCTGGACCTATCAGCGGTGGCCAAGTCATTGCCCAAGGCACCTATCAAAGCGGATCGCCGGCCACAAATGACGTACCCTGGATGCTCGTTTTTTTTGGCAAGAAATCAGCCGTCGTGACCGCGCCAAATGGGGAACAAAGCAACGATATGCGCCGGTAAATGGGCTTGCTGAACTGATGGAAACATTTCGCCACGCAGCTCAGTTTGCTCAACGGCACGCGCGCCAACAGGCGAGGGCTGACCCGCTACGTTTCTGCCTTGAATCACATCACATAAGAAACATCTGGACGCCCAGCCGTCCAAACGACAATTCGGTCGCACGAAAAAAGTTACCAACGAAACTACTTCAGAAAAAGGTTGACAGGCTTTAGCAAGGTGCCTTACGGTCAGGGACATGTCGCAACGCAACAGCCACCGCAGCAGCGCCCTGACCCTTCCACTCATCGCGGTCGATGTGTTGCTGCAGCTGCGCGGCAAGCTCCTTCTTACCCTTGTACTCGTACTCCTTATTACCAACGGAGGTGCGGGCTGAGGGCATGTGTCCAGGTAAATAGAAACAAACCTGAAGACTCCCAAAAACCCCGCACCGGCAACGGAGCGGGGTTTTTTTTGCCTCCAGCAACGCACACACAGCGGAGCCATGATGAAACATCCAAATCAGCAATCTGACGACGGCATTAGCGACGTAGCGGCCGATCACGTGCGCATTTTCGACACCACCCTGCGCGACGGCGAACAGGCGCCCGGCTTCTCGATGGACCGCCGGGCCAAGCTGCGCATGGCGCAGGCGCTGGAAGCGCTGGGTGTCGACGTGCTCGAGGCAGGATTTCCGCAAGCCTCGCCGGATGACTTCGCCGCTGTGGCCGATATCGCCCGCCTGCTCAAAACCACCACCGTCTGTGGCTTGGCACGCTGCCAGACCGGCGATATCGACACCACCGGCCGCGCGCTGGAAAAAGCGTGGCGTTCGCGCATCCACGTGTTCCTGTCGACCAGCCCGCTGCATCGCGAGCACAAGCTGCGCATGAGCAAGGCGCAGGTGCTCGATGCCACCGTGATGGCGGTGGAGCGCGCTCGCGGCCTCTGCCACGAGGTGGAGTTCTCGGCCGAGGACGCGTTACGTACTGAACCCGAATACCTGGTGGAAGTGTTCAGCGCCGCCATTGCGGCCGGTGCCACCACGGTCAACGCGCCCGACACGGTCGGCTACACCACGCCGTCGGAAATCTTCGAGCTGTTCACCTACCTGCGCAACAACGTCAAGGGCGCGGACAAAGTGGTGTTCTCCAGCCATTGTCACGACGATCTGGGTATGGCGGTAGCCAACAGCATGGCCGCGATCAGCGCCGGGGCGCGTCAGGTCGAATGCACCATCAACGGCATCGGCGAGCGCGCCGGCAACGCCTCGCTGGAAGAAATCGTGATGGCGCTGAAGGTGCGCGGGCACTATTTCGGCGTCGACACGCGCATCGACACGCGCAAGCTGCATCCGACCTCGCGCCTCCTGACCCAGATCACCGGCCAGCACGTGCCGCGCAACAAGGCCATCGTCGGCGACAACGCCTTCGCGCACGAGTCGGGCATTCACCAGCACGGCATGCTGAAGCATCGCGGCACCTACGAAATCATGCGCTCGGAAGATGTCGGCATTCCCGAAGTGCGCATGGTGCTGGGCAAGCACTCTGGCCGCGCCGCGCTGCGCCA
>Ga0302317_10003355_pt1 | contig 10604 bp, 13 predicted proteins | sample III_Palsa_N3_3_FD_200450 | JGI IMG/M metagenome (GOLD analysis project Ga0302317, IMG submission 200450) | Peat permafrost microbial communities from Stordalen Mire near Abisko, Sweden - III_Palsa_N3_3 | ecosystem: Environmental > Terrestrial > Soil > Palsa > Peat permafrost | place: Sweden...
CCGCTGAGCACACGCACCATCAGAACGTGCTGCAATACCGCCGCGAGCTTGATCTAGCCCCGGCTGGAATTGAGCGCGCGAAACTGATCACCTTGATCGCTCGTGAGAAAATGCGGGCCGAAGAAGAGGGTTGGCCTGAGACCGCTGATTGATGGATGGAAGGACCCGGGCGATCGCCTAGAGGGCGCGGTGAATAGGCGCCCTGCCTTGAATGGCCGCGACCTTGCCATGGACGATTGAAACCTTGGTGCCTGGCCTTCGGCTCGTTACGTCGACGGTCGCGCCGAGTCGCCGGGCAAGCGCCTCGACGATGCCGGTGCCAAGCCCGGGCGTGGCCATTGTCGGCTCCGGCGGCATCCCAACGCCATTGTCACGGACCGAGAGCGTCCAATTGGGTCCCCGGGACTCGTAGTCCACGAAAATCCTGTCGTCTGCGCCATCCTCGAAGGCATGTTTGAGCGCGTTGATGACCAGCTCGGTGATGATGAGGCCAAGACTCACGGAGACATCGGCGTCGACGCAGGTGTTGTCGATCGTTGCCGTGATGGATTGCCTGTTGTGGTCCCGGATCATCGACGCTCCGAGGCTCCGGCAGAGCTGAACAAAGTATGGGCGAAGCTCAACCGGCCCAATACGCGCCGCGGCGAGGTGCTGTTGAACCGTCGCAATCGACATGACGCGATTGTGGGCATCGGTCAGGTGGGTCCGCGTTTCGTCGTCCGACTGCACGTTTCGCGCGCTTTGGAGCAACACGCTGGCGATGACCTGAAGGCTGTTGGCGACGCGGTGCTGGATATCGTTAAGCAGGATGGCCTTCTCCCGCACGAGGTCATCCCTGACTCGTTCGGCGAGGCGTGCGTCGGTCACGTCCGAGACCGTCATCAGAATGCGGGTGACGCCCGGGTCGCCATAGGCCAGCTTCTCCGCCTTGATGACGAGTCGGCGAAGGGGTTTGTTGGCGCCGTTCAGGTCCATCTCATAGGCGTCAATCGCGGCCTGACCCGCCGCTGTCGCGCTCAGCAAAGACCGAAGGCGCGGCAAGTTCCATTCGCCGGCGCCAAGATTGTAAACCTCGACTCCCCGCGCCGTTCCTACGTCGATCTGGAAAGCCGATCCGAAGGACAAGCTGGCGGCGACAACCCATAGGTTTTCGTCGAGCAGCAGGAGCGGAGCATCAGACGAGGCGATCACCGCTAACGTGAGGCTCTCGGCCACACTCGGTTGGGGGCTCGGGCGGGCCATGCCTGGCCTTTCAAAGATGGCCGGAGGCCTGCGCAGTGCAAATCGTGCCCGGTCGACTCAGAAGCAGACCACGCTGCTCCAAACGTCACGCCCTAGGGATCAAACCTCCCATGACCACATCTGTTCCTTCACGTCGCAGCTGTGCGTTAACCGACGTGTCCTCTTGGTCGTCTGAAGGCAGACGGAGTGGTTTCCACGCTCAATAAGGCGGCACGGCTAAGGGACGCTGGACCGTTGTTCGGGGCAGTTGGCCCCAAGCGGACCTCGGGATCGTCCGCTGGGGTCGAGTGCAGACGTTGGCTTTTCGCCGGGAAGCGGGCGTTCGCCCAGGTCGCCGACAAACGGATCCTCCAAAGTCATGCCTCCCACATCAGGCATGGCCGGGATACACAAGGGCAGGTTTTCCGGTCCGGGGGGGCGAGCATGGAGATCATCGAGGAGCCGTTTTCGATATGGCGGCTTATGCGCGCCTGGCTCAATCGGCCGGCGTCCACCAAGCCGGCCGTCCGGTCCGCGGACGATATGGCCGAGGACCAGCAGGGCGATGCGCCGCGCCGGGATCAGGCGACAGAGGATCCAGCCCAGTCCGAAGTGACGGCGGCGGCCGACGACGCCGAATCCCTGGAGGTCGCCAACCTTGGCGACCCGTCGGTGCTGGCGGGGTTCAACTATTCCGTCACCAACTATGGCCGGGCCGATGACGGCGCGCTTTGGGTGGAACATCTGCTGGTCTGCAATGAGTGCATCGCCGGCGACATGTTTTCGATCGTGTCGTTTCCGACGGTCGCGCCGGACCCGTCACCCTATGCCGGCGTGGCGCCCGGGGAGACCGTCTACCGTCCGCCCTGGAGCGCGCGATGCATCGAGTGCGGCGCCGAGAAGACCATCTTCGATACCCGGACTGCGGGCTATAGCCGGGTTCTGAACGGGGCGAGCGGCGATGTGCGCCGCGCCGACGAGCCGACCGACGAAACCGGCGCGGCGACGGTCTATGTGTCGTTGATCTATCGCGCGAAGCTCGACGAGCTGACCGACCCGGCGGCAAGGGCGAAGGCTGCGCCGGCCGACCTATTCGACGCCGTCCATATTCGCGGGGTCTCGCCACACGCCGAGACGATCTTCGAGGTGTGGCAGGCCTGCTCGTGACGATCGAGGCGGGAACGGACCGCCTTGGCGTCGAGCGCTGACGCCGGTCCCACCCTGCATTTGCTCGCCGGCTGTCCCAGTGTGCCCAGACCCGCGTGGCAGGCGATAGGCGTTGCTATTGCGCCCCTGCCGCGTTCAATCGGCTTCCACCGAGAAGGGCCGCGCATGTCTCGACCACTTGGCATGACGGCGCGCCTGGGCCGGTCCGTGGCGTTGACGCTGCTGGCGCTGGTCATCCTGGCGATCGCGGCCGCCGTTTGGCAGGGCTGGCGCACGCCGACGGGAACCCCCGAATACGTCGCACTGGGCAGTTCGTTCGCGGCCGGCGCGGACCTGGGGCGGCTTGAGACCCACAGTCCGCTGCTGTGCGCTCGCAGCGTCAACGGCTATCCGCAGAAGCTGGCCCGGATGCGCGGTCTGTCGATCGTCGACATGTCCTGCGGCGGGGCGGTGACGAAACACCTGCTGGGCGGCGGGCAGTATTTCCAGGGGCCACAGATTCGCACCATCGACGCCAGGACCAGGCTGGTGACGATCACGGTCGGCGGCAACGACATCGGCTATATCGGCGACCTGTCTCTGCTGGCCGCGCGCCATGGCCACACCGCATTTGGGTGGCTGGTGAGAACCTTCTGGAAAGGCCCGAAGACGCCGGCCCAGCGGGACTTCGCCGGGTTGCAGAAAGAACTGCTGGCGACCCTGAAGGCGGTCCATGCGCGGGCGCCCGGGGCCACGGTCGTCGTGGCCAGCTATCCGACCATCCTGCCGCCGGCCGGGACCTGCCCGACACTCGGGTTGAGCGGAGCGGAAGCCGATCTTATGCGCCAGGTTGGCGACAAACTCGCGGCGACCACAAGATCCGCGGCCCTGCAGGACGGCGCGATCCTGGTCGATATGAATACGCTCGGCGCCGGGCATAACGCCTGCTCGTCTGTCCCCTGGACGCGCGGCTGGACCAATGCTGGCGCGGCGCCCTTCCACCCCACGCTGGCGGGCGCCCAGGCGACGGCCGAGGCGGTCTTGGCGGCGGTCAAATTGTAGGGACCGATCGGCGGTGGCGCCTACCACTTTCCGGGCGTCGATAGGCCACGCGGGCCGCCAAACCGTCCCATCCGGACCATGCAGCCGGCAGGCATTGGCTTGGCGAAACACTGGCCGGACAGGAACCTGTAGGCGTAGCTGTCTTTCGAGGTCGCGATCCCCAGCGCGACCATAATCGCCAATGTGCTCCACACCGCCGCCCATCTCCACCTGGACATCGCCCCCTCCCATGCCGTCGCGCGCTGGCTCCGCTCTATGGCTCAAGAGTAGGGCGACCTGCCTTCTGTGTCCAAAGCGGAGCCTTGGCGTATCCGGGGTTGATAGACGGCCGCCGCAAGCTGCTATGCTGCGACCTGGTCATCGAGAGGGGCGGGCTTTGGGCGTCGATATTCGGCGGCGATCGGTGATCGCGGCGGGCCTCGCCATGGCGATGGCGCCGCGTTCAGCCGACGCGGTGGCGGCCGGCCCTGGGCTGGCGGTCACCATCGACGACTTCAGCCTCGCGGACACGCCCCTTCTCAGTGGCGCTGACCGCGACGCCGCGATCCGCATGGCGCTCGGCCGCCACGGGGTGAAGGCGGCGGGGTTCGTGGCCGGCAAATATGTGGACGGCGAGCGCAGTCCGCGGGTGCTCAAGGCCTGGTCCGACCAGGGGCACATCCTCGGCAACCACAGCTTTTCGCACAGCTACTACGGCGGCAAAGACCCGGCCTGGATGATGGCGGACATTCTGAAGTGCGAGCCGTTGCTGACGCCCTACTCAGGCTTTCGGCGGCTGTTCCGCTACCCCTACCTCGCCGAGGGGAGAACGGCCGAAGGCCGCGACGCCCTGCGTGCGCTGCTGCGCGAGCACGACTACAGGATCGCGCCGGTGACCATCGACACCTCGGACTGGTATGTCGACAGCCGCCTTACGGCGCGGCTGACGGCCGATCCCCATGCGGATATCGCGCCGTATCGCCAATACTGGCTGGACCACATCTGGGACCGGGCGACCTATTATGATGGGCTGGCCAGGGACGTGCTCGGCCATTCGCTGGACCACACCATCCTGCTGCACCACCGCCTGACCACGGGCCTGTTCCTCGATGACGGGCTGGCGATGTTCCGCGAGCGTGGATGGCGTCTGGTGGACGCGGCGGCGGCGTTGGCGTCGCCGGACCTTGGCCGCAGCTACGACACCCTGCCTGCCGGGCAGAGCCTGGTCTGGGCCGCCGCGAAAGCCAGCGGCCGGTACGACGGACGGCTCCGCTATCCCGGCGAGGACGACACCTATGAGAAGCCCAGGATGGATGCGCTGGGGCTGTAGGCGCGGACCATGGGCGCGGCGCCCGATTTGCGCCTCGCCCCTTCTGCGTGACGGCGGCTCAAGCTATGCTGGATGGCCCGGGTGGAGGTTTGCGGCATGGCCAAGCTCGTCTTCGGAATGAACCAGTCCCTGGACGGCTACGTCGACCACACGGAATTTCGACCCGACCCGGTGCTGTTTCGTCATTTCACCGACCACGTGCGCGACCTGGCCGGCTGCCTGTACGGACGCCACCTCTACGAGGTCATGCAATATTGGGACGAGGACGATGCTGGGTGGGGCGCGGACGAGCGCGACTACGCGACCGCGTGGCGCAGCCAGCCGAAATGGGTCGTGTCGCGGACGCTGAAGTCGGTCGGCCCCAACGCCAGCCTGGTCTCAGGCGACCTTGAGGCGACAGTCCGCGAGCTGAAGGCCCGGCTGGTCGGGGAGATCGACGTGGCGGGGCCGGACCTGGCGCGCAGCCTGACCGAGCTTGGCCTGATCGACGAGTATCGGCTCTACATTCACCCCGTCGTGCTCGGCCGCGGCAAGCCGTACTTCGCCGCCGCCAGGCCGCCGCTGCGCCTTGTGGCCAGCGATCGGATCGGCGATGAGGTGGTCAGGTTGACCTACGTTCCCGCCTGATCACGCCGCCGACGGCGGGGCCGTGTCCGACAGCAGGGCGTAGACGGCGTCGATGGTGCGGGCCTGGCGCAGTTGCTGGCGCAGTTCGGACTTGCGCAGCAGGCGGGCGATGCGGGCGAAGGCCTGCAGGTGCTCGGGGCCGGCGTCGACCGGCGACAGCAGCGCGAACAATATGTCCACCGGCGAGCCGTCCACCGCGCCGAATTCCACCGGCCGTTCCAGGCTGACAAATACCGCGCGCACCCGGTCCAGGCCCGGCGTCTTGGCATGGGGCACGGCGACGCCGTAGCCGACGCCGGTGGAGTCCAGCTGCTCACGCGCCTGCAGGGCGTCAAACACCTCGCCGGCGTCAAGGCCGAAGCGGCGGGCCGCGGTCTCAGCCACCAGCGACAGCACCTGGTGCTTTGAGGACGCGCCAGCCTTCAGCGTGACGCACCGCCGATCCAACAAATCAAGAATGTCCATTAACCCGACGCCCGCTGCTCACGGTCACTAACCCCCATCGGCCTGAGGAACGCTCCAACCCTCAACCCGGCTCCCCCAATTTGATCAGGGGGAGCCGAACGGGTCCATCAGGCATGTCCGTTCGGGGCGCTGGTGCGCTCCGGGTCGATCCAGCCGATATTCCCGTCCGGTCGGCGGTATACCACCGACAAGCCCCCGTGCGCGGCGTTCCTAAACACGATTGTTTGAGATTCGGTCAAGTCCAGCTGCATGACCGCCATGGAAACGGTCATCGTTCGCAGGGCTTCCTTGGTTTCGGCGATGATCATCGCCGCCGGCGCCGTGTGGCCGTCCGATTCGTCCCAGGCCTCGCCATCGTCGAGGTCGTCCGGATCGCGCAGCACATAGAGGGCGGCGGTCTCGGCCGCCTTGGCGGTGGCCTGCACCGAATGGCTCTTGAGCTTGCGCTTATAGCGGCGGATGCGGGTCTCGATCTTGGCCAGGGCCGCGCCGAAGGCGCCATGGGCGTCGCCGCCCAGGCCCTGGCTCTGCAGCTGCTGGCCCGAGGCCAGGGTAACCGCGCAGTCGACCTTGAAGTTATGTCCATCCTTGCTGACCAGCACCTCGGCGTCGCCGCCGCGGTCGAAATATTTGCCGATGCTGGTGAGAAGATCGTCGGTGACCCTGGTCCTTAGGGCCTCGCCGACCGCGACGTGTTTGCCGGAAACCTGAATCTGCATGGGCTACTCCAAACCTGAACGCGGCGGAGTCAAACGCTCGCCGCTTCTCGCGGACCGGGCGCTATGGAACGCCCATCGGCGCGTGCGGTCCACCCTTTTCAACGCGTGCGGGCTGGGAAGGATCAGCAGGCTTCCTTCAAGCGCCTGCGACGCTCAACGGAGGAGGGAATCCGCATGGCCTCGCGGTACTTGGCCACGGTGCGGCGGGCGACATCGACCCCGGCCTCGTTGAGAATTTCGACGATGCGGTCGTCCGACAGCACCGCGTCCGCCTCGCGCTCGGCGTCGATCAGGGCGCGGATCTTGTGCCGCACCGCCTCGGCCGAATGGGCCACGCCGCCGTCGGAGGACTGGATCGCGGCGGTGAAGAAGAACTTCATCTCGAACACGCCGCGCGGAGTGGCGAGGTATTTGTTCGAGGTCACCCGGCTGACGGTGGACTCATGCATGCCGATGGCGTCGGCCACCGTCTTCAGGTTCAGCGGCCGCAGGTGTTCGACGCCGAAGGCGAGGAAACCGTCCTGCTGGCGCACGATCTCGCTGGCCACCTTGAGGATGGTCTTGGCCCGCTGATCCAGGCTGCGCACCAGCCAATTGGCGTTGGCCAGGCAGTCGGCGACGAAGGTCTTGTCGGCGTCGCTGCGGGCGCCGCCGCTGATGCGGGCGTGATAGCGCTGGTCGACCAGCAGCCGGGGCAGGGTGTCGCCGTTCAGCTCCACATGCCACATGCCGCCGGAGCCTTCGCGAACGATGGCGTCGGGGGTGACCGGACTGGCCGGCTCGCCGCCGAAGGCCGCGCCGGGGCGGGGCGTCAGCGCGCGCAGTTCGGAAATCATCTCCCGCAGATCTTCATCGTCGACCGCGCAGGCCTTGCGCAGGGCAACCATGTCGCGGCGGGCGAGCAGGTCCAGGTTGGCCAGCAGGGCCGCCATCGCCGGATCGAAGCGGTTGCGCTCCTTCAGCTGCAGGGTCAGGCATTCGGCGACATCGCGGCCGAACACGCCGGTGGGCTCAAAGCCCTGCAGGCGGGTCAGCACCGCCTCGACCCGTTCAAGGTCGCAGCCCAGCCGGTCGGCGATCTCGCCAAGGTCCGCGCGCAGGTAGCCGCCCTCGTCGACGCTGTCGATCAGCACCAGGGCGATGGCGTGGTCGGCGCCGATGAGGCCGGAGACGGCGAGCTGGTCGGCCAGGTGCTCGCCCAGGGTCTTGGCGCGCTGCAGGGCGCCCTCGAAGCCTTCCGCGTCGGCGTCGAACGAGCCGCCGGAGCCGGCCCGGCTCCAGTCCACCGCGCCGCCGGTCTGATAGCCGTCGACCTCGGGCTCAGCCCCGCCGTCGCCGGTGGAGCGTTCGCCGGGCGAGGCGTCGCTGTAGAGGTCGGCGTGGGTGGCGTCCATGGCGTCGGCGGCCGCGGAATCGGGCGCCTCGTCCAGGGAGACTTCATTGAACTCTTTCGACTCGGCCTTGGGTTCGGGCTCGGAGTCGCCGTCGGCGCCGCCTTCGGGGCCGTCCTCCCGCTGCAGCAGCGGGTTGCGCTCCAGCTCGCCTTCCAGATAGGCGTCGAGCTCCACGCTGGACAGCTGCAACAGCTTGATCGCCTGCTGCAGCTGCGGCGTGATCACAAGGCCTTGGCCCTGCCTAAGCTCCAGTCGCGGACTGAGCGCCAACCGTGAGTCTCCCTTGGCGTGAATCTTGCCTGCTGGTTCTACCCGCTGCGTCCAACTGAATCGTTAATGACGAAAATGGGGTCGGCCCAAAAAGCCTCGTTCCCCCGGCCTTGTGCCGGGGGCCCATTGAGCGCCGAGTTTTCGAGGTTCGTCGCGGCGGATCAGCCATTGCCCAAATCCCCACCGTTCGCGTGCAATGGACCCCAGGCACAAGGCCTGGGGAACGGTGTAAGATGAGCTACGCCTCCTCCAACCCCACCGCCGGCGCCCCCATCGCCCGCATGGCCGCCAATCTCGCGAACCCCAGCGTCAGGGCCTTGCGCCGGGCGGCGACCAGGGGGAGCAGCGGCGCCTCGATCAGCACCGCGCCGCCGAAGTTGTCGGCGACGATCAGGCCGGGGCCGATAGGCAATATCTCGCGCGGGAAATGCGGCGCCACGGCGAAATAGAAGGCGTCGCAGAAGGGCGCGTATTCGCCCCATTTCTGGTCGACGCGATAATCCTCGACGCTGGACTTCACCTCGACGATGACGATCTGGCCCTTCGGCCCGATGGCCAACAGGTCCGCCCGCCGGCCGTTCGGCAGGGTGACTTCGGCCAGGGGCGCCAAGCCCAGCTCGACCAGCAGCCGCGCGGCGCCGCGGGTGACGGCGCCGGTGGTCTCGGGACGGCTTAGGAGGGGCGGAGCGTCCATCCCCAAACTCTGTTCGGTTTTCGTTCCGCGCGCAAGAGGCCCCGCACAGTCGCGTGGACGGCCTGCTAGACGCGGAGCTTGCGCAGGCTCCAGACCACCTGGGCCAGCAGGGCGACAATGATCGCCAGGGCGATCACGCTGAACACATTCGGGCGCCCGCGGACCGCGTCCATGATCGGAACGCGGTCCAGAACCAGCAGCGCGGCGACGATGGCGACCCGAAGGGCGTTCATGGCCAGAAGAGATGCATTCATGGGCATGGCGGGGAGCCTACCACCGTCGATGGCCAAGTCCAACAAACGCTCAACACAGGCGGGCATTGAACGCGCCGGCTTCCGGACTGTCGCTTCGCCGAAGCGATGGCCCGGCCGGATCCGGATAGAGTCGCCGATCAACTCAGTCGGTGCAGGCCGCAGAGCTTGTTGCCGTCGGGGTCGCGCAGATAGGCGAGGTAGAGGTTGGAGCCGGGACGCTCGCCCGGCGGGTCCTCGCAGGTCGTGCCGCCCGCCTTGATCCCGGCTTCATGCCAGGCGTCGACCGCCTCGGACGAGGGGCAGGCGAAGCCGATGGTGCCGCCGTTGGCGAAGGTCGCAGGCTTGCCGTCGATGGGCAGGGAAATGCCCAGGGTGCCGGTGGCGGTGCGGTAGAAGATGCGATGGCGATCGACCGTTGCCGGCTTGACCCCGATTGAGCCGAGCAGGGCGTCATAGAAGGACTTGGCGCGGTCCAGGTCATTGGTGCCGATAAAGATGTGCGAGAACATCGCGTGTTTCCTCCCCTAAGGTTTCGGCGCCGCCGCGCTGTCTGATCGCGGCGGCGATAGGATTTGCTCCACGCCTCGCACATGAGGGAAGATCGTTGTTCTGACAAGGGCGCCCTGGGGGCAGGAGCTGTGATGGAGATCGATCGTGAGACGGCTGCGGCCCTGGGCTGGCCCAAGCTCAAATACGCCTGGATCGAGCGGGAACGGCGCTGGCTGTGCGCGGCGGTTCCGATGGAGCTTGTGGTGCGCAGCGAGGCGATCGCCGACCTCTATGTGACGGGCACGCGGCTGAGGCTCCGCGAGGCCGCGCCGCTGGATGGCGGCCCGCCGCAGCGCAGGCTGGGCCGCAAGGCGGACGTGGACGCCCATACCCGCCTGCTGACCTCGATCTATCTGTCGACCGAGGAATTCCGGCTGCTGTCGAGCCTGCCGGGCCGCACCTTGCGCAAGACCCGCCACCACATCGGCCTGGTGGCCGGGGTGGAGATGAGCGTGGACGAATTCGAGGGCGACCTCGCCGGCCTGGTCATGGCCGAGGCGGAGTTCGAGGACGCGGCAAGCCTGGCCGCCTATCCCTCGCCGGATTTCGCGATCCGCGAGGTGACCGAGGATGGGCGCTACACCGGCGGACGGCTGGTGGTGGAGGGGTTGCCGGAGGGGTGGTGAGGACGCGCCCATACACCTTTGCCGAAGGGAGAGGGAACCATCCCCATCCGCAGGATGGGAGGGTGAGGGATTAGGGACGGTGAAGAACGGGGCGGAGACGTCGGCGATCTATTCGCAGGCCGCTTAGACCCTCATCCTCCCACGCCTTCGGCGCGGGTCCCTCCTTCTCCCGCAGGGAGAAGGTTTGTCGCCCCTACCCCGGCGGCTGCTGGTCATACACCAGGGGCGCGACGTCGAAGCCGAGCTGGCGGCTTCTGGCCACCAGGGC
>Ga0302317_10003360_pt1 | contig 10591 bp, 10 predicted proteins | sample III_Palsa_N3_3_FD_200450 | JGI IMG/M metagenome (GOLD analysis project Ga0302317, IMG submission 200450) | Peat permafrost microbial communities from Stordalen Mire near Abisko, Sweden - III_Palsa_N3_3 | ecosystem: Environmental > Terrestrial > Soil > Palsa > Peat permafrost | place: Sweden...
CGGCGCGACGTAGCGCGGCGCTGGCAGCGGCTGCACGACGCAGGCGCAAAGGATCGCGGCGGCCCCGAGGGCGGCGCCCAGGGTGCTCAGGCGCAGGAACGCCTGGCTTCTTGGAGTTGTCATGTCGGAAGAATCCTCTGGAATCGCCCCTGCACCGCGGGCTGGAATGGGCCATTGTCACGGCACATGTCAGATCAACGCGTCAGCACCCGGATTGGTGGGCAGTCGACACTCAAATTTACATTCAGCTATCGGGGAGCTGAACGAGGTGGGGCGGCGGGGATCAACGACGAAGCCGGTGTCGACCCGATGGCGCAAATCCATGCATCACCAACCTGGCGCGTCTGAACTCACGCTTGCGTGCCGCTGTCGCCTGTCCGAGGTGGCCTCAAGGTTGGCCGGATACAACCGATTCCGTCTGACCCATGTCCAACTGGAGCGACATCAATGATCGGATCCTGTACCAATTCGAGCTTTCAATATTCAGCGCCTGGTGCTAACACTTCCGGCGCACTTTGGAGCCCCATCGCCGCCGGCGCCACGACGGGCCAGACCCAGAGCGCCATCGACGACTCAGGCGACGAGGGAATCGTCACGTCGCTCACTGGCGCGCCGACCGACTCACTGACCTACAGCCCTGCCGGGCTGCTCAACTCCTTCGTGCAGGCGGGGACGCCGTTGGCAGACGTGAGTTCCACCGGGCCGTATGGCTCGAGCGACAGCTCCGGCCTGGCCGCGGCGGTGCAGACGGACGATGGGGCCGTGCTGGGCGCCGAAGACGCCAACGGCAGCAACGGCGCCGCACTTGCCGGCAACTACCAGAGCGTCTGGGGAAACACCTTGCAGACCGATCCCGAGCTGGCGGGGACGGTCGCAAACGATGCCCTCGATCAAGGCCTCGTGTCGACCCTCTCCGTCATGGCTTGAGTCGATTGCGGCGCCGCGCGCCAACGTGTGCCCGAAGTTCAGGCGCCATGGCGGCGCGGCGCAGTCGCGGGGCACTCATGCGGACGGCGGTCCCTTGAGTTCGACGACGTTGCCTTGCGGATCGCTCAGGTAGATCGACGGGCCTTCGCCTTCGGCGCCGAAACGCGATTCGGTGGGGCCGGCGGCGAGGCCCAGCGATGCGAGATGGGCGCGGATCGCAGGCTCGTCGAAGGGCTCGACGCGAAAGCACATGTGGTCGACGTTGTGGCCCTGCTTGCCGGGCGCCGCGCCGCCGGCGCGACCCAGCTTGCCGTCCAGCGGCACCAGGTCGATCATCGAGCGGCCTGCGCGCAACTGGATCAGCCCGATCTCGTCCTGTCGGCGTTCGATGCGGCAGCCGAGGGCGTCGCAGTAGAAGCGCAGCATGGCGGGGAGGTCGACCACGCGCAGCACGATGTGGTCGATGTCGCGGATGTGGATCATCGTCGAGGCTTCATGGTTGCCGCGAGTGTCCCACGCGATGCGGATGCGTCGCGTGGGCAGGTCGGTGGATCAGCCGGCGTGCATCGTGTCGCTCGGCGCCGGCAGGTACAGCTGCTCCTGCGGCACCAGGATCCACAGCAGGATGTACAGCGCGAGGCCCGAGCCTGCGAAGACGATGCCGAACGTGAAGATCAGCCGCCACACCCACGACGGCACGCCGGTGGCTTGGGCGATGCCACCGCACACGCCGCCCAGCCAGCGGTCGCTGAGGCTGCGCCGAAATTGGTTGAGGGCACTCACCTGAGGGCTGGTGCGTGCTGCCGCGGGCATGCCGCTGAGAACGCGGGCCTTGGCGCGGGCGAATTCCTCGTCCGAGAGGATGCCGCGCTGGTGCAGGTCACCGAGTTTGCCGAGTTCGTCGCTGTCTGACATGGTCTGCTCCTGAAGGGGGATGTGTTGAACCGATGACTGCAGATTACGCTCGGGCCAGGCCCGCTGCCAGCAGGCTGCGACGGGCTGCGTCGGGGGGCGACAGGAGCGCGCATCGGCCGGACGGGCCGGCGCGCCACTGTGCCCGCATCAATGCTTTGCGTTGATCTTGTTGAACCCCGGCGTGGGTGCCATCGTGGGGCGCGGCCCGTCGTTGGAATCGCTGCAGGGCGCCTGCCATTCACGCAGCTCGGTCTCCAGCAACTGATGGCCGTCCTGATGGGCCAGCGCGATGAGGGCGAAGACGTTGCCGTCGTTGACCAGTTCGTGTCCGAGGCCCAGCTTGAGCTGGCGGTAGATGTGTTGCGGATCGGTCGAGTTGTCCTGCGTTTTCATGGGCTCTCCAGTTGTGAATCCCGGCGCGGCAACGCCTGTGCCCGTCCGCGGGCGGACGTGTCGTGCGGTGCAGTGTGCGCCCGTTCAAAGGCCCTGCCAGTCCTACAGGCGCAAGCGTCCGGCGTAGCCGGTGAGCTCCAGGTAGCCCCAGCCGACCGTCTGGCCGTCCTCGCTCTTCAATGCGGACAGGCCCTCCCAGTAGACCGAGCCCGTGGAGTCGCGGCTGTCGAGTTCCTGGTCGTCCTGCAGCGCGGCGACGTTCCACCGGCCCGAGGGCGTGGTCAGTGTCCAATCGACCGGGTAGGTGGCCCGGGTGCGCGGGCTCGTCCAGTGCCGGCGAGGCTCGAAGCGGACCTCGCCGGCACCGAAGATCCGGAGCTCCCCGGACGCGCCGCGGTACGAGCCACCGGCCCACACCATCGTGCCGTCGGCGCGGCGCAGGTGGAACGCCATCAGCGCGGCGCCGTCGCTGAGATTGAAGCCGACCCAATCCCAGCCGACGGCCTCGGCCGGCAGCAGTTCGTTGCTCCATTCATGGTCGAGCCAGGCGCGCCCGCTCACGTCGCGTGCGGGCGTGCCCGCACGCTCCACGCGCCCGCGCACCGCGAGTTGCGGCTCGCTGTAGTAGTGGCTCGCCTGGCGCGGATCAGGACCTTTTTGCGAGTAGCCGGCGTCGCCTTGCAACAGGATGGGCTGCGTGCCGGAGAGTTCGAGGGCCAGCGCGAAACGATCGGCGCGCACGGCGATGCGCATCTGGCTGGGCGCGGCGCCCGATCCGGATGCCGCTGCGCGCTGCAACGACCAGTCGCGCAGCTGTACGACCTGCGTGCCCGTGGCGGCGGGCGTCTGCACGAGTCCGAAGCCTTCACGGCCGACGCGTTGGTCATGCATCAGGCCGCCGCCGTTGTTCGCGCTCGCCGCGAGATCGGTCAGGGCGACGTGTGCGAACACGAGCTGGCGCGCCGCGAAGCGACTGGCGGACGTTTCGGCGAGCCCGGTGCGCGTGCGAAAGAACGTCACCTGGAATCCGAAGTCGGGTGCCTGCTTCGCCGTGGCCTCCGTTCCCAGGCGCAGCCAGCCGGTGACGTACCACCACTCGATGTGCGTGTCGGGGTGCGCACCATGGTCGGCAGGAAAGCGCAAGGCGCGATGCGTGACACCCGAGGGCACCGCGTCGGGCAACTGCGCGCTGGCCGGTGTCGCCGCGTGGGCTTGCCGGCGCAACGCGAACATCGCCGGCAGCAAGCCGGAAATGAACGGACGACGGCGCATCACCGCTGCGTCTGAATACTACTAACTGTTAGATCTGCGTAAGTCATTGACCTGGCATGGACTTTCACAACTAACAGCGCGGACCTTCCGGCGCCGCGTTAGACGGACCCCCGAGGGGGCAGAACGACGACCTTTCCAGACGCCGCAGCCCGCAGCGTGGCGACCTCCTGACGTAGTGTCTCATTGATCGAGGCTAGTCTCGCGATGTCGGCCAATGCAGCGTCCCGCTCCGCGCGCAGGGTCTTCAGTTGCGCCCTTGCTTCTGTCAGCTCCGCGGCCTTTGCGTCGCGTTGCTGCCGAGTGGCCCGGCCGACCTGGGCGCGGATCTTTTCGGCGATGTCGGGGTAGGTGTTGTGGATGAGGCCGGCGCTCACCCCGGCCTCGGTCGCGACCGCGGAGATGCTGAGCTTCAACCCCTTGTTCTTGACGCGCAGCATTGCCAGCTGGAGCTCCTCGCGCGTCTTCTCGCGGCTTCGGCGGCGGGGCGCCGACCCGGTACGGGCCTTGGCGGGCGTCGTGCCAATGCGAATGCTCATGCGCGCTCCACGGTGACCGTGTACGCCTGGGCCTGCGCATCGGTCGGCGGCGGGACGCCCAGATCTTGCAGCACCTGCGTCGAGCGCTCGATCGCTCGGCGCGCCTTGTCGACCACCATGGGGCCGCAATCGGTGATCGCCGCCAGCCGCAGGTTGTCCAGGTGGATCATCTGCCAGGCCGGTGCCTGCTCTCGGTCAATGATGGCCTGCGAGCAACCACCGCACATCGCGGGGTCGTACACCCCCTGGCCATGGCAGCCGCGCGTGCCACTGATGCACCACGCATGTCCGGTGCTGCGCAGTTCGATCGACTCGGCCGTTTGCCTCAGGAACTGCTCGAGGTCTCGTGCGGCCCGCGCCCGCGTCTGCATGATCTTCTTGCCGGCGCCCCCGCTGAGCGGGGCATCGGGCTGCGCCCAACCCTCCATGAGACCCAACCGCGCTTCGAACATCTCTTCCTCAAACTCGCGGTACAGCGCGTGATCCTGGTAGGGGCTCGCTGCGTAGAGCTGGGTCCACGACATCGATGCGTGCTTGAGCTGCCACTTCAGGAAGACGAGGCCCATCCGCCCCAGGCGCGAGTTCGCCACGTTGTAGGCGAAGGTGCGGCGGCACTGGTGGTTGGTCAGGTCCCAATCGGTACCGGCCGCCTTGGCCAGTTGCTTCAGCCTCGCGCCGCATGAGGACCCGCTAAGCACCTCGACCCGCGACCCGGTGCCCAAGTGGTCGGAGGCTGTGGGGTTCACCCCCAGAACCAGATGGCGGCCGATCACGCGCACATGGTTGAGGCGCTGCACGACCTCAGCGATCGTCATGCCGTTGCCTAAGCGGCCTGCTTGATCGGGGCCATGTGCCAGCAGACCTGCGAGCCACGGTGCCTCATGAGCGAGCCGTGCCTGTAGCGGCTGCGCGTAGCGCTGCAGGATCTCGAGCGCGCGGATGGCCTCCGCGGGCACCAGGAAGTCGACCTCGGTTCCGCCGGTCGTCTTGATCTCCCGCGTGCGCACCCAGTGATGCGTCACGCCGTTGCGCTGCTCGGTACGCCAGCACCCGCTGGTGACACCGGTGCTTTCCGAGTTGCGCATGCCCGAGGATATCTGCAGCAGGTACAGGACCGCATCGCGGATCGCAGTGATCGGTGCGCGACTGGAGGCTCCGATCTCACCCGCGTCCCGGGCCCTGAACAGGTCCTCGGCCTCAGCGAGCCGCGCCTCGCAGTGGGCGAAGAGCATGCGCTGCACCGAGCGCGGGATCACAGGGGTCATGCCGGTGCGGCCCGACGGCCCTCGATCGTCCTCGTTGGCGCCACAGGCATCCCAGAGGGCGAGCCCCGCCCACGGGTGCTCGAGCAACGGGTGCAGGACTTCCATGTGGAACGACCAGACGAGGTTGACGATCTGCAGCCGTGTATTCACGGCCCTCGGCTTGAGCGTGCGCCGCAGATCCGCGATATGGTCCGACAGGTGCAGCGCCCGTACTTGGCTGAAGTCGCCCAGCCCCAACTGCGCGAAATGCCTCAGCACTAGGACGCCCATGCCTCCCATGTCCGCCACGGAGCTGCCCGACCACTTCCGTCCATGGGGGCCACGTCGCAGGGCGCAGTAAAGCGCCGCCTTGGCATCGTCGACCAGCGCTTTCGGCACGTCGTCCGGCCAGACGATCTTCAGGGCTGCACTCTTGCGGTTCTTCGCCTCGACCTCCGACGCGAGGTTCCAGACGCGGTCGCCAAAGCGGCTCACGGGGTGCTCGTGGCCAGAGGCGTCGGCCACGGCAGTCACCACGATGGTGTCGCGCTCGGCCGGTGTCATGCCTACCAAGCTGATCGGCTGGGCCGCCAGCAACTCGAAGGCCCGGGGGGCGCGCGGCGCGGGTAGTGGGCTGACCCGTGCGACAGGGGCTCCAGCGGGCACTTGGGGGGCTGAGGCGTTCATACCCTTGGCACTGCCTGACGCGTTCGGCCGGCCTAGAGTGCCCTTGCCGGTGATGTCCTGAAGGCGATTAAGGTTATGTGCCAACGAGGTCTCCTGTTTCGGTGTCGCCTCGCAATCCGTCGACGCGCGGCGCGGGCGCCGGGGCCCGGCTGCGTGCGCGGCGGCTCATGGTCATCTGGTGCCGCCAGAAGGGATGCAGGCCGCCGGCGGTCCTGGCGCGGGCCTGGGCAACCCGGCTCCGCGCGAACTGCCGCTGCGTGAAGTCGTCGATGTAGGGGATTGCCACCCGGTAGCGGTCGCGCAAGTCTTCGAGCAGGTGGTCGGCCGTCCGCTCCGGGCCCAGGACTTCGTCGAGGTGGTCGAGTTCGGCCTGCGCAAATACCTGGAAGCTGAACAGGCGCCAGAGTTCGTCGACAGTGCCAATGATGGCAAAGCTTGAGCAGAACAGGCACATGACGTAGCGGTCGCAGTGGCTGCGGCCGTCATGAGGTGCGTGCTCGCCGCTGATCGAATCCGTGCAGCCGGAGACAGGCGTTGGGGTCGGCAGGGCGCTTGCGCCGTCTTTCTTGACCTTGAAGGGGTGCACTTGCACGGGCCGGATCTCAAGGCCCCGCGGAGGCTGACCTTCGGCCCGCATCAACGCGGTGTAGTCGCCGTTCATGAAGTCCGCCGCCTCGGCCTTGCGCGCCTCGTTCATCGACGGGTAATTCGCCCCGGCCACCCTCGGCGTGTTGCCCATCAGGTTGGCAGTGATCACCATGTCGCCGTCGGCGGCGCGCAGCGCGCGGTCGAAGCGGCTCTTGCGCAGGCGACTGAGGTTGAGGCGCAACGGCAGGCCGTCGTCGCCGAGCAGGTTGTGGCGTTGGATGACGCCTTGGATGGCCCTGTCGAGGGACTTCGAGTCGAGGCAGGTGACGCTACCCCTCTTCGTTGCCCCTGAACTTGCTTCAGCGCGATACAGCCAGATCCGCTGCTTGAGGGCGGGCGGCGCCTCGCGCGCTAGGTCACGGGTGCTGACGATAGCCTGTTGCAGCACCGCGCCTTCGGAGAGGTCGAAGCACAGGTCATGCTCGTCGGACTGTCCGTCCGGTCGAGTCGTCGCTTGCTGCCCAAGAGCGGCACGGCCGACAGTGGAGCGGACTTTCTTGTTGCGGTGCTTGGCGGTGCGCATGCGGATCGTGCCAGGCAGGAATCCCGGCGCCAGCGCGTCGCGGCGCATCTCGAGCAGGGGCGTCGGGTTGAGCCCCTGGCGGTGCGCCACCAGCAACAGCCGGAGTACCTGCACGGCACCCTGCTTGAGCGTCAGGCGGCCGTGGTGAACGTCGACAAGGTCCGACTTGATCGCCTTGGCCAGGTGCTCTTGCTCCCTGTCACTCAGGCTGGTCTGCAGACTTTCTTCGCAGCCCCAGGTCACCGCGCCGCGCGTGAAGAAGTGGGAGGGCTCACCCCTGATGAAGCCCTGCGCGAACATTTCGGCGAGTACGGCCTTGACAGCTTTGTAGGCATTACGAGTCGATTGCTGCCTCCAACCTGCAGCCTGCGCCCGCTTCTGCAGCCAGCCGATGAAGTGCTGAACATGCAGCGGGGAAAGGTTCGACGGGGACTTCGGCCTCGGCACCGCAGTTGTTTGCGAACTGTCAGCGAGGTACTCGAACAGGTAGGGCAAATGCCCGAAGTACGTGGTGACGGAGGCCGTCGTGCGCGTGCCTGAGAGCAGCATCGTCTTGAGGCAGAAGCCGGATGTGCATACCCACTCGTCGATGCCACGGCCCAACCAGTCGCGGAGGTCGAGCGTCTTGCTTCTTTGAGGGAAGCGGGCCTCCAGTCCCAACAGTCCCACCATGTCGATGCAGGCATCGTCAGCGCTGGACCTCAGCCGTTCGGGTGACGCCGATGTTGCGGCGACCGGCGAGGCGCGTTCCTCGCTGGCCGCGTAGGTCTTCTTTCTGGCCATGGCGTACCTCAGTGGGTTGTGAGCTCAAACCTCAGAAAAGTCCGACACCGGGAGACCCGGGGGGCGTTGAGCCGTGGGCTAGAGCCTGCGAAAGGCTGGCAAGCCGCCGCAAATCGCGTTCAAGGGTACGCTCACCACCTTGCATCCGGTGGAAGGCGCGGAGCGACTGGCGTCAGTCGGCCACAAGCTGTCGCTCGCCGATGTCTGCTCTCGGGGAGGACAGCAAGCGCGAACGGTACGTCTCTACTACTCGTCGACGTTCTGCCTGTCCGCTACTACCGGCGGGCTTGACGCGCTAGCTGGTCTGATGCGCTGCTTTGCTCTTCGACCAAGCTCGGCGGCGCCCCAGAACAGCAAGGCTCCAGTGACGTCGCCGATGATCCGTACCCACCAGGGCCATGATGGGAACCAAAGGCGCCAGATTAGCCAATCGAACATCACGAGCACGAATCCGATCGAACCAATCAGAATGGCAACATTACGTAGTAACTTTCTACGTTGGAGGCGTTCGCGGTTCATTGGGGCGGCAGTGAGATGATCCGGGATGCTACATGCCCTGTAGGTCTGCCGGCCGTGATCAGCCGGCAGCTGCCGGTCGCGAACGGCCGCTCACCGGCGTCATGCTCAGGCGTTATCCCAACCCTCCAACACTTTCAACGGTTCCTGCAAGAACGACTGGTCGAGCTCGAGTTCGAATCTGAGACAGTTGCCGTAAGTCGCCTCCGACCATGCCTCGCCCGCGAGCTGGACGTGACCGCCGCTGCCGACGGTCAACTTGAACCCAAGCTGTCCCTCTCGTGTTGAGAGCTCGGCCACGCCCTGCAGCGAGTCGTATAGGGCCCGTAGCTCCTTCGCAAAGCGCCGCAGATCCGCTCGCTCGACCATGGGCGTGATCTCGCCATGGAACGACCGCACAGCGATGTCGACCCGGGCTTTAAACCAGTCGTCGCCGGCGAGCGGAGAAGACCAAGACACGCGAATGTGCTCTGAATCAGTACCTATGGTGATTTCTGGCATAGACGGGTGCAGCTGAGTTTGAGCGATGATCGTACCTTTGCGGCTCCCACCGGCCAGCTTCGGGCGTTCGTGGATGACCGGTTTGGGGTACCCTGCCGATCATGCAACCCAGTCGCTATGCGCCGCCAAAAGCTGATCTCGGCTCTGACGGGGCGACGGGCTGCCGGAGCTGGAACGCTTTGGAGACGCCCGCCACAGTCTGGGTCAAGCGGATTGCAGCGGTCGGCCTTGCGGCTGGATTCTTCCTGCCCCTGACCAGTTGCTCAGGGCGCGACTATTCTGCAGCGACCGCCTACGATTGGCCCAGCTTCGGATTCTGCGTCGCGATCCTTGCAGGCACGTTCGTCGGCATCACGTGGCTGGTCTATTGGGGAGGCCATATGCGCTATGGAGCGCTCGCCGCCTATGGCACCTGCGCCAGTTACGCGGCTGGGCTCGCTGTGTTGATCAAGCGCAGGGTTTTAGCTTGAATGCGTTCGAACAAGCGACGTCGCGGCTCGGGTGATCGAGTTCCGGGTCCGGTCAAGACCTGACGGCCGCAGTATGTCGGTGCTGCCACCCACCGGCATCAGCAGGCAGACCATCGATGTTCGGCCGTGCGGTTGGTGTTCGTAGCGAAGCTCCCACATAAACGGAATTTTCTGGCGAAGCACGTCCTTGGTTGGTTTCTGACCGGAATCTGCGGAGACGAAGTGTGCGTATCAACATGGTTTTGCAACTGTATGCGCATACAGTATTATCCACCAAGTCCCCCCGCCTTGCGCCTTACGCGCTTGCGTGTGTGATGTAGTCGTGGCATCGTCTCCCGCCGTCGTGTTGACGGGCGCCCGTGTAGTGCGGGCAGAATCCCACGTTCATCGAGGGATCCTCCTACAGACGCCGCATAGCAAGTTGCTATAATCAATGTCCAACGAACCACAGTGGAAGACAGTCAATGTCGTCTCTCGAACGCACCTTGAGAGGTTCTGGACGAAGCATCCGAAGGCTCGTGCGCCCCTGCAAACTTGGTACACCCTGGTCGGCAAAGCTCGATGGAAGAACTTCGCCGACGTACGCAACACCTGCGGTAGTGCTGACTTTGTGAACGGATGGGTGGTCTTCGACGCTGCAAGCTACCGGGTCGTTGCTGACGTGCACTATTCGCATTCGCGCCTATACATCAAGCACGTATTCACTCACGCTGAGTACGATCAATGGACTAAGACTCAGAGATGACCTTCGAAAAAACCGCTCTGAAATCTGCACAGCGGCACTTTGCCAGCGCCGTAAAGGCACTCAACGGCCTCGACACCGAAATGAACGAGGTCAACGCCGCTCGCATGACCGACTTGATTGATGCGCTGCTCGAAGAGGGTACCGAGCCTGGAGAGCCCCTGCTTGAGTTCGCCATGACGTGGCTTTCCACGTATGAAGCAAAGCTCCCTGCGATCCCGGAATCTACCCCCGTAGAGGTGCTTCGGTTCCTTATGGAGACCAACGGACTCAAACAGAAGGATCTTGCTGCGATCATGGGCGGGCAGCCGGTTGTGAGTGCTGTTCTGGCGGGTCGCCGGGACATCAACGTCCGACAGGCAGTGGCTCTTGCACGGCGGTTCTCCGTTTCGCCTGCTCTATTTGTCGTGGGCTATGAAGAGCCGACCGAGCAT
>Ga0302317_10003367_pt1 | contig 10584 bp, 6 predicted proteins | sample III_Palsa_N3_3_FD_200450 | JGI IMG/M metagenome (GOLD analysis project Ga0302317, IMG submission 200450) | Peat permafrost microbial communities from Stordalen Mire near Abisko, Sweden - III_Palsa_N3_3 | ecosystem: Environmental > Terrestrial > Soil > Palsa > Peat permafrost | place: Sweden...
CTTGGCGGTCGATATCATGATTTATCGGCTGCACGATATGGCCTATGCTCGTCAGACCTCAAAGGGCTGACGCGTGGAAATGATCGCATAAACAGCTTATTGGACAAACTAGGACGATCCACTATTTTCCTATACAAAACCGGCTAAAAATCACCCCCAGCAAATCGTCCGAACTGAATTCCCCGGTAATCGAATTGAACTGCGTCTGCGCCAGTCGCAGTTCCTCGGCGAACAAGTCGAGCGCCTGCGCATTCTGGTCGGCCAGTTCCGCCGCCGTGGCCAAGTGGTCGCCGGCTGCGCGCAGCGCGATCAAATGACGTTCGCGCGCCAGGTAGAGGCTTTCGGTGCCGGTTTGCCAGCCGGCCAGTCTGAGCAGTTCGGCGCGCAGCAGGTCGATGCCGGCGCCCGACTTGGCGGACAGGCGTACTTCGGAAGCGCCGTCGGCGGCCTGGGCGATGGAAGGTTCGGCGCCCAGCAGGTCGGTCTTATTGAGAATCCGCACCACCGGCACGCCGCCGGTAAACCGGGCGGCAATTTGATGGTCTTCGGGGGTTTGGCCGATGCGGGCATCGAGCAGATGCAGGATCACGTCGGCGCGGTCGATCTCTTGCCAGCTACGGGCGATGCCGATGCGTTCGACTTCGTCTTCGGTATCGCGCAAGCCGGCGGTATCGATGATGTGCAGCGGGATGCCTTCGATCTGGATGGTCTGCGCCACTTTGTCGCGAGTGGTGCCGGCAATCGGGGTGACGATGGCCAGCTCGGCCCCGGCCAGCGCATTGAGCAGCGACGACTTACCCACGTTGGGCTGCCCTGCCAGCACCACCGACAACCCTTCGCGCAATAAGGCGCCGTGGCGCGCGTCGCGTTGCACCTGGGCCAGGTCGGCGCGGATCTTGGCGAGTTTGCCGCGGGCGTCGGCAGCTTCGAGGAAATCGATTTCCTCTTCGGGGAAATCCAGGGTGGCTTCGACCAGCATCCGCAAGGTCACCACCGCTTCGACCAGGACATGAATGTCGCGCGAAAACGCACCATCGAGCGAACGGCCGGCGGAGCGCGCCGCGGCTTCGGTACTGGCTTCAATCAGGTCGGCCACGGCTTCCGCCTGGGCCAGATCGAGCTTGTCATTAAGAAACGCGCGCCGGGTGAATTCACCGGGTTCGGCCAGGCGCACACCGAAGGCCGCGCCGGCCGCGAGACAGCTTTGCAGCAGCAATTGCATCACGACCGGGCCGCCGTGTCCCTGCAACTCCAGCACATGTTCGCCGGTATAGGAATGCGGCGCCGGAAAATACAAGGCGATGCCGCGATCGAGGATGGCTCCGTGCGGATCGAGAAATGGCGTATAGACCGCCTGACGCGCGGCAAGCTGGCGGCCGCACAAAGCGGTCATCAGGTGTTGCGCGGCAGGCGCTGCGGCGGCGCCAAACGAAACGCGTACCACGCCTATTCCGCCTCGGCCGGGGGCGGTGGCAATTGCTGCAATCGGGTCACGGTCGGCAAACACGGCAGGGGTCACTTTGAAGTTGCAAAAACGATGGGGCCGCGCCGAGGTGTCGCGGAATGATCGGGCAGCGTTGCAAAGACCGCGCTTAGGCGCTTACCCGACAGTATGCTACTCGACGGCACAAAAAAAAACGCCGCCTAAGGGGGTAGTCGGCGGCGTGAATTGTAGCTTAAGTCACAACAGGCGTTTGATCAGGCTAAGCCACGAGACCGGTGGTGGCGAAGTGAGTCCTTCAACGTACGCTCTTCAAATGATTTCAGATCTAAAAATATGTAGTCCTACATATTTGAGATGAATTTTCAGATTTATCTTAAACTCCTTGTTTGCTCTTCAAACTAACTCGTTATAGCGCGCCTCAAAATGACAACACGCCCCGCCACCGCTGCTTTCGCGTCTTCCACTTCTTGCTTCGGTACAACCGGCATAACACCGGCAAAACCTTACCTACGGCACAGCTACAGACAGCTCATCGATGTGCGCCAAGGTCGGCGAGCGCACCAGGCGTGCCCTTCAACAACAGCATCGAACCTCTAACACGCTGCTGATCCAGCGCTTTGAAACGCGTTGCTATCGATCCGGGCACGAACTCATCTTATGCGCTCTTTTTAAAAAAGTAAACCAAACAAGATATTTGTATCTCACTTGGGTGTAAGGGACAGATCGGAGTCATTGCAGAATCAAGGCTATGCCAACCGAACAAGAAAAATCTGCATTTTCAGAACGCCTGCGCACAGCGCTCGACAATGGCCCGGACGCAGTCAAAGGGGCGACGGATCTCGCGCGCCATTTCAACCTCCGGCATCACGCCACGGCACCGGTTTCGACACAAACGGCGCACAAGTGGCTGAGTGCCAGGGCAATTCCGACCAGCGACAAGATCGACACGCTGGCCGCGTGGCTGAACGTGACGGCGCACTGGCTGCATTACGGCCCTGAACCGGTGTTGCCGCCGGTCAAAACCCGGAAAGACGGTCAGCGCAAGGACATAAAGTATCCGGTTTCCGTCGAAACCTTGACCTTGGCCGAGAAAATTCGGGCATTGTCACCTCGCAAACGTTATCTGATCGAAGAATTGATCACCCAATTCGATCAGGAACCGCCGGATCAGACTTAGCCCGGGGTATCGGGTCAGCCTGCAAGGTGCGCCCCCGCCCACAGGGCCGGACATAAAAAAAACCGCCTGGCGTGAACACGCAGGCGGTTTTTTTATCGACCCAGCCGGCTCGAAAGCGGCTGGTTCAATTCAACACAATCAACCTCGCCACCGTCAAACCTACATTACGTGTCGACGGCGGCGAATATCGGTATCGCTCAGGGTATCGCTCAAGCGGCTTTCTTTGCCGCCCGCTTCTTGCCCATCATGCGGGTGATGTAATACTGCTGCGCAATCGACAACACGTTGTTGACCACGTAATACAGCACCAGGCCAGCCGGGAAGAAGAAGAACATGACCGAGAACGCCAGCGGCATGATCATCATCATCTTGGCTTGCATCGGGTCCGGCGGCGTCGGGTTCAACCGCGTTTGCAGGAACATCGACACGGCCATCAGCACCGGCAGGATGAAATACGGGTCGGCCTGCGACAAGTCGTGGATCCAGAAGGCCCACGGCGCGCCACGCATTTCCACCGACGACAGCAAGACCCAATACAGCGAGATAAACACCGGGATCTGGATTACCACCGGCAAACAACCGCCGAACGGGTTCACCTTCTCGGTTTTATACAATTCCATCAGCGCCGCGTTCATCTTCTGCGGATCGCCCTTGTGGCGTTCGCGCAGCGCCGTCATGCGCGGCGTGATTTCCTTCATGCGCGCCATCGACTTGTAGCTGGCCGCCGACAGGGGGAAGAACACCAGCTTGATCAACAGCGTCAAGGCGATAATCGACCAGCCCCAGTTGCCCAGGACCTTGTGGATTTGGTCCAGCAGCCAGAACAAGGGCTTGGCGATAATCGTCACCCAGCCGTAGTCCTTGACCAAGTCCAGGCCCGGCGCCACCGGCCCGAGCAAACGCTCTTCTTCCGGACCGGCAAACAGCTTGGCGGACACGTCCACCGTCTGACCCGGTGCCAAAGCTTGCAACGGTTGTTTCACCCCTACGCGATACAGCCCTTGCGAGGTCTTTTCGACATAAATATCGCGCTTCACGCCTTGTTCAGGAACCCAGGCAGTAGCGAAATAATGCTGCACCATCGCAATCCAGCCGTTATCCGCCTGCGTCACGTAATCGGCTTTATCTTTGTCGATATCGGGGAAGGTGATTTTCTGGAAATGATGTTCATTGGTATAGACAGCCGGGCCAATGAAGGTATGCGAGAAACGCGTGGTCGGAACCGGCTGGCTGTCGCGCACCAATTCCATATAGACGGTCGGCGTGACGGGCACGCTACCGACGTTGGAAATGGTATTCGAGACGCCGATCACATAGCTGCCACGGGTAAAGGTGTAGGTCTTGACGACTTTGACACCGCCCATTTCAGCCGAGGCAAACTTCACTTGCAGCGTATTGCTGCCCGCGTCCATGGTGGTCGGGCCCGGCACCAGCGTAAACGCATCGCTGTGATTGGGGAAGTTGCCGCCGATCACACCGGTGCGCGCCAGATAGGTATGCGTCGGGCTCTGGTCGAACAAGGTGACCTTGTCGCCCTGCTTCTCGTCGTCCATCTGCTGCAACGACAGCTTGCTCAGCGTCGCGCCCAGGGTATCGACATCGATATCGAACAAGTCGGTGGTGACATGAATCATCTGGCCGGTAGCTGCCGGCGTTCCGCCTGGCAACGCACTGGCGATGGGCAAGCCCACCCCGCCGTCACCGGCGGCAGTCGCCGAAGCGCCATCCGCAGCCGCCGTTTGCTGCACCGGGCTGGGGATAAACATTGAGCCATGGCCATGATCTCGCTGCCAGCCGTCGTACAGCATGACCAGCGAAACCAGGAAAATGACCCACAAAATCATGCGTTTGATATCCATGCGTTGTCTCGATATCTGGGAGGTCGGCGCTTCAGCGCTTAAAGTTGGAGGAGGCAGGCACCGGATCGACGCCGCCCGCAGAAAATGGGTGGCATCGGCACACGCGCTTCAGCGCGAGATAACTACCTCGTGCGGCGCCATGATACTGGATTGCGTCGCGCGCGTAATCAGAACACGACGGATAGAAGCGACAACGATCTCCCAGAAACGGGCTGATCGCTAATTTGTAGAAGCGCAACAGCGCCAATAGCAAGGTTCGCAACATACGCAGGGCCATCAAGCGCGGCTCGCGCCGCTGTCACAAGGCAGACCACAAGGCAGACGCGCAGCACCCCAGGTTCGGGCTGCAACGCAGATCCGTTCCCGGCTCAGGGCAGACCCGGCGCAGGCGCCCTGCAACAGCAGCGCGGGCAAATGTCGGGTCATACGTCTAAACCGGCTCGGCCGGGGGTGACGCGGTCGCGGGACTCGCGTTTGCAGGATTCGCGTTCACCACCTGACGCTGCGCATTATGAACCGCCTTGCTGACCAGGGTGGCGATTTCGCGCTGACAGAGTGCTTTCAGCGGGTCGGAGGAGCCGCTGGGCATGGCTTTTTTGTCGAACCGCTTATGCAAGCGCAACAAAATATCCCAGCCGTGCAACTCGACCTGCTGCAGACGAAATGCTTCACGCGCAAGCCGGCGAACCAGGTTGCGCGTCACTGAACGCGGCGCGAATTTTTTGCCGATCACGAGCCCCAAGCGCGCAGGGCCGCCGGTTGGGCGGCCATACACGACAAAGTGCTCGGTGCGCGACCACGGGCGCAAACGAAAAACGGATGAGAACTCATCCGTTTTCAGCAGCCTCGCGGCTTTCGGGAAGCTGGCCACGCGGGTTTGCAAAGCAAACTCACGTCGCTCAATGCTGTTTGGGCTATCGAGCGTCAAGTGCCGGCATCAAGTATCAGCGTCAGCCTTAAACAGCCAAACGCTTGCGGCCTTTAGCACGGCGCGCATTGATAACTTTACGGCCGCCCGCGGTCTTCATGCGGACCCGGAAACCATGGGTACGCTTACGGCGCGTAACGGAAGGTTGATATGTACGTTTCATGTTGCTCTCACTTACGGTTAAGCCGATGTGCCGGCTATTTACGTCTCTATTTAAAGCCTTACTGGACCAGTATGAACCGCTTACGGCCCGCTTTCACGCCGCCCGTTGCCGGTTAACGCACACGTGTCGAAACTCGCAACGGCGGCGTTTAAGGAATTGGGTTTTGCAGAACCCGCTATTTAAGCCCCTTTTCTGTTTAGTGTCAAGAATTTACCGCTGATTGAGCGCCGGTTGCCCCGCCAATCCCGCCTCGCCCCCGGGTGCCGGGCTGGCGCCGGCCTGCACAACTGCCTGTGGATAACTCGCCCCGAGCGTGGCATTTGGCGGTAAAATCCTGGATAACTCGACATTCCAATACACCGTCCGGACGCGTCCAGGCTTGCACAGCCTGGCGCTGTGACTGTAGCGCGTGCTCCAGGCAGCCAGGCTGCCCCAAACGAGCCAATCGCGCGCAGTCACGCCTCACGCCCTTATGGCCATCGATAAAAATGGCCGCGCCACTCCGACGGTGGGCACTGCATACATCAGACGGATACATGAACGATTTTTGGGCACACTGTTCCGCGCATTTAGAGCGCGAACTCACGCCGCAGCAATTCCAGACGTGGATCAAACCACTGGCGCTGGTCGCCTTCGACGAAGACGCCAGCACGCTGCGGATCGCAGCCCCCAACCGCTTCAAGCTCGACTGGGTAAAAAACCAGTTTTCCGGACGCATCTCCGATCTCGCCCGCGATTTCTGGCGCACCCCGGTCGAAGTACTGTTCGTGCTCGACCCCAAGGCCGGTCAGGGTCGCCCCAGCGCGCCGCAGGGCAACGGCCAGGCCGCCGCCTCGGGCGACAGCACGGTACATGGCGCCAGCGCCCTGATCACTCGCAGCAGCCCCGCCGGCACCGACAGCGGCGCGGCCGACCTCGACCTGCCCAGCCTCGACCCGCACGAAACCGCGGCCGGCCAGCGCACCTGGCGCCCCGGGGCCGGCAGCAGGACCGGCAACGGCAGCGAAAGCAATTCGACCTACGAACGCTCCAAGCTGAACCCCGTGCTGACCTTCGACAACTTCGTCACAGGTAAAGCCAACCAATTGGCCCGCGCCGCCGCGATCCAGGTGGCGGGCAACCCCGGCATTTCGTATAACCCGCTGTTCCTGTACGGCGGCGTGGGCTTGGGCAAGACCCACTTGATCCACGCCATCGGCAACCAGATGCTGAATGAAAACAGCAACGCCCGGATCCGCTACATCCACGCCGAACAATACGTATCGGACGTGGTGAAAGCCTACCAGCGCAAGGCCTTCGACGAGTTCAAGCGGTATTACCACTCGCTCGACCTGCTGCTGATCGACGATATTCAGTTCTTTTCCGGCAAATCGCGCACCCAGGAAGAGTTTTTCTACGCCTTCGAAGCCTTGGTGGCGAACAAAGCCCAGGTGATCATCACCAGCGACACCTACCCGAAAGAGATCTCGGGCATCGACGACCGCCTGATTTCGCGTTTCGATTCGGGCTTGACGGTGGCGATCGAGCCGCCCGAACTCGAAATGCGGGTAGCCATTTTGATGCGCAAAGCCTTGTCGGAAGGCGTTACGGTGTCCGAAGACGTGTCGTTTTTTGTGGCCAAACACCTGCGCTCCAACGTGCGTGAGCTGGAAGGCGCGCTGCGCAAGATCCTCGCTTATTCGAAATTCCATGGCCGCGACATCACCATCGAGCTGACCAAGGAAGCGTTGAAAGATTTGCTCACCGTGCAGAACCGGCAAATCTCGGTGGAGAATATTCAAAAAACCGCCGCCGACTTTTACAATATCAAAGTGGCGGACATGTATTCGAAGAAACGGCCGGCCAATATTGCCCGGCCGCGCCAGATCGCCATGTATCTGGCCAAGGAACTGACCCAGAAAAGCCTGCCGGAAATCGGCGAGCTGTTCGGCGGGCGGGACCACACCACGGTGCTGCACGCGGTACGGAAGATCGCCGACGAGCGCACCAAGGATGCACAACTGAATCATGAGTTGCACGTGCTGGAACAAACCCTCAAGGGTTAGAGCCGGCACACCGCAGCGGCAAGCCCGACAAAGCGATACCGGGCCTGCCGCTGCGTTGTTATGTCGCGTGACGCGTTTTTAGGGAATAAGCCGTTTTTAAGGCACAATATGGGTTTGTTTCCTCGGCGGCCGCGAGGAAACCGGGGTAAGAATAGCTCGCTTTATCCAGGCGAGCAGGGTTGTCAGCCTGAAACCGCTTAATGTTATGTAACGCGCCGCTTAAAGCGTTATGTGGAGCGCGCGGGATCCAGTTGGCGCTCCGAACCCTGTCAGACCCCGACAATGGGGCGATCAGGCCGTCAAATCATCGAAGGAAATCTATGCAATTGGTCAAGACCGAACGAGACAATCTTCTGCGGCCACTGCAAACGGTCAGCGGCATCGTTGAGCGCCGCCACACGTTGCCCATACTCGCGAACCTGCTGATCACCAAACAGGGACCGGACGTATCGTTCCTGTCCACTGACCTTGAGCTGCAAATCACCACCCATGCCAACTTCGGCGTGGGCGGCGACAACATCGCCACCACCGTGGCCGCGCGCAAACTGCTCGACATCCTGCGCGCCATGCCCAGCGGCGAAGTCACCCTGACCCTGTCGGACAAGCGTTTGACCGTGCAATCCGGCAAAAGCCGTTTTGCCCTGCAAACCCTGGCCGCGGACGAATTCCCCACGGTGGCCGAAGCCAAAGACTTCGGCGCCAGCCTGAGCGTGCCGCAAAAAGCCTTCCGCCAATTGCTCGGCATGGTGCATTTCTCGATGGCGCAGCAAGACATCCGCTATTACCTGAACGGTATGCTGCTGGTCGTCGACGGCCAGCAACTGATGGCTATCGCCACCGACGGTCACCGCCTGGCGTTTGCCTCGATGACCACCGAAACCACCTTTGCGCGGCAGGAAGTGATTATTCCGCGCAAGACCATTCTGGAATTGCAGCGCCTGCTCGAAGACATCGACGACCCGCTTAAAATCGATATCGCCTCGACCCAAGTCAAATTCACCTTTGGCGAAGTCGAACTGGTGTCGAAGCTGGTCGAAGGCAAATTCCCCGACTTCCAGCGCGTAATTCCCAAGGGTTATAAAAACCACTTTATGATCGGCCGCGAAGAACTGCAACGCTCGCTCCAGCGCGCCGCAATTCTGACCTCCGACAAATTCAAGGGCGTGCGCTGCCTGATCGAACCGGGCCAGCTTAAAATCCTGTCGACCAACGCCGACCAGGAAGAAGCCCAGGAAGAGTTGGAAATTGCTTATGACGGGGATTCTCTCGACATCGGCTTTAACGTCACCTACCTGCTCGACGCGCTCGCCAACCTCAAGGTCGATTTCTTGCAAATCAGCCTGGGCGACTCATCCTCCAGCGCGCTTATCACCTTACCCGACAACGATAACTTCAAGTACGTGGTAATGCCGATGCGCATCTGACGCACCGTCTTGCACACACACCCGGGGGCTCGGGGCTTGGGAGATCAACCCGGCCCGGTCCCTTTGGTGTTTTTAGTGTTTACAGCACCGCAGTGTTTAGTAGTCTGCAGAACCGGAAGAAACCATGAGTGATCAGCAAACCCCGCAACCTGTCCAAGTTGAAAACGCCTACGGCGCCTCGTCGATCCAGATTCTCGAAGGGCTTGAAGCGGTGCGCAAGCGGCCCGGCATGTACATCGGCGACACCTCCGACGGCACCGGCCTGCATCACCTGGTGTTCGAGGTTCTCGACAATGCAATCGACGAAGCACTCGCCGGGCACTGCAACGACATCCAGGTCACGATCCACGCCGACAACTCGATCTCCGTGACCGACAACGGCCGCGGCATCCCCACCGGGATCAAGCTCGACGACAAACACGACCCCAAGCGCAGCGCCGCTGAAATCGTGATGACCGAACTGCATGCCGGCGGCAAATTCGACCAGAACAGCTACAAAGTCTCAGGCGGCCTGCACGGCGTGGGCGTATCGTGCGTCAACGCCCTGTCGAAATGGCTGCGCCTCACCATTCGCCGCGACGGCAAAAAGCACTTCATGGAATTCCATGGTGGCGTGCCGCAAAACCGCATCATCGAAACCGTCAACGGCGAAAACCTGTCGCCCATCCTGTACACCGGCACCACGGAAAACCGCGGCACCGAAGTGCACTTTTTGGCCGACGTCGAAATCTTCGGCAACATCGAATTTCACTACGACATCCTCGCCAAACGCATGCGCGAACTGTCGTTCCTGAATAACGGCGTACGCATCCGCCTGAACGACCTGCGCACCGGCAAGGAAGACGACTTCGCCTTCGTCGGCGGGGTCAAAGGTTTTGTCGAATACATCAACAAAACCAAGACGGTACTGCACCCGACCATCTTCCACGTCAGCGGCGAAAAAGACGGCATCAACGTCGAAGTGGCAATGCAGTGGAACGACAGCTACAACGAAAACGTGCTGTGCTTCACCAACAACATTCCGCAGCGCGACGGCGGCAGCCACTTGACCGGCTTGCGCGCCGCCATGACGCGAGTGCTCAACAAATACATCGAAAGCCAGGACATCGCCAAAAAAGCGAAAGTCGAGACCGCCGGCGACGACATGCGCGAAGGTTTGTCCTGCGTCTTGTCGGTAAAAGTGCCTGAGCCGAAATTCAGCGCCCAGACCAAAGACAAACTGGTCTCGTCCGAAGTGCGCGCCCCGGTGGAAGACGTCGTAGCCAAGGCACTCGAAGAGTACCTGCTGGAAACCCCGATCGACGCCAAAATCATCTGCGGCAAAATCGTCGACGCAGCGCGCGCGCGCGACGCCGCCCGCCGCGCCCGCGAAATGACGCGCCGTAAAGGCGTGCTCGACGGCGTCGGCCTGCCCGGCAAACTGGCCGACTGCCAGGAAAAAGACCCGGCAAAATCCGAAATCTACATCGTCGAGGGCGACTCCGCCGGCGGCTCGGCCAAACAAGGCCGCGATCGTAAATTCCAGGCCATCTTGCCGCTGCGCG
>Ga0302317_10003395_pt1 | contig 10532 bp, 10 predicted proteins | sample III_Palsa_N3_3_FD_200450 | JGI IMG/M metagenome (GOLD analysis project Ga0302317, IMG submission 200450) | Peat permafrost microbial communities from Stordalen Mire near Abisko, Sweden - III_Palsa_N3_3 | ecosystem: Environmental > Terrestrial > Soil > Palsa > Peat permafrost | place: Sweden...
GCACCGTGCGGCTGGCCGATGGCCGCGGCGTCAAGGGATTCATCGTCGAGCCCGTCGACATCTCCGGCGCACGCGATATCTCCGCGTTCGGCAGTTGGCGGACGTTCGTGGCGGAGAAGGCGGGGGTGTGACTTTGACCAGAGCGTAGCCGATTGCACGGCGCTCTCCCTCGCCCCGCCCTTGCGGGGAGAGGGTTGGGGTGAGGGGCTCTCTTCTCACCAAGCACATTGCCGAGAGGTCGGTACCCGCTCACCCGGCGCTACGCGCCGACCTCTCCCCGCAAGCGGGGCGAGGTTAAGAAATCACACCGACACCGCGTAAATCTCATACTCGCCGCGCACCAGCTCGATATGCGCGCGCATCGCGGCGGCGGCGGCGACGTGGTCGCCGCGCATGATCGCGACCACGACGCGGTCGTGCTCGGCGTGCGATTTGGCCAGCCGGCCGAGGTTGCGGAATTGCGCCCGACGAAATGGCTGCACCCGCACCCGCGTCGCCAGCGTGATCTCGGCGATATAGCCGTTCTGCGAACCGGCATAGATCGCATTGTGAAAGCGCTCGTTGACTTCGTGAAATCGCTCCGGATTGCCGGCGTAGCTCAAGACCCGCAATTCCTCGTGGATCGCCTCCAGCCCGTGCCGTTCCGCGGGCGCCATCCGTTCGGCGGCGAGCCCGGCGCACAAGGCTTCGAGCTCGGCCATCGCCTCGAACATCTCGGTCATGCGTTCGATCGAGGGCCGCGCCACCACCGCGCCGCGATGCGCGCGGGCATCGACCAGCCCGCTGGCCGCGAGCTGGCGCAGGGCCTCGCGCACCGGCGTGCGCGAGACGTTGAAACGGCGCGCGATATCGGTTTCATCGAGCGGCGAGCCCGGCGCCAGCGCGCCGCGCACGATTTCGTCGGCGAGTTGCAGCCGCAATTCCTCGGCGCGCGTGACCTTGTAGGGATTGGCCGTCGCGCGGTCGACGCGCTGAACCACCGGCTCTGCCGGCCTTTGACGGTCGCTGGTCGGGAGATCGTCAAGGCTCATGTCTTTTGACCGATGCTCTTTGGGTTCGTTTAAGACTTGGATTAGTTCAAGGCGTGGGTTCGTTCAAGAATTGGGTTCGTTCAAGGCTTGGATTAGTTCAAGGCTTGGGTTCGTCGATGATGCTGACATGGGCGGCGACAATTCTCCAACCCTCGGCAAATCGTACCCAGGTCTGCATCTGGCGTCCGACCTTGCCCGGCGCGGTTTCGCGGTAAAACAGCGTCGAGGCCACCGCGGTATCGCGGCCATAGGTCGAGATCACCGTGCGCGCCGTCCGCCGCATCAGGCCCACCGAAGGGCGCGCCGCGCGAAACGCCATGATCTCGCTATAGCCATAGAGAATTTCACTGATGCCGTAACGTAGCGTGCGTGAATCGTCGCGAAACAACTCGTCGAGCACCGCGACGTCGTTGGAGACCAGTGCCTTTTCGTAGCGCGCGAATTGCGCGGCTACCTCGGCATGCACGTCAGGCAGATCGACTTCCATCTCATAAACCTCTTGGCTGTGGCGCCGACACGACGCCCATGCGCTCCAGCGCGAAGGCGACGCGGAGCGCGATATCCTCGCGCCAGGGTGCGGCGATGATTTGCACGCCGATCGGCATCGGCTCCAGCGGAACCGGCACCGCGACCACCGGCAATCCGATGAAGGAAATCGGCTGGGTATGGATGCCGATATTGGCGCGCACCGGCAATTCGACACCATCCAGCGTGAAGGTCACCTGCCCCAGTTTCGGAGCCACACACGGCGTCGCCGGCGCCAGGATCACGTCGACCGTCTTGAACAGCTCCAGCACCCGGGCACGGTACCAGCGGCGGAATTTCTGCGCGCGGTCGACCAATGGTGCCGGCACCATCGCGCCGGCCAGCAACCGGTCGCGCACCGCCGGATCGAAATCATCGGGACGCCGCCGCAAACGATCGAGATGCAGCGAGGCGCCTTCGGTGGTGGAGATCACATAGGCCGCGGCGCGGGCGCGCGCGGCTTCCGGAATTTCGACGATGCGGGTGGTGCCCAGCGCCTTGGCGATGCGGGCCACGGCCTCCATTGCTTCGGGGAACACGTTCTGCTGGAAATAGCCGCCGGCGATCGCGACACGAAGGTTGCCGATGTCCTGCGTCAGCAACGGCGCAACCGGCTCGACCGGACGGGTCGCGCAGGCGGCGTCGTCGGGATCAGGTCCCTGCATCGCATCATAGGCCAGCGCGAGATCGCTGGTATTGCGCGCGAACGGCCCGAGATGGTCGAAGCTTGCGACGAACGGAAACGACCGCGCGCGCGACAGCCGGCCATAGGTCGGCTTCAGCCCGAAGATTCCGCAGAACGACGACGGCACCCGGATCGAGCCGTTGGTGTCGGAGCCCAGCGCAATCGGCACCAGGCCGCCGCCGACCGCGCCGCCGGAGCCACCGGACGAGCCGCCGGTCATCCGCGTCACGTCATGCGGATTGCGCGACGGGCCGTCGTGCACATTCTCGCCGGTGAAGTCATAGGCGTATTCGCCCATGTTGAGCGCGCCGACCAGCACCGCGCCGGCGGCTTCCATCCGCTCGATCAAGGTGGCATCGCGCGGCGACGGCTTGAGGTCGCGATTGATCTTCGATCCGGCCCGAGTGGCGAGCCCCTGCACGTCGAACAGGTTTTTTACCGCAAAGGGAACGCCTGCCAGCGGACCAACGGACTGCCCGGCCGCGATCGCGGCATCGACGGCGCGCGCCTTGGCACGCGCGCGCTCCGCCGTGATGTCGGTGAAACAATTCAGGACCGGATTGTATCTCGCGATCCGCGCCAGCGCCGCCTCGGTCGCGCTAAGCGCGGAGATCTTTCGCTCCGCCACGGCCTGGGCGATTTCCGAGGCCGACACATCATCTGAACTCACGGCCGCTGCCATATCGGGTCTGGTCATATCAGGCCGAGTAGACACTGGCCGACTCGGCTTCGTCAGGCAGCGCGAACTCGTCGACCAGCCGCGCCAGCCTGAGCGATACCTCGAGGTTCGCCCGCACCGCCGGCCTCCAGGCGTCCTTGACCGGCAGCGCCAATGCGCTCGCCACGGCGTCGATATACTCGTCCAGCGGATCAGCAGCCATTACGCTCTCATACCCAGAAAATCGCGACGCTTCATGTGGTGCTCCAAACGCTGGAGGAATCGGTTTTCGAGCGTCGCAAGGTTTGTGCCAAACCTTACAGGGACCCAAACATAAATTAACTATCTGATCAGACTGGAAATATTCCATTAGAATAACTCTCGAAATCCGCCGAGGCAGGCCAAGTCACTGCATACACGGAATTTATATTTGCCTATTTTTTTTGCAGTCGAGCTCGAACGAGCCTTACACCGGCCACAGCAGCTCCGCCAGTTCGAACAGGTCACCGGCTTTTTCTTGCCAGCCCTCGATGCAGATGTGTCGGATCGGATCGCTCTGGCGATGCAGCAGCATCAGCGCCATCAGCCGGCGCTTCAGATCCGGGCCGATATCGGCGGCCGCATAGCCGTAGCCTTCGAGCAGGCTGCGGACGCGGCGCGGCATGCCGGCCGTCATGAAGGCGCTCGGGCCAAGCAGGTCGTATTCGCCCCAGCCCGTCAGCACGTCGCCGAAATCGAACAGGCCGGACAATTGCCAGCCGCCCGTTTCATGACCGAGCAGAAAGTTCTCCGGAATGTATTCGCCGGTCAGGATTACCGGCGGCGCGTCCATGGGAATGAGCGGCATCGCCGCGGCCAGAAAATCGTCGAGGCCCGCGAGAAATTTGTGCGGCAATCCAAGGCGCGTATGGCGGGCGCGGCATCCGTCGATCTGCCCGCGCATCAGTCGATCCCAGCGCGGTTCGATGGTCGACAATTCGCCAAGCGGGGCACGCTGCACTTCCGCGATGGTCTCGCCGATCCGGCGCAGCACGCGTTTTTTGTGATCCTCCGGCAGGCCGGGCCAGGCTTGCGCGCCGAGCACGCCATGCAGCCGCGTGATCACGAGATAGGGCCATTGGTCGCGTTCGCCTTGCCGCACGATCTCGGGAACGGCAATGCTGAGACGCCCGCGAAGCTGTGACAACGAAGCCCGCTCCGAGACGAACTGGGCGCGCAGCATCGGCGGGAAAATCTTCAGCACCAGCCGCTCACCGAGCGCGAGGACAAGATTGGTGCCGTTCAAAAACGGCTTCGGGTCGGCATGCGGCAATCCCTCGCTGCGCGCGATGTCGAGCGCGGCCGGCAGCCATTGTGACGGATCGGCACGCCATGCCTGGAACGCCGCGAAGTCGGGTAGCGTGGGCAGCGAATGCATGATGGCGATCGGCTTTCGAAACGGCATGCGGAATCGAGCGCCTTCTATAACCGGCTCCGCGCCGTGCCGACAGCCTATGGCGAGCACAGCTTACGGATTGGCGCGCTCGAACTGCCGCAGCAACCGGTTGCCGCGCTCGACGGCGGAATCCAGCGCCGCCTGCGCCGATTTCTTGCCGCTGAAGGCCTGCTCCAGTTCGTCGTCGATCACATCGCGGATCAGCACGAACGATCCGAGCCTGACGCCCCTGGAGTTTTCCGTGGTCGGCTTCAGGGTGATCTGCTCGATCGAGATCGCAGCACCCGGATTGCGATCATAGAAGCCTTGGGCGCGGCTCAAATCGAAGGCTGCCCGGGTCACCGGCAGATAGCCCGTGTTCTGATGCCAGGCCGCCTGAACCTCGGGCTTCGACAGGAAGGCAAAGAATTTGGCGACGCCGCGGTATTCGGCGTGCGGCCGGTCGCGCAGCACCCACAAGGTCGCGCCGCCGATGGTCGAGTTTTGCGGCGCGCCCTGCACGTCGGGCCAATACGGCAACATGCCGTAACCCACCTCGAATTTCGAATTGGCCTTGATATCGGCGCGGGTTGCCGATGAACCGATGAAGATGGCGCACTCGCCGTTCTGAAAGCGCGGCTCCGCCGACGTCGCCCGGCCGCTATAGTCGAAGACCTTGTCGACCTGCCACTCCGCGAGTTGCGCGATATGGCGCACCATCACCGGGTTGTTGAAATTAAGCGCGGCATCGAGGCCCCCAAACCCGTTGGCCCTGGTCGAGACCGGCAAATTGTGGAACGCGGAAAAGTTCTCGACATTGATCCATGACGGCCAGGATGTGGTGAAGCCGCAGACCGCGCCGGCCGAGCGCAGCCGCTTTGCCGCGGCGCCGAGTTCGGGCCAAGTCTTGGGCGCGGTTTCCGGATCGAGACCCGCGCTCCGAAACAGATCCTTGTTGTAATAGAGGATCGGCGTCGAGCTGTTGAAGGGAAACGACAGCATGTTGCCGGCGATATCGGTGTAATAACCGCTGACGGCCGGAAGATAGGCCGCCGGCGAGAACGCTTCCGATTCGTCCCGCATCAATTCGAACACCGGATAGATCGCGCCCTTGGCGGCCATCATGGTCCCGGTCGCGATTTCGTTGACCTGAACGATGGCCGGCTGGGTCCGCGAGCGAAACGCAAAGATCGCTGCCGTCACGGTTTCGGTGTAATTGCCCTTGTAGCTCGGCACGATCCGGTATTCGGATTGCGATGCGTTGAAGTCGGCGGCGAGCTTCTCCAATTGCCGCCCGAGCTCGCCCGACATGGCATGCCACCACACGATATTGGTGAGGGCCTGGGCCGGAGACGCAAGACTGATCGCCGAGACGGTGATCGCCGCAAGGGTGATCGCCGCGATCACGGCCGCCGATTGCAAAAATCTCGAAACGGGATTCACGGTCCAACCCATCCATCTGCCGCGGCTGTCACATAATTTGACGCGGGCCGCGCCCTGATAAAACCCCGGGTCCGCGGTTGCAATCCGCCAAAAGGTCGCCACGCAACGCACCATTGCCGGGTTTTGCCGGTTTCGGCAGGACTCCAACCTAATCGAGCCGAGGTCCCTCGATCAGAAGCTTCCGGGATATAGGCCGCCATCCATCAGCAGGTTCTGGCCGGTGATGTAGCCGGCGTGCCGGCTGCACAGGAATGCGCAGGCCGCGCCAAGTTCGTCCGGGTCGCCGACGCGGCCGGCAACCGGGTTCGAGGTGAGATGTCGCGTGATCTCTTTCGAGTTGCGAAGCCTATTCGTGTCGAACGGGCCCGGCAGCAGGTTGTTGATCGTCACGCCTGACGACGAGACCGACGGGGCGAGGCCGAACACGAAGTTGGTCAGGCCGGCACGCGCCGCGTTGGAGAGGCCGAGGACCGGAATGGGGACGCGCACGGTCGACGACGTGATGTTGACGATACGACCGAACTTCCGTTGGATCATGCCATCGACGACGAGCCGTATCAGCTCCACCGCGCTCATCAGGTTGGCATCGAGTGCGGCAATCCAGGTGTTGCGGTCCCAGTCGCGGAAGTCACCCGGAGGCGGACCACCGGCATTGTTCACGAGAATGTCGGGCTCGCCCGAGGCATTCACCAGCGCCGTACGCACGCCCGTATCGGTGACATCGCCCGCGACGGTCTGGATGTCGATGCCGCGTACTTCCGAGCGAATGGCCTCAGCGGCCTTGTCGAGCGCTTCAGGATCCCGTCCGTTCATGACGAGGTGGGCACCTTCACGGGCGAGCGCCTTGGCGCAGGCGAAACCCAATCCCTTGCTCGACGCGCAGACGATCGCCCGCTTTCCCTGCAATCCGAGATCCATTGTTACGCATCTCCGCCCGTTGCGAGGGTAAAGGACACGCTGCCCAGCCCACCGATATGCGCGGTGACCTTGTCGCCGCGCGAGAGCGCCACCATCGGCCCGAGCGCGCCGGTGAGAACCACGTCGCCGGCACGCAAGGGGACGGTGCGCGCGAGCCAGGCCGCCGCATTCAACGGATGGCCGAGGCAGGCTGCCCCCGCTCCCACCGATACAATCGCTCCATTCACCTCGGTCGCCATTCCACAGGTGAAGAGGTCGAGGCCGTCGAGCGGGCGCTGGTCGTCGCCCAGGACGTAGAACCCCGATGAGCCATTGTCTGCGACCGTGTCGGCAAACGTGATCTTCCAATCGGCAATGCGGCTGTCGACGATTTCAATCGCTGCCACGGCATGCGAGGTGGCGGCGCGGACCGTTTCGGGCGTGACGTCCGGGCCGTAAAGATCAGCCTTCAATACCAGCGCAATCTCCGCTTCCGCCTTGGGTTGCAGCACGCGCGCGGGGTCGAGGCGGCCGCGATTGGGTACCGCCATGTCCGCGAACAGCGCGCCATAGTCCGGCTGATCGACCCCAAGCTGCGCCTGCACCGCCTTGGCGGTCAGGCCGATCTTGCGGCCGACCAGCCGGCGGCCTTCGTTCTCCCAGAAGCGGGTGTTGATCTCCTGGATGCGGTACGCTTTAGCCCCGTCGCCCGGGTCCAGCGAATCGCGCAGCGGCGGGACTGTGCCGCCGCGATAGGCTTCGCGCAGCCGGCGGGCGAGCGCCTGTTCCGACGCGCTCAATGTGACCTGGTTCATCATGGACTGCTCCTCACTGGCCGGAAGTCAGGCGCTCGCGCGCCGCAGTGCCGCATCAGTGTCGAAGCTGACATCTGCGTCCTGCTCGATCCCGGTTCGACGCCACTCGCTGATCACTTGCTCGTATTCGAGCGGACCCCCGCCATAGGTGGCGCCAATGAAGGTTGGGCGGTCCTTGAAGTCGCCCTCGTTGTTCAGGAAGCCGGGCGTGCATTCTTCGTAGAAGTGCTGGTGATCGACGTGCTTCTCGGCCAGTTTCGCCTGCCAGCGATCCTCGGCCGCCGACGTCACCTCCATGGTGCGGATGCCCTCGGCAAGGCAGCGTTCGATGATGGCGGTCGCATGTTCCGCCTGCATCGACAGCGTGTGCGTGAAATTGAAGGCGGTGGTGCCTTGGGCCGTTCCGCCGATGACGTGAAAATTCGGAAAGCCCGACATCTGTGTGCCGTGCAGGCTGCGCACGCCGTCCTTCCATTTCGCGCCGAGCGTCTGCCCGCCACGCCCCACGGCCTCATAGCCGCCGACCTTGTGAGGCCCCGCGCCCACGTCGAAGCCGGTGGCGAAGATGATGCAATCGGCTGGATATTCGACGCCGCCCGCAACTACGCCGGAGCCAGTGATCCGTTCGACCCCGCGGCCATCGGTATCGACCAGCCGCACATTGTCGCGGTTGAAGGCCTGCAGGAAGTCGTCGCTGTAGAGTGGCCGCTTGCAGAGATAATTGTACCAGGGCTGCAACGCCCTGGCGACATCCGGCCGGTTCACCGTCGCGGCGACGCGCGCCCGCAGCTCCTCCATCTTCGAATAGTCGATGCGTTGCATCAATTCTGCCGGATGAGTGGAATCGCCGGTTCGATGTCGTTCCGCCATGGCGGCGCCGAATCGGACCCAGAAGTCTGTCCAGCGGTCGCCGACGACATTCTCATGCACCGGCACCAGCGTGATCACCGAGAGGAAGTTGCGCATACGCTCGCGCTGCCAGCCTTTGGGCTGGGCGGCAAACCAGTCGCGGTCAGTGGGGGTGTTGTTGCGCTCATCGATCGCCGAGGGCGTCCGCTGGAAAAGCGTGACCTGCGCTGCGTCTTCTGCCAGACGCGGAACGATCTGGACCGCTGTCGCGCCGGTCCCGATCACGGCGACGCGCTTGTCGGCGAGCTCCGTCATTTTGGAGGCCGCGTCACCGCCGGTGTAACCATAGTCCCAGCGGCTCGAATGGAAAATGCGGCCCTTGAAATCGCGGATGCCGGCAATCCTGGGAAGCTTGACCTTGGCCAGCGGGCCCTGGCCCACGGCGACGAAGCGTGCGCGAATGGTGTCGCCGCGGTCGCTTTCAACAGTCCACCGTGCGCTATTTTCAGCCCAGGCGATGCGGCTGACCTTGGTCTGGAACAAAGCGCGCCTGTAGAGATCGAAGTGTCGGCCGATCGCCTGGCAGTGGGCAAATATCTCGGCGCCTTTGGCGTAACGTTCGCTGGGCACCGTCCCAACTTCCTCCAGCAGCGGCATGTAGCAGTAGGATTCGATGTCGCAGCGAACGCCCGGATAGCGGTTCCAGTACCAGGTGCCGCCGAAATCGCCGGCCTGCTCGATGATGCGGAAGGACTCGATGCCGCGCTTTACCAGCTCCGCCGCAGTCAGTAGTCCAGCGAAGCCGCCGCCGACGATGACGACGTCGACCATCTCGTTTCGTGCTTCGCGACTGAAGCCTGGTTCGACGTAGGGATCGCCGGTGAAGTCGGCGAATTCGCCTTCGGCAGCGATATACTGCCGTCCGGCCATGTCGTTGAGCCGCTTGTCGCGCTCCTCCAGATATTTGGCATGCAGCGCTTGGGGATCGTGACTTCCTGCGGGCGTAGCTGGCTTCTGCATCGGTTGCCTCCCGTTCGAAAACTCGTTCATTCCATCGGCGCCGCGCCGGTTCGCCTCTCTGGACGGGGTTTCGGGCGCGCAGAACGTGTATCGAGGGGAAAGTATAGCCAGATTAAACTGGCATGCAAGTATGTCAGATCAATTTAATCGATCTTTTCTCGGCCCCGGCCAAGACCGCCGCGGCAACCGAGGCGATGTGCTCCTCGGCTGCGCGGCGCGCGCCGGAAGGTTCGCGCCGCGTAATGGCGTCGATAATGGGCTCGTGCTCATGCTCCCGCGCAACGCCGGCGCCGAGCCGGTCGAAGCCGATCGCGTGATTGATGAAGAAGTCCGACATGTTGAAATTTGCGCTCTGTTTCTCTTCGATCAGCGCGGAATCGGCCATGGTGGCGATGGTCTGGTGGAAATTGCGGTTCAATTCGGCGTAATGCTCGCGCAGTGCTTCCGGATCGTTGGCCATCGCGATGATCTGCCGCTGCAGCTCGCGGAGTTCGGCGAGTTGCTGGTCGGTGCGGCGCGCCGCGGCCAGTTCGGCCAGCAGGCCCTCCATGCGCTGAAACATAAGAAAGAAATCGGCGACGGCGTTCCTGTCGGGGTTGATGACCTGGCAGCCGACCTGGGGGATGATGCGAACGAAACCATCCGCCGCAAGCCAGTTCAGCGCCGTCATGATTGGCTGGCGGCTGACGCCGAATTCGCTCGCGAGTTCCCGGACCAGAATACGCTCTCCGAACTCATATCGGGCGCTGACGAGCCGCTGCACCAGAAGATCGTAGATCTCGCTTTGCTTGCTCGGGATGACGGATGTCCGCCGGCGACTCTCAAGATGATTGCTGCGCATGCTTCCATCCTAGCAGGTCAAGAACAACCCTGTCAGGGGTGGAAAGCAGATCAACACAGCTTTACAAGTTAATCTGGCATGCTAGTATGTATCAACGGAACAGGGAGGACAACGACGTGTATCTGTGGCCCGAGATCGCAAGCGGCGCGCTGCGCCTGTCCTATGTCGACGCCAGCGGAATCCGCACGCGCTATGTCGAAGCGGGCAATCCGTCGGCCGACGAAGCGCTGGTGTTCGTGCCGGGGACCGGTGGGCACCTCGAGGCTTTCACCCGCAATCTGCTGCCCCATGGCGAGAAATTTCGAACCATCGCGCTCGACATGATCGGGCACGGCTATACCGACAAGCCGGATC
>Ga0302317_10003397_pt1 | contig 10531 bp, 10 predicted proteins | sample III_Palsa_N3_3_FD_200450 | JGI IMG/M metagenome (GOLD analysis project Ga0302317, IMG submission 200450) | Peat permafrost microbial communities from Stordalen Mire near Abisko, Sweden - III_Palsa_N3_3 | ecosystem: Environmental > Terrestrial > Soil > Palsa > Peat permafrost | place: Sweden...
CGTCCTCTATGTGATCCCCCAGTTCCTGAGCGGGATCGCCGGCGACAACGCCGAGGAGGCCGGCCGGGTGCTGTTCATGTCCGGACTGCCGGCCTTCCTGATGATGCCCATCCTGCCGGCCATGCTGAAGCTCGACCTGCGCCTGACCGTGATCGCCGGTCTTTGCTGCTTCGCCGTCTCCTGCTTCATGGACACCAATCTGACGGCGCAGTCGTCGGGCCAGACCTTCCTGCTCACCCAGCTGCTGCGCGGCGCAGGCCAGATACTGACCTTCATGCCGCTCAACCAGGCCTCCGTGGGGGCGGTGGGCATGGAGGACGCCGCGGACGCGGCGGGCCTCTACAACATGGCGCGAAATCTTGGCGGCTCGATGGGATTGGCGCTGCTGGGGGTGTTCATCGATCGCCAGACCGTCGCCCACGTCCAGTCGATCAGCGCCTCCGTCTCCGCCAACTCGCCCCTCGCCCAGTCGCAGATCGCGGCTCAGGCGGCCGGATTCGCCGCCCAGCACGGCGGAGACCTGGCCTCGGGCCAGGTCCAGGCGCTGGCCCAGCTTGGCGCCACCGAGCAGGTGCAGGCGTTGGTCATGACCTATGCGGACTGCTTCTTCGTCCTGGGCGTGGCGTTGCTGGTCATGATCCCACTGGTCTTCCTGCTGCGGCCGCCGCCCAAGGGCGCCGCGCAATCGGACTTGGCGCACTGAGGTCAAGATGCATTCCAAATCCCGCCTTTTCAGACCCTTCGCCATCCTGGCGCTCGCCTCGACCGCCCTGGCCGGTTGCATGGTCGGCCCCGACTACAAGGGGCCGCCCCCGGTGGCGTCCGACGCCGTCTCGGCGGCGACCTTCCGCCGGGCGCAGGACGCCACCGCCGACCCGCCGCCATCGCGCTGGTGGATCGCCCTGGGCGACGCCGAACTCGACCAGCTTGTCGACGCGGCCTTCGCCGCCAGCCCCGATCTGGAGGCGGCGACGGCGCGCCTCAGGCAGTCCCGCGCCAATCTGCGCAAGGACCGGGCGAACCTCCTGCCCAACACCAACGCCTCGGCCCTCTATCTGCACAGCAAGGGTCTCACCGGCGCGCTCACCGGGAGCGCCGCCGCTTCCGGCGCCTCGGCCTCTGGCGCGGGGGCGAGCGCGAGCGCCGCGGAGGCGCAGAGCGCGGCCGACAGCACCCTGGACCTCTATGACGTCGGCGTGGACGCCACCTGGCAACTCGATCTGTTTGGCGGCAAACGCCGGGCGGTGGAGGGCGACAAGGCGGCGACCCAGGCGGTCCAGGCCAACCTGGAGGACGCCCAGGTCAGCCTCGCCGCGGAGGTGGCGCAGGACTACGTCACCCTGCGCGACCTGCAGCAGCGGCTGGCGCTGGCGCAGCACAATGGCGAGGTCGAAGGCCGGATGCTCGATCTCACCAAGGTCCTGCGCCAGGGCGGCGCGGCGACCGACCTGGACGTGGAGCGGCTGGTCAATCAGGTCCAGTCCACCCAGGCTCAGGCCGTGCCGCTGAAGGCGCAGATCGCCGACCAGCTCGACCGGCTGGCGATCCTGACCGGACGGGCGCCGGGCGACCTGGACCAGGAGCTCGCGGCGTCGGCGGCCGTGCCGCTGCCGCCGCCGGTAGTCGCGGTGGGCGACCCGGCCTCCCTGCTGCGGCGCCGGCCAGACGTTCGGGCGGCGGAGCGGACGATCAAGCAGAAGAACGCCGTGATCGGCCAACGCACGGCGGACCTGTTCCCCAAGGTCGAGTTGCTGGGAAATGTCGGCTACAGTTCCAGTGAATTGGCCAGCCTGTTCACGCCCGCCAGCTTCTCCTACATCGCCGCCCCGGTGCTGCAGTGGAGCCCCTTCGATTTCGGCCGCACCAGCGCCGGCATTCGCGAGGCCAAGGGCGAGCGGGCCGAGGCGATCGCCAACTATCGCAAGGCCGTGCTGGGGGCGCTGAACGACGCCGAGACGGCGCTGGCCCTATATGGCCACCAGCGCGAAAGCCTGACCAGCCTGATCCAGGTCGAGCAGTCCGCCGACCGCGCCTCGTCCCTGACGGCGCTGCGGGTGAGGGGCGGCACGGCGACCACGCTGGACCAGCTGTCCGCCGAAAGCACCCGCGTCGCGGCCCAGACCAATGTCTCCCAGGCCAAGGCCCAGCTTACCGAGGACTATATTCGCCTGCAAAAAAGCCTCGGCCTCGGCTGGACCGCGCCGGACGCCCAGGGCGCCGGCTGATCCGCCCTGGTTCGGATTGCGCCCGCCGACCTGGACGCTAGACTTGGCCTCAACCCGAAGACTTGAGGCTTGAGGAGGCGACGATGGCGGATTTCGGCGGCGATGTGGAGGCGTTCCGGGACGAGGCGAAGACCTGGCTGGACGAGAACTTCCCGGCCTCGCTGAAGGCCGATCCGGCCGCGCAGCTGGCGGACATGATGGGCGGCAAGCCGACGCCAGACGCGCTCACCTGGAAGAAGCGCATGGGCGAGAAGGGTTGGGGCACGCCGACATGGCCCAAGGCCTATGGCGGCGGCGGGCTGTCGCGGCCCGAGGCCCGCGCCCTGGCCGAGGAGATGGCCAAGATCGGCGCCCGCAACCCCATCGGCGGCATGGGCGTGATGATGTTCGGCCCGACCCTGCTGGAGGTCGGCACGGAAGAACAGAAGAAGCGGCACATCCCGCCGATCGTCAAAGGCGAGTTGCGCTGGTGCCAGGGCTATTCCGAGCCGGGGTCGGGGTCCGACCTCGCGAGCCTGCAGACCAAGTGCGAGGACAAGGGCGACCACTTCCTGATCAACGGCCAGAAGATCTGGACCAGCGGCGCCAACCTCGCCGACTGGTGCTTCTGCCTAGTCCGCACCGACCCCGCCGCAAAGAAGCACAACGGCATCAGCTTCGTGCTGATCGACATGAAAACGCCGGGTGTCGAGGCGCGGCCGATCTTGCTGATCAATGGCGGCAGCCCTTTCTGCGAGACCTTCTTCACCGACGTGAAGGTGCCTAAGGAAAACCTGATGGGGCCGCTGAACGGCGGCTGGACCATCGCCAAGCGGCTGCTGCAGTTCGAGCGGGAGAACATCTCCGCCAGCCTCGGCCAGGGCGGCTCGCCGACCATGGGCCAGGCGACGGGCGGGGTCGCCGAAACCGCGAAAAAGTATATCGGCCTGGATGCTGCCGGCCGGCTGGCGGACGCCGACCTGCGCCGGCGGCTGATCGACCACACCATGGAAAACAAGGCCTTCCAGCTCACCACCCGCCGGGCGGCGCTGGAGGCCAGCGCCAACCAGGGCCCCAGCGCGGCGACCTCGATCATGAAATACGCCGGCGCCAAGATCGCCCAGGACCGCACTGAACTGATCATCGAGGCCATGGGCTGTCAGGGCCTGGGCTGGGAGGGTGATGGGTTCGATCCGGCCGAACTCGCCACCACAAGGGCTTGGCTCCGCGCCAAGGCCAACTCGATCGAGGGCGGCACGTCGGAGATCAACCTGAACGTCGTGTCGAAACGGGTGCTGGGGCTGCCGGATCCGAAGTAGGCGATGTACCTGCTCAACCGATATTTGAACGCCCCCCGATACGGGAAGGCCAAGGTCCAGGCGCCTCCAAAGGGCGGCTACAAGCCGTGGTCAATCCGCAACGGCTTGTTTATTCGGCTCGCCTTGGTTTCCGGATACTGGCTCAAAGCAGCATTCTACAAGAGCCGCGAACCGGACTCCTACTATGCCGGGATGTACCGAGATCGGCGCGTGAGACTCGAACTCCGCAAAGCCTTTCCGCGAGACTGACACCACCCCGTCGATCGCATGGACAGCGTGATTTCGGGCGACCGGCCTGGTCAAGGACCGGCTTCGCCGGCCGCACAGCGGCGGCGCCTCGCGCCGTCCTTGACAAGACCGGACGCCCGAAAAACCATTCCAACATGCGGTCGAAGGGGGAGTCTGGGCCTGACGCCTGGGATCTGCGAGCGCCGTCGACTAGAGGAGCCGCCCTGAGATGAGACTTCCAGATATGGAGATGGATGGTTGGTGCCTGGATGATGGCGAGGAACGCCATCGCAACGCGCCAAGTACCTTTGAGATACCGGATTTAGAAGTCCGGCAAATTCTCAAACCGGGTGATTTCGCGCAGCTGATCTTCAGGATCGCCATTGATGACGAAGAAGATCCCGAATCTGTCGAGCGGATGTGGGTCATAGTCCGGGCGCGTGTCGATGGGGGATACCTCGGCACGCTAAACAACAAGCCCGCCACCATTCCGGAGAACGATCAGCTGTGGGTCGGAACGGAGTTGCCGTTTGAGCCTCGACATATAATTTCAGCTCGCCACGGCAATGAGGAAAGCGTTGCGATAGCAAACAAGCCTGCGCCGATTCCCTGGCATGCTGCTTGAGGGTGACTTGGCGGTCGTAATGACGACGCCCAGCGCCTCCCGATTGTTGCGCCTCGCGCTTTTCCGCTAAGACACCCGCATGACCACCGCTGCGCTTGAGCGACTGACCGTCGGCATGCCGATTCCCTTTGGCGGGAACCGGGTTGCGGTGGTGTCCGAGGCCTTAGCGGCGGCGTTCAAGGCCGGCGACCGGCTGATCGTGTTGCAGGACACGGGCGACCTGCTGCATGTGCCCGCTGCGACGGCGCGGATTGCCGAGGAGGCGGTGGGTCGGGCCGAGGCGGCGTTTCGGAAGATGGGCGCGGTGTCCGACGCCCAGGTCAGCCGGTTCTTCGACAGTTTCGCGGAGCGGCTGGCTGACGACGCAATCTGGGCGGCCATTGCCGAGGCCAACGCCGCCGATGTGACCGCCGCCAAGGCGCGGGGGCGGTCGACGACGCGCCTCGCGCTCAGCGCAAGCATGCGCGGGGACATGATCGCCGGCCTGCGTGAATGGCGGGACGCCCAGGGCGCGCGGGGGCGGACGATCGAGCGAATCGAACATCCGGGCTGGACCCTGGAGCAGGTCGCCGCGCCCCTGGGGGTGGTTGGCTTCGTGTTCGAGGGCCGGCCCAATGTCTTCGCCGACGCTACCGGGGTCCTGCGCACCGGCAACACGGTGGTGTTCCGCATCGGCTCGGACGCGCTGGGCACGGCGCGGGCGATCATGAGCGCGGCGCTGGAGCCGGCGCTTTCGGCGGCGGGCCTGCCCGACGGCGCGGCGAGCCTGGTGGACAGCGCCGAACACGCGGCCGGCTGGGCCATGTTCGCGGACAGCCGGCTTGCGCTGGCGGTGGCGCGTGGGTCGGGTCCGGCGGTGAGCCAGCTCGGCGGCATCGCGCGCCAGGCGGGAACGCCGGTCAGCCTGCACGGAACCGGCGGCGCCTGGCTGGTGGCGGACCGGACGGCGGACGCCGAGCGGTTCGGCGCCTGCGTTTACCATTCGCTGGACCGCAAGGTCTGCAACAGCCTCAACGTCTGCCTGATCGTCCGCGAGCGCGCGGGCGAGCTGGTGCCGGTGTTCCTCGACGCCTTGGAACGCGCCGGCCAGCGCCGCTCGGGCTGCAAGCTGCATGTGGCCTATGGCGACGAGCGCTGGCTGCCCGAGGCGTGGCGCAAGGCGCAGGTCCCGATCCATCGCGCCGAGGGCGTGTTCGAGGAGCCGCTGACCGAAACCATCCCGGTGGCTGAACTCGGCCGCGAGTGGGAGTGGGAGGAGACGCCGGAGGTCTCGCTGAAGATCGTCGATACGGTCGAGGAAGCGGTCGAGCTGTTCAACACCCTGAGCCCCCGCTTCGAGGCCTGCCTGATCGCCGAGGACGAGCTGGCCCAGCGCCGGTTCTTCGAGACGGTCGACGCCCCTTTTGTCGGCGACGGCTTCACCCGCTGGGTCGATGGCCAGTACGCCCTGAACCAGCCGGAGTTGGGCCTGTCCAACTGGGAGAACGGCCGCCTGCTGGCGCGGGGCGGCGTGCTGTCCGGCGGCTCCATCTTCACCGTCCGCGCCCGGGTGCGGCAGACCGACCCGGAATTGGATCGGCAAACCCCCAAGGAAAGCCATGTGGTTCGCGGGACCGGCCAGACGCGTCCCTGAGCACGGCCGCCCGGAGGCGCTGCGTCTCGGCCTGGCGTTGGCCCCGGGCATGCGGGTCGGGCTCTATGGCGGCTCGTTTAACCCGGTGCATGACGGCCACCTGCAGGTGGCGCGAACCGCCAAGGTTCGCCTGGGCCTGGATCGCGTCATCTGGCTGGTGACCCCCGGCAATCCGCTGAAGGAGGCGCCAGCCGGCCTCACGGCGCGCGTGGCGGCGGTCCGTGCGAGGGTCGCCGACCCGAGCATGATCGTCTCCGACCTCGAAACCCGCACCGGTACGCGCTACAGCCTCGACACCCTGCGAGCGCTCAGGGCCCGCTATCCCGGTGTCCATTTCGTCTGGATCATGGGCGCGGACAATCTGGCCGGCTTCCATCGCTGGCGCGGCTGGGCGGAGATCATGCGCCAGGTTCCGGTGGCCGTGGTGGCGCGTCCGGGCGCGATGCTGGCGGCCCTGTCCTCGCCGACCGCGCGCCGTTTCGCCTATGCGAGGGTTCCCGCGAACAAGGCCGCTCGCCTACCGCTGATGGCCCCGCCGGCCTGGGTCTTCCTGCCAACGCCGCTGAACTTCGCCTCCTCGACGGCGCTGCGATCACGGGGGCTTGTCGGCTGACCGCCGAATTACCCCCGGACAAGGTCCGCGCTTTATGCTAGCGATAGGCCCGCGAGAAGCGGCAGAGGAGCAACCAGGCTGAATCGCAATTCCGCGCCAAGTGCGCCCGAGGTCGTCGCCGAACCGGCGGACGCCTCACAAGAGGACCAGGACCTTCCCGCAATAGAAGGTTTGCAAGACCTCATTTTGGCCCGTCTCGACGACGATCAGGCCCAGGACGTCGTCTTCATCGATCTGAAGGACAAAAGCTCTGTCGCCGATTGCATGATCGTCGCTTCCGGGCGTTCGCACCGTCATGTCGGCGCTATCGCCGACCACCTGGTGCGCGCCTTGAAAGAGGCCGGCGCCGGCAAGGCGCGGGTCGAGGGCCTGCCGCACTGCGACTGGGTGCTGATCGACGCCGGCGATGTGATCGTCCACCTGTTCCGTCCCGAGGTGCGGTCATTCTACAACCTCGAGAAAATCTGGTCCGTCGAGCCGCCCCGCGCGGCGGTTCAGTAGTCAGGATACGACCGCCGAACCCCCTCCCCGCCCGTGCGGAGAGATAAGGGGACATGATAATTATCCCGAGCCACCGTAGCTGGCCGTGTCTGACAAGGTCCGGGGGATAATTATCATGTCCAATCAGGTCCCCTTATCTCTCATGAAAATCACCCTCCTCGCCGTCGGCCGGTTGGGCCGCATCCCTGAAGCTCTGCTGGCCAAGGACTACGCCGATCGCGCCACCGCCTCCGGCCGCGCGCTGGCGCTCGGGCCCGTCGAGGTCATCGAGGTGGAGGCGCGCAAGCCGGGCAAGGCGGCGGAGGCGGAGGCGCTCAAGGCCCACCTGCAGGACGCCCATGTCGTCGCCTGCGACGAACACGGCCAGGCCATGGCCTCGCGCGCTTTCGCCGGCCAGATCGCCAAACTGCGCGATGACGGCGTCCGCCGGCTGGTGATCGTCATCGGCGGCGCCGATGGGCTCGATCCGGCCCTGCTCGCCGCCGCCAACGCCAAGCTCGCCTTCGGGCCCCAGACCTGGCCGCACGCGCTTGCCCGCGCCATGCTGGCCGAACAGGTCTATCGCGCGGTGACCATCCTGGCCGGATCGCCCTATCATCGCGATTAGCCGGGCCTTCCCCGCGCGCGCCAAACCGGCTTAGTGAGGCGATGGCCCGCCGCCGTTCCGCCAGCCTTGTCCTGATCGCCGCCGGCCTGGCGATGGCCGCCGCAGCGCCCGCACCGCCGCCGCCGGCGTTGCGGCAGCTGGAAGCCAACGAGCGCGACCGCGACCGTGACCGCCAGGCCGCCCTGGCCGAGGCCCGGGCCGCGCGGCTGGAGATCGCCCAGCTCCAGGCCCAGCTGGACGCCCTGAACGCGGCCCAGAAGAACGGCCAGAAAAACGTCAGCGACAAGAAGCTGCGGCTAGCGGCGCTGAACGTGAGGGAGGCCCAGCTCGACGGCGAGATCGGCGCCAATCGCGCCAAGCTCGCAAGGCTCTTGAGCGCGCTGGAGCTGCTGCGCCGCGATCCGCCGCCGGCGCTGTTCGTCAACCCGGGTGATGTGCGCGACGCGGTGCGCGCGGCGATCCTGATCCGCGCGATCACGCCGCAGCTGGAACAGCGGGCGCAGGGGCTGAGGGCCCAGGCGGAAAACCTGCGCAAGGTGAAGCGCGCGGTCGACACCGCCAGCGAGGACCTGTTCACCAGTGAAAGCGACGTCGCCGACCGCAAGGCCAAGATCGAGGCCCTGATCGCCGCCCGCTCGGCGCTGGAGGGCCAGGACACCGCCGCCGCCGACGCGGCCAGGCAGGATGTCGACGCCCTGTCCGCGCGGGCCACGGTGCTCAGGGAGCTGTCGCAAGGCCTGGCGGTCGCCGCGCCCATCGCCCCGCCCCGCGATCCGCCGGACCCCGAGCACGCCGGCCTGTTCGGCAGGCCCAAGATGTTCTCCTCGCCCGCGCCCGGCGCGCCGATTCAGCGCTTCGGCGCCTCCGAACCTGGCGGGGGCCGATCGCTGGGCTGGACTTGGCGCACCGTCGACAACGCGCCGGTGGTGGCGCCGGCTCAAGGGGTGGTGGAGTACGCAGGCCCTCTGAAGGGCTGGAGCGTCGTGGCCATCCTTCGGCTCGGCGGCGGCTTCCACATCGTGCTGGCGGGGCTCGACCAGGTCACGGTCGGTCCGGGCCAGATGGTTGGCCAGGGTCAGCCGATCGGGCGCATGGGCAAGGGCGCGCAGGGTCAGCCCGAGTTGTATCTGGAAATCCGGCGGGGCGGCGCCCCAGTCGATCCGTCACATTGGCTAAAGGCGCCTATGTCGAAATCGTAATCTGCGGCCTCAAAAAAGGTCTTATCATCCTATTGTATGAGCGTAGCCGGTGAATCGGCTTTCCCTTTCCCCGCCCGCATTCTAGCGTGCGATGTTCACCCTTTAAGGCCCCGAGGGCAGCGGTAAATGATGCGCAAGTACTTTCTCGTCGGGGCTTCGGCCTTCGTGCTCGGCGCGGGCACGGTGGCCTATTTCAATCATCCTGCACACGCAGAGGTCGCCGCGCCCAGCGCGGAATCGTTCCGCATGCTGGAGCTGTTCGGCGATGTCGAGGACATCATCGAGAAGCAGTACGTCACCCCGGTGGATGAGAAGAAGCTGATCCAGTCGGCCATCGACGGCATGCTGACCTCGCTCGATCCGCACTCCGGCTACCTGAATCCGGCCGACTATTCCGACATGCGCGACCAGACCCGCGGCCAGTACGGCGGCCTGGGCCTCGAGGTCACCGGCGATGAAGGCGCGGTCAAGGTGGTCTCGCCCATGGACGACACCCCCGCGGCCAAGGCCGGCCTGCAGCCGGGCGACTTCATCACCGCCATCGACAACCAGAGCGTGATCGGCCTGAACCTCAACGACGCGGTCAAAAAGATGCGCGGCAACGTCGGCCAGCCCATCACCCTGACCATCGTGCGCCCCGGCAAGGACCCCTTCGACGTCAAGCTGGTCCGTGAAGCCATCGATGTGAAGTCGGCCAAGGGGCACATGGAAGGCGACTACGGCTATCTACGGGTGTCCGCCTTCGACGAGAATACCACCGACCAGGCGATCGCGGCGCTGAAGGCCCTGCAGGTCAAGGATCCGCACATGAAGGGCCTGGTGCTCGACCTGCGCAACAATCCCGGCGGCCTGCTCGATCAGGCGGTGGGCATCTCCTCGATGTTCCTCAACGGCGGCGAGGTGGTCTCCCAGCGTGGCCGCGACCCGAAGGATATCGAGCGCTACAACGCCCGCGCCGACGGTGACATGACGCACGGCCTGCCCATGGTGGTGCTGATCAACTCCGGCACCGCCTCGGCCGCCGAGATCGTCTCCGGCGCGCTGAAGGACCGCCATCGCGCGGCGATCGTCGGCCTGACCAGCTTCGGCAAGGGCTCGGTGCAGACCGTGATCCCGTTGCACAACGGCGAGGATGGCGCCCTGAAGCTGACCACGGCGCGATACTACACCCCGTCGGGCGGCTCGATCCAGAAGACCGGCATCGAACCGGACCTGGAAGTGGCGGCGTCGACGGAACAGGCCGAGCAGGTGGCCAACGAGGCGTTCGAATTCTCCGAAGCCAGCTTCTCCAACGCCCTCAACGCCGAGGAAGGCAAGGAGCGCCGGGGCGCCCACCATCCGGCCGAGGCGCCGCCGACCGGCTTCGATCCCAAGAAGGATTTCCAGCTGTCGCGGGCGCTCGACGTGCTCAAGTACGGCTCGGTGGAAGCCACGCCCAAGCTGCCGGCGCCGAAGCCGAAGATCGCCAACCTGCTCGGCCCGAAATTCCCGGCCGGTGGCGCCCCGCCCGATCCGAACGCCAAACCGGCGACAGCGCACCCGTAGGCGGGCGCGCCCGGAACGACGCCGCCACATTTTCGGCGCGGAAGGTGGACAGCAATG
>Ga0302317_10003398_pt1 | contig 10528 bp, 7 predicted proteins | sample III_Palsa_N3_3_FD_200450 | JGI IMG/M metagenome (GOLD analysis project Ga0302317, IMG submission 200450) | Peat permafrost microbial communities from Stordalen Mire near Abisko, Sweden - III_Palsa_N3_3 | ecosystem: Environmental > Terrestrial > Soil > Palsa > Peat permafrost | place: Sweden...
CGACCTTGACGCATGGTTGGCTGGCGACCCGCGGCGATTGGGCGCCTACGGCCGCATGCGGGGTATTGGGTTCGAGACCGAAAGGGCCGCGGCCCTCGGACCGAGCTACAGGCCCGCCGATTTCTCAGCGATGCAGACGCCCGGCCGATCGCGCCGTAGGGTGCTGCTAACGGGCGGCGCTATTGCGGCGAGCGTCGCCGGATTGGGTGCCGTCGGCTGGGCGTGGTTCGCGCAGGGGCGCATTCAAACCAAAAAGGGCGAGGTGCGACAGCTCGCACTCAGGGACGGCTCCGTCGTTACGCTGAACACCGCCTCCCTGATTTTCGTCAACTACTCCCGGCGTCAGCGCCAGGTTCAGCTGTTGCGCGGCGAGGCGCTGTTCGACGTCGCCCACGATAAGGGGCGTCCGTTCGTCGTGGTGGCTGGTCCCACCGAGGTCCTGGCGGTTGGCACGAGCTTCACGGTGCGCCGCTTGCTGGGCGAACCGGTGCAGGTGCTGGTCCGAGAGGGCGTGGTCGAAGTCGTTCGGACGGACGTCGCGGGTGCAAACCCGTTACGCATCACCGCAGATATGCGCCTCATCAGTTCGGCAGCGGGATCGACGAACGCCGCGACCACCCTCTCAGCGGTGACCCTACCGCAGGCCGAAGTCCAGCGCGCTCTGGCGTGGCGGGACGGCCGCATCGCCTTTGAGGGCGAGACCTTGGCAGCCGCCGCCGCGGAGTTTTCCCGCTACAGCGACACCCGGATCGTGGTGGAAGACCAGAGCTTGGCGCGAGAGGAGATCGCGGGGCTTTACCAAGCCAATGACCCGGTCGGTTTCGCCCAATCGGTGGCGACATCCCTCAACGCCCAGACCGAGGTCTCTGAAAGCGAGGTTCGCATCTTCCGCCCTTCGTCATAGAAAATTCACGGCCCAAATCTGGAGGAAGCCCGCCTAGGAGGCGTCTAGGCCCGAACGCTCTTCACCGCGAAGAGCGATGGGTTGGACTAAGGGGGCTTCTCATGATCACGCTTTCCAAGCGGGTTCTTGTCACGTCAGTTGCGGCCGTAGCTCTGCTGGCGGCGTCGAGCGCCACGGCGCAGACGCAGCAGTTCAATATTCCCTCCGAGGAAGCAGCCAAATCCATTCCGGAGTTTGCCCGTCAGGCCGGATTGCAGATCACCGCGCCCGTTTCACAACTGCATGGGGTCAAGACACCGGCGATTGTCGGCCAGCAGGATGTGCACGCCGCCCTAGCCAAACTCCTCGCTGGGACGGGCCTGGAGGTCGCCAGCGACAACGGGGCGACCATCGTTCTGCGGCGCGCAGCTGCAGCAGAAGCGCCCGCGCCGACGACGGATTCCGTCTCCGCCTCCACCAACAACGTCTACGCCGTGGGCGAAGTGGTTGTGACGGGGACGGCCGGCTCGAAAGTCAAATTCACCGCGCCGTACGCCGTCACAACGATCAAGCAAGCAGCCGTTCTCGACAAGGCGCCGCGCAGCTTGGCAGACCTGCTGCGGAACGAACCTGGAATAACCGTCGAAAACTCGGGCGGTGCAGGGGGTTTCGAGAACCTCGTCATTCGCGGACTGCCCTACATCGGCTGGCGCTTGTTCGACGTCCAGGAGGACGGCATCCCGCTCTACGAATCTCCCTGGGAGAAATACCTCAACATCGATGAGATATTTCGGGTCGACCTGATGACCGAGCGGGCCGAGATCGTCGAGGGCGGCACCGCGCCGATCTTCGACAACAATGGTTCGGGCGGCTACATGAACCTGATCACCCGACATGGTTCGTCGACGCCGGAGGGAGCGCTCCAGGTGTCGGGCGGGACCGCTGGGCTGTTCAAGATCCAGGGCTATCAATCCGGCCCGGTCAACGACAACCTGCTCTTCAGCATCGGCGGCTCCTACCGCCGCGACGACGGCCTCCGCGACCAAGGCTTCACCGGCGACCAGGGCGGCCAAGTCCAGGCGGGGCTCACCTATTTGCTTCCCGACAGCAAAGGCAAACTGTTCGCCGACGTCAAATATCTCAACGACAAGAGCATCGTCTACACCGACATTCCGCTGACCAATCCGCTGACCGGCGGCTCCCTTAGCAGCCTGCTCAACCCCAACACCGGCACGCTCGACAGCAGCTCGTTCGAGCATGTGCAGATTCGGACGCTGAACGGGACGCCCGGCGGCGCGATCCTCCCTGAAGATCTGTCGAACGGGATTCACCCGCAGGTCACAACGCTGACGCTGGGCGGCGACTATGATCTGGGCGGCGGATGGACGATCACCGATCGCGCGCGCTACACGGACGGGACGATCGGGTTCAACGCGATCTTCAACGCCGCGACGCCGACGAGCGCTTCGAGCTTCCTTGGTAATTATCTAGCAAAGGCGCAGGCGGCGTTCCCCGGAACGACGAGCCTGGACTACTCGGTCGTGGGTTCGGGAACGGAATATAATCCCGCGACCACAGCCGGCCTGGTGATGGCCAACAGCCTCTACGCGATCCAGACCAAGATTCGCGACGCCATCAACGATGTGCATGTCGCCAACACCTTCAATCTCTCGAACGGCATGAAGGACGATGTCACGCTCGGGTTCTACGTAAGCTCCTATTATTTCAACCAGCAGGAGTATCTGAACGCCATCCTGGAGAACGTCGAGAACAACCCGAACGCGCTCGACATCCGCGCGCTCAGCGCGTCCGGTTCTGTCCTGGGCTATGTCACTGAAAACGGCTTTCTAAGCTATGGCGCCGGCAGCCTTAACGGCTCGGTCAACGGCACCTCGCTCGCAGGGTACATCGAGAATACAGTTCATCTGACCCCCGACTGGCAGGTTGACGCTGGCGTCCGCGACGAGCAGCGACAGCAACACGGTGTTACGGGCATCCTAGGGACCCAGAACGTCGATCCGACCGGCCCTCTCGCCGCTCGGTCAGTTCAGGGTGTGGTCAGTTACACCGCACATTCACAGACCCAGGATGGCCTCGCCTACACCTTCGGCACGGCCTATGACTTCTCACCTGATTTCAACGGCTTTGTGCGCTACTCACACGGCTACAGCTTCCCACAGATGACGACGATCTACGCCGCCACGGCGGGAGCCGGACTCTTGCCGAATAGTCAGCCTGTGCCGGTGTCCACCGTCAACCAGGCCGAAGTCGGACTGAAATTTAAGTCTGCGACCTTCCAGGCGGCGGTGACAGGCTATTATTCTCACTTCAATCAGCTGAGCTCGACCGCCCAGGTGGCCAGCTCCACCGGCGCCATCATCAACGATCCCATTGTCTTCAATTCCACGACCTACGGCGCCTCGGCCGAAGCGGATTGGCGACCGGTCCGCGCCTTCGACCTGTCGGGCGTCGTGACCCTTCAGGACCCGAAGATCGATGCGGTCCAACTTATTTGCGTAACCGTCTGCGTGTCGCCTTCGAGTGTGGTCAATAACGCGATCCCGCGTGTGCCGACCTACTATGTCTCGGTGGAGCCCGCCTACATCTTCGAATTCGAAAACTGGCATGGCCGACTGTTCGCCGACATCGCGACCACGGGGAGGCGCTACCAGGACGTTTCGAACCTCAGCATCCTGCCCGCCTACACCACGCTCGACCTTGGCGTCACCGCGAGTCCGACCGACCGGGTCGAGCTCCGACTGCTTGCAACTAATGTCACCAATTCCGCCGGCTTGACCGAAGGCAATGCCCGCGGCTCGGCGCTCGGTGTTGGAACGGTCGCCGACTCGACCGTTGGCCGCCCGATTTTCGCCAGGCAGGTCGTCGGGTCGATCATGTACCGCTGGTAGGGACGCCGAACGAGGCCGAGCGTTCGATCTTCGGCGTTCGCCTCGTCGGCCGCGGCGATTTGGTGAAAAGTTGGATCCCCCGAAAGGCTGTCAAAATGACGCTGGTTCGTCACCTTTTGCTCGCAAGTCTTGCGATGGTCGCACTGTCTCGAACCCCATGCTTGGCCGCCGAGAAAACTAGCCCGGACACGCTTTGGTATGCATGGCCCGCCTCCAAAGTCATCGTGGTCGCACACCGCGCCTGCTGGGGACCGGCGCCGGAGGTCTCGATCTCGGCGATCAAGGCGTGTGGCCCCATCGGCGCCGACGTCGTTGAAGTCGATGTCCGCAAGACCCACGATGGCGTCCTGGTGCTTATGCATGATGAAACGGTTGACCGGACGACAAACGGGACCGGCGCGGTCGCCGATATGACCGCCGCCCAGGTCCAGGTCCTGCGCCTTAGAGCCGGGGCAGGCGGCCCGAACGCGCCGCTGACCGACGAACATGTCCCCACGGTCGAACAGGCTCTGCAGGTGGCGCGGGGCAAGATCGCCGTCAACCTGCACCTCAAGGTGCCCGTAGAAGCCCAGATCGCCGAGATGCTGAAGCGCATGGGGATGACAAGACAGGTGACGACCTGGGTCCCAGGCGACCCTGGCGACGCCTCTCTGGCCAGGTCGCCCCTTCTCGGCGCGATCGGCCTCATCCCGACCATCAACGAATGCAGCAGCCATCATGCTCCCCCGTGTTGGACGGCTCCGGTCAAGTCCTTGTCTCAATTTGCGCCCTACCACCCCGTCGCATTCTTTTTCGACTGGATGACTTCGCGTGACTTCATTCGTCAGGTCGCATCCGTCGATCGGCCTGCCGGGACCCGCATCTTTGTCGAGACCCTCAATGCGGTCGATGATCTGCCACAGGCTGAGCGTCGCGCAGAATGGCGCAGGCTGATCAACATGGGCGTTAGTGTGATCATGACCAACCACGTCGCCGATCTTATCGATTTCTTGCAGTCCAGTGACGTGAACGGTGCGGCGAACGATGAGCCTAAGCGGTGAGCCCTGCATTTTGCCAATCGCGGTATGGCGACTACTTCGCGACCGAGGTCACGTCTTCAGCTTGACCATCGACGCGTCAGCCCCTGATCTCTTGCGTTTCAGATTTGCGCCGGGCGCCGAGTTGCATGTTTGCTGCAATGGCGAGTGGAAGTGGAGGGGCAGAGGGGGGCGGGTGCGCGACAATATCCTTGCGCTGGTAAATCAAGCTGACACCCAGCTAGAGATGACGAAGACCGTGCCCGAAAAATCGTCTTTGTCTGCCGAGCCTCGGCGTAGGGTTCGCCGGTCGGTGGAGCGCGCTGACCATCTGCTCGTTGGTCGTAGTCAGTTGGCCGGCTGACGTCTGAGCGACGGAGGCGATGGCCTCTGGAAGCACACCGCCCGGCGAGCTTGTAGCGGCGCACGGCGCTGTTTGTGGCGTCCCCATCCTCAATCGTAGGCGCCTTCAAACGTACTGAGCTGTGATCCACCCTGGCCCGTTGCGGCCGGCGCAGGATGTCGCTTAGTCCCGACCGCATGTCATTCTATCCCACAGCCCTATCGCCGCATCAGCCTTGTTGCGGCTGACCATTTTCGGCTCTTTCTACTGAGCCTCGTTGATCCGCCGCTTTGACTGAGCGGCTTTCCCGAGGCTCCCCGTGACGACCATCGCCTTCCGCTCAGAAGCTTTCGCCCGCGGCGCGCGCATGCTGCGCACCGCGCTTGGCCCGGCGATCGCCGCCTACCTGGAAGACGCCAGCATCGTCGAGGTGATGCTCAATCCCGATGGGCGGCTGTGGATCGATCGTCTCTCCGGCGGCCTGGAAGACACCGGTCGCCGCGTCACGCCAGCCGACGCAGAGCGGATCGTCCGCCTGGTCGCCCACCATGTCGGCGTTGAGGTCCATGCCGGCAGCCCGCGCGTCTCCGCCGAATTGCCGGAGACCGGCGAGCGGTTCGAGGGCCTGGTGCCGCCGGTGGCCGCCGCGCCCTGTTTCGCGATCCGCCGGCCCGCCGTCGCGGTGTTCACGCTCGGCGACTACGTGGATGCAGGGATCATTTCGGCTTTGCAGGCCGAGCTGCTGCGAACCGCGGTCCGGGACCGCAAGAACATCCTCGTCGCGGGCGGCACCTCGACCGGCAAGACCACCCTGGTCAACGCCCTGCTGGCCGAGGTGGCCAAGACCGGCGACCGTGTGGTGCTGATTGAGGACACCCGCGAACTGCAGTGCGCCGCGCCGAACCTTGTGGCCTTGCGCACCAAGGACGGCGCGGCCTCGCTCTCGGACCTGGTCCGCTCCGCCCTTCGCCTGCGCCCCGACCGCATCCCGATCGGCGAGGTCCGCGGCCCTGAGGCGCTGGATCTCCTCAAGGCCTGGGGCACCGGCCATCCGGGCGGCGTCGGCACCCTGCATGCCGGTTCGGCCATCGGCGCGCTGCGGCGGCTGGAGCAACTCATCCAGGAAGCGGTGGTCACCGTCCCCCGCGCCCTGATCGCCGAGACCATCGATCTGATCGCTGTCCTCGCCGGCCGCGGATCGGCGCGGCGCCTGGCCGAGCTTTCCGCCGTCCGCGGGCTCGGCCCCGACGGCGACTACCGCCTCACCCCCGCTGGAGAACCCTGATGCTGATCCTTCGCGCGCGCCGCCGCCTTGCCGCCGCTTCCGCCCTCGTCCTGACGGCTATGCTTACCGCGCCGGCCTACGCCGCCGGCTCCAACATGCCGTGGGAGCAGCCGCTCAACCAGATCCTGGAATCCATCCAGGGACCGGTGGCCAAGGTGGTGTCGGTGATCGTCATCATCGTCACCGGCCTGACCCTGGCCTTCGGCGAGACCTCCGGCGGGTTTCGGCGGCTGATCCAGATCGTCTTTGGTCTGAGCATCGCCTTCGCAGCCTCGTCCTTCTTCCTCTCCTTCTTCTCCTTCGGCGGCGGAGCCCTGGTCTGATGGACCAGAGCGAACCCGTCGTCGGCTTCTACGCCCCGGTCCATCGCTCGCTGACAGAGCCGATCCTCTTGGGCGGCGCGCCGCGGGCCGTGGCCATCGTCAATGGCACCTTGGCCGCCGCCGTGGGCCTCGGCCTTCGGCTCTGGATCGTCGGCGGACTGATCTGGCTGGTCGGCCATCTGGCGGCGGTCTGGGCCGCCAAGCGCGATCCGGCTTTCGTCGAGGTGGTCCGTCGTCACCTCCGCTATCCGCAGCACCTGGTCGCCTGAGCCATGTTCAACCTCGCCGAATATCGCCACCGCAGCCACAGCCTCGCTGACTTCCTGCCTTGGGCGGCGTTGGTCGGGCAGGGGGTGATCCTCAATAAGGACGGCTCATTCCAGCGCTCGGCGCGGTTTCGGGGGCCGGACCTGGACTCCTCGACGCCGGCCGAGCTGGTGGCGATCACCGGACGGCTGAACAATGCCCTGCGCCGCCTGGGCTCCGGCTGGGCCATCTTCATCGAGGCCCAGCGCGAGCCGGCGCATCGCTATCCGGCCAGCGCCTTTCCGGATGCGGCGTCCGGCCTGGTCGACGCTGAGCGCCGAGCCCAGTTCGAACAGGACGGCGCCCACTTCGAGAGCCGCTACTACCTGACCCTGGTCTGGCTGCCACCGGCCGAGGACGCCGCCCGCGCCGAGGCGTGGCTGTATGAGAACCGCGCGGGCGACGGCGCCGACTGGCGCGCAGCGCTGGAGGGCTTCGTCGATCGCACCGATCGGGTGCTGGCCCTGATCGAAGGCTTCATGCCGGAGGCCGCCTGGCTCAACGATCCTGAGACCCTGACCTACCTGCACGCCTGCATCTCCACCCGCCGGCAGCGCGTGCGGGTTCCTGAGACCCCCATGCATCTGGACGCCATCCTTGCCGACGAGGATCTGACCGGCGGCTTGGAGCCCAAGTTGGGGCGCAGCCATCTACGGACCCTGACCGTCATGGGGTTTCCGTCGCAGACCTGGCCCGGCCTGCTGGATGAGCTGAACCGGCTGGCCTTTCCCTATCGGTGGTCGACCCGGGCCATCTGCCTGGACAAGACCGACGCGGCCAAGGTGCTCGGCCGCATCCGCCGCCAGTGGTTCACCAAGCGCAAATCGATCGCCGCGATCCTAAAGGAGGTGATGACCAACGAGGCGTCGGTGCTGATGGATTCCGACGCAGGCAACAAGGCGCTGGACGCGGACATCGCCCTGCAAGAGCTCGGCTCAGACCTGGTCGGCCAGGCCTATGTCACCGCCACGGTCACGGTCTGGGACGAGGACCCGCGCGTCGCCGAGGATCGGCTGCGCCTGGTGGAGAAGACCATCCAGGGCCGCGACTTCACCTGCATGCGCGAGAGCGTCAACGCCATCGAGGCCTGGCTGGGGTCTCTGCCCGGCCACGTCTACGCCAACGTCCGCCAGCCGCCGGTCTCGACGCTGAACCTCGCCCACATGATGCCCTTCTCGGCGGTCTGGGCTGGGCCGGAACGGGATGAGCATTTTGGCGCGCCGCCGCTGTTCTTCGCCCGCACCGAGGGCTCCACGCCGTTCCGGTTCTCCCTGCACGTCGGCGACGTCGGCCACACCCTGGTGGTGGGCCCCACCGGCGCCGGCAAGTCGGTGCTGCTGGCGTTGATGGCGCTGCAGTTTCGCCGCTACGCCGGCGCCCAGGTGTTCGCCTTCGACTTCGGCGGCTCGATCCGCGCCGCGGCGCTGGCCATGGGCGGCGACTGGCACGATCTCGGCGGCGCGCTTGGCGATGACGCGGCCGAGCCGGTGGCCCTGCAGCCGCTGGCGCGGATCGACGAGGCCGGAGAGCGCGCCTGGGCGGCGGAATGGGTCGCGACCCTTCTGGCCCGCGAACAGGTCGCCGTCACGCCGGAGCTGAAGGAGCATCTCTGGTCGGCGCTGAGCTCGCTCGCCTCGGCGCCGGTCTCGGAGCGGACGCTGACGGGTCTATCGGTGCTGCTGCAGTCCAATGCGCTGAAGCAGGCGCTGCAGCCCTACACCATCGGCGGTCCCTGGGGCCGGCTGCTGGATGCCGAGAGCGAGCGGCTGGGCGAGGCCGAGGTCCAGGCTTTCGAGACCGAGGGCCTGATTGGCGCCGGCGCCGCGCCTGCGGTGCTGTCCTACCTGTTTCATCGCATCGAAGACCGCTTTGACGGGCGGCCGACCCTCCTGATCATCGACGAGGGCTGGTTGGCGCTGGACGACAAGGGGTTCGCCGGCCAGCTGCGCGAATGGCTGAAGACGCTGCGCAAGAAGAACGCCTCCGTCATCTTCGCCACCCAGTCGCTGGCCGACATCGACGGCTCGGCGATCGCGCCGGCAATCATCGAAAGCTGCCCGACCCGGCTTTTCCTGCCCAACGAGCGGGCGCTGGAGCCGCAGATCGCGACCGTCTATCGCCGCTTCGGGCTGAACGATCGCCAGATCGAGATCCTTAGCCGCTCGACCCCCAAGCGCGACTACTACTGCCAATCCAGGCGCGGCAACCGGCTTTTCGAGCTTGGCCTCTCCGAAGTCGCGCTCGCCTTCTGCGCCGCCTCGTCCAAGACCGACCAGGCCGCCATCACCGAGGTGATGGGCACCGGCCCTGCCGGGGCGGGGAGGGCCGATTTCGCCGCCGCCTGGCTGCGGGCCAAGGGCCTGGGCTGGGCGGCCGATATGCTCATCACCCCCTCCAAGGAGATCATCCGATGACACCTCGTCGTCTTCGAGCCGCCTTGGCCGCCGGCGCCGCGGCCGTGACCCTGTTGGCCGCCAGCGTTCCGGCCGACGCCCAGCTGACCGTGTTCGACCCGGCCAACTATGTGCAGAGCGTACTGACGGCGACGCGGGAGCTGCAGCAGGTCAACAACCAGATCCAGAGCCTGGAGAACCAGGCCAACATGTTGATCAACCAGACCAAGAACCTGGTGAGCCTGCCCTACACCGTGGTCAGCCAGCTGGAGGCCACCTTCCAGCGCACCCAGCAGCTCCTGCTGCAGGCGCAGCGCATCGCCTACAACGTCACCACCATCAACCAGGCCTTCACCCAGTCCTACCCGCAGAGCTACTCCAGCGCCACGTCGGCGCAGCAGATGATCAGCGATGCGCAGACCCGGTGGCTGAACGCGCTGGCCGGGTTTCAGGACGCCATGACCGTCCAGGCCGGCGTGGTGCAGAACCTCAGCACGACCCACACCCAGATCACCACCCTGGTCTCCAAGAGCCAGTCCGCCTCCGGCGCCCTGGCCGCCGCCCAGGCCGGCAACCAGATCTCGGCGCTGCAGACCCAGCAGCTCGCCGACCTGACCGCGGTGATGGCGGCGATCGCCCGGGCCCAGAGCCTGGACGGCGCCCGCAACATCGAGACCGAGGCGCAAGCCCAGCAGCAGATGACCAACTTCCTCAACTACGGCCCCGGCTACCAGCCCGGCTCGGCGCAGATGTTCCACTGATGCGCGGGCGCCTGTTCAATCGGACCGGGATCGGCGGGATCGCCGGCTTCACCCTCGTGGCCGCCGCCCTGATCGCTACGGGCCTGCGGATCGAGGGCATGGGCAAGGGCCATGGTGGTGCGCCCAAGGTCGCCTCGACGCCGATCGATCCGCTGGCCATCGCACTGGCGCGCTGCCAGGTCATCGGCGGGGCGGCTGAGTACGATGCAGATTGCGCGGCTGCCTGGGCCGAGAACCGCCGGCGGTTCTTCGAGGACCATCGCCCGCAAGTCGCGGTCGCTTCGCCTTCCATTCCCCTCGCGAAGGACC
>Ga0302317_10003404_pt1 | contig 10516 bp, 10 predicted proteins | sample III_Palsa_N3_3_FD_200450 | JGI IMG/M metagenome (GOLD analysis project Ga0302317, IMG submission 200450) | Peat permafrost microbial communities from Stordalen Mire near Abisko, Sweden - III_Palsa_N3_3 | ecosystem: Environmental > Terrestrial > Soil > Palsa > Peat permafrost | place: Sweden...
TGGCTCAGCACCGCCATCGCCACCGAGGCTTCCCGAACTTGCCCGATCTACAACAACCGCCCGCCGAACAAGAAGCCGAGCAGCCAACCGCGCCGCAAACCGACCTGACCCCAACCTCCGTCCTGCTCGCGCCTCAGTTCCGCTCCGGCCAAACCCTCATCCCCGAGGGCCCCGCACCCGCCGAGCCCACCGGCTGGCGCTCCTGGTCGCGCGACATCTTCGCCTCCATCGCCATCTCGATCTTCATCATCCTCTTCCTCTACCAGCCAGTCCGCGTCGAGGGCACCAGCATGCTCCCCCGCCTGCAGGATCAGGATCGCCTCTTCATCAACAAGTTTGCCTATCGCTTCGAGTCCATCCAGCGCGGCGACGTCGTCGTCTTCCTCTATCCCGGCGACCACACCAAAAGCTACATCAAGCGCGTCATCGGCCTCCCCGGCGACACCGTCCGCATCGACCACGGCGACGTCTACGTGAACGACCACCCCATCCGTGAGCCCTACGTCCCCAACCGCTTCCGCGACGAGCGCTCCGAGCCCGAACACCGCATCCCCGCCGGAGACTTCTGGGTCATGGGCGACCACCGCAACATCTCCAGCGACAGCCGCGACTTCGGCCCCGTTCCCCGCGCCCTCATCTACGGCAAAGCAGCCTTCGTCTACTGGCCCATGGACCAAACCGGCGTAGTCCGCTAGGCCCGTGCTCTTGCTTTTCTGGCTGTCATCCCGCAGGGATCTGCTTCTGCTTTTGTCGTTGGCCTTGCTTTTCTTTCTGTCATTCCCTCTGGAATTTGCTACGGTTTGCGCGTCCCGAGATCGGCTGGGACTTCAGTCCCGGCAATAAGAACTCAACCCACGCCCCTGGCTTTAGCCCCCGGGACTTTCCTACTTGTACTTAACAATGTTCGCAAACGTAGTTGGCACCAAGCTCGCCCCACCCACCAGCGCCCCATCAATATTCTCCTGCGCCATCAGGGCCGAAATATTATCCGGCTTCACCGACCCCCCATACAGAATCCGCGTCTTCTCCGCCGTCTCCACGCCGCAGCAATGCGCCAGCTCTTCCCGAATGATCCGATGCGCCTGCTCCGCCACATCCGGGTGTGCCGTTGACCCCGTCCCAATCGCCCAGATCGGTTCATACGCCACCACCAGCCGCCGCGCCTCGCTCGCCGAAATATTCCGCAGCGCCGTCCGCACCTGCGTCCGCAAAACCTCCGCCGTCTGCAGATCCTCTCGCTCCGCCAACATCTCGCCAAAGCACACTATCGGCGTGATCCCATGATTGATTGCAGCCTTCAACTTCAAATTCACGCGCTCATACGTCTCGCTAAAATAAAGCCGCTGTTCCGAGTGCCCCAGCAACACATGCCGCGCCCCAATCGACACCAGCATCGTAGGCGACGTCTGCCCCGTATAAGGCCCCTCGTTCAACCAGTGCATGTTCTGTGCCCCGGCCCGCACATTCGTCCCCAGCGAAGCCTCAATCACATACGCCAGCGAACTCATCGTAGGGAACAGCAGAATCTCATCCCGCTCATGCCCCTCCACCAGGGGTAAAAACGCATCCAGAAACGCCAGCGACTCCTTCGGCGTCTTGTACATCTTCCAATTTCCTGCAATTACGGGTTTGCGCATAGGGAATAGGTCTTCGTGTCAGCCTGTCGTTTTTGGAGAGTACGGGGTTTGAGAAATAATTAGCAAGCCTGTCATCACTTGAAGAAGGAGAATAGGGCGATAAACGGCAAAGCTGTTAGATGCAGAAGCCAGAAAATCGCTGCAACCACTGCAAGGATCCAGACAATCAGCTGCTTGCGTAGACCTCGAACGCCGCTCGATTCCTTTCGCCACTTTGCATCGATCGCGCTTCTATCGTCAGCAACAATCGAGTAACCCGCGACATCTTCAACGTTCAGCGATAGCCATCTGCCAACGAACCAGATCGGCCACAGATACATACCTAGCGCCAGAATTCCCCAAACTGGAAATGTGACTGCAAGCAGAAAAACGTCATCGACAGACGCAATCGCAATCCATACAAAAAAACCACCCGTAGCCCAAACCCACAGTTGACTCCGGATATTGACTCGGGCTCCTAGTAGCTGACCCTTCTCGGCGTAGCTTGTGCTTCTGAAGAGCAGGCTGTAAGCAAGCCCTACAGAAGCTGCGAGCAAGAAGCCAAACCAACCGAAGATGGATACCGCAACTCGTCTCGCTTCATCGATGGAGAGCGGATGAGGCAGTGCCATCACTTCTCCGTCAGCGCCGCAACCCCCGGCAACGTCTTCCCCTCGAGGAACTCCAGGCTAGCACCACCACCCGTAGAGATGTGCGTGATCTTGTCCGCGACTCCAGAATTATGCAACGCCGCCACCGAGTCCCCACCACCCACAATCGTGATAGCGTCCTCGTTCTTCGCCAGCGCCTTCGCAATCGCGTTCGTCCCCTTCGCGAATCGCGGAAACTCCGCAACGCCCATCGGCCCATTCCAAACCACGGTCGCCGCCTCCGCAATCTCGTCCGAGAACAGCTTCACCGTCTCCGGCCCGATATCCAGCGCCATCCACTCAGCAGGGAAGGGCCCATCGCCCGAGAACAACTCCGTCTTCGCATCCGCCGCGAACTTGTCGGCGAGGCAATGATCCACCGGCAGCAAAAACTTCACGCCCTGCTCCTCAGCTTTTTTCAGCGCAGCCTTCGCGACGTCAATCTTGTCCGTCTCCACCAGCGACTTGCCCGTAGTCTGCCCCTGCGCATTCAGAAATGTGTACGACATCCCGCCGCCAATCAGCAGCGAGTCCACGCGATCCAGCAGCGCATTGATCACCTCAATCTTGTCCGACACCTTCGCCCCGCCAATGATCGCCACAAACGGCCGGAACGGCTCCGTCACCGCCTTCCCCAGGTAGGTGAGTTCCTTCTCCATCAACAATCCCGCCGCCGACTGCTTCACAAAATGCGTAATCCCCTCAGTAGACGCATGCGCCCGATGCGCCGCACCGAATGCGTCATTCACATACACATCGCACAGCTTCGCCAGCTGCTGCGCAAACCCCGGATCGTTCAACTCTTCGCCCGCATGAAAGCGCAGATTCTCCAACAGCAGCGTCTGCCCCGGCTCAAGATTATCCGCCATCTCTTCCGCTACCGGCCCAACGCAATCAGGAGCGAACGCCACATTCTCATCGGCATCGAGCACGCCATCCAGCAGCATCCGCAGCCGCGCCACCACCGGCTTCAGACTCATCGAGTCAACCTTCTTACCCTTGGGCCGACCCAGGTGCGCCGCCAGAATCACCTTCGCCTTGCGCCGCAGCGCATACTCGATCGTCGGAATCGTTTCGCGGATGCGCGTGTCATCCGTAATCGTGCCCTCTTTCGAAAGCGGCACATTGAAGTCCACGCGTATGAAGACACGCTTGCCAGTAAGGTCGAGGTCACGAATCGAAAGCTTTGACATTGCCAGAAGGATAACCGAACCCGCCGCGATTGAATAGCATGCAGCGCCGCGACCTCCCACAAATCGAAGCGACCGTTGTTGAAATTCCCCAAAGCTTAATCCCGACCGCCGTCGCAGATGGTAATGCTAACCACAATCTCGCGCCAATCCTCGGGTCGCACAAAAATCCGCTGATGGCCCATAACAACTTCTGCTTGGACGCAAACCCACCCACGCCCCCACAGTAAGAGTCGGAGCCAGAACCCATGACCTCGACCGCAACAAACCCAGTCCTACCCACCCCAATCATTCCGCACCCTCATCCCGCAGCGCACAAGCTGCTCGACAGCCGCACCGTCTTCCTCCTCGGCCTCCTCATCGCCGGCAGCGGAATCGTCTCCCCACCCATTGCGCTCCTCGGCGGCATCGCCTTCGGCTTCACCGTCGACCACCCTCTCCGCGCCGAATCCGCCCGCCTCTCCAAGCTCCTCCTCCAGGCCTCCGTCATCGCTCTCGGCTTCGGCATGAACATCCAGCAAGTCGCCCACGCCGGCCGCTCCGGCTTCGCCTACACCGCCATCAGCATCACCACCGCCATGGTCCTCGGCCTGCTGCTCGGCAAGCTCCTGCACATCGGCGGCAAGGCCTCCTACCTCATCACCGCCGGCACCGCCATCTGCGGAGGCAGCGCGATCGCCGCCATCGCCCCCATCACCAACGCCAACGAAGAAGAGATCAGCGTCTCCATGGGCACCGTCTTCCTGCTCAACTCCGTCGCCCTCCTGCTCTTCCCCCCCATCGGCCACCTGCTCCATCTCACCCAGAACCAATTCGGCCTCTGGGCCGCCCTCGCCATTCACGACACCAGCTCCGTAGTAGGAGCAGCCGCCGCCTACGGCACCCAGGCCCTCGCCATCGGCACCACGGTCAAGCTAGCCCGAGCCCTCTGGATCGTCCCCGTAAGCCTGCTCACCGCCGCCTGCATGGCCCGCGTCGTAGCCCAACGCAACCACACCACCGGGCACCACCGCAGCAAGTTAACCTTCCCCTGGTTCATCCTCTTCTTCTGTGTAGCCGCCGCACTCGCCACCTACCTGCCCAGCCTCCACCTAACCTTCGCCGCCCTCAACCATCTCGGCAAAGCCGGCCTCACCGCAACCCTCTTCCTCATCGGCACCAGCCTCTCCAAGAAAACTCTCCGCCAGGTAGGCATCCGACCACTAGTGCAGGGAATCGTTCTCTGGATCATCGTAGGCACAGCCTCCCTGGCCGCAATCTACTTCCACGTGATCGGGATCTAGCTCTTCCGCGCCCGCCCCGTAGCTCTCGGCGCCAGCCCCTCGGCCCGCTCCAGCACAAACCGCCGAAACGCCCCCACCACCCCCGCCGGCTCCGGCCCCGCCACCGTCACAACCGAGAACATCCGACCCAACTCCAACCCCTTCACCCGAGCCACCCGCAACGTCCCCAGCGCCAACTGCGCCCGCACCGCCCATCGCGACACAAACGCCACGCCCAACCCAGCCTCCACGGCACTCAACAACCCCTCCGTAGAGTCGAACGTCATCCGCACCGTCATCTCCCGCACCTTCAACCCCACGCGCTCAAACGCCTGCTCCACAATCTTCCTCGACCCCGACCCCACCTCCCGCGTCACCAGCGTCGCCCCCTGCAACTGCGCCAGCGTCACCTCCTCATCCGCCCACTCATGCCCCGCCGGCACCACGCACACCATGTGGTCTTCCATGAACGGATCTACCCGCACATCCTGCCGCATCGCCGGTCCCTCGATCAGCCCCACCTGCGCGCGATGCTCCATCAGCGCCTCCAGCACCCCCTGCGTATTCCCGCTCACCACCGCAACCTCCACCCGAGGATTCTCCGCAAGGAACGACGCAATCAGCCGCGGCAACAAATACTGTCCAATCGTCTGCGAAGCCGCAATCGTCAACGCGCCAGCATTCCGGCTGGTCGTCGCCGCCACGGCCTGCACCGCCTCCGCCGAAAGCTCCGCCAGCTTTTCCGCATACGGCAGCAGCGCCGCCCCCGCCGCCGTCAACGCGATCCGTCCCCCCGCGCGATCGAACAGCGCGACATCCAGCTCCGCCTCCAGCGCCTTGATCTGCTGCGTCACGGCCGGCTGCGTCAGCAGCAACTCCTCCGCCGCAACGCGAAAGTTCAGTCGCCGCGCTACCGTGCGAAACACCTTCAGCCGAAAATTCTCCATCACCCGATGCTATCCCCACTCGAGCCGGGCGCCTACATATCGCGTCTGAGTTGTGGGCGTCCACAATCTTTACTCCGCGAGCACGGCCTCAGCCTCAATCTCCACCCGCCACTTTGGATTCAGCAGCGCCGCAACCACCATCGTAGCCGCCGGCCGAATCTCCCCAAACACCTCGCCATGCGCCCGCCCAATCTCTTCCCAGTCCTCCGCATGCGCAATAAACATCCGAGTCCGCACCACGTCCTCAAACCGCGCGCCCGCCTGCATCAACGCCTTCTCGATCAAGCCCAGCACCACCCGGGTCTGTTCTGCAGCGCTCAGTTCCTCCGCACCCACCGGCCCCGTCCCCGACACATGCACCACGTTCCCAATCCTTACCGCCCGCGAAAACCCAATCACCGCCTCATACGGCGACGTCCCCGCAATATTCGTCCGCTTCATCTCTGCGCTCCTCCACCTTATGTTATCCCCGCAACCGACGCCGCCACCACACCTGCGCTATCATCTCCAGAACCCCGAGGTCTTTTTCCCAATGTGCTTTTCCGCAACCGCGAACTTTGTCGGCAGTGGCGTCCTCGCCGCCGTCGGCGTCGTCACCCTCACCAAGGTCCGGCACCGCCGCGAGCTCCTCTTCGCCTCGCTCCCCACCCTCTTCGCCATCCACCAGTTCATCGAAGGCTTCGTATGGCTCGGCCTCGACGGCTACGTCTCACAAACCACGATGCACAACATGGGCGCGGCGTTCATGCTGTATGCGCAAGGCCTTCTCCCGTTCCTCATCCCACTCAGCGTCATGCTCTTCGAAGCCACCGCAAAAAACCGTAACCGCATGTGGCCCTTCCTCCTCATCGGCACCGGAACCTCGCTCTACATGCTCTGGGCGCTCATCGCCTACCCCGTGCAGATCTCGGTCAAGGGCGACAGCATCGTCTACATCAACGCCGCCACCAACAACACCACGCTAGCCATCCTCTACGTCATCGCCACCTGCGGCTCGCTCTTCTTCTCCAAGGTCAAGGACATGGTCCTCTTCGGCGCCGCCAACCTGATCATCCTGCTAACGGTGATGGCGGTAAAGCGCTACGCCTTCACCTCGCTCTGGTGCACCTACGCAGCCATCGCCAGCATCATCATCCTCGCCTACTTCTGGAAGTCCGCCGGCATCCGCCCCTTCAAATACGTAAATGCAATTTGAGCGTACCCACGAAAAGCCGAGAGCCGTTCGCAGGAACAGGTAAGGGGAAACAGCAGGGCGTTGTGACTCAATGCTTTTTGGCAGGCTCACGACTGACTTTTAGGAGTGAAAGCTTTTCAAAAGGCTTCCCATCTTCACTCAAGTCGCAGGTATAACTCAGACTGTCGGGTTCAAGGTGAAACGTGACGCGATAAACGTCCAGATGCCCGTGGTCGGTGACTGTCTGGGTCGCCGTAAAATCTCCCAATCCGGTCTTGGCAAATTTGGCCAGTCCCTCAGTTTGATAGTGGTCCTGAGGCATGCCAAGAAAAAAGGCAATCATCTCTTCCTTGGTTGGGTCTAGAATCGTGAATTGTGTCGAAGTCCAGCCGCCGTAATCATAGGTATTGACGATGCGCATCCGGCTGTTCTTCTTCGTCTCGGTGATCTTGATTCGCAGTTTTTCAATGGTATAACCGCCGTGGTCGCCGTTGCCGACGTTCACGGTCCCCACCCAATTCCCGACAAAGTTTGCATAGATATCGGTTGGCGGCGGAGCGGGCGATTGCCCATGCAAACGGCAACCGGCACACAAGACAGCCGTAAGGACGAAAATGCGGAATTTCAGCCGCACAGCAATCTCCGCATCCTCAAAGTATCAATCGAATCCTCGAGAACAATAAAGAGGTTGGAAGCGATTTACAACCCCTTCTCCACCAAAAACAAAATCAGATCCTTCACCCGGCTCGAATACCCCCACTCATTGTCGTACCAGCTAATGACCTTGCCAGTATTCCCAACCACCTTGGTCAGCTTGCTATCAAAGATGCTCGACAGCGGATTCCCGCGGAAGTCAGTCGACACCAACTCCTCCTCCGTATACCCAAGAATCCCCTTCAGCGGCCCTTCGCTGGCCGCCTTGATCGCCGCATTAATCGACGCCACGCTAATCGGCTTCTCCGCAACAAACGTCAAATCCACCACCGACACATTCGGAGTCGGCACGCGAATCGCAAACCCATCCAGCTTCCCATCCATCGCTGGAATCACCAGCTTCAGCGCCTTAGCCGCCCCCGTCGAGCTCGGAATCATGCTCAAGCCAGCCGCCCGCGCCCGCCGCAAATCCTTATGCGGCGTATCCAGAATCACCTGGTCGTTTGTATAGCTGTGGATCGTCGTCATGATCCCCGACGCAATCCCGAACGTATCATTCAACACCTTCACCACCGGCGCCAAACAATTCGTCGTGCAGCTGGCATTCGAAATCACGTTATGCTTCGACGCGACATACTTGTCATCATTCACGCCCAGCACGACAGTCAAATCCTCATGCGTAGCCGGCGCCGAAATAATCACCTTCTTCACCGTCGACCCAAGATGCGCCTTCGCCTTATCCGCGTCCGTAAAGAACCCAGTCGACTCCACCACAATCTCCGCGCCCACCGACGCCCAATCCAACTTGCTCGGATCCTTCTCCGCAAACACCTTGATCGCCTTGCCATCCACCACAATCGAGTCCTCGGTAGCCGAGATCTCATTCTTCAAATTCCCCAGAATCGAGTCATACTTCAGCAGGTGAGCCAGCGTCGCCGGCGTCGTCAAATCATTGACCGCCACAAACTCAATGTCAGGGTTCCCCAAAGCTGTACGAAATACGTTGCGCCCGATCCGTCCAAAGCCGTTAATCCCTACCTTGACTGCCATGTTGCCTCATTTCTCTCGATTACCCTGAGGCTACCAAAGCAGTCCGATCACCGCAAACCCTCCACCGAACACCGAACATCGTCAACCGGCACACCAAACATTCCCGCCGTTCTGCACCAAGTTTGTGGCAGAGAGTACCCTTGTGTTACAAACCAGCTATGCGCGATTGGTTGCGCGGGACACTCATGAGAAGACGTACTAAGCGTGGTCCGAACGAATCGGAGTCCACGGGCAAGATTGGGCAGGAGATACCTGCGAACCAACCCGCACCCTTGCGGCCCTCGTATCCAGAGCCCCTCCCCACGGCGCCCGCTGAGGCCAAAGCACCCCCTCCGCCCCCCAGCCCTAAACCTGCCGAGCCCGCAGTCGAGCCTCACACCGAGCCCGCGCATTCAAAACCCCAGCTCGTTCACGAGACCCAGCCCGAATCTCTGGGCACCCCGCCCGCCGGCCCCGAAGCCGTGCCCAACAAATCTCCGCGCGGCTACGTCGTCCTCACCATCGGCCTCCCCGGTTCCGGCAAAACCACCTGGTACAAGCGCCGCGGCGTCACCCCGCTCTCCAGCGACATGCTGCGCAACATCCTCTTCGACGACATCGCCGAGCAGCGCTACCAGGGCCTGGTTTTCAGCACCCTGCGCAGCCTCCTCCGCGCCCGCCTCATCGCCAAGATGCCTTGGAACTACGTCGACGCCACCAACCTCAGCCCCCACGAACGCCGCCAGTGGATCAAGATGGCGAAGTCCTTCGGCTACGAAGTACAGGCCGTCTTCTTCGACGTCCCACTAGCCGTCTGCCTCGAGCGCAACTCCAAGCGCGACCGCCAGGTCACCGACGAAGTCATGCACAAGATGGCCGAGCGTCTCCGCCCCCCAGTCTTCAAAGAAGGCTTCGACAAGATCACGGTAGTCCGCGTAAAAGGCTCAGCCCCCACCGCCGACCCCACATCCGAACCCGAGGCCAACACGGAAGCTGCCACCGAACCCTCCCCCGAGGCCGCGGTCGAGGGTTAGTCTCGCAGCTGCAGGCGAACTCTGTCGCACCACCAAAAACTCTCGTCATCCTGAGCGCAGCGAAGGACCCCTGTAGTTGCCCTTGCTTTTGCAGTTGCCCTTGCCTTTCTTTCTGTCATTCCCTCTGGGAATCTGCTTCTTCTTTTGCCCTTGCCGTTTCTTCTAAGATAGGTCAGCCCTTCCGCCCGGACCGTAAGCCCGCCACAACATCCGGGCTTTAGCCCCGCGGCACCCTCTCAACGGAGACCTCCATGTCCACCCAAGGCGTCGAGTTCGAATCCCTCAACGTCACCGTCTCCGGCAATCGCCATCTCCTCCGCGACATCAACCTCCGCATCGAGCCCAACACCACAACAGCCCTCCTAGGCCGCAGCGGCTCCGGCAAGACCACCCTCCTCCGCACCATCAACGCCCTCGTCCGCCCCACCTCCGGCCGCGTCCTCATCGGCGACCACGACGTCGCCCACGCCGACCCCATAGCCCTCCGCCGCTCCATCGGCTACGTCATCCAGGACACGGGCCTCTTCCCCCGCATGACCATCGCACGCAACATCGGCATGACCCTCGAGCTGGCGGGCCTCTCCGAACCCGAAATCCGACGCCGCGCCGCCGTCATGCTCCACCACGTCGGCCTCCCCAACGACCTTCTCCCCCGCTATCCCTGGCAACTCAGCGGAGGCCAGCGTCAGCGCGTCGGCCTCGCCCGCGCCATCGCCAACGAGCCCTCCATCCTCCTCATGGACGAACCCTTCGGCGCCCTCGACCCCCTCACCCGCTCCGAAATGCAGACCATGCTCCGCGACCTCCTCATCAAGGTCGAAGGCACCACCGTTATCATCACCCATGACTTGGAAGAAGCTCTCTATCTGGCTGACCGCGTGATCTTTATAGACGAAGGTCGTGTCGTAGCCGACCTCCCCTTCAACGAAGTCCGAACCTCCCAAATTCCCGAAGTCGAAG
>Ga0302317_10003406_pt1 | contig 10513 bp, 6 predicted proteins | sample III_Palsa_N3_3_FD_200450 | JGI IMG/M metagenome (GOLD analysis project Ga0302317, IMG submission 200450) | Peat permafrost microbial communities from Stordalen Mire near Abisko, Sweden - III_Palsa_N3_3 | ecosystem: Environmental > Terrestrial > Soil > Palsa > Peat permafrost | place: Sweden...
GCGGACCTGACCCCAACCCCTCAGCAGAACTGGAACCTATGTGTGGGATTTGGGAGCCCCCCGCTTGATCAGCAGATCGCCGGATGCAGTCAGTTGATTGCGTCGCGCGCCAGAGGCTTCAATCCCGCCAGTCTCTATGATGATCGGGGCGTCGCCTACTATAAGAAAGGCCAATACGATCAGGCGGTTGAGGACTTCAGCAAGTCGATACGTCTCGATCCTGACGCCGCTGATGTTTATGACAACCGTGGAGCCGTCTATCTCGAGGAACATCGCTACAGTCTGGCGATCGACGACTTTCAGGCCTCGCTTCGGATCAACCCGGATAACAAGGCCGTCCGCGCCAGTCTGGACATTGCGAAATCAGCCTTGGCTGCCGGCGGCGGCGGTTCCCGGCCATGACGTGGACCGTGAGGTGACGGAGACTCTCGACGGCCGGCCTGGGCGTTCGTGACCTAGTCCGCGTCCGGCTGCCGCGAGGGATGGGCGGCGGCGAAGGCGTCGAGGGACGCGGCGCATTCCGCCGCCGAAGTGAGACGCGGATAGGCCTTCAGGTCGACCGCGAACCGCGTGGCGGAATAAACCTGGGGAACCAGACAACAGTCTGCCAGCGTCGGCGCGTCGCCAAAGGCGAACTCGCCGCCATATCGCCGGATCATAGTTTCCAGGGCCTCGAACCCGCTGGCGATCCAGCCTGCGATCCAGCCCGAAACGGCGGCATCATCGGCGCCGAATTCGGAGCGCAGCAGGTTCAGCACGCGCAGATTGTTGAGCGGATGGATGTCGCTGGCGATGGTCTGGGCCATGGCGCGGACGATGGCGCGGTCGTTGGCAGGGCTCGGCAGGAGCGGCGGTTCGGGATGGCGCTCGTCGAGCCACTCCATGATCGCCAGGCTCTGCGTGAGCACCAGTTCATCGGTTTCGAGCGTGGGGATCAGCTTCTGCGGGTTGATCGCCGCGTAGGCGGCGCTGGCCTGTTCGCCGGCGCGCAGGTCGTGAGTGACCTGCTGATAGTCCAGCCCCTTCAGGTTCAGCGCGATCCGCACCCGGTAGGCCGCGGTCGAGCGCCAATAGCTGTGCAGGCGGATCATCGGCCGGCGACCACCACGCCGCGGCACTCGCCGAAGCCGATCGGGACGAAACCCTCGGCCTGAGCCTTGCCGGAGAAGATCACTTCGTCGCCGTCTTCCAGGAAACCGCGCGTCTCGCCGGTCGGCAGGGTGACCGGCGCCTGACCGTTCCGGGTGATCTCCATCAGGCTGCCCAGCCCGTCATCCGTCGGCGCCGAAATTGTCCCGGTTCCCAGAAGGTCGCCGGGCCGCAGATTGCAGCCGCCGGAGGTGTGGTGGGCGACCAGCTGGGCCAGCGTCCAGTACATGTTCGACGCCGCGACCTGGCTCAGCCGATGTGGCGCAAGGCCCTGGTCCCGCATGCGCGCCGAGCTGATGGCGACCTCAAGCGTGAGGGCGTAGGCGCCCCAGGCCTGGTCGTCGTCATCCCAGAGGTAGGGCAGCGGCTTCGGGTCGCCCTCCGGCCGCGCGGCCTGGCTGATGCGGAAGGGCGCGAGCGCCTCGGCGGTGACGATCCACGGCGAGACGCTGGTCAGGAAGTTCTTGGCCAGAAACGGACCAAGCGGCTGGTATTCCCAGGCCTGGACGTCCCGCGCCGACCAGTCGTTGAGCAGGCAAAGGCCCGCGACTTGCGCGCCAGCGTCAGCGATCGCCACCGGCTGGCCCAGGTCGTTGCCCGGCCCGATCCAGACGCCCAGCTCCAGCTCATAGTCCAGCCGGCGGGAGGGGCCGACCGTCGGCGCCTCGGCGTCCGGCGCCTTGGTCTGGCCGCATGGACGCGGAACCGCCTCGCCGGATACCCCCACCGATGACGCCCGCCCGTGATAGCCGATCGGCACACGCTTGTAGTTGGGCAGCAGCGGATTGTCCGGGCGGAGCAGGCGGCCAATATTGGTGGCGTGGTGGATGCCGACGTAGAAGTCGGTGTAGTCGCCGATGCTCGCCGGCAGGTGCAGGCGGCATTGGGCGATGTCCACCAGTGCTGGCTCGACGGCGGTCTGATGGCGTGGGTCCGACAACAGCTCCGACAGCCGCCGTCGCAGCGCGCGCCGGGGTCCGGCGCCCAGGGCGAGCAGCGAGTTGAGGTCTGGCCCGCTCGCTGCCCGTCCCGCGACAAGGGCGTCGCTCTCTACCGGTCCGCCCGCGCAAAGTGCGCCTAGATCGACGATCTGATCGCCGATCCGAACCCCACCCTTCGGCTCGCCGCCCGCCGTCGAGAAAACGCCGAAAGGCAGATTCTGGATCGGGAAGTCCGCGTGGCCGCGCGCTCTGGCCACCCAAGTCTCGCGCCCAGCGGCGTGGGTCTCGTCAATGTCACTGGTCATCCGGCAAACCGCGCCTGTTCTGATGGTTCAAACACTCGGACCCGCCAACTTGGAGAACCCTCGCCCCACGCAGTGGGGAGAGGGCAGGGAGAGGGGTCTGTCCGCGTGACGTGATCTATCCGGAGAGAAAGGCGGCGTCGACACGATCCCCTCTCCCTGCCCTCTCCCCCATGAAGAATGGGGGAGAGGGTTCTGTGGCATGTCGGGCCAGCAACCAACGCCCATCACCTCCTACTGAGTCGCGGGCGGCCCGCCATTGGGATAGTCCACGCGCAGGGTGATGATCTCGAACGGGTGGATCGCGGCGTGCACCACATCGCCGGTCACCGCCAGAGGCTCGCCTTCCGGCGTCTCCTGCATGTTGGTCAGGGTCGCGCCCGTGGCGCCCGGCGGCACGTGGAGCTCAATCGCGCCGTCCTTGCCGGCCCACTCGTAGCCCCGGAAGATCAGGGCGTTGGAATCCTCCGCCTTCTTCATCGCCGTGAGCACGACATTGTCGGCGTTCAGGGCGGCGAAGGAATGCTCGGCGGGCAGCGGTCCGGGGTGGGCCGCCGTCGCCACGGCCATCAGCGGGTAGTTGTATTCGTAACCCCGCCGTTCGGTCATCGCCGTCTTCCAGTCTCCCGCGTGCGGATAGAGGGCGAAGTGGAAATGGTGATGGCCCATGTCCGCCTGCGGGTCCGGTGACTTGGCCGAGCGCAGCAGGGTCAGCCGCAGCATATTGTCCACCGCGTCGTAGCCGTACTTGGAGCTGTTGATCAGGCTGACCCCGTGCTGGCCGTCGCCCAGGTCGCCCCAGCGCAGGGCGGGCACTTCGAACTGCGCCTTCTCCCAGCTGTTGTTGCGGGTGGTCGGCCGCTGGATCGTCCCATAGGGGACCTCGAAGGTCGCGAACGGACTGGTCGCCGCGAGCGGGAAGGCCGCTTTGAGCAGGATGTGGGTCTCATGCCAGTCCACCTCATTGTCGACATCCACCTCGGCCGATGCGGGTTTCAGACTGATGGTCTGGACGAATTTGGAGCTCTGCCAACTGCGCGTGATCCGCACGGCCGGATCGGCGCCGGACTTGATCGCCTCGATGGAGTCGACCTGATCGACAATGGTCGGCGCCACGTCATAGGTGCCCGGGTCGATGTTCCAGGCGTCATACTCCTTAGGCAGGTTCTTGTAGGCCTGCAGCTGGCCGCCGCAGCCGCCTTTGGCCAGGCTCTCGAAGTTCGACCGTTTGTCATAGAGGCTGGTGATGCAGCCGGTCGCCCTGTCGATCACCACCTTGGTCGCGGCGTCTTCCAGGGTGAGGCTCTCCGGCGACTGGCCCAGCGTAATCTCGGGCTTGGCCGGCCGGCGCGCCGCGCGCGGCAGCACATAGACCACCTTGTAGCCCAGCGCCGGCACGTCATCGGTGCGGATCCTCAGCGCCACCATCCCGGCGCCTGGATCGCTGGTGATCACCTCCGCGCCATAGGGCGAGGCGTGGCCGGACGAATCGAAAACTTCAAGCCGCTCGGCGGCCGGCGCGGCCTTCGGCAGCTGCAGCTTGACGGTCACTTCCCCAGGTCGCGCCCAGGCCAGCGAATTGAACACGATAACCGGTGCGCCCGGCGAGGCCGCTTTGCCGCGTGTGTCGATCTGCGCCGCCGTGGCGGTCAGGGCGCGGGCGGTGATCTCGTTGGTCGACCAGCGGATCACGTCATAGTCCTTCTGCGCGTCCTTGTAGATCGGGCCGATGCCGGAGCCGGGCAGAAGGTCGTGGAACTGATTGAACAGCACCTTCTTCCAGTCCTCGGTCAGCTCGGCGCCCGGATAGGCCTGGCCGCGCAGCCAGGCCAGCGAGGACCATTTCTCCGCGTTCAACATCGCCACTTCGGAGTCGCGGTTGTTGCGTTTCTGGTTGGCCTGGCCGGTGTAAACGCCGCGGTGGTACTCAAGGTAGAGATCGCTGGTCCAGGTGGGGATGGCGACCTTGTCCGCCACCGCCGACGGCGGCGTGTAGCCCTTGGCGATGGAGGCGTAGTTCCAGCTTGGGCTGTCCGCCGCGATCGTCGGTTCGACCGCATTGAAGAAGGACTGGGCCGTGCCGAACTCATACTTCGGCGCGACCAGGCTGGGGTCGGTCCAGTGCAGGCCCTCGTCGATGCTGACCCGCGTCGGGCCGCCGCCGTGGTCGCCGACGCCATAGAGGTCCATCAGCTCGGTCTCGCCCGTGGCGCGCTTGCGCTCGATGCTGAGGTTATTGCTCAGCCGGCCCGGATCCAGGTCCTCGTTGAAACTCTGAGGCAGATAGGTCAGCACCTTGGAGCCGTCCGGCGACTGCCACCAGAACAGCGAGAACGGCAGCCGGTTGGTGTCGTTCCAGGTCATCTTGGTGGTGACGAAATAGTCGACGCCGCTCTTTTTGTAGATCTGCGGCAGCTGCAGGGTGTAGCCGAACGAGTCCGGGTTCCAGCCGATCCGCACGTCGACGCCGTAGGCCTGCTTGAACCAGCGCTTGCCGACCAGCAGCTGGCGCACCAACGACTCGCCGTCGGGCATGTTCAGGTCCGGCTCGACCCACATCCCGCCGACAACCTCCCAGCGACCCTCCTTGATGCGCTGGGCGATCTCGGCGGCCATGTCGGGGTACTTCTGCGCCATCCACTCGTAATACTGGGCGGCGGACTGGCTGTAGGTGTAGCCGGGATATTCGTACATCAGCTGCAGCGAGCTGGCGAAGGTGCGGCGGACCACGTCCACCGTCTCGGTCCAGGGCCACAACCAGGCCGCGTCCATGTGCGACTGGCCGACGACATGGAAGACTCCCTGGCCCAGAAGGGGTTTCATCGCCTCCAGCCTGGCCTGCGCGGCCTTCAGGCTGGCGTCGAATTTGCGCTGGTCATGGGCGTCCAGCGCCGCGAAATCCACCGCCTTGGCCGCGTCGGCGAGGGCGTCAAGCTTGCCCTGATCGCCTGGCGCAAAGGAGGGGATTAGCAGCACGGCCGACTGGAATTCCTTGCGGATGTCGTCGGGAGCGGGATGGGCGCTGGGGAACTCAACTCTGAGCGTGGCGGCTTTGAAGCGGTCGTCGTTGCGCGGATCTGGCAACACCTTGACGGCCACGGCGACAGTGTCTCCGGGCCTGGCGTTTTCGAACAGCACGATGGGTTCGAGGTCTTCGCCCAGGGCGACGCGCCGGCCATTGAAGTAAACGATCTGGCGATCGCGCGAGAAATGGAACCAGACCCGGGCGCCGGTCATGTCATAGCCGCCGATAGTCCTGGGGACGGTGTAGGTTTGGCGAAACCAGACGCCTTCGAACGCGGCGGCCGAAGATGGCTTCCAATCCGCCAAGCCTGCCCAGCTGCTGTCGTCCAGGCCAGGCGTCTCGCCGTGCGGAATGGCGCCGGCGTGCACCTTCCAGGTTCCGTCGGGCAGTTTGGCAAGGACGTTCAGGCGCTCGATGAGGTTGAAGTAGGCGGGGATCGGCGGCGGCTTCGTCTGCGCCGCGGCGTGGCTGGCCACGCCCGCCGCCAGCGCCGCCGCGAACAGCAGGCCGAACAGGCGGCCGCGTACCGTCGTTCCCCAATTCATCGCCAAGCCCCTCCCAAGACTTTTTGACCTTGAACCGCGTTAAGGGTCATATCCCACCCCAATCGTGCCGTCGCGCCTTGCGACGTGAAATCCGGTCCCAGGTTCCGAGAACCAAAAAGCAGGGCGGATCGCGACAGGGGAGGGCGCCGCATGAGATCGACCTTGGTTCGAGGCGTCTTGGTCGGCGGCGTCGCCGGCCTGCTGTTCGGCTTCGACACGGTGGTGATCTCCGGCACGACCCAGTCCCTGCGCACGGCGTTCGACCTTTCGCCAGCGCTGCTGGGCTGGACGGTTTCCAGTGCGCTTTGGGGCACGCTCGCTGGCGCGCTCCTCGCTGGCCGGCCAGGCGACCGCTACGGCGCCCGGGCCTGCCTGCGGGCCATCGCCGTGGCCTATATCGTCTCCGGGATCGGCTGCGCGCTTGCGCCCAGCTGGGCTATGCTGATGGTGTTCCGGGTCCTGGCGGGTCTGGCGATCGGCGCCTCCTCGGTGCTGGCGCCGGTCTATATCGCCGAGATCGCCCCGCCTGCACGGCGCGGCCTGATGGTCGGCGCCTTCCAGTTCAACATCGTGTTCGGCATCCTGGTCGCCTACCTCAGCAACTACCTGATCGGGACCCTCAGCCTCGGCGCCGACGAATGGCGCTGGAAGTTCACCGTGACGCTGGCGCCGGCCCTGCTGCTGTTCGGCCTGCTCTTCACCATCCCACAAAGCCCGCGCTGGCTGGCGATCAAGGGTCGGCGCGAGGAAGCCAAGACCGTGCTCACGGCCATCGGCGCGCCGGACACGGACGCTGACGTCGCTGTCCTCGCGCAGGGCGAAGGCGAGGCCCGCCAGCGGCTGAGTTTCCGGCTGCACCGCAAGCCGATCCTGCTGGCCATTGGGATCGCCGCGTTCAACCAGCTGTCGGGGATCAATGCCATCCTCTACTATCTCAACGACATCTTCGCCGCCGCCGGCTTCAGCAAGGTCTCGGCCGACCAGCAGTCGGTGATCATCGGCGCCACCAACCTGATCTTCACCATGCTCGCTCTGACCGTCATCGACCGGGTCGGCCGCAAGCGGCTGCTGCTGGTCGGCGCGGTGGGGCTGGTGATCGCGCTTTCCGGCACGGCGCTGATCTTCCTCACCGGCCAGCACGCCAACCTGTTGCTGTGGATGCTGATCGGCTTCATCGCCTCCTTCGCCTTCTCGCAAGGCGCCGTGATCTGGGTCTATCTCAGCGAGCTGTTCCCGACCGCGATCCGCACGCGCGGTCAGAGCCTGGGCAGCTCCACCCATTGGTTCATGAACGCCGTGATCGCCACCCTGTTTCCCCTCGTCGCCGCCACGTCGAAGGGCGCGCCGTTCGTCTTTTTCGCCGCCATGATGGCAGTGCAGTTCGTGGTGGTTCTGCTATATTTTCCCGAGACCAAACAGGTCGCTCTGGAGGACATGCAGGCGGCCATCCAGTAGGCCCGCGGTGACAAGCCGATCATCCTCTCACTGATCGGGCCTTGATCCGGTGGGCGCGTTCCAACCCGCGTCAATGGAGGATTTGCCTTGTCAAAAGACGTTAACACCTCGCCGGGCGTTCTGGCGGTTCACGCCGGCAGCTATCACCACTTCATGCTTGGCTTGAAATGGGTCGCCATCGCGCTCGCGGCGACGATCGCCTTCCTGACCCTGTGGTTTTGCACGCCCGCTGGATTTTTCAGCGCGCTGCTCACCGGCATCATCGTCCTCGCGGTCGGGGTCTACGCCATGAACCATGGCCTGGCCCATTCAAGCGAAGGCGATACGCCGAGCGTGCAATAGGAGGCGTGGCGGGGTAGCCCGCCATGGCCGACATCACGACGCTGCCGCATAACTTCGACGCGCCGCGGCGCGTAGCGGAACGACGTGACTGAGGGGGCCAGCGCAGGCCGACAGTGAGTCCGGCTAATTTAACGTGATCCAAGCTGACTGGAACCGTCGCCGCGGCGCTGCTGTTACGCGATCATGTACGAGACATCCTCCCTCGAAGACATCGTCGTTCCGCTGGTGGACCCGCGGGCGTCGGCTGACGCCGCGGGCCTGGTCTACGTCAGCGCCGATCAACCCGGCTTCACGCGCCGGCGCACCGGCGGCGGCTTCAGCTATCTCGACGCCTCGGGCGAGCGGCTGTCGGACAAGGCCGCCCTGGCGCGGATCAAGGCGCTCGTCATCCCGCCGGCCTGGCGCGACGTCTGGATCTGCGCAGATCCGAACGGGCATCTGCAAGCGACAGGCTATGACGAGAAGGGGCGGCGGCAGTACTGCTATCACCCCGAATTCCGCGCCGTGCGGGAAGCGACCAAGTTCGAGCATATGCTGGCCTTCGCCAGGGCCTTGCCGGCGCTGCGGGCGCGGGTTGACATCGACCTGAGGAGCGGCAGCCGGAGCCGGCGCGCGGTGCTGGCCACCGTCGTGCATTTGCTCGAGGCGACCATGATCCGCGTCGGCGGCGCCGCCTACGCCAAGCAGAACGGCAGCTTCGGCCTCACCACACTTCGCCGCCGCCACGTGCAGGTGGACGGCGCACAGCTACGCTTCAACTTCAAGGGCAAGAGCGGGCGGATCTGGAGCCTGGACCTTCGTGACCGCCGCGTCGCGCGCGTTGTCAGGGCCTGCCAGGAGTTGCCCGGCCAGCACCTGTTCCAATATCTGGACGAGGACGGAGAGCGGCAGACCGTGACCTCCAATGACGTCAACGCCTACCTCAAGGTCGCCACCGGCCAGGAGATCACCGCCAAGGATTTCCGCACCTGGAACGGCACCGTGCTGGCGGCGTCGGCCCTGACGGCGGAGGCCGCCTGCGAGGCGCCGGCCGCGCGCAAGCGAGCGTTCAACCGCGCCATCGCCAGCGTCGCACAGCGCCTGGGCAACACCGTGGCTGTCTGCCGCCAATGCTACGTGCACCCGGCGGTGGGCGAAGCCTTCATGTGCGGCGCGCTCACCCTCGACGACTCGGCGACCGTCCCCGGCCTCGACCCCGACGAAGCAGCGGTGCTGGCCTTCCTGAGTTCACGGACGCCGGGCGACGGCCTCTCGCCATCGACGGCGGCCTGACCGTGGGGCGATCTGAGACTACGACGCGCCGCAGTCTGGCGACCTACCAGGCCAAGCGTGACTTCGGCGTCACCTCCGAGCCCTCCGGCGACGTCGACGCGCCGGTCTCCGGCCGCGCCCGCTTCGTGATCCAGAAGCATGCGGCCAGCCGGCTTCACTATGACCTGCGGCTGGAGCACGACGGGGTCTTCCTTTCCTGGGCGGTGACGCGCGGACCCTCGCGCGATCCGGCCGACAAGCGCCTGGCGGTGCAGGTGGAGGATCACCCGATCGGCTATGGCGACTTCGAGGGGACCATCCCCAAGGGCCAGTATGGCGGCGGGACGGTGATGCTGTGGGACCGCGGCTGGTGGGCGCCGGAGCCGGGGTTCGATGTCGACAAGGGCCTGAAGCGCGGCGAGCTGAAGCTGGTGTTCGACGGCGAGCGGATGAAGGGCGGCTGGGTGCTGGTCCGGCTCAAGCGGCGCGACCGCGAGAAGCACGACAACTGGCTTTTGATCAAACACCATGACGCCTACGTTCATGAGGACGATAAGGATTTTCTCGAGGAGACCGCCTCCTCGGTGGCCTCGGGGCGCGACATGGACGAGATCGCTGCCGGCAAGGGCAGGGCGCCAAAGCCCTTCGTCAACGCCAAGACACGGGGCGCCGACGCGGTCTGGAACAGCAATCGAAAGGATGGCGAGGCCGACGGTCTATCCAAGCCCCGGCCTGCGGGCAAAGCCAAGCCGGGCAAGGCCGCCGGCGCCATGCCAGACTTCATCGCGCCCCAGTTGGCCAAGCGGGTCGACCGGCCGCCGGGCGGCGAAGGCTGGATTCACGAGATCAAGTTCGACGGCTATCGAATGCAGATGCGGATCGAGGACGGCCACGCGGTCCTGCGCACCCGCGCCGGCCTGGACTGGACCGCGCGGTTTCCCGCGATCGCCAAGGCCGGCCAGGGCCTGCCCGACGCCGTGCTCGACGGCGAGATCGTCGCCCTGGACGCCCACGGCTCGCCCGACTTCGCCGGCCTGCAGGCGGCGCTGTCGGAGGAGAAGACCGATGACCTGATCTATTTCGTCTTCGACCTGCTGTTCGATGGCGGCGAGGACCTGCGCCAGGCGCCGCTGAGCCAGCGCAAGGCGCGGCTGAGGGCGCTGCTGGGCGAAGGCGATGAGCGGCTGCGCTATGTCGAGCACTTCACCAACGCCGGCGAGGCGGTGCTGAGTTCGGCCTGCCGCATGTCGCTGGAAGGCATCGTCTCCAAGACTCCCGACGCGCCCTATCGCTCGGGACGCGGCGAGACCTGGCTGAAGTCCAAATGCCGCGCTGGCCACGAGGTGGTGCTTGGCGGCTGGACCACCACCGACGGCGCCTTCCGCTCCCTGATCGCCGGCGTCTGGCGCGACGGCAAGCTGGTGCACGTCGGCCGGATCGGCACGGGCTTCAGCCGCGCGGTGGTGGCGCAACTGACGCCGAAGCTGAAGGCGCTGGCGGCGG
>Ga0302317_10003412_pt1 | contig 10507 bp, 4 predicted proteins | sample III_Palsa_N3_3_FD_200450 | JGI IMG/M metagenome (GOLD analysis project Ga0302317, IMG submission 200450) | Peat permafrost microbial communities from Stordalen Mire near Abisko, Sweden - III_Palsa_N3_3 | ecosystem: Environmental > Terrestrial > Soil > Palsa > Peat permafrost | place: Sweden...
CCTGGTCGGCTGGCGCGACGTGCCGGTGAACCCTGAAGGCCTGGGCAAGACCGTCCTGGCCGAGATGCCGCTGATCCGCCAGGCCATCGTCGCCCGCGGCCCCGGCGTGCGCGACCAGGACGCGTTCGAGCGCAAGATTCTGGCGATCCGCAAGCAGACCCAGAACCCCCTGGCCGAACAGGCGGTGATGCACAACCTGCCGGGCCTGACCGAGCTCTACATGCCGTCCTTCTCGACCCGCACCGTGGTCTACAAGGGCCTGCTGCTCGCCCACCAGCTTGGCGGCTTCTACCAGGACCTGACCAACCCGCTGACGGAATCGGCGCTGGCGCTGGTGCACCAGCGGTTCTCCACCAACACCTTCCCGTCCTGGCGCCTGGCCCACCCCTACCGCTACATCGCCCACAACGGCGAGATCAACACGGTGCGGGGTAACGTCAACTGGATGAACGCCCGCCGGCGCACGCTGGAATCGCCGCTGCTGGGTCCGGACCTGGACAAGATGTGGCCGCTGATCCCGCACGGCCAGTCGGACACCGCGTCCCTGGACAATGCCCTGGAACTGCTGGTCGCCGGGGGTTTCCCGCTGGCCAAGGCGGTGATGATGCTGATCCCGGAAGCCTGGGCGGGCAACCCGCTGATGGATCCGGCAAGGCGCGCCTTCTACGAATACCACGCCGCCCTGATGGAGCCCTGGGACGGCCCCGCCGCCATCGCCTTCACCGACGGCCGCCAGATCGGCGCGACCCTGGACCGCAACGGCCTGCGTCCCGCCCGCTTCTGCGTCACCGACGACGACCATGTGATCATGGCCTCGGAATCCGGCGTCCTGCCGATCCCCGAGGAGAAGATCGTCCGCAAGTGGCGCTTGCAGCCGGGCAAGATGCTGCTGATCGACCTGGAGGAAGGCCGCATCGTCGAGGACGAGGAGATCAAGGCGACCCTCTCGGCCGCCGCGCCCTACGACGAATGGCTGAAGCAGACCCAGTTCAAGCTGGAGGACCTGAAGGGCGCGGAAGACGTCCCGCCGCACCCGATCAACGACGAGCAGGGCCTGCTCGATCGCCAGCAGGCGTTCGGCTACACCCAGGAGGACATCCAGTATTTCCTCGAGCCGATGGCGCGCACGGGCGAAGACCCGGTCGGCTCCATGGGCACGGACACCCCCATCGCGGTGCTCTCCCGGCGCCCGAAGATGCTCTACGACTACTTCAAGCAGAACTTCGCCCAGGTCACCAACCCGCCGATCGACCCGATCCGCGAGGAGCTGGTGATGTCGCTGGTGTCGATGATCGGGCCGCGCCCGAACCTGCTTGGGGAAAACGCCGGCACGCACAAGCGGCTTGAGGTGTCGCAGCCGATCCTGAGCAACCAGGATCTGGAGAAGATCCGCTCCATCGCCAAGCTGGTGGACGGCGCCTTCCGCACCGCGACCATAGACATCTCCGGTCCGGCCAAGGAGGGCGACGTCGGCCTGGAGCGGGCGGTCGAGCGCATCTGCCACCTGGCCACCGAGGCGGTGCTGCTGGACAACAACATCCTGATCCTGTCGGACCGCAACGTCTCGGCCGACCGCAACGCCATTCCCGCGGCCCTGGCCGTGGCGGCGGTGCACCATCACCTGATCCGCCTGGGCCTGCGCATGCAGACCGGCCTGGTGGTGGAGACCGGCGAGGCGCGGGAGGTGCACCACTTCTGCGTCCTGGCCGGATATGGCGCCGAGGCGATCAACCCCTACCTGGCCTTCGAGACCCTCGAGCAGATCCGGTTAAAGCAGAACCTGCCGCTGAAGCCCTATGAGGTGCAGAAGAACTACATCAAGGCGATCGGGAAGGGGATTTTGAAGGTGATGTCCAAGATGGGCATCTCCACCTACCAGTCCTATTGCGGCGCGCAGATCTTCGACGCCGTCGGCCTGTCGTCGGCCTTCGTTGAGAAGTATTTCACCGGCACGTCGACCACCATCGAGGGCGTCGGCCTGGCCGAGATCGCCGCCGAGACGGTGCGCCGGCACCAGGCGGCCTATTCGGACGACCCGACCCTGAAGACCATGCTGGACGTGGGCGGCGCCTATGCCTTCCGCCTGCGCGGCGAGGAACACGCCTGGACGCCGGAGACGGTGGGCAACCTGCAGCACGCCGTGCGCGGCAATCTGCCGGACGCCTATGCGGCCTTCGCGCGCTCGATCAACGAACAGAGCGAGCGCCACCTGACCCTGCGCGGCCTGATGCGGCTCAAGCCCGCTGACAAGGCTGTTCCCCTTGATGAGGTCGAGCCGGCCGCCGACATCGTCAAGCGCTTCTCCACCGGCGCCATGAGTTTCGGCTCCATCAGCCGCGAAGCCCACACCACCATGGCCATCGCCATGAACCGCATCGGCGGCAGGTCCAACACCGGCGAGGGCGGCGAGGAGGCTGACCGCTTCAAGCCGATGGCCAACGGCGATTCCATGCGCTCGCGGATCAAGCAGGTGGCGTCCGGCCGCTTCGGCGTGACGGCGGAATACCTGGTCAATTCCGACGACATCCAGATCAAGATGGCCCAGGGCGCCAAGCCCGGGGAGGGCGGCCAGCTGCCCGGCTACAAGGTCGACGCCAACATCGCCAAGGTGCGTCACTCGACGCCGGGCGTGGGCCTGATCTCGCCGCCGCCGCACCACGACATCTATTCCATCGAGGACCTGGCCCAGCTCATCCACGACCTGAAGAACGTCAACCCCAAGGCGCGGATCTCGGTCAAGCTGGTGGCGGAAGTGGGCGTCGGCACCGTGGCGGCCGGCGTCTCCAAGTGCCGCGCCGACCACGTGACCATCTCCGGCTTCGAAGGCGGCACCGGCGCCTCGCCGCTGACATCGCTGACCCACGCCGGCTCGCCCTGGGAGATCGGCCTGGCCGAGACCCAGCAGACCCTGCTGCTCAACGGCCTGCGCGGCCGCATCGCGGTGCAGGTCGACGGCGGCCTGCGCACCGGCCGCGATGTCGCGGTGGGCTGCCTGCTGGGCGCCGACGAGTTCGGCTTCGCCACCGCGCCGCTGATCGCCGCCGGCTGCATCATGATGCGCAAATGCCACCTGAACACCTGCCCCGTCGGGGTGGCGACCCAGGATCCGGTGCTGCGCGCCCGCTTCACCGGCCAGCCCGAGCACGTGATCAACTACTTCTTCTTCGTCGCCGAAGAGCTGCGCCAGATCATGGCCGACATGGGCTTCCGCACGATCAACGAGATGATCGGCCGGGTTGACCGCCTCGACATGAGCCCGGCGCTGGACCACTGGAAGGCCAAGGGCATCGACCTGACGCGCATCCTGCACCAGGTCGAAGTCGATCCCAGCGTCGCCCATTGGAACAGCGAGCGGCAGAACCATGGCCTCGAAGGCGCGCTGGACCACGAGCTGATCCGCCAGGCCGGCCCCGCGCTGGACGGCGGCAAGCCGGTGCGGATCACCTTGCCGATCAAGAACGTCAACCGCACCGCCGGCGCCATGCTGTCGGGCGAGGTCGCGCGGCGCCATGGCCATGTGGGCCTGCCGGACGGCGCGATCTCGGTGAAGTTCACCGGCGTCGCGGGCCAGAGCTTCGGCGCCTTCCTGGCCCACGGGATCAGCCTGGAACTCACCGGCGACGCCAACGACTATGTCGGCAAGGGCCTGTCCGGCGGCCGGGTGGTTGTACGCCAGCCCGAGGGCACGGGCCGCGATCCGACCCGCAACATCATCGTCGGCAACACGGTGCTCTATGGCGCCATCGCCGGCGAGGCCTACTTCCAGGGCGTGGCGGGCGAACGGTTCGCGGTGCGCAACTCCGGCGCCGTGGCGGTTGTCGAAGGCGTGGGCGACCACGGCTGCGAATACATGACCGGCGGCGTCGTGGTGGTGCTGGGCGAAACCGGCCGCAACTTCGCGGCCGGCATGTCCGGCGGCGTGGCCTATGTCTACGATCCCGACGGCAAGTTCGGCCGGCTCTGCAACGTGGCCATGGTCGATCTTGAGCGGCTCTCACCGGCGGCGTCGAACGAGACCGGCGATGAGGCGGGACGGCCGCGCCAGCGCGCGCTCAGCACAAGCGACAGCGGCATGGGCGACGTGTTGCGGCATGACTCGGAACGGCTGCGCATCCTGGTCGAGCGGCACCTGCTGCACACCGGCAGCGCCCGCGCCCGCGCCCTGCTGGACAACTGGGACGTCGCCCTTGGCCACTTCGTCAAGGTGATGCCGCAGGACTACCGAAAAGCGCTGATGGACCTCGACGCCGCCCGGCGCTCGGCGTCCATCGCCGCCGCCGAATAATCCCAGCCCATTCGAATTCGGAGAACACGATGGGCAAGCCCACAGGCTTCCTTGAGATAGAGCGCCGCGACCGGGGTCATGAGAAGCCCGCCAAGCGGCTGAAAACCTGGCGCGAGTTCGTGGTGCCCATGGCGCAGGCGGACGCCGCGTCCCAGGCGGCGCGCTGCATGGATTGCGGCATTCCCTTCTGTCACCAGGGCTGCCCGGTGAACAACCAGATCCCCGACTGGAACAATTTGGTCTACCGCGACCAGTGGCGGGTTGCGCTGGACAACCTGCACTCCACCAACAACTTCCCGGAATTCACCGGCCGCATCTGTCCCGCGCCCTGCGAGGCCTCCTGCACCCTGAACATCCAGGATGCGCCGGTGACCATCAAGTCGATCGAATGCGAGATCGTCGATCGCGGATGGCGCGAGGGCTGGATCGAGCCGCAGCGACCGGACCGGCAGACCGGTAAGCGGATCGCCGTGATCGGCTCCGGCCCCGCGGGCCTGGCCTGCAGCCAGCAGCTGGCCCGCGCCGGCCATGTGGTGGCGCTGTACGAAAAGAACGACCGCATCGGCGGCCTGCTCCGCTACGGCATCCCCGACTTCAAGATGGAAAAGCACCCGATCGACCGGCGCATGAGCCAGATGGCGGCCGAGGGGGTGGAGTTCCGCCCCGGCGTCCATGTCGGCGTCGATGTCTCGGTGGAGAGCCTGACCCAGGAGTTCGACGCCGTGGTCCTGTCCGGCGGCGCCGAGTTGCCGCGCGACCTGGACCTGCCGCCGCACGAATTCTCCGGCATCCACTTCGCCATGGACTTCCTGACCCAGCAGAACAAGCGCAACGCCGGGGACGACGAGGTCCGCGCAGCGCCCGCCGGGACCATCAGCGCCAAGGGCAGGCATGTGGTGGTGATCGGCGGCGGCGACACCGGCTCCGACTGCATCGGCACGTCCAATCGCCAGGGCGCGGCCTCGGTGACCCAGCTGGAAATCATGCCCCGGCCGCCCGAGCGGGAAAACAAGGCCCTGACCTGGCCCGACTGGCCGCTGAAACTGCGCACCTCATCCTCGCAGGAAGAGGGCTGTGAGCGCGACTTCGCCGTCCTGACCCGCCAGGCCCTGGGCGAGGACGGCAAGCTGCGGGCGCTGGAGTGCGTGCGCGTGGAATGGGTCAAGGGCGACGATGGCCGCATGACAATGCAGGAAGTCGAAGGCTCGACGTTCGAACTGAAAGCCGACCTCGTCCTGCTGGCCATGGGCTTCCTCGGCCCCCGCCGCGAAGCGCTGCTGGAACAGGCCGGCGTCGAGCTCGACCCCCGCGGCAACGTCAAGGCCAACGTGGTCGACTACCGCACCACGACCGAGAAGATCTTCTCCTGCGGCGACATGCGCCGAGGCCAGTCCCTGGTTGTCTGGGCCATCCGCGAAGGGCGGCAATGCGCGCGGGCGGTGGATGAGTTTTTGATGGGCGAGACGAACTTGCCGCGGTAGGGGCAGCCGGCGAAAAGCCGCAATTGGCTTTGAACCTGCTTCGCGCCTAGGCTGATTGGCCAATCAAGACGACCGGACGGGGAGCATATGTTGGTGCGAACGGGCGTCTGCACGGTGCTGGCCGCGTCTCTACTCGCTGGCGCCTTCTCGGTCGGAGCGAGGGCTGGCGACCTGCCGACACCGTCACTGAACACTGTCATCGAACGCTACTTCGTCTGGCGCGGCGGCGAGGCTTACGAGCACCTCAAATCGGTTCACGACGTGGGATACTCGGATCTGCACGGCGTTCACCAGTCCTTTGAGCGCTGGGAGGACCATATCGGCCGGGTGCGCGCAAACGAAGATTTTGGCGCCTACACAAGATCACAAGGGGAAACCCAGTACGATTCTTGGGTCACGAATCTGAGCGGTCAGGTCCTGGCGGAACCAGGCGCGTCAAGGGATTTGCGCCGCATCGCCATGATCGAGTTTGGCGACGCGTTTCGCGGTCGGAACGGCGCTGCCGCAGTATTGCAGCAGATTTTGGTGATTGGGAACCAATCGGTCGCGATCGTTCGCGTGACATTCGGCGATGCGGTGACCTACGATGTCTACATCAACGCCGATAGCGGCGCGTTGATCGGATATCGTGTCAGCGAAGGCGGCGTTCAGACGGCGTTCAATTTGGCTGACTGGCGCATGGTGGACGGCGTCCGGATGCCGTTTGCGCGGAGCACCCGATCGACGAACGGCCAGCAAAGTTCGGTCAAATACACGTCTGTGACCGTCAACCCAGCGGTCGAGCCGACCCTGTTCATGCGACCCAGCCCAGTCCGGAAGTCCGCGTTTCGAGGCGGAGGAACCTCAAGCGGCTGGATACCGTTTGACCTCTACGCCGGTCGGCTGATCCTGTTTCCGGCCGAAGTGAATGGCCACTCCGTTACAGCCGTGCTGGACAGCGGCGCGACAAGTTCGGTCGTGGACGCTGCTTTCGCTGCCTCAATCGGCCTTATCGCCGCGACCAATGGTCAGCAGGTCGCCGGGCTCCACGGGACCGAACAGGCCGGATTCATTCCCAAGGTGTCGGTAAACGCCGGCGACCTCACGTTGAACGACCTGACGGTCGTTTCAATGGACTTGACCCCCATGTCAAAGGTCACCGAGCGGCCAATCCTGTTCTATTTTGGCGACGAGGCATTCGACGAGCTCGTTGTCGACATCGATTTCGCCGGGCGACGGCTGAGGTTTCTGGACCCCCGATCCGTGCAGGCGCCGCCGCATGCGAACCAGGCGCCCTTGTTGCCTATCTCAAGCGGGAGAGCCGCCCTCGTTCGGGTGGAAGGTGGGGCGGCCGTTCCGGTGTCATTCGACCTGGGCGACAGCAGTGCGCTCGAGGTCTATTCCATCTACTCCGGCCCAACCAAGCTGCTGCAAGGTCGCCAGGCGTCGGCCTGGTGGGGGGTGGCGGTTGGTGGCGCAAAGCCGGACGTCATCGCGACTTTGCGGGAGGTGGATTTTGGCGACGTGAAGTTTGCGAATGTTCCGGCGACCTTCGCGGACGCCGGCGCCGCCGGAGAGCCAACGGCGCTCGCCGGGCGAATAGGGATTGGCCTGCTCAGCCGTTTCCGGGTGCTGGTGGATTTTCCCCAAAACCAGCTCTACCTGGTCCCCGCCGCCGACGCAGCGACGCGGCCCTTCGACAAAGACCGATTGGGCTTGTCGATGGAGCGCGATGGGGAGGCGTTCAAGGTCGTATTCGTGGCGCCGGGCAGCCCTGCGGCGGCAGCCGGGTTCGTGGCGGGTGATCGTGTGGTCAAGATCAACGGCAGAGCAGCAGGCGCCTGGTCGTTCGAGCAGCGCCAAGCGCTGGAGCAGGCGCCGGCCGGGACACGCGTTGAAATAACGCTCGGCGCCACCACTGCCCGATCGGTCGTGCTTGCCGACTACTACTGATGGACATTGGATTTAGGGTGACCGTGCACTCCATTCGCGGCGCAAGTGGGACAGCAGGAAAACGGGGACACACACCTATATTGCGCTCGGAGCGGTCGGGCGCGCTGGGTGGCTTCTCGAAATTGGTGTGTGTCCCCGTTTTCCCCTGGCCAAACACCACGGGCTGGTGTTCCAGGGCCTGGCGGCCCAGGACGTGACCGCGGTGGGGCCCCGAAATTGGGGACACGCACCCATTACTCGCTCGGACCTGTCAACTGGACTGGCCCCTGTCTCGAAATCGTGGCGTGGTGATCTGAGCGCGCCAAATCCGCCGGGGGCGAGATGATCCGGAAATTGATGGGTGTCTGTCTGGCCCTGGCGGTGATCGTGGCCGTCGCCGCGACGGCGGCCTGGGTGCAGATCGACCGACAGACCGACCCGATGATCGCGCAATCGCCCTCGGGCCTCACCGCCGCCAAGGCCGGCCTGGTGCTGGGCACGAGCCGGCTTTATGCCGGCGGCCGGCCCAATCCCTATTTCGACTACCGCATCGCCGCCGCGACCAGCCTCTATGCGTCGGGCAAGGTCCAATACCTGATCGTCAGCGGCGGTCAGGCTCACGGCGGGCGCGGCGCGGGCGGCTATGACGACCCGAACGACATGCGCGACGCCCTGATCGCCTCGGGCGTGCCCCGGGCGCGCATCTATCGCGACTACGCCGGCTATCGCACCCTGGACTCCGTCGTCCGCGCCCAGACCATCTTCGGCCAGAACCGGGTGATCCTGGTCTCCCAGCCCTTCCATCTGGAGCGGGCGCTCTACCTGGCCAAACACCACGGGCTGGCGTTCCAGGGCCTGGCGGCCCAGGACGTGACCGGCGTCTATGGGTTGCGCATCAAGTTGCGCGAGGCCGGCGCGCGGCTGAAGGCCCTGTTCGACGTCGCCGTCAACACAGCGCCGAAACGGGGCGGCGCGCCCATACGGCTCGGAGTCGATCCGCCGAGCTGAGAGGATCCTGAGATCGCGCCCCGCTCCGCTCCCGACGGTCAGCGCGTCAGCGCCAGATGGGTCGCCAGCTCCGTCTGCACCACTTCCGTCACCCGATAGCCAAGGCCTGGCAGGTCAATGCCTGCGAACAGGGATTCACCGCGGCCCAGAACGACGGGCGACAGCGCCAGCCGCATCTCGTCGATCGCGTCCGCGAGCAGGTACTGGCGGACCGTCGAAACGCCGCCGCTGATCTTCACGTCCAGGTCGCCCGCGGCGGCCTTGGCCCGGGCGAGCGCGGCCTCGATCCCGTCGGTAACGAAATGGAAGCTCGTCCCGCCCTCCATCACGATTGGCGCCCGGGCGTGGTGGGTGAGGACGAAGGTCGGCGCGTGGAACGGCGGATTGTCGCCCCACCAGCCCTTCCACGCCTCGTCCGGCCATTCGCCGCGGACCGGGCCGAACATATTGCGGCCGAGAATGACGGCGCCGAAGCCTTCCGTCGTGGCGCGGGCGACGCGATCATCCGTCCCTTCGGTCCCGCCGTCTTGGCCGACCATCGATCGAAAGGTCCGGGTCGGGTAGAACCAATTGTGCAACTCACCGCCCCTCTTGCCGAGCGGATCTTCCAGGCTCTGGTCCGGGCCGGCCCCGAAGCCGTCGATGGACACTGCAAAACCCGCTACCCGCACCTTGCCCATGGGGACCCCCGTCTGATTGTGAACTGCAAACCGTTGAGTTTTACCGGACAGGTTTTATCTCGCCCATGGCCTTGAGAGCCACCACCAGCTTCATCTGGGCGACCAGTGCGTCCAGCGAGGCTGGCGTCTCGAGATAGGCGTGCTTCCCCAATTGTGGACGACGGAACCATGGAACGGTTTAGCTTGATCGGCATTTTATCGTCTGGGTGTTGCGGGGTGTGTTTGGGGATGTTCCGCCAAGATCGCACCATCCGCCGATAATGCCGGGGCCATGATCGAGACTTCAGCGGACGCACCGCGCGTCGATGAGAGTAGCCAGGTGGCGGCGGACGTCCTCGCCGGCGGCGGGGAGATGGGCGAGCGCATGCGCGCGCTCGACTGGTCGCGCACCGCGGTCGGCGACCCTGCGACCTGGCCTCAAAGCCTTCGGACCGTGGTCCGCATCCTGCTCACGTCGCGATTCGCCATGTGGATGGCCTGGGGCGAGGATCTCACCTTCTTCTGCAACGACGCCTATCTGCCAACGACCGGCGTGAAGCGCGACTGGGTTCTGGGCGAGCGGTCAGACAAGGTCTGGGCGGAAATCTGGCCGGATATCGGCCCCCGCATCGCCCATGTCCTGGCGACGGGAGAGGCGACCTGGGACGAAGCCCTGCTGCTCTATCTCGAGCGCAGCGGCTTTGCCGAGGAGACCTACCATACCTTCTCCTACTCACCCTTGGCTGACGATCTGGGCAAGATCGTCGGGATGCTCTGCGTGGTCGCCGAGGTCACCGAACGGGTGATCGGGGAGCGGCAGCTGGACCTGCTGCGGGACATGGGCGCGCGGCTGTCGGCGGCGTCCACCCGCACCGACGTCATGGAAGCCCTCACGGCCTGTTTGAGCGCGGGCGCGCCGGATGTGCCGTTCGGCCTGGTCTATCTGGTCGACCAGGAGACCGGCGATGCACAGCTGGCCGCCCTGCATGGGCTTCAACCGGATACGCCCGCCACGCCGCGCCGCCTTTCACCAGACGACCTTCAGGGCCCGTGGTCGCTGGCGCGAGCCAAGACGCGGGCAGAAACCGTCCAGGCGCCTGCGGCCCTGATGGCCGATCTGCCGCTCACCCACTGGCAAAGCCCCCCAACCGAGGCCTTGGTGT
>Ga0302317_10003416_pt1 | contig 10502 bp, 12 predicted proteins | sample III_Palsa_N3_3_FD_200450 | JGI IMG/M metagenome (GOLD analysis project Ga0302317, IMG submission 200450) | Peat permafrost microbial communities from Stordalen Mire near Abisko, Sweden - III_Palsa_N3_3 | ecosystem: Environmental > Terrestrial > Soil > Palsa > Peat permafrost | place: Sweden...
TCGCCCGAACCGTCCAATCGTGCTGCAGACTTAAGAGTCTAAGCGCTCTCTGCTCGCAAAACCGGTTCCCACTTTTGCGGAGCGCGCTCAGAGGGCCTCGCCCTCGAGCGCCACGAGGCGATAGCCGAGACCGCGGACGGTCTCGACGCGATCGGGGCCGATCTTCTTGCGCAGGCGGCCGACGAACACTTCGATGGTGTTGGAGTCGCGGTCGAAGTCCTGGTCGTAGAGATGCTCGACCAGTTCCGTGCGGCTGATCACCCGGCCCTGGTGCATCATCAGGTAGTGCAGCATGCGGTATTCGAGCGAGGTGAGGCGCACCGGTTCGCCGCCCACTGAGGCTCGGGCGGCGCGCGGATCGAGCCGCAGCGCCCCGCAGGAGAGGCTTGGCGCGGCATGCCCGGCCGAGCGGCGCACAAGGGCTCGCAGGCGCGCCAGCAGCTCCTCGGTGTGGAAGGGCTTGGTCAGGTAGTCGTCGGCGCCGGCGTCGAACCCGGCCACCTTCTCGCTCCACGAGCCACGGGCGGTGAGGATCAGGACCGGCGTCACCACTTTGGAGCGCCGCCACCCTTCGAGCACCGAAGCCCCGTCGATCTTGGGAAGGCCGAGGTCGAGCACGACGGCGTCGTAGGGCTCGGTCTCACCGAGGAAGGCGGCCTCCTCGCCGTCGGCGGCATGGTCCACGGCGTAACCGGCGTCGGTCAGGGCCAGCTTCAGCTGCCGCGACAAATCCGGATCGTCCTCGACAAGCAGTATGCGCAACCGTCTGCCCCCCTCAGAGTACGGCACGCTCGATCGAGTTCGACCGCGCCGTCCGCCGTGCTCCGCACTTTAACATTTGAGCGCGCTCCATTCGCAAAACCGGTTTCCACTTTTGCGGAGCGCGCTCAGCGTCCAGACAGGATAGCGCCCGTGGTTGCGTCGACGAAATAGTCAACGCGCCGGCCGTTCGCCGTCATCCAGCGCACCCGATAGACGGGCCGGGGGCCCATGTATTCGAGGTCCGAGTCGAGCTGGCGGCCCGGGGTAATCCGGCGCAGGTTCTGGATCACCGAGCCGAGGGGCGCGATCTGACCCTGCCGCACGCCCTGGCGAAGGAAGTCTTACTGCTGGCGCCATGCGCCCTGCTGGCGCCAACCGCCGCCCGTCGGCGGTCCGTACGGATTGGGGGCGTAACCCGGCGTCGGCCCATACCTCGCCGGCGGATAGCCACCATAGCCGCGGCCCGGATAGGCCTGCGGATAGCCGCGCCCATAGCCGCCTTGTGGCGCGTCGCGCTGACCGCCCCAGGCCCGGGCCGGTTGGCCGCCACCCCAGGCGTGCGTGGGCTGTCCGCCCTGGCCGCGCCAGGGTCGGGACTGGACATGGCCAGCAAGGGCGGCGGCCGCGAGGACCGCTCCCAGAATGACTCGCCGAGTCTTCACCGCGCGAGTTCCTAAAGACGGACGTCTGAACGCAGACTGAACATCGGTCAGCTTGGCGGCAAGCGTCGATATGGTCGCAGTCGCCAAGGGTTCGCGTTAAACTGCGGCCTTATGAAGACCAGCGAAATACCGCCGGGCGCGGCGGCGGATTGGACCATTCCGCAGGACTGGAACCGCTACACGGCCGCCGAACACGCCATGTGGGACAAGCTGTTCGCCCGCCAGTCGCAGATGCTGCGGGGCCGGGCGACGCCGGCATTCCTCAATGGCCTGGACGTGCTTCGCCTGTCGAAGCCGGGGATACCGGACTTCGAGGAGCTCAGCGAGCGCCTCGGGCGACTCACCGGCTGGCGGGTCGCCGCCGTCCCAGGCCTGGTGCCCGATGAGGTGTTCTTCCGCCATCTGGCCAATCGCACCTTTGTCGCCGGCCGGTTCATCCGCCGGCCGGAGCAGACCGACTACCTGGAGGAGCCGGACGTCTTTCACGACGTGTTCGGCCACGTGCCGCTGCTCGCCGACCCGGTGTTCGCCGACTACATGCAGGCCTACGGCGAGGGCGGCTTGCGCTCGGTCGGTTTCGGGGCCCTGGACCATCTGGCCAGGCTCTATTGGTACACGGTGGAGTTCGGCCTGATCCGCGGCCGCGCCGGCCTCGAGCTTTACGGCGCCGGCATCGTCTCAAGCTATGGCGAGTCGATCTTTGCGCTGGATGACCCTTCGCCCAATCGGATCGCTTTCGACCTCGAGCGGGTGATGCGCACCCGCTACCGCATCGACGATTATCAGCAGACCTATTTCGTCATCGAGAGTTTCGAAGATCTGCTGCGCCAGACCCTCGAGACCGACTTCGCGCCGCTCTACCGTCGGCTGGAGGGCGCGAGCGACCTCGAACCCGAAGCCGTGATCGCTTCAGACAGCGCGCTCAGCCGTGGAACCCAGGCCTACGCGCGGGAGCGTCATCCTGCCTGATCAGTTGGGGTTCGGAGCTGGGTTCGGCGCGGCGCCCTTCGCGGCATCGTGGGCGGCCCTGGCCCGCATGACAGCCGCCTTGCAAGCGTCCGAGACCTGGTCGCGGTGCTGCATGAGGCAATCACGCGGACGCTCGCCAGGCTGAAGGTTAGGGCAGAGCCTCTCCACGTCTGGCTTGCAGGCCTCGCGCGGTGACGGCCCCTGCTGGGCGAAGGCGGCCCCGGCTGCGAGCGCGGCGAAGAGGAAGGGCAAGGCGGATTTCAACATCGCGTGACTCTTCTCGTGGCGAACGAGCGCACTCTGGCGGGGGAAGGTTTCAGAAATGCGGCGGCGGCGTGACGCGCTGGCAACCGACGGGGTGGCTACTTCGCCTTCGGCGCGTAGGGCCTCTCGGCGCGCCAGTCCTCGGCGAACTTCTCCAGCGTCGGATCGTCAGACTCCGGCAGGGTGACGATGAGCCGGGCCAGCAGGTCGCCGCGGCGGCCCTGGCCGCCTACGAGGCCGCGGCCGCGCAGGCGCAGCACCGTGCCGGAATTGGAGCCCTTGGGCACGTTGAGGGTCACCGGACCGTCGGGCGTCGGGGCCTGCACCTTGCCGCCAAGCACGGCATCCGGCACCGAGACCGGCACGTCCATGACCAGCGCCTCGCCCTCGCGCCGGAACCTCGGATGCGGGCGCACGGCGATCTCGATCAGAACGTCGCCCGCCCCGGCCCGACCAGGCGCGCCCTGGCCCTTAAGCCGCAGGGTCTGGCCGTCGGCGGCGCCGACTGGGATGGCCACGTCCAGGGTGCGGCCGTCGGTGAACGCGACGCGCTTCTTCGCCCCTTTGATCGCCTCCTCGAGGTCGATCTCCAGTCGGACGCGCACATCCTGGCCGCGGGACGCAAAGGGGCCGCCGGCACGCCGGGGACCGCCGCCGCCGCCAAACATCTCGCCCAGGATGTCGCCGAGGTCGACGTTCTCAAACTCGCCGCTGCGCATTCCGCCGAAGGGCGAGCCCTGGCCGCCGAACGGCCCGCCGGAAAACCCGCGCATGGTCTCGCGGCCGTCGGCGTCGATCTCGCCAGCGTCGAACTTCTTGCGCTTGTCGATATCGCCCAGGAGGTCGAAGGCGGCGCTGAGCCGCTTGAACCGCTCCTCGGACTCCTTGTTGCCCGGATTGGCGTCCGGGTGGTGCTGCTTGGCGAGCTTGCGAAAGGCTTTGCGAATCTCCTCCTGGCTGGCGCCACGCGCCACGCCGAGCTCCTTGTAGGGGTCCTGCGCCAAGCCTAGTCCTCGTGGTGAATGCGACGGCCTGAGGTAGCCCCTCTTCGCCGCCGCGCAAGGCCCCGTTCGGCCAGGAGGTCTGGAGCCATGTAGTCGAGGGCGTCGTCGGGATGGGCGAGATCGGCCTCGCTGATCGTCTCGCCGCGGATCGAGACGCCAGCGCGGTGCACGCTCTCGGGATCGCCGCTCACCAGTGGGTGCCACGGCGCCAAGCCCCGACCCTCGGCGAGGCGGCGGTAGGCGCAGCTCATCGGCATCCAGGCCAGCCTGCTGACGTTGTCGGGCGTCAGCTTGATGCAATCGGGAACGAAGTCGCGCCGGTTCTCATAGTCCGAACAGCGGCAGGCTTCGGTGTCGAGCAACTTGCAGGCCACCCGCGTCGGCGTGACGAGGCCGCTCGCCTCGTCCTCGAAGCGCACCAGACAGCAGAGTCCGCAGCCGTCGCAGAGGCTCTCCCACTCGGCTGGCGACATCTCGGCCAGGGTCTTCGCTTCCCAGAAGGGTCTCGCGGTCATGACCGGCCTCATCTAAACCCTCCGGCGCTCCGCTGATAGCAGCGCCTGAGAAGGATACTCCGACGCCGATGGCGCCTCCTGTTCTCGCCCTGCGCGACGTGCGCCTCGCCGACGGGCCGCGAATGATGTTCGACGGCGCCGACCTGGCCCTCGAGCGGCGGGCGCGGGCGTGCCTGGTCGGCCGCAATGGGGCCGGCAAGTCGACCCTGCTGCGCATCCTCGCCGGAACCCTGGCGCCGGACGACGGCGATCGGACCGTGACGCCCGGCCTCAAGATCGCCTACGTCGCCCAGGAGCCGACCATTGTCGGCGCTTCGCTGGAGGCCTGGGCGACCGCTGGGGGCGCGCCGCCGCATCTGGCGCGCGCCGAATTGGAGGCGTTCGATCTCGACCCGGCGCGCGGGACGGAAGGGCTCTCCGGCGGTGAGGCGCGACGAGCCGCCCTGGCGCGGGCCTTCGCCGAGACTCCGGATGTGCTTCTGCTCGACGAGCCGACCAATCACCTCGATATCCTGGCCATCGAGGCCCTGGAGGTGCGATTGGCGCGCCTCGCCGCCGCCGTCCTGGTGGTCAGCCACGACCGCGCGTTCCTGGAGCGGGTCAGCGGCGCCTGTTTCTGGCTCGAAAACGCCCGCGTGCGTCGCCTCGACGCCTCATTCGCCAAGTTCGAAGCCTGGGCGGAGGGGATCACCGACGCCGCGGCCGAGTCCGACCGGCGCCTGGCCAAGGCCATCGAGCGCGACGAGCGCTGGCTCACCTTCGGGGTGACCGCCCGCCGGGCTCGCAATGAGGGCCGTCTCAGGCGCCTCCAGGCCCTGCGAGCCGAGAAAGCGCATCGTATGGGCGCAGCGCGCGGTGAGCTGAAGCTTTCCGGTGAAGCAGCGCCCCGATCCGGCGCCCTGGTCATCGAAGCCAAGGGAATCGCCAAGGGCTTCGGCGAGCGCGAGTTGATGCGCGGCTTTTCCACCCGGATCCTGCGTGGCGACCGCGTGGCTCTTGTCGGGCCGAACGGCGCCGGCAAGACGACGCTGGTCAATCTGCTGCTCGGCCGCCTCGAACCGGACGCCGGCTCGGTGCGGCTGGGGGCCGGCGTCGAGCTGGCCTTCGCCAGCCAGGACCGCGCCGAACTGGAGCCGGACAAGACTCTGATCGAGACCCTGACCCCAGGCGGCGGCGACCAGGTCATGGTCGGCGGGCGGCCCAGGCACGTGGCCGGTTACGCCGCCGACTTCCTGTTTCGCTCCGACCAACTGCGCCAGCCGGTGCGCAGCCTATCCGGCGGCGAGCGCAACCGCCTGCTACTGGCCAGGACCCTGGCGCGGCCGTCCAACCTGCTGGTGCTCGACGAGCCGACCAACGACCTCGACATCGAGACTCTGACCCTGCTCGAGGACGCGCTCGCCGACTACGAAGGCGCGTTGATCCTGGTGAGCCACGACCGCGACTTCGTCGAGCGCCTGGCCACCTCGACCATCGCCCTTGATGGCCGCGGTCGCGTTGTGGAGACGCCGGGCGGCTGGAGCGACTTCATTTCCCAGAACCCCGGCTTCTTCGCCGGACCTGATGCGGCGCCCACGCCCGCCAAGGCAGCATCGTCCGCCCGCGCCCGGCCGCCGGCGGCCAAGCTTTCCTACAAGGACCAGAGGCGCCTTGCCGAGCTCGAAGCCGAGATGCCGCGCCTCGCCGAGCGGATCGGGGCCCTGGAGGCGAAACTCTCCAATCCGAACCTTTACGCCCGCGACCCTGGCGCCTTCGCGGCGGCTGGCCGGGATCTCGACGCAGCCCGGCGCTCGCTCGCTGACACCGAAGACGCGTGGTTGGAACTCGAGGCGATGCGAGAGGCGCTGTCCTCATAGCGCTGAAGCTCCGAAGGCGCCCTTGGCGGGGCGTCCGTCACACCCTAACGTCCCGACCATGAAGCTCCACCTGATCCTCGCCCTGACGCTGCTGGCCGCCGCCTGCACGCGACCGCCCGCCGTCGCGCCCGGACGCACGGCGATCCGCTTCGCCACCGACTGGCGAGCCGAGGCCGAGCAGGGCGGATTCTACGAAGCCATAGCCAACGGCGAATACGCCAAGCGTGGGCTGGACGTGACCATCGTCCCCGGCGGCCCAGGCGTGAACGTGCCGCAGCTGGTCGCGACCGGGGCGGTCGAGATGGGTATCGGCTCTAACGGCTTCATCGTCCTCAATCTCGCCGCCCAGCACGCGCCGGTGAAGGCGGTGGCCGCCTTCATGCAGAAGGACCCGCAGGTGCTGATCGCCCACCCGGACGTGGGGGTGAAGTCGCTCGCCGACATGAAGGGCAAGCCGATCCTGCTGGGCGACGCTTCGGTCGGGGCCTTCTGGCCGTGGCTGAAGGCCAAGTACGGCTTCACCGACGATCAGGTGCGCAAGTACACCTTCAACAACGCCCCCTTCCTGGCCGACAAGCGGCTGATTCAGCAGGGCTATGTGACGAGTGAGCCGTATACGATCGAGAAGCAGGGCCATCTGAAGCCGACCGTCTTCCTGCTCGCCGACAACGGCTACCCGGGCTACGCCGGCATGGTGCTGGCGGGAGATAAGCTGATCGCCGCGAACCCGGCCGCCGTGCGCGCCTTCATCGAGGCCAGCGCCGCCGGCTGGCGCGCCTACCTGCACGGCGATCCAGCCCCCGGTGACAAGCTGATCCTCAAGGACAATCCGGAGATGACCGAGGACGTCCTCGCCCAGGCGCGCGACAAGATGCGCCAGTACGGCATCGTCGATTCCGGCGACGCCGCCACGGCCGGTCCCGGCGTCATGACCGACCAGCGCTGGGCCGACTTCTTCCAGGTGGCCAACGCCGGTGGCGTCTATCCCAAGGCGCTCGACTACAAGGCCGCCTACACCCTGGCGTTCCTGCCCAAGACGCCGTGAGCGTCGCCAGCCTTGCCGCCGTCGAGGTGGCCTATCCCGGCCGCGGCGCGGCGCTGGGGCCATTCGACCTCGATGTGAACGACGGCGAGATACTCGCCCTTGTCGGCCCCTCCGGGTGCGGAAAGTCCACGGCCTTGCGGTTGCTGGCGGGGCTGGAGGCGCCGACCCGCGGCGAGGTCACACGCGCCACTGGCCGTGGCGAGACGGCCGTGGTTTTCCAGGCGGCGACACTGGCGCCGTGGCTCACGGCCGAAGCCAATGTCGCTCTCCCGCTGGAGTTGGCGGGCGTTGCGCGCCGCGAAGCCCGGCTGCGGGCGCGTGGGGCCCTGGCGCGCGTCGGCCTTGCCGAGGCGGCGTGCGCCCGGCCGGCCCAGCTCTCCGGCGGCATGGCCATGCGCGCCTCGCTCGCCCGGGCCCTGGTCACCAACCCCAAGCTGCTGCTGCTCGACGAGCCGTTCGCGGCTCTGGACGAGATCACCCGCCGGCGTCTGGCCGATGACTTGCTCGCCATCTGGGCCGAGCAGCGGCCGGCCATCGTCTTCGTCACCCACAACGTCGAGGAGGCGGTCTACGTCGCGGGCCGGGTTGTGGTGATGAGCGCCGGCCCGGGAAGGCTGGCCGGCGAGACCACGGTCGAAGCGCCGACACCAAGGCCGGCCGGATTCCGCGCCTCGCCGGTCTTCCGGGCCACGGCCGAGGCGGTCTCCGAACAGCTGGCCAGAGCGATGGCCACATGAGCCGCGTCGTCGCCCCGGCCGTGCTGATCGGCACGATCCTACTGGTCTGGGAAGCGGCCTGCCGCCTCGCACAGATCCCGGCTTTTCTGCTACCCGCGCCCTCGGCGATCCTCAGGGCGCTCGCCGCTAACGCCGGTCTGCTGGCCGCGTCCGGCGCTCGAACCTTGGCGACCGCTATGGAAGCGCTGGTGGTCGCGGCAGTCTTCGCCGGCGCCATGGCGCTGACCACATCGCTCAGCCGCACGCTCGACGACGCCATCCGGCCTATCGCCGTGGCTCTGCAAGTGACGCCGGTGATCGCCATCGCGCCCCTGTTCGTGATCTGGGCCGGGGTCGACCATCCCGAGCGGGCGGTGATCGCGCTCGCCGCCATCGTCGCCTTCTTCCCAATCTTCTCCGGGACGGCGCGAGGCCTCGCTGCCGCCGATCCGGATCTCGAGCGCCTGTTCGATCTCTATGGGGCGACGCCGCTGCAGCGCCTGACGCGCCTGAAGCTGCCCTCGGCCCTGCCGTTCATCGTCGAGGGCGCCAAGGTGGCCGCCGGCCTCTCCATCATCGGCGCGGTGGTGGCCGAGTTCGTGGCCGGCAGCGGCGGCGAGCAGGGCCTCGCCTGGCGCATTCTCGAAGCCGGCAACCACCTTGAGACGGCCAAGATGTTCGCCGCCATCCTGATGCTGGCGCTAATGGCGGCGGCCGTGCAGGCGCTGTTCCAGTGGCTGGAGCGGCGGGCGCTGGTCTGGTGGCGGGGACGGTAAGGCTTCCCTGCTCGCGCTAGGCGAGAAGGGATTCCAGTGATCGCCGGGCCTCTACCCCCCAGCCGCGGCGATTTCCTCTGTCGTCGCGAAACGCCAGTCGCCCGGAGCGAGTTCCGGCGGCAGTTCAAGCGCCCCAATCGCCTCGCGGTGCAGGGCGACGACGTGGTTGCCGGCGGCGGCGAACATCCGCCGCACCTGGTGGTAGCGGCCCTCTGTGATGGCCAGCCGGGCGGTGGTTTCCGACAGCGGCTCGAGCACCGCCGGAGCCAGGGGCTTGGTCTCGCCTTCCAGCATCAGGGTCCCCGCGGCGAAGAGCGGCCCTTCCTCGCCGGTCAGCGGCCGGGCGAGGTTGGCCAGATAGACCTTCGGCGTCGCTTTCTTCGGCGAGATGATCCGGTGCAGCAGGGCGCCGTCGTCGGTCAGCAGCAACAGGCCTGAGGTGTCGGCGTCCAGCCGGCCGACGGTGGAGAGGGCCGGGGTGCGTCGCCGCCAGCGCTCGGGGAACAGTTCGTAAACGCTGCGCCCGGCCTCGCGGTGCGAGCAGACGACGCCGAGCGGCTTGTGAAGAAGGAGAGTCAGCGGGGAGGGCGGATCCAGGGGTTGGTGGGACACACTCAAGCGTGAGGGCAGGTCGGCGGCGGGCGCCACATGCGCAGATGGATCGCGGAGCATGGCGCCGTCCATGTAGACCTGTCCCCTGGCCATCAGTCCATGGACTTCCCGGCGCGAGCCGTAGCCGAGGTTGGCGAGCAGGCGGTCGAGCCTCATTTCACCGCCTCCAGCACCTTGTAGCCGTTCTCGCGCACCACGAGCCGGCTCTGGCGGAAGAGGGCGACCAGCGTCGCCTCGTAGGGCAGGGCGACGTTGGCCACCAGGCGCAGCACGCCGCCGGACTTCAGCATCTTCGCGGCGGCGGCGACCAGGGCCTGACCGAGGGCGCGGTCCTCCGCTCCAACGTCGTGGAACGGCGGGTTCATGATCGCGAAGTCGAGACCCGCGAGCGGCGGCCCGGCGCGCAGGTCGGCCTGCAGCAAAGCGGCGCGCGGATCGTCGAGGTTGCGCCGGGCCGCGGCGATGGCGCGGGCGTCGATGTCGATGAGGCTGAGGCCTGTCACCTCAGCGGATTTCAGAACCGCCAGCGCCAATACGCCCGAGCCGCAACCAAGGTCGGCGCCGGCGCCGGACGGGCCCCAGGGCTGAGAGATCAACAAGGCGCTGCCGGGGTCGAGTCGGTCCCAGGCGAAGACGCCGGGCTGCGACCAGAGACCGAGCTTCTCCACGAACCGCAGCTCGCCGTCGGCGATGGCCGCCTCGACACCCATGGGCGAGTCCGGCCGCGTCACGTGGCAGATCCGGTGGTGGCGCTTCGCATCCTCGCGCACCTCGCAGCCGAAGCCCGCGAGTTCATGGCTAAGCCGTGCGCCGCCCCTGGTCTTGGGGGCGAGGGCGAGGAGTTCGCCGCCCGCCTTCAGGGCGCGCAGGGCGTGGGCCAGGACGTAGCGGCGCTCCAGCACGCCCGGCGGCGCCAGCACCACGAAGCGGTCGAGCGAACTGTCCGCGAGCTCCTCGATCATCGCCGCGTCGATGACCAGCGGCGAAACTTGCACAGCAGCCTCGCCGGCGCGTGCGAGCGCCGCCGGCGGAAAGCCGTAGACGGCCTCGCTCACGCCCGCTCGCGGGTGCGCTCGAAGACGAGCTTGGGGTACCGCTCGGTCACGTAACCGATCTCCCAGGCCGATTTGGCGAGGAAAACGGTGGCGCCATCGATATCGCTGGCCATGGCGGTGCGGTGGGTGGAGGCGAAATCCTCGACATCGGCCCGCGCGCCAGCCAGCCAGCGCGCCTCGGCGTAGGGGGCGCTCTCGAAGACCACGTCCAGGCCGTATTCGCCGCCGAGTCGATCGGCCATGACCTCGAACTGCAGTTGGCCGAC
>Ga0302317_10003422_pt1 | contig 10498 bp, 8 predicted proteins | sample III_Palsa_N3_3_FD_200450 | JGI IMG/M metagenome (GOLD analysis project Ga0302317, IMG submission 200450) | Peat permafrost microbial communities from Stordalen Mire near Abisko, Sweden - III_Palsa_N3_3 | ecosystem: Environmental > Terrestrial > Soil > Palsa > Peat permafrost | place: Sweden...
AGATCGAGCTGCACCCGAGCTTCCAGCAGAAGACCCTGCGCGCCTTACACGAGAAACATGGCATCCACACCGAATCCTGGAGCCCGCTCGGCCAGGGCCGCCAGCTGGAAGACCCGGTGGTGGGCAGGATCGCCGCCAAGTACGGCAAGAGCCCGGCCCAGATCGTGATCCGCTGGCATCTCGACAGCGGCCTGATCGTGATCCCCAAATCGGTCACGCCGTCGCGCATTCGCGAGAACATCGCGGTGTTCGACTTCCAGTTCGACGCCGAGGACATGGCGGCCATCGATGGGCTCGACCGGACGGACGGCCGTATCGGGCCCGACCCCATGACCGCCAATTTCTGAGCCTCGCGCCATGTCCGCCGCCCTCTCCGCCGCCCAGCTCGCCGAGCTGGATCCCTTCCTGATCGAGTTGAACCGGGTCTCCGGCGATGTGATCCTGCCCCTGTTTCGCGCCGAGAACGGGCTCGAGAACAAGGCGGGCGAGGGCCAGTTCGATCCGGTGACCCAGGCCGACAAGGGCGCCGAGGCCGTCATCCGCAAGACCATCGCCGCCCGCTATCCCCAGCATGGGGTGATCGGCGAGGAGTATGGCTCCGATCGTCCCGACGCCGAATTCGTCTGGGTGCTGGACCCCATCGACGGCACGCGCGCCTTCATCTCCGGTCTGCCGGTCTGGACCACCCTGATCGGGCTGCGGTTCCAGGGCGAGCCGGTGCTGGGCTCCATCGGCCAGCCCTATCTGGAAGAGGTGTTCATCGGGTCGGCGGCGGGGTCGCGGATGCTGCGGCGGGGCGAAAGCCGGCCCTTGAAAGTGCGGGCCTGCCCGTCGCTGGCTGAGGCCACTATCGCCACTACCGACAGCCACCTGTTCAAGGGCGATGATCACGCCGCCTGGGCGCGAGTAAGGGCCGGAGCACGGTTGGCGCGGATGGGCTGCGACGCCTACGCCTACGCGATGGTCGCCGCCGGGGTGATCGACCTCGTGCTGGAGTGCGGGCTGAAGAGCTGGGACGTGGAGGCCGCGGTGCCGGTGCTCGACGGCGCGGGCGGCGTGGTGGCGGACTGGACCGGCGCGCGGGTAGGCCGGGAAGGCGGCAAGATCGCCATAGCGGGGGATCAGGCCTGCCTGGATCAGGCGGTTGCCCTGCTGAACGGCGCGGGCGCCTAGACCGGCTTCTCGCCCGCCACGGTGACGCGGAAGCCCGAGCGGACGTCGGGGAAATAGTCCCAGATCGCCTGATGCCAGGTGCAGCGGTTGTCCCAGAAGGCCACGGACTTGGGCCGCCAGCGGAAGCGCACCTGGAAATCGGGATTGCCGCAGTGCTGGTAAAGGAAGTTCAGGATCGCCTGACTTTCCGGCTTGGGCACCCCCTCGATATGGGTGACGTAGGAGGGGTTGATGAAGATGCTCTTCCTGCCGCTCACCGGATGGGTGCGGATCACCGGGTGGGTGGAACAGTTGTACTTGCGGTCGATGTCGGGGAAGAGGGCGCGATAGACTGGATTGGCGTCGTGCACTGCATGCAGCCCTTCCAGATAGACCTTCATCCGGTCCGAAAGCTTGTCGTAGGCGGCGTACATGCTGGAAAACGCGGTGTCGCCGCCGTCTTCCGGTACGGTCTGCATATAAAGGATGCTGCCCATGGGCGGCTCGGGATCGCAGGTCAGGTCCGAATGCCAGGTCTCCCCCGCTACGAAGGTGGAGGTCTCGTCCGCATGGATGGCGACGATCTCGGGATGCTCCGGCAGGCCCGGCACGCCCGAATGGATGGCCAGATCGCCGAACAGCCGCCCGAACGCCTTGTGCGCCTCGTGGGTGATGTCCTGATCACGGAAGAAGATCACCTGATACTGGGTAATGGCCTGATGCAGCTCGTCCATCTGCCGGTTGGAGAGGGGCTTGCCGATGTCGACGCCGAAAATCTCGGCTCCGATCCGGCGGGTCATCGGCCTTACTTCAAGGGCGGAATACTCGTAGGCCATGTCAGGTCGCCGAAAAGGGGTTGTCGCCGTAAACGGGGGCGGCGCGATTCTGCGGCCCGCCGCTCTCCGCCTTGCCGCAGACGGCCAGGGCGGTGAGGGCGTAGATCAGGGCGCTGTCCACCATGTCCTTGGGCGTCGGTCGCCAGCGCTTGAAGCCGGTGGTGATGGCCGGCACCCGCTGCATGTTGAAGACGTTCTGGTCGCGCCACATGCTGGAATAGACCGGGGCCGCACGCTCCACGGGATGGCCCAGCGTCATGCGGGTGGCGATGTCCACCGCGCCGACCAGGGGCGCGACGGCGGCGGCGTCCGCCTCGAAGCCGTTTCGCACCACCACCGCCTCGATATCCACTTCGCCGAGATTCTTCTCCAGCATCAGCCGCTCCAGATCGTGCTGGATCGAGGCGACAGTCTGTTTGGGCGTCATGCCCACTTCCAGGTAGACGTTGACGATCTCGGTGCCCGCCCCGAAGGCGAAGGGCACCCCACCGCGGATCGATCCGATCTGCGTCTTGGGCACGGCGACGCCGCCTTCGGACTCGTAGCGGTTGATGACCTCGTAGCTGCGCCCCCACTCGTTCAGCGCCGCCATCAGGCCGCCGAGGCGATAGATGGGGTTGGGGTGATCTGCGGGGTCTTCGGGATGGGTCAGGAGCGGGGTGAAGATCGCCTCGCCCATCAGCCGGATGCGGAACACGGCGTAGCCGCAACCCACCCAGGTCAGGCCGAAGTCGCAGCCCTCCGCCGCGATGGCGTAGTCGGGGGCCACGCCGCCGTGGTGGTAGAGGTAGTGGGCGCCGATATCCTTGCCCATGTATTCGACGCCGCGGTGCTCCTCGATCGGCTCGGGACCGATCTCTCCCGGGCAGGCGGTCAGGTACATCTTGCCGGCCAGTTCGATGCCCGCCGCCTTCAACGCCTTGGCGGCGATCAGGAAGCAGCTCATGGGGCCGCGATCGTTGGCGATGGGGTAGCCGCGCAACTCCCCATCCTCCAGCCAGCACTTGGTCCACTCGGGGTTTTCGAGGGTCTCGGGCCGGAACTTGTAGGGATCGAGGTCGGGGTTCCAGGTGGGCGCCTCGGTGTCGAGGTGGGCGGTGAACAGCAGGTTCTTGCCCGCGGTCTTCCCCGCGCCCTTCCCGCCGTAAGTGCCGATGATGTTGGAGCGATCCGGCGTCGCGCCGACACGGCGGGGGTTGAAGCCTTCGCGCTTCATCCAGTCGAACACATAGTCGCCGGACGCCTTCTCCTGGCCGGCGAAGCTCGGGATGTTGCCAAGTTCCAGCGCCAGATCGACCAGCTCGGTCTCGTGGATGGCGGCGGCCACCGCAGCGCGGTCGGCTTCGGACACCGCAAAGGGCGCTGCAGAGGGTAGGGGGGAGAAACCGTCAGCCACGCGAAACACTCTCAGTCCAGGCGCTTACCACATCGTCCGTCTTGACGATGATGGCGCAGTTCAGTTCCAGGCTCTTCAACGCGCCGGTGTGCAGATCGGGTTCATAGGCGGCGCAGGCGTCTTCGGGGATGAAGACATGATAGTCGAGATGGAAGGCGTCCCGCACGGTGCAGTCGATGCAGCATTCGGTGGTGAGGCCGCAGGTCACGATCGTGTCCACGTTCAGGCGCTTCAGGATCATGTCCAGCGGCGTGTCATAGAAGCCGCTGTAGCGGGTTTTGGGCACCACGGTCTCGCCCTGCGCCGGCTTGGGGCCATAGAAGTCGGCGCCCGGCTCGTTGACGCGGCAAAGCCCGCTGTCGCCCTCGGGGTCATGGCCCTGACGCCGCATCCGTTCGGTCCAGGCGGGGGAATCGGTCTTCGGAGACGTCATCAGGCCGACGAAGATCACCGGCACGCCGGCGGCGCGGGCGCCCTGGGCCAGCCGTTCGGCGGCGGCGAGGGCGGGCGGGACGGTCGACAGGTCCATGCCCCACTGGCCGATGGCGCCCTCGGGCGCGGCGAAGTCGACCTGCATGTCGATCATCAGCAGGGCGGTGCGGCCCGGCGCGATCCAGGCGGCGAGACCGTCGGTCCTGGCGGGGGCGATGCTCATGCCGTTCACGCGAACGCCGCCTGCAGACCGGGCAGCATCTCGGAGCCGAACATCTGCAGCCCCTCCACATAGTCGGGGAAGATCAGCATCAGGCCGTCCAGTTCACAGTAGGTGATGAATTCCTCCACCTGTTCGCGGCAGCTGGCGGGGGAGCCCACAACGGTCTGGGTCATGAAGGCGCCCTGCTGCTCGGCCACGGTGGAGAGCTTGTCGGGCGGCACGCCCCAGCTCTTCAGCATCTCGATCACCGCGCCCATGTCCACCCCGTCCTTGTAGTGGGTCACGAGGTCTTCGGCGCCCTGGTCGGTCTCGGCGTGGATGATGGTGCACATGGCGTAGGTCTTGATGGTCTTGCCGTATTCGGCGGCGATGGCCTTGGCCCGGCGGCTGGAGTCGCGGCGCTCCTCCGGGGTGCGGCCGCCGATGAAGCAGGCGTCGGCCTCGCGCACGGCGAAGCGCAGGCCGCGATCGGACATGCCGGCGCAGATCAGGTCCGGGTGCGGGCGGGACAGGGGTTTGGGGTCGGAGACGCAGTCGTCGAACTTGAAGAAGCGACCGTCGGCGCTGACGCTGTCCTCGCTCCACAGGCGCTTGACCAGCATGGTCCACTCCTCGGTGAGGGCGTAGCGGCCGTCGTGATCCAGCGTGTCGTCCCAGGCGCCCATCTGGGCGAACTCGGCGCGATAGGCGCCGGCCACGATGTTCAGTCCCGCCCGCCCGCCGGAGATATGGTCCAGGGTCGTGATCATCTTGGCGGTGACGGCGGGGTTCTGCAGCAGGGGGTGGACCGTGGCCCACACCTTGACCCGCTTGGTGGCCTCGGCGATGCCCGCCATCATGGTGAGGGACTCCAGCGAGGTGCCCCAATGGTTGGTCTCGCCGCCAAAGCCGCGCCACTTGCCCATGGACATGACGAAATCCATGCCCACCTCGTCGGCGGTGACGGCGGCGGCGCGGTTCTGCTTCCACAGGCCGTCGAGCGTCGGGGCGGTCTTGGAGATGATCCAGCCGCCGTTGGCGACGGGCAGGAATACGCCGAATTCTTTCTTCCGGCTGATTTTCTGGAACATGGTCTACTCCCTTACGCTGCTTCTTCGATCAGCTTTGCGGCTGATGTCTCGTTGGTCTCGGTATAGGCCGCCGCGCGGCGGATGGGCGGTCGCATGAAGAGGGCGGCGACGAGGATGATCCCGGTCATGGCGGCGAACAACTGGAAGGCCGGGGTGAAGTTGCCGAAATCGTCGCGGATCCAGCCGCCGATGGCGGGACCCAGCGCCGACAGGGCGCCGATCAGGCAGGTCATCGAGAAGATCTCGAGGTTATGCTCCCGCCCGAAGTAGTTGATCAGCAGCACCGTCACCGAGAGCGCCGCGATGCCGAAGCCGAGCCCGGTGCCGGCGGCGTAGAGCAGCATCATCGGATAGGTGTCGGCGACGCTGAGCGCCAGAGAGCCTGCCGTCATGGCCACGAGGGCGAAGATCAAAAGGTAGCGTGGATCGAGCCGGTCGCCGATCAGGCCCGCGCCCATCCGGCCGACGATGCCCATGAGGGACTCGAAGCTCAGCATGCTTCCAGCCACCGTCGCGGAGACGCCCCGCTGCACCAGGTGGGCGGGAGACAGGCCCGCCACGGTGATCCCGACCAGCAGGTGGCCGAAATAGGCGGCGAGAAGGATGTAGAACTGCGGCGTGCGGACGGCCTCGCGCACCGTCCAGCTCTCGCGGGAGCGATAGATGCGGACCTTGCCGGTCTGCGGCGCCTCGGCCTCGGCGGTGAGGGCGTCCTCGGTCCGGGCGGAGCTTTCGGCCAGCCACTTGGAGGAGCCGATCATGAAGGCGCAGAGCAGGCCGACGGCGATGGAGACGCCCATCTGGATCGACCAGTATTCGCGCCAGTGTTCGTGGGACGCCTTCATCAGGGCCAGCACCAGCAGCGGTCCCGCCACGCCGCCCAGCGACCCGAAGGTGAAGTAGAAACCGAACGCCATGGCCCGACGCTTGAACGCTGCGGCCAGCACGTGGGTGCCGGGGATCAGGGCCATCATCTGGTAGCCCACCCCGCACAGCGCCGCCCCGAGGAAGTAGAGCATCAGGCCATGGGTGATGCTGAGGCAGAAGAAGCCGCCCGCCATCACCGCCGTGCCGATCAGGAGGGTCGAGCGCACCCCGATCCGCCGGATCAGCAGCGCCGGCAGGAAAGAGGAGGCTCCGCAGCAGGCGCCCAGCAGGGTGAAGCCGAACCCGGCCTGGGTCCAGTTCCAGCCTTCCTCCGCCACCATGGACGGCAGCACCACGCCCAGCGCCGAGAAGGTCGAGGCGGTGATCAGGAACAGCAGCAGGCTGAAGCTGCAGAGGGCGAGCCAGGGCCGGTACTCGATCGTCTTCATCATCACACCCGATCGTCTTTACTGAGCGCCCCCGCCCCTAGAACTTCCGCTTCAAGGTCACCCGCCACTCGCGCCCGACGCCGGGAAGGGCCGCCACGTTCTCGTAGGTGGCGTCCTCGTCGGGGGTGAAGTAGCGCTTGTCGAAGAGATTATCGATGTTGGCGGAGACCGTGTACGGCCCGTACTGGTAGAAGCCCGAAAGGGTCGCCAGCCAGTAGTCGGGGTAGACCACGGGGTCCTGGATCACCATCGCGGTCTTGGAGACGTGGGTCATGCCGAAGGTCGCGCCGGCCCGGCCCCAGTCGTACATGTCAGACGTGTAGGTGCCGTAGATACTGTTCACCGAGTGGGGGATGATCAGATAGGCGTAGTCGCCGCCGCGGCCGGGCAATGCGTCGATATCGGTGGCATATGATCCCCCGTAGCCGTTCACGCCCGACACACCTTGGGATTGGGGCGAGACGTCCACAAAGCTGGAGTCGGGCCCCTTTACCTCGGTGTGCTGAATGTCGCCCGCATAGGTGAAGCTGATGTTCTTGGTGGCGAGCCAGCGCAGTTCAAACTCGACGCCCTTGGATAGAGTGCCCTCGATGGAGGCAGCCGCGCCGGGACCGCCCTGTACGAGCTGGGTGCGGGTCTGGCGATAAGCCGACACTGATCCGACCAAGGTGGAGTTGAATTCCGAGAACTTCACGCCCGCTTCGGAGAGGTAGGAGGCTGAGAGCCAGCTGCTGGCGCCCTTCGCGATTGTGCTCGGCTGCAGATCGCTGGCCTGGTCGAGCTCCAGCGCCGCCGCCTGATCGTAGGTATAGTAAGGGATGATCCCGTAAGGCAGCTTGTAGCTGACGCTGACGTTGTAGGTGCCCTTGGAGTGGTCCGAATGGGCGCGGGTGGCCGTCTCGTAAGACAGTACGCCGAGATCGTTGGAGGAGACGTTGTAGTTGTCCTCCCGCGCGCCGACGATCACGTCTAGCTTGTCGAACACGGCGATGTCGGTGGTGAAGAAGAGGCCCGCGTTGCGGATGTTGCTGTGGATGTCGAGGTCCCACGGCCAGCCCGGCTGGCCGTTGATGGTCTGGAAGGGGCTGGCGATGATGTCGGTGGCGCTGGCGCCGGCCGACAGGTCCCGGCGATCCAGGGCGATGATGCCGCTGTTGAAGCTCTCCCGCAGGTGGGCGTCCGTGTAGCGGTAGGACGCGCCGACGAAGCTCTTGGTCTTGATGATGTCGTCGAGGAAGTTCAGGGCGAAGTTGTAGGTGGCGCGGCCCTCGGTGACGTAGGTCTGGTAGGAGGCCGGGAAACCGTAGGAGACGAACCGCTCGTTGTTCAGGTCGTCGTAGAAAAGCTCGAACTTGATCCCCGAGGTGTCGGTCAGCTTCTTGGCCACGTTGAAATAGGTCGTGTAGGTGGTGGTCTTGGAGAAGTCGGCGTAGCTGATGTCCACCGTACGCGGCGAAAGCTGCGCTGTGCCGACCCCGGAGTTGAGCTGATGCACGGAGTTGGTGCAGCCGTAATAGTAGCAGGTCAACTGCGCGAAGGCGCCGCCGTAGGGGCCATAGGGCTTGTAGGAGCCCGCCTCGTTGGAATCGATCCGCCCGTCGCCGTTCGTGTCGACCAGAAGCGGCGAGACGTTACGGCCGGTGATGTAGGTGCCGTTGTTGATCAGGTCCTGGGTGATGCGGTTCCAGCCGGCGGTCTGCACGTCGCCGTCTGAGTGGTAGACCATGCCCTGGAAAGAGGTGGTCCAACCGCCCGGCAGGTTGAAGTCGCCGGACAGCTCCGCGGTCTGCTTCTTCGGATAGATGCCGTGGTAGTAGCTGTGGCTGTCGTCCACATCGAGGAAGCCGTAGACGCCGCCCTGCACCGGGCCGATCGAGACGGGCGCGCCGCCCTGGGCGGAGAATTCCTTCTTGTTGTAGCTGCCGCCGGTGATGTCGATCTCGCCGGTGGGGCTGGTCAGATAGGCGCCCGTGTCCTTGGCGGTCTTGGGGATGAAGTTCAGGAGGCCGCCGACCTTGCCGGACCCCATGATCGGGTTGGGCGGGCCGCGCACCACCTGCACCTCGGAGGCGTCGCCTATGGGGGTGGAGTAGGTGCCGCGGTTCTCGACCCGCTTGAACCCTTCGAAGTAATCCTCCGCCAGGGTGCCGCGGACGTTCAGCGAGCCCGACACGCCGTAGCGTTCCAGCGTGGTGTCGCTGACGAAGGTGGCCGAGCGGGGGGTCTCCAGAAGGGACTTGTCCAGGCCGAACACGGTGCTGGTCGGCTTCTTTTCGATCAGTCCCACCTTGTCGGCGGTGACGATCACCTCCTGCACTTGGTCGGCTGGCGCTGCCGCCGAAGCCGCTGCCGCCGTTTCCGCTGCAAAAGCGCTCGCGCCGCCCATGACGGCGGTGACCGCCAAGACGGAAATTCCTGAAAGCAGACCGATCCGACGCTTGTGATGACGCATAGCGAGCCCCTGTGTTAGGCGCCGCGGAGCTGTGACCGATGCGGTCACCCCCTCTTGTTCCGCGAACCTGCGCTCAGGCTCTAACGGACAAACGGCGACTTCAAACCTCAACTGAAATTTCAGCTAAAATGTGCGAGCACTGTAGGATTCTACGCATTTGCTGTGCTGCGGCGCCTAATCAGCGGTCATCCCGCCGCGGCAGTCAAGCCTCAAGGTGAAGCTTTAGGACGTAAACCTTGTCAAGTTTGCGCGGGACGAGCGCCCGTCCGCTTCGTCCGGGGGCTCGCCGCCCACGCCTCGACCAAGACGCCTCCGAGAATCGCCAGCATCGCGGACCTAGCGCCTTCCGCGTCGTGGCTGGCGATGCAGTCGGCCACCGCCCGGTGTCCGCCGATCTCGGCAAGGCGTTCCTCGATGGTGTCGTTCCCCATGGAGTAGACCCAGTAGCGGGTAGCCTTGTGCTGCAGGGGGATGGCGATCCGGGCCAGGGTGACGTTGCGGCTGGCCTTGGCGATGGCGGCATGGAAGCGCTGGTCCATGGCCACGAGCGCCCGATGGTCGTTGGCGCGGATGGCGGGCTCGGCCTCGGCGAAGGCGGCGCGAATGGCGCAGACATCCTCGGTGGTGGCATGCTGCGCGGCGAGGGCCGCACAGTGGGGTTCGATCAGACGGCGGGCCTCGAACGCCTGATCCACTTCCATGAGGTCCAGCGACGCGACCGTGGTTCCGGCGCGGGGGCGGCGCACCACAAGGCTCTCCAGGGCCAGGCGTCCAAGGGCGTCTCGCACCCCCGCCAACCCGACTTTGTAGCGTGCCGCCAGCGCCTGCTCGTCCAGGCGCTCGCCGGGGGCAAGCTCGCCGAGGATGATGCCGAGCAGGATTTGCTCATAAGCCTGCGCCTTGATCAGGTCAGGAGACCAGCCCCACGACGCGTCGCCCCCGGCGGAGGCCTGGCTCGTCCTGGTGCGTGCGTTGGGGGAGGCGCTGCCGGCGTCGGTCATGTCTGACACGGATACTCTATGCTCCCCGGCTCCGACTTGCCGCTTCGATGTGGTCGCGACGCCTGAGCGTTATGATTGAATCCGCTCTAACCTGAAATGTTGGACGCGGCCAGATGGGCGCTACCGCGCGTCGACGCTCGTGAAGAGGCTTACGCCGATCGCTTCACGCATTTCTGCCCGAAATCGCGTCATTCCAGGTTGGCGTGCCCTAGGCTTGCAAGAAGGCGTTGAGTTCCGCCCGCGTGGGCGCGGAGGTCGCCGCGCCGGCCCGGCCGACCGCCAGGGCGGCGGCGGCGTTGGCCCTGGCGAGGGCGTCCGGCATGGCTGCGCCCTCGCTCAGCAGGGCCGCGAGCACGCCGCAGAAGCAGTCGCCGGCGCCGGTCGTATCCACCACCTTCACCTTGCGGCCGGGGATGACGGCGGCTTCGCTTTGGGTGATGAGCGCCACCCCCGCCGCGCCGAGCGTCACGACCACCGTCTGGTCGGCGCGGACCATCAGCCCGCGAGCCGCTTTGACGACCGCATCCAGACCGACCGGGTCGTGATCGAGGTTCGCATAGGCGGCCAGTTCGGTCTCGTTGACGATCAGGACGTCGATCAGGGGAAACAGCCGCTCGGCG
>Ga0302317_10003431_pt1 | contig 10473 bp, 8 predicted proteins | sample III_Palsa_N3_3_FD_200450 | JGI IMG/M metagenome (GOLD analysis project Ga0302317, IMG submission 200450) | Peat permafrost microbial communities from Stordalen Mire near Abisko, Sweden - III_Palsa_N3_3 | ecosystem: Environmental > Terrestrial > Soil > Palsa > Peat permafrost | place: Sweden...
CTGGCGCCCGGTGACGTCAATCTGGCGCGGCTGTGCGAAGCCGACGAAATCGCCGATCTGGTGATTGCCGGCGAGTTGGGCCTGCGCGAAGGGTTTCATCGACTGCGTGAACTGGGGCGGCCGGATTCGCGCCGAGCACAGGCGGCCGTAATCGCCACCTATGGCCTGTCGGCTGCCTGCGTGGTGGCGCTGTTTCTGCACAGCGCGTGGCCTGATCTGCTGACCGCTGCGTTTATCGGTTTGGTTATCGGCAGCATTACCGTGCTGGCGGCCAAGCGGCCGCAGCTGTCAATTGCCAGCGACGCGATTTGCGCGCTGGTGGCGACGACGGTAGCCATCGTCGTCAGCGCCTTTGTCGTGCCGCTGGCGATCAAGTCGGTCGTGCTGGCGAGCCTGATCGTACTGGTACCCGGCATGTCGCTGACCACGGCGGTGCGCGAGATCTCCAGCCAGCACCTTGTTGCGGGCATGGCACGCATGGCCGGTGCGGTTTCGACCCTGCTCAAGCTCACCTTCGGCACGGTAGCGGCGACCACGCTGTGCGCGGCGGTAGGTATCGAGCCCCGTGATTACGCGCTGCCGCCCTTGCCGGGCTGGACCGAACTGCCGGCGCTGGTTATCGGTGCATTCGGCTTCGCCATTTTGTTTCGCGCTGCGCGCAAGGACTGGCTGATCGTCATGGGCGCGGTCATTGTCGGTTATCTGGCCACACGCTGGGGCGGGCGAATTTCCGGTTCGCTGCCGGCGGCTCCCTTCGGAGTATTTCTCGGCGGCTTTCTGCTGAGCGCGATGGCCAATGCCTATGCGCGCTATGCACATCGCCCCGGTGCGTTAATTCGCGAGCCGGGGATTATTCTGCTGGTACCGGGGAGTATCGGTTTTCGCAGCATGTCGTTTCTGCTCCAGCGCGATACTTCGCTCGGTCTGGATACCGGCCTGCTGTTGTTGACCCTGCTGGTGTCGCTGGTTGGCGGGCTTATGTTTGGCGAATTACTGGTTTCACCACGGCGGTCCTTGTAAACCAGGCGCGTCTTTTTGGAAACACAAACTATTTTCCAGGGTATAAAAAACGCCGGCTTGGAGCCGGCGTTTTAATATCGGGACAGTACGAGATAACCGCCGTCCAGGCGATCGTTCAAGAACCGGCGATCAGATCGCCAGATCCTTTTCTTTCTTGCCTGCCTTCAATGCATCGTTGAACCAGTGCGGGCGTTTGCCACGACCCGACCAGGTTTGCGCGGCGTTGGAGGGGTTGCGATATTTTGGTGCGACCGGGCTGCTGGCACGCTTCGCCTTGCCGCGACCCTGGCCAAAAATTTCATCAAAGGTGTAACCCTCGGCCTTGATCAGCGCGAGTACTTTGTCGCGCAGCTTGACGATCTTTTCCTTGCTCAATTCGGTCTGGCGAATCTGTGCCTTGGAGATCAGGTCTTTGAGCTGCGAGTGGTTGAGATTTTTGATATCGACGGCCATGTGGATTCCCGGGAGTAAGGAGTTCTGATTGAGACTATGTGATCGATGGGTTTTGCAGGACGGTGATTAAAGGGCCCGGCCGATGAAAGGGGGAGCGTGACCCAATTAATCGTGTTGCATCAATGATTCTGGCTGATTTATCAAACTTTTGTAAAGTGCATGAATATGGAAATGATATTTCCAGGTGGTTCGTAATTAATATGGATCAGTTGACTGACGGCCATGCCATATTGAAACAAGCTTACTGCTGTGAAATGACAGAGGCAAAAATGGCCGCTCGGGGCGGCCATTTCGATTTAGCGCAATGAATTACTGCGCCAGTCTGTAAATCGACCGTCTTTCGGCGGACGAATAGCTTATTTACGAATTAATCCAGCAGGGCGAACAGCTCGTCCTGGCTGATGGCGCGGCTTTCGGCATCCTGCCTGGCGCGATATTCCAGCGTGCCGGCGGCCAGTCCGCGATCGCTCACCACCACGCGGTGCGGGATGCCGATCAGCTCCATATCGGCAAACATGCCACCCGGGCGCAGCCCGCGGTCGTCCAGCGCGGCTTCGATACCGCGTTCACTCAGCGACTGGTACAGCGCTTCGGCCGCTGCGCTGACCTCCGGCAGATTCTTCGGATTGATCACACAGACCACCACGCGCCACGGTGCCATGGCGTCGGGCCAGACGATACCGGCGGCGTCATGGCGCTGCTCGATCGCGGCCGCCACGACACGGCTGACGCCAATACCGTAACAGCCCATGGTCAGCACCTGCGGCTTGCCTTGATCGTCGATGACGGTAGCCTTGAGCGCTTCGGCGTATTTCTGACCGAGCTGGAATACGTGGCCCACTTCGATGCCACGTGCGATGTGCAGCGTGCCATTGCCATCGGGCGAGGCGTCGCCCTCGACCACGTTGCGCAGGTCGGCAATGCGGGTGACGCGCGCATCGCGCAGCCAGTTGGCGCCGCTGTAATGAGTGCCGTCGGCGTTGCTGCCGCAGACGAAATCAGCGAGCACGGCGGCATCGCGATCGACGATGACCGGGATGGAGTCGGGCAAGCCGACCGGGCCGATGAAACCCGGGCGCGTACCGGTGGCGGCGCGAATCTCTTCTTCCGAGGCCAGCACCGATTCCTCCGGCAATTCGGCCAGCTTGCCGGCCTTCACTTCGTTGATCGCGTGATCGCCGCGCAGGCACAACGCGACCAGGCCGGCGCGGCCGCGTATTAGCAGGGTCTTGATGCATTGCTGCGGTGAAACGCTGAGGAAGGTGGACACTTCATCAATGGTTTTTTGCTTGGGCGTATCGACACGCTGCAATGCGGCACCGGGCGCCGGGCGTTCGGCGGTGGGTGCGAGTGCCTCGGCCTTCTCCATGTTGGCCGCGTAGTCGGAGCCGTCAGAAAATACGATGGCGTCCTCGCCCGAATCGGCCAGCACCTGGAACTCGTGGCTGGCGTTGCCGCCGATGGCACCGGTATCGGCCTGCACCGCGCGGAAGGTCAGCCCGAGTCGGGTGAAGATGCGCGTGTAGGCCTGATACATCGCCTGATAGGTTTCGGCCAGCGACTCCTGTGTGAGATGAAACGAGTAAGCGTCCTTCATCAGGAACTCGCGCGCGCGCATCACGCCGAAACGCGGGCGGATTTCGTCGCGAAACTTGGTCTGGATCTGGTAGAAGTTGACCGGCAGCTGCTTGTAGCTTTTCAGCTCGTTGCGGGCGTAATCGGTCACCACTTCCTCGGCGGTGGGGGCGTAGCAGAACTCCTGCTCCTTGCGATCCTTGATCTTCAGCAGCTGGGGGCCGAATTTCGCCCAGCGGCCGGTTTCCTCCCACAGCTCCTTGGGCTGGATGGTCGGCATCAGCATTTCAATGGCGCCGGCGCGGTCCATTTCCTCGCGCACGACTTTCTCCACCTTGCGCAACACGCGCAGGCCCAGCGGCGACCACGTGTACAGGCCCGAGGCCAGTCGGCGGATCATGCCAGCGCGCAGCATCAGCCGGTGACTGGCGATTTCGGCGTCGGCCGGGACTTCCTTGACGGTGGCCAGGTGGAATTGGCTGAGGCGCATGCAGGTGTTCCGGCGTGATGAAAGACGCCAATTGTAGCGGGCTGCGGCGGCAGCTGGTCGGGACGGCCGCCGATGCGCATGGCTCGGCCCGCTACAAGCGCACAGCAGACCACCGGTATGACAAACGAGGTCGAGTTACTTTGCGCAGTACTGCTGGTACTGCGCCTGCGTCGCGCTAGCCTGCTGCTTGCGCGCGTTGTCATCCAGTGCCGTCTGTTTTCCGTCCTGTTGCATCACTACAGGGGCAGTGCCCTGCAGCGCTGTCAGATTGGTTTTGAGCGAGTCGCACAGCTTGGAGCGATTTTCAGGGGTGTCGGCCACCGTGGTGGTGCTTGGCGTCGGCGCGGCTGCTGCAGGCTTGGCTGATGATGTGCTTGCTGCCGGCGTGGCCGGTGGATCAACCTCGCCACTGGACTTCATTTCTTTGTACTTGGTGCCGTTGCTTGGGGGCGGTGATTCCGAGTAATGCACCGTGCCGTTGGCATCCTTCCACTTGTATACCTGGGCGCTGACGAGCGGCGCCATCAAAAGCAGCGCCAGGGCAATCATCGAACGATGCATGGTGTTCTCCCCTCAATAGGATTCGACGAAATAAATCGACTCGTAATCACCGGCCCTGGGCTCAGCGGGCGCGATGACCAATGTTCCCTAGTTAGCACCCCGGCGGTCCGGACTCAAGCGACCGATGGTTTACACTGCGCGCATCCTGCCACGGATTGATTCATGAGCGAACCCATGCCCGTCCGCCAGCCGCCTCACCGCGGCATTTACCTGCTGCCGAACCTGGTCACCACAGGAGCGATGTTCGCGGGTTTCTACGCGATTGTTGCCAGCATTGGCGGACATTACACCGATGCAGCCGTAGCCGTGTTCATCGCTGCGGTACTGGATGGTCTGGATGGCCGCGTGGCCCGGCTCACCGGTACGCAGAGCGAGTTTGGTGTGCAATACGACTCGCTCTCCGATCTGATCAGCTTCGGGCTGGCGCCAGCGTTGGTGATGTACACCTGGTCACTATCGACTCTGAAGGATTTCGGTCCCTCATGGGGCAAGCTGGGCTGGGCCGCCGCGTTCATCTATGCGGCTTGCGCGGCGCTGCGGTTGGCACGCTTCAATACTCAGGTCGGTGTGGCTGACAAACGCTATTTTCAGGGTCTGGCCAGTCCGGCGGCGGCAGCGGTGTGCATGTCGTTCGTGTGGGTGGTCGACAAGAGTGGCCTGCCGGGCAGCGAATTCTGCTTTATCACGCCGGTGGTTGCGATAATCGTGGGGTTGCTGATGGTCAGTCGTTTTCGCTACTTCAGCTTCAAGTCGCTGCCGATGGGCGAGCGCGGCCGCGTGCCATTCGGTTGGATGGTCGGTGCCGTGCTGCTGCTCGGCTTGCTGGTGCTCGATACGGCGTGGGTATTGTTCGTCGGCTTCACCATGTACCTGCTGTCCGGGCCGGTGTGGACAATGTGGACACTGGCCACCCACAGGCGCCGTGTCCGCCGGAGCAGCGTGGCATGAACACGCCGTTGCGCCAGGTGACGCCAGCCAGCCAGCGCGCACGCGCGCTGCGGGCATTGGGCGTAACGCCTTGGGTACAACGCGCGGGGCGAGGCGTGCCAGCAGTCGAACCGATACAAGTCACGGCTGACCTGGCGCTCGGCGTAGCCTGTGTCGTGGTATTGCCCGAGGGCTGCAGTACGCGCGAACTGGATCTGCTTGGACGTTTGCTCAATACGTGCGGGGCAACCCTGGCACGGGCCGCGCGGGTCAGAGTGACCGGTGGGCAGCTGAGCGACGACGTGCCACATGCGCGCGCCTATCTGGTTTTCGGCGAGGCGCAGGCGCATGCACTGGGGCGGGCTTTACCGGCGGCGGCGATGCATCGCGCGCAGATCGTGTTGGCTGATGAACTTGCGCTGGTGCTGACCGGTGCCGATGCCAAACGGCGGCTATGGAACGCACTACGCAACCTGCGCCGCGGTTTGATCGCGGCCGCACCGGCCGTAATGGAGCACTGAGCGATGGCCGCGGTCGTCAAGCCCGCCATCCAGGTACGCGCGATGCGCAGCGATGACCTGCCCAGGGTCAGTGAGCTGGAAATCGCGTCCTACGACTTCCCCTGGTCGTTCGGCGTCTTCGCCGACTGCCTGAAAGCGGGGCATCCTTGCTGGGTGCTTTGCGTGGATGCGCTGGTTGCCGGCTACGGCATTCTCTCGATGGGCGCGGGCGAGGCACACGTACTCAATATCTGTATCGACCCGAATTATCGCGGCCGGGGTCTCGGCCGGCATCTGTTGTTGCGCCTGCTGGATATCGCGCGCTGGAACGGCGCCGAGCGCACCTTTCTGGAAGTTCGGCCCTCCAACCCGCTGGCGAAGACGCTATACGAGTCGGTGGGGTTTAAAGAAATCGGCAAGCGACCGCGCTATTACCCAGCGAAGAACGGCCGCGAAGATGCGATCGTAATGGTGCTGGAATTGGGCGCAGCCTCAAGCTAGCAAGCTGCGCTTTTTTCTCCTCTCCGCATGGAGAGATGGAACCAAAGCTTTCGCGCTATTGCGTGATCCCAACTTCACCCAAGCTTCTGAGCCTGATCGCGCAGGGCGCTGATTTGCTGGGTCCAGTCGGTGATGCGCTGGCGTTCCTGTTGCACGACTTCGGCAGGCGCGTTGGCGACGAAGTTGGTGTTGCTGAGTTTGCCTTCGCACTTCTTTATTTCGGTTTCGATGCGGGTAATTTCCTTGGCCATGCGGGCCTTTTCGGCGCCGAGATCGATCAGGCCAGCGAGCGGAATCATCACGCGCAACGTGCCGACCACGGCGGCAGCCGCGGCAGGTTCATCGGCGCCGCTGTCGATCCACTGCGGCGCCTCGACGCGTGCGAGGAAGCTGATCTGCGCGGCGAATTTTGCGATGCGTGCGCGATCGTTGGCGTCACCGCCGGCGAGCAGCAGCGGAATGATTTTCGCCGGCGAGATATTCATTTCCGAGCGGATGCGGCGGATGCCGCTGAGCACGTTCTTGAACCACTCGACCTCGGCCGTAGCTGCATCGTCGCCCACGTAGTCGTCGGCGCGCGGGTAGGCGCATTCGAGGATCAGCGGCTTGGACGACTCTGAGGCGGATGCCGCTGCACTCTTCGCGGTCGAGGGCAACTCCTGCCAGATCTCTTCAGTGATGAAAGGGATGATCGGATGCAGCGCGCGCAGCACCGATTCCAGCACCACCAGCAGGGTGCGGCGGGTCGATGCCGCGGCGTCCGCGTCATTGCCGCTCAGCGCTGGCTTGGACAGCTCAAGGAACCAGTCGCAGAACTCGTTCCAGACAAACTCGTACAGCGCCTGCGCCAGATGATCGAAGCGGTAGCTGACGAAGTGCTGTTCGACTTCGCTCAAGGTCTGCCGAAGGCGGGTGAGTATCCAGCGCTCGGCCTCGGTCGCCGGCGCGCTGGTGGCTGTGGCAATCTCACCTTCCGCTACGTTCATCAGCACGAAGCGCGCTGCGTTCCACAGCTTGTTGCAGAACGCCTTGTAGCCTTCGGCGCGCTTGATGTCGAAGTTGATGGTGCGGCTGTAGCTGGCCAGCGCGGCAAAGGTAAAGCGCAGCGCGTCGGTGCCGATTGATGGAATGCCGTCGGGGTAATCCTTGCGGATGCGCTTTTCGACTTTCTCGCGCACCTGTGGAATCAGCAGCGACTTGGTGGATTTCTCCAGCAGCGGCTGCAGTTCGATGCCATCGATCAGGTCCAGCGGATCCAGCGTGTTGCCCTTGGACTTGGACATCTTCTTGCCTTCCGCATCGCGCACGATGGCGTTGATGTACACCTCGCGAAACGGAATCTGGCCAGTGAAATATTTGGTCGCCATCACCATGCGCGCGACCCAGAAAAAGATGATGTCGAAGCCGGTGACCAGTACGGCGCTGGGCAGGAAGATCTTGTCGTCCTCCCAGTTGGCGACGATGTCGCCGCGCTCGTTTTTCACCGGCCCGTTCGCGGGCCAGCCGAGCGTGGAGAACGGCCATAGCGCGGAAGAAAACCACGTATCGAGCACGTCTTCGTCCTGACGCAGGGCGCCGACCGGCGGCGTGCTGGCGTTGGCGCGTGCATCGGCTTCGTCTTCACCGACAAAGATGTTGCCCGCCTCGTCGTACCACGCCGGAATGCGATGGCCCCACCAGAGCTGGCGGCTGATACACCAGTCCTGGATGTTGCCCAACCACTGGGTGTAGGTGCTGGTCCAGTTCTCCGGCACAAACTTGATCTCGCCCGAACGCACGGCGTCGAGAGCCGGTTCGGTGATCGCCTTGCGGCCGCCTGGACGCCCATCTGCCAACGTGTCGGAGGTGAGATCGACAAACCACTGGTCGGTGAGCATCGGCTCGATCACCGCGTCGGAGCGATCGCTCACCGGCACCTGCAGCTTGTGCGGTTCGACCTTGACCAGGAAACCGTCGCGCTCGAGGTCTTTCACCACGGCCTTGCGCGCGTCGTAACGATCCAGCCCGCGATACGCTTCCGGCGCGTTGTCGCTCATATGCGCATCGAGCGTCATGATGATGATCATGTCGAGGTTGTGCCGCTTGGCCACCTCGTAATCGTTGAAGTCGTGTGCGCCGGTGATCTTCACGCAGCCGGTGCCGAACTCGGGCTCGACATAGGTATCGGCAATAATCGGAATGCGCCGATCGCACAGCGGCAGATCGACGAAACGGCCGACCAGATGCTTGTAGCGTTCGTCATCCGGGTGCACGGCCAAGGCGCCATCGGCGAGCATGGTTTCCGGTCGCGTGGTGGCGATGGTCATGCCGTCCAGCCCGTCGATCGGACCGTCGCTGAAGGGATAGCGGATGTACCACATGGAGCCATCGCGCTCGACGTTGTTCACCTCCAGATCGGACACCGCCGTGCCCAGCACCGGGTCCCAGTTCACCAGCCGGTTGCCGCGATAGATCAGCCCCGCGCGATACCACTCGACGAACACCTTGCGCACAGCCTCGGACAGACCTTCGTCCATGGTGAAGCGCTCGCGCGACCAGTCGGCTGCGGTGCCGATGCGGCGCATCTGGTTGGTGATGGTGGAGCCGGATTCCTCCTTCCACTTCCACACGCGTTCGACGAACGCCTCGCGGCCCAGGTCATGCCGTGTCTTGTCTTCGACGGCGAGCTGGTTCTCGACGATCTTCTGCGTGGCGATGCCGGCGTGATCGGTACCCACCTGCCACAGCGTGTTCATGCCGCGCATGCGCTGATAGCGCACCAGCATGTCCATCACCGTCTGCTGGAATGCATGACCCATATGCAGCGTGCCGGTAACATTCGGCGGCGGCAGCAGGATGCAATATGGTTCTCCCCGACTTTTATCGTCATGGCCCGATGGCTTGAATGCACCGCTGGCTTCCCAGCTCGCATACCACTTGGACTCGATCTGGGCGGGTTCGAAACTCTTTTCCATGGGGACTCGCAATGGCGCGACGTTTGAATCGCGCGGGTGGGCAACAGCAGAAATCCTATTGTACGGGGCGGGGATGGAGCTGCCAAAGCCTTCATTGCAGGCGTTATTTCATCGGGCAACCGCTTGAGTGGTGACGGGCCACGATATTCCGCGTTCACCTGATGCTCCGGTTGTTGCCATGATGATGGGTCGTGTAATGCACGGCGGCGCGTCTCGCATGTCATCGTCACCGTATATCTCCAGGCGTTCTTATAGGAACATCGCCTCATCGGGTTGTCGGATGATGTAGAGCGATTGCTGGAAAGTGTGCGACCCAAAGATTTGGCTGAAAAAGGTTTTTGCGTGCGATTGATCAGAACGTATGTGCTGCACAACATGGAAGCGTTTTTTGGGTGGCCCATGCGGCATAGGCTGCGAATTCTGGCCATGTGCGCAATCACCGTATTGGCGGTGGTGAGCATGCCTTCGGCGCATGCCGCCATACCCAAGCCTGCGGGGTGGACGCGGCAATTTGCCGATGATTTCAATGGCGCAGAGAACAAGCTGCCATCGAGGGCCAGATGGCGATTCGACATCGGTCACAAGTACCCGGCGGGGCCGCCCAACTGGGGCACGGGCGAAATACAGGCTTATACCGCCGATCCGGCTAACGTAAGCCTTGACGGCCAGGGCCATCTGCGCATCACGCCACTTCGTGATCACACCGGTAAATGGACCTCGGCCCGCATCGAAACCAGGCAGGGCAACTTCAAGCCGCCCGCACATGGTCTGCTGCGCATCGAGGCGCGTATCCAGATGCCATATGTGGCCGACAGGGCGGCGCAGGGCTATTGGCCAGCCTTCTGGGCGCTCGGCCAGAGTTATCGACGCAATGGCAAGTGGCCGCAGGCCGGCGAATTCGACATCATGGAAAACGTCAACGGCATCAACAGCGTCTGGGGCATCCTGCATTGCGGCGTTTATCCCGGTGGCCCCTGCGGCGAACCGAACGGCCTCGGTCGCCGCGCCTCATGCGCCACCACCACGTGCCAGGCAGCGTTCCATGTGTACACGTTCGAGTGGGACCGCAGCGTATCGCCCATGCAAATCCGCTGGTATGTCGATGGCGAGCTTTACGATCACGTATCGCAGAACCAGCTGCCAGCGGCGACTTGGAATGAAATCACCGGCCAGGGCGGCTATTTTCTTCTGCTGAACGTCGCGATGGGCGGCGGGTTTTCATATGCCATGGCCGGCGGCATTCCGACGCCGAATGAGAACACCGAGCCGGGGCATCCGATGTTGGTGGATTATGTCGCGGTGTGGACCAGGGCGAGTGCCGACAAGCATTGATTTTCCACACTTGCGCCGCTGGGTTGTTCCTGTCGCCGCGAGAACGTAGGTTGGGCTGAGCAAAGCGATGCCCAACAGCACACCGCGACACGCTGCTCTTTACGCGTTCCATACCGTTTGCACGCCAAATGAGATGTTTTCAGCTGACGCCTCCCGGGAC
>Ga0302317_10003440_pt1 | contig 10455 bp, 10 predicted proteins | sample III_Palsa_N3_3_FD_200450 | JGI IMG/M metagenome (GOLD analysis project Ga0302317, IMG submission 200450) | Peat permafrost microbial communities from Stordalen Mire near Abisko, Sweden - III_Palsa_N3_3 | ecosystem: Environmental > Terrestrial > Soil > Palsa > Peat permafrost | place: Sweden...
CACGCAATGTCCCGCTTACACCGTCGGTGCCGCTGCGAACCGCGCGCTCGGCCTCCCTCATGGTCTCGATAGCGACCCGACAGGACGCGATGTAGATGCGCCCCTCGTCAGTCAGGCGCAATTGACGACTCGTGCGTTCGAAGAGCCGCGCGCCGAGCATGGCCTCGACCCGTTGCAGACAGGCACTGGCGGCGGCAGGCGAGAGCCCTGCCCGACGCCCGGCAGCCGACAAGCTGCTGAGGTCGGCCGCATCGACGAGGAGCTGCATGTCGCTGAGGCGGTTCATGGGATCAGGTCCTGACTGCGGAAGGCACTAGCGGGATGATCTTCAAATTCCATTTGAAGATCAATAAAGATCAAAGCCTATTATCAAAATGGAAAGCGCGGGAGACGATGCCACCTACCCCACACACCCGAGGTATCCCATGTCACGCGCAAAACTCCTGCTGCTCGCCGCCCTCCTCGTCCCGATGGTCGCATCGCCGATCCCGGCCGCCGCCCAGGATGCGGCGATGAAACACATGGGAAGTACCGGCGACCACGCGATGGTGCCCAGGGAACTGATCGGCGCCTGGACCCTCGTCCGCTGCGACAACGTCTACCCGGATGGTCACCGCGTCGAGCTGTACGGTCCCCACCCGGAAGGCATGTGGCTTATCGATGCACAGGGCGACTACATGATGCAGATCGTGCGGGCGAAGCGAATGCCATTCGCGGCGAACGACAAATCCAAGGGAACCCCGGACGAGTACCGTGCCGCCTCGATGGACAGCAATGCCCACTACGGCCACGTCAGTGCCGACGCCATGGTCATGCACAGCCAGATCCTGCATGCCTCGTTCCCGAACTGGGACGGCAAGAGCGGTAACTCGAGTTACACCATCAACGGTGACGAATTGACTTATAGCGTGGCCAAGCCGTCGAGCGGTGCGGCTGAGGGGGCCCATGGTGAGGTCGTGTGGCGGCGCGTTCACTCGTAGCGGTTACGCCAAAGAATGGTGGCAGGGATAATTTGAGGAACGTAATGGTTGTCCGATCGAGCCCACTGCGGCGGAATAGCCGGTTCCAACTTCGACACGTGAGATGAACCGATCCGTCCCCAGCATCTTCAGGAATTGTCCCTGACACCTTTTCCGGACATGACTTGCGACACTCGATCGCATCGACCGCTCGCGACATGATTGCGCCTTCATGCTCACTGCATGATCAGAGGCGTCGCGCTCGACGTCTCGCAGCCAGGGGAACGTCATGCAGGGGAAGATTTGGACCATCGCCGCGCTAGGCGCACTGGCCGTGCTGGGTGGTGCGCATGCGACCATGGTCGATGACGGCAGCCAACTGCGCGCGCAGGTGACTCGCAGCTATCCCTCGCTGCGCTACGTGGAGCGCTACCGCCGCGACTTTCCTGACGAGGTCCAGGGTCAGGATTTCTGGTCAGCTGGCCACGCTGCACCTGTCCTTCCCGACGCTGATGCGCTCACCCGTGCGCTGGCTGCTCTGCAGGACCAGCATGTCGCGCTGGTCGGCGCGAAGGCGGGTAAAACCGAGACATTGGGCGTGCTGTTCCGCACTGCCAGCGACGGCAGCGTGATCGTCTGGCGCGTGTTCGATACCGCCGCCGGAAACGCGCAGGTCGCCGAGGGCAATCAGGTACTGACTATCGATGGCCAGGACGCCCGTGCCTGGCTACAACGTGCGGCGACGCTGACCTTCGGTGGCCAGCGCCGCGGCCGTTACGCGGAAGCGGCCACCGAGCTCGGGCTCGCCACGCCGGTCGTCCATCGCGTTGCCGGACTCGGGGACGCAGTCGCCTTGCGCTTGCAAGATGCCAGTAAACAGGTGAAAACCGTCACGTTGCATTACAAGCTCGTGGATGCGGAACTGGCCAAGTCGATGACTGCCGCGATCAACCGCGCCGACTTGCCGCAGCACTTTACAGCCGCAGGTCTGCGCATCGGCACGCTGCGCATGGGTGCGTTCGCGCCGCAGTACGACGACGCCTTCGTGGCCGCTGCCGATGCGGCCAGCAAACAACCCGGCGCCAGCGACGATACCGCCATGCTCGCCGGTTACTGTGCCGTGGTGCGCAACGTCATCCGCGAAGCCGACACCGCGGCCCGCGATGCGGACGTGCTGGTGCTGGACCTGCGTGGCAACCTAGGCGGCTTCGACCGCCAAGCGTGGTTGCTGGCCGATGCGCTCGGCACCAAACCTTCGCTCGCCACACTCGACCTGTTCGCCGGCACCAAGGCCGGCACCGTGCAACTCGCCAAGGAACACACCGACCCGAGCTGCGGCCACGTCACCACCCATGCGCCCCTGGTCGTCCTGACCGATGCCGGCACACGCTCGGCGGGAGAATTCATGGCGAGCTGGCTATGGGCCTCGGGCGCCACCGTAGTCGGCGAGCGCACCGTGGGTGCCGGCGGCGGCTTCGAGTTCAACGGTAAACCGGGCACCCCGCTGCCCGGCTCCGGCTATGCCGTGCGACTCAGCGGCAATTTCTCCGTGTTCGATCCCACCGGCACGCTTACCGAGGGCGATCACGCCGAGGGCACGTTGATCGACATGCTGGCGCAGGATCAATTTGCGCCTAGTCGGACGCATCCGTTCGCTATCCAGTCTGTGGGTCTACGGCCGGACTTTGCACTCATCACTACGCTCGCTGATCTACGCGATGGCGGTCAGGGCAGTCTTGTGAAAGTGCTTGTGCAGCTGAAAGCGAAGCGCCTGCTCTGAAGAAGGGTGTCAGGGAAGTGGCTCTGACCCGGATAGTTCGAGTGCCGCGGCCGAATCGTCGACGCCAGCGGCTTCAACGAGCATGGGTCCGCGCCGAGCACTGTCGAAATCCGACCCGGTTAGCTCTTCTCGTTCTTGTTCATAGCCTCTGCTCTTCGACCTGATTGAAGACTTCCCGTACCGCAAGAGCTGCGTTGAAGATGGCCTCTCCCAGCGTCGACACGCTCTGGGGATGCAAGGCCTCCGCACTGCAGATCGTGACCATGTCTCCATTGGCAGTGATCGTCCGGAGCAAACTGTTGAGCTGGTCGATCTGGTCGATGGTGACTCCGAAAACAAGACGATCGTGCGTCATGGCTTCCCTCCTTTCACCCGCTCACCTATCCGGCAACGTTTCGCAGCAATTTGCACAGTAGATCGCGCAGCCTTCATCACAATCTCTCCGGCAGCATCAAGGAAACTGCCGGTTCTCCTTGTGAATGAACTGACCCTTATACAAAGCAAGAAGCTATGTATTATCATCTATATGTCACTTATAGTTTTCATTTATACCCATATAATTTGTAGCCGTCAACTCCTCCTGCATGGATGCTTGCCCCATGAGCAAAGCATCCGTCCATGCCTCGCCGCGCCTCGTGTTCGCGCGCAACCTTCGTCAGGCCAGACGTCTTAAAGATTTATCGCAGGAAGCGCTTGCGCTGCAGGCGGCCCTCAGCCGCACCTATGTTTCCGAAGTCGAACGTGGAATGCGGAACATTTCCATCGACAACATGGGGCTGCTCGCCGACGCCCTCGGGGTCACCCTGGGTGACCTGTTGGATACCAACATGCTGAAGCGCCTTGCGACGAGCTAGAGCCTTTCAACGCTGGGCCTCTGGACTCTAAACAGGGCCGCTACTGAAAACGAGGGTCGTCGTTTCGACAGCAAAGGCCAACATCGAGGTGAACATGAGTAGCAAGAAGCGCATCGCTCTCTTCCTGGATGGCACCTGGAATACCGTTCAGAACAATACGAATGTCTGGCGCACAAGATCGCTTTGCGTCGCCAACGACGAACAAATCAGTTATTACAGCCAAGGCGTTGGAACGCTCTTCGGACAAAGACTCATGGGAGGCGCCTTCGGCTACGGGCTCGACGCCGAGGTCATCAATGCCTACGAATGGCTCATCGAAAATTACAACCCCGACGACCAGATCTACATATTCGGATTCAGCCGGGGAGCCTATACGGCGCGGGCCCTATCGGGCCTGATTTCAGAGTGTGGCCTCCTCATGGCCGGCTCACCGCTATCGGTAGAGCAGCTTTATGCCCGCTACCGAAAGAGAGAAATCCGTTCCATCCGGCAACTGGCGCACGAGCCGGATTCTTCGCTCACCACCGAAGAACGGTGGTTGAAGAAGTATTCAAAGCCCGTCGCCATCTGGTTTATCGGCGTCTGGGATACCGTCGGTGCGCTCGGCATTCCATTCGGACGGATTCCACTTATCAGCCGCTCCGAATACAACTTCCTTCAAACCGATCTATGGATCGACAACGATACCGCCTATCACGCACTGGCCATCGATGAGCACCGCGCCGCATTCGTACCAACACTATGGACTTGGCCGTATTCCAAAGACGATCCATCGGCTACGGGCGCGTATGCCTTTCCGACGATTGGCAACGTGGAGCAAAGGTGGTTTGTAGGTGCGCACGCCAACGTAGGCGGTGGCTATGTTGACGACGTTCTTGCAGAGCGACCACTGATTTGGTTGATGCAGAAGGCCGCTGCTCGCGGACTGGTTTTCAAGGACACTGCATCCATCGACCCTGACGAGCAAGCAGGCAAGGTCAATAACTCATTCCTGGAGATGGCGTTCGGCATTTACGCACTCCTCCATTTGTTCATACCCTATCAGCGAAAAATTGGACGGAATACGATCGTTGGATCGGCTGGCACCAAATACCTTGTCAACGAGACTATCGACAAATCCGTGTTCGCACGATGGGCGACCGACGAGTCGTACCGGCCAAGGAATTTGATGGACTGGGCAAGCCGCTTCAATGTCGAGCCTGAAACCGTCAAGTCATCCGTGCGTGCGGACGATCCATCCATACAGGTTATGTAACCTCGATGGCGGTCGCCGTGGACAGTTAAACGGCGCAACCCTGCTCATGGGCGGCACCATCGGATGAAGGAAGGCATTTAATTGCCTCCGTCCCCTTAAATTCCGGATTCCATGCCAGGCGATCCACAAGGGTCTTAAATAAGCGAGAAGTCCTACTGAGGAGATTGACGTGGTTCTTGCTCATCAAGTCGACGACTTCATGTCCTGGGTTTCTAACTGGGCGAGCGCCGAGCACCCACCTGTCTTCAGCTATCTAGCTATCGAACATGAGGGAGCGCTCATCCTGATCAAGGGCATGCTTTACCTCAACATGGTGAAACCGAACTTTGCAGTCCCTACTTGTCTGAAGGTCGACAAGATCCGAGTGGGCTACATGCTTCTCGATGGAGAGCCAAGTGGTCTGTTGGATTTTTGCGCACAGGTTCTAACCGGGGCGTTCGTCATAGGCACTGAACACGTCAGCATGGTGAGTGCCACCGACATGAGATTGAGTGCCGTGGTCGTCAATGCCGTCGATGACACCCTGATCTCCAACGCCACTCGACCGGCAGTATCCCGCCTTGTAGGAGCGTCACATAATCAGAATCTTGGTTCGCCCTTTGCTTGGTCGTTACGAAGCGGGGAGTTGCCGTTCGACTCGCTCGATGACCTCGTCGGCGCCTACTCGCTTGGCAAGATCAGCGAACTTTCAACAGTTGAAGTCGTGGCATTACAGGCTGTGCAGATGGATGGCCAATCGACAATCAACGGAGACAAAGCAACATTCGTGGTGAAGGTCTGGGCCGGGTTTGACCATACACGAGTGCGAATTGGCTATCGTATCTTCCCCGCAGGAGGGGTCCCGACGCGCGGCAGTTTTCCTGCTACTAGCATCGAGTGGACTCCCGACGCAGAGGGACATTTGGGGCGCGTGACCATTTCTGTCGAGCGAGGTAGCGTTGCGCATAGCTACGCTATCTATGACTCCCGCGCCCAACATCAATGGTGGTTTTGGGATCCCGTTCGATCGCAGAATCCGCGTCGATCTATCTTCCAGGCATACGACGACGACCTTGAGAAGCTCAAAACATGGCTCTCCGCAGCCGGTAAAAATAAGGGCAGAGACTTTGAAGTGGGCATGACAACATTGGGATGGCTCCTGGGCTTTAATTCCCTGCACTTAGACGGGAACAGCGGTATCAGCGACGCGCCAGATGTAGTGTTGTCCTGCGATCGCGGCGTCATTCTTGTTGAATGCACGACGGGCGCCTTCGGGACAGATAAGGTCGGAAAGCTACTCGATCGCCGTCGCATTGTCAGACGGCAATTGACGGAAAGCGGTCAGAGTCACCTGGCAGTGGAATGCCTCGTTGCAAGCTCAGTGTTGGAGCAGGATGCAGCAATTGAGCGCAAGACTACTGCGGAACACGGAGTGGGATTCGTTGGCCGTGAGACCATCAATGCGCTCCTGACAAGAACGCTGCGGATACCGGATCCCAACCAACTTTTTGAAGAACTAGTCCGCATAGCGACCGCTTGAATCCACAACTCAGCACGGACGCTAACGTTACAACTGACACTTTAACTAATAAACAATCCGTCATGGTTATAACCAGTAAATGGCATTGATAGCACCACGCTTGGAGTTCAAGCTCACTGGTCCCGATGGCGAAGACAAGGGGCCCGAGATCGCTCACTTCATTGAATTACTTGGTCTCGATCGCATTGCGCCAGGGCGCTACAGCACCCTGCTTGTCATCCAACTGTTCGGTGGGTTCAAGTCCCGAACTCAGAACTACAACAAGGTAATTCGCGAGATAGAAGCCCTTGAAGGAATTCGCGCCGCCAGTCGCTTGAAGCCGCCGATTCAGAACAAGCATCCTCCGCTCAGAGGTCTTTGGCACAAACACTACATGCAAGACGGCATCGCCTCGATGGCGCGCAACATCCAGCATGGATTGAGACGCCACGGTATCCCTCTTTTCACACAGCGTGCAGAGGAAGCTGCTGCTGATGGAAAACTCCGTTACGTCTCCCAAGAAGATATTGGTGCCCTGGCGCACGATGTTGTCACAGGAAATTGGCAGCGCTTATCTGCCGCACAAGCACTAACGGGCGAATGGCTGCTCTTCGCCAAGCACGCAGGACAAAATTACTATCTCGATTTGGGTACACACGACAAGTCCACGCATGAGAACGTGCGCAGCCAGATTGACGCGATTTACTGCAAAGAGTTTCCATTCCTGACATTAATTCTCGATGGTGGCGATACCTCTCTAGCACCGCAGGAAGCAACCGAATAAGCAGCAAACTCTATTCCAACAAGGTCTGTGTTTACTGCCGCGGTGTCTCAACGACTAGCGACCATGTAGTAGCTCGCACGTTCTTCCCAGACTCAATGCATGAAGGCATACCGAAGGTGCCTTCATGCGCAACCTGCAACAACGAAAAGTCGAAACTTGAACACTATCTGGCAACAGTCCTGCCGATGACAGGCCAGCACCCCGTTGCTAAGGGTGTTGAAGCTGCAACCGTTGACCGGCGACTTGATAAAAATCGAGCACTCAAAAGAGAGTTGGATAAGGGCTATCAGGAATTTCGTGAGCATGCCCCACCAGCCACATTTATCAGCACATTCCGGCACGATGACTTAGTTCGCTATACCGCCCTCTTGGCCCAGGGACTTCTCTTTCATCACTTCAACGTAGTCCTTGGCGCCGAACACATTTCAGCCGCAAAAGTACTTCATAGACACGACGGCACGACCCTTGATGCCCTTTACCAAGACGTTGCCAATGACGTCATAGCAGTCAATGGAACCATCGCCTGCGGCGCGTTTACTTATCGCGGCTTTGCTGTCAAAGGGGATCTCACAACCTCTATCTGGCACATCCGAATGTATGACGGCCTTTCACTGGGAAGCAACAACAACGGCATTCCTTCAGGTCCCGCACTTTTGGATCTCACGGCCAAGACATGCTTGAAGGAGATACAGCTGGTCTAGATCGATGCACCTACCCTATCTCCAACATAGCCTTGTTTTGGTATAGACAAGGATGCTGGGGGCTACTCAGAACGAGCTATCGGGAACAAGGAGGAAGTGTGACGCCTTTAGAAGCATTCCAAGACACACTGGACCGTGCCAAATATTTCCTTCGCCTGCGAAACGGAATTATCAATGTCAGAAAGCGACAAATAAGAAGTGACTGGAAGGCGAGATTTTGCACCCTGATGCATTGGAACCAAGGGGACGACATCTCTAGGGTTGATAGCGCAGATGCTGTTGTCATCTTGCGCGATCATGCAAGCCTTACAACGGAGGACTTCTCGGCGACAGCGACGGATGACTTGTTGAGGTCAGCGCTGGTTTACGGAGTGAGTGCTATCGATCGATATATGCATGAACGAGTCGTTCGAAACATAGTGCCCGCCTTAAAAGCAACCCCACTGAATCGAGAGCAGCGCGAGTTCTCCATACCAGCGAGTCAAGTAATGGCAATGGCAAAGCGTGCCGCGAAGGCCAGTCATGCCGGTGAGTCGATCCGACCCGCAAATGACGTCCGCAATGCCGTGCAGGATCTGCTGCATAAGAGGCCCATTCAGTCATGGCGGGAGATAGATTGGGCTTTCAAACTATTTGGCGAAACAAAATTCGAAACCAAGCTGAGAACAGCTTTGCATGTCGCAAAGATAGACTCGACCAAAGCAACAATTGCTGGCATCACTTTTAGACGTAACTCAATTGTTCATGAAGGTGATCTATACCGCTTTCAGCGCGCTGGAAAAGCACAGCTCAAGGTCAAGGAGATATCACCTAGCTATGTAGCCGACAGCTTGGATTTCATCGAAAAATTTGTGCTTGCCATAGATACGATCTAGTTGCCCGTGTACAAAGCCTTACAGCGCTCGTGATCATCTCATCGCAAGCCATGACGGGTTAGCAAGCCTAGAAGGGAATTTCGGTGTCAATGTCGTCCAAGAACTTCACAGGAGGCAGCGCCCTTTTTGGCAGCGGCAAGTTCGTGACGATGAAGAGGTTAAGAATGTCCTCACGATCCATGAACATGATCTGAGATCGTTTAGTCGCGTCTAGCTTGTTGCCAAGCCAATTTCTCGCCTGCTTCGTTATCTCGCCACCAGCGACGATAAAAGCGTGATCAACCAGCACGCGCCGATTCATCTCGGGGTCGAATATTTCGTGCCCCAGCATCATAGTCACTTGATTCAAAATCTCTGCAATATTGCTGGATCCGTCCTTGCTCATGCCTGCGGAGTCCAGCTTGCCCTTCTTTACCTGTATGCCGAAGTAGAGAACGTGGAGTGTCGGCAGCGTGTACTTCATCCACACGTCCTTGCCGTACTCCAGCGCCTTGTCCTTATGCCCGGCTGCCGTGACACGGTGAAAGCCAAGCTGACGGAACAGAGGCAACAACACCTCTTCAATCAGCTCGTCTTCAGAACATTTGTTGAGGTATGCGGTGAGCCGCTCCCGTCGCTCGACTTCCGCAGGTGTCAGCGGTCGATGGGGATTCGCCGGTTGCGCAATGGTATTTGTGGCGATGTGGCGAAGCTGGCCGACGCCGTGCTCGTCGTAGAACGCTTCCCATCCTTCGCGTGTCAGGACAACGTTCAGTGCGTTCAACGCTTTGCTTCTATCGGGGTCGTCTTCTTGCGCTTCGCTCTTGTCGAGCAGAGCACGAATAATTCGGACAAAGCCATCAGGTGGAACGGAAGCGCTTGATTGGGGGTGGGCCAGGACTTCTTGAAGCTTGTCCGCGCACCATGACCAACGAGTTGAACCATCGTGGGCGAAATCCAGGTCGCAATCCTGGAAAAACTCCGTGATGTAGCTACTTGACCGATATCGGAAATGAGACACGTCGCCGCAGACGATGTGCCCTAGCTCACGCAGGCTTCGTGCCTTCCATTGCATGGTTGAGACTCGATGGTGAACTCTTGATATTGGCGGAAGCGGTGGGATTCGAACCCACGAACGGTTGCCCGTTGACGGTTTTCAAGACCGTTGCCATCGACCACTCGGCCACACTTCCGTATACGTTCTCAAGACCGTAGCAACCGACCGCGCTGCCACTTCCCCGAATAAATTCAGTTCATTAAGATTAGAATCAATTCTAAATCTCTCATATTTAACGATTTTTAAGGACAAATTAGTTTTCAAGACTGCTGCCTTAAACCACTCGGCCATCTCTCCAAACTTGTTCGCGATCCATCGCGAGGGTCGCAATCCTATCAGGAACCTCGTTGCGGGTCGCTATTCGGGCCTTTCTTCGACAGCGCAACCAGACAACCAACCAGGATCGCGATCGGGATCAGTGCCCCGATCAGCGGGAACAGCAGCACAGGTTGGCGGATCACCATCGGCACGATCTGGGTGGCCGTGGCGAAGGCGATGGTCCACAGGCGCCAGCGGCGGCTGTGGCGTCCGAACCAGAAGCTGGCGAGGACCAGCAGCATGGCGATGACCGAGAGGACGAAGTCGATGGTCGGCAGTTGCCACACGGTGGCGAAGGCCAGCCGGGTGCCGATGAAGGAGATCAGCACCAGCAGCAGGAAGTAGCTGGTGTAGAACTCGACCTTGTCCCACTTCCCGCGAACGGGTGCCGGCGA
>Ga0302317_10003441_pt1 | contig 10455 bp, 9 predicted proteins | sample III_Palsa_N3_3_FD_200450 | JGI IMG/M metagenome (GOLD analysis project Ga0302317, IMG submission 200450) | Peat permafrost microbial communities from Stordalen Mire near Abisko, Sweden - III_Palsa_N3_3 | ecosystem: Environmental > Terrestrial > Soil > Palsa > Peat permafrost | place: Sweden...
GGTGCAAAAATCAGGATAGCGTACCAAGCGCATAAGACAGAAGGGAAGGTCTTCTTTTTGTGAACAAAAAGAAGCAAAAAAACTTTGGCAAACAGCTCAAGGACCCGAACTCGACGGCGGAATGAACGGCTGGGTCACGGCAGCAAACACCGCGAGATTTTCACAGGCCGACGCCAAGGCGGCGAGGTTCGGCCAGAGCGCCAAGCGATGAATCTCCGGATGAGCTTCGGCCAGAAAACGCATCGCACACGTCACCGCGACGTCCGCGTGGCCGAGCTGATCACCGAACCAGAACGCCCCGGAACGCTGGGCCCGGTCACGCTCCAGCGCATCCAGCACGCTGGAAATCTGGGTCTCGCAGCGCCCGATCCAGACTTCGGACGCAGCCGCGTGCAACAGCCGCTCGTAAACCAGGCTTACCATCTTGTCGCACAGACCGGTCGCAAGCGCGCAAATCCTCAGCGCCGCGCGACGGCCATCCCCACCCCGCGGCAACAGCGCCGCCTCGCCGGCGCACTCGTCCAGGTAATCCAGGATCGCCGCGCTCTCGATCAGAACTTCGCCGTCGTCCAGCACCAGCACCGGAACCCGCCGCAGCGGGTTGTAGTGCGCAACCTTGTCACCGTCGCCAAAGGTAGACCAGGGCCGATGCTCGTAATCATGGCGATAGAGCTTCAGCGCCACGGCCACGCGGCGAACGAAGGGCGAGTCATATTGGCCGATCAGGATCATCGAGCCTCCGCAACCGCCGTACTATGCTGCGCCCATGCTGATCGGACAACCCAGCCATTTTATCAAAAGTTTTTTGCTTCTTTTTTTCAAAAAAGATGCTTCCTTCCTTTCTGCAACCTCTTGATTTTACTTATTATCGCTTTGTACAGACGCTAGCGGAGGATTCGACGGTGGTTTGGCTGCATTATCTTTCCTACTTCTTCGGGGGCGCGTTTCTCACCAATGCGGTGCCGCATTGGGTGAGCGGCGTGATGGGGTGCGCGTTCCAGAGCCCGTTCGCCAAACCGCCCGGCGAGGGTCTGTCGTCCTCGACCGTGAACGTGCTGTGGGGGTTTTTCAACGTCTTGGTGGGCTATCTGCTGATCTGGCGGGTCGGCAACTTCGACCTGCGCACGGGTCCGGACGTGATCGCGGCGGGGCTGGGCGCGTTGCTGATGGGCCTGCTGATGGCGCGGATGTTCGGCCGCCTGCACGGCGGCAACGACGCGAGTTCGCGGTGAGCGATCTGGCCAGCGGCACCTTCCGATCGCTGCGCGGTTTCAATTACCGGATGTGGGCGGGCGGCGCGGTGGTGTCCAACATCGGCACCTGGATGCAGCGCACCGCCCAGGACTGGCTGGTGCTGACCGAGCTCACCCACCGCAACGCGACCGCGGTGGGTGTAGTGATGGCGCTGCAGTTCGGGCCGCAGCTGCTGATGCTGCCGGTGAGTGGCTACGTCGCCGATCGCTTCGACCGCCGCAAGCTGCTGATGGCGACCCAGGCGGGGATGGGAACGCTGGCGCTGGGGCTCGGCATCGTCACCCTCACCGGGCTGGTGCAATTGTGGCAGGTCTATCTGTTCGCGTTCCTGCTCGGCTGCGTCAGCGCGTTTGATGCCCCGGCGCGGCAGACCTTCGTCGGCGAGCTGGTGGGCGAGGCCGACCTTGCCAACGCGGTGGCGCTGAATTCGACCTCGTTCAATGCGGCGCGGATGATTGGTCCGGCGATCGCCGGCGTGCTGATTGCGCTGGTCGGCACCGGTTGGGTGTTTTTGATCAACGCGGCGTCGTTCCTCGCTGTCCTATGTTCACTCGCGCTGCTGCGCAAGGGCGAGCTTTTTCGCAAGGATCGCGCCACGCAGGTGCGGGGCGGGTTGGCCGACGGGTTCCGCTATGTCTGGAAGCGGCCGGATCTGCTGTCGGTGCTGGTGATGCTGTTTTTGATCGGCACCTTCGGGGTGAATTTCCCGATCTATATTGCCACCATGGCGGTCAGGGTGTTTCACACCGGCGCCGACCGCTATGGGTTTCTTACCTCGATCATGGCGGTGGGGTCGGTGGCGGGTGCGCTGCTGTCGGCGCGGCGGACCAGGCCGCATATCACGCTGTTGTTTGCTGCCGCGGCGGCGTTCGGCGCGGGGTTTCTGGTGGCGGCGGTGATGCCGACGTATATTCTGTTCGGTCTGGCATTGATGGCGATCGGGGTGTCGGCGCAGACCTTTACCACCACGGCGATCGCCACCGTGCAGCTGGGGACCGAGCCTGCGATGCGCGGCCGGGTGATGGCGATTTTGCTCGCGATCGCGCTGGGCGGCACGCCGATCGGCGCGCCGTTGGTGGGTTGGGTTGCCGACACATTTGGTCCGCGTTCGGCGTTGCTGGTGGGCGCTGCCTCTGGTTTCGGCGCGGCGTTGGTTGGGTTTTATTATTTGTGGAATTACCGCCGCCTACGCATGCGGATTGTAGCCGGGCGCCTCTGTTTCAGCTTCGACGGCGCCTGATCGTCCCCTTATTGTCAAAGTTTTTTTGGTTCTTTTTGTTCACAAAAAGAACACCTTCCTTCCCGCGCTTGACCTTGCCCCCGCGCGCTTTGCATAACCCTCCCCTTCGTTGGTTTAGGACTACCGATGACCGAGCGCGATTACCGGGACAGTGTTTTTCTGCCCGCGACCGATTTCCCGATGCGCGGCGACTTGCCGAAGAACGAGCCCCTGATACTGGCGCGCTGGCAGCGGCTGGGGTTGTTTGAGCGGCTGCGGGCGGAGAGCGCGGGCCGCGAGAAGTTCATCCTGCATGACGGTCCGCCGTATGCGAACGGCGATCTGCACATCGGTCACGCGCTCAACAAGATTTTGAAGGACGTGATCAATCGCGCGCATCAGATGGCGGGGTTCGACGCGCATTATATTCCGGGCTGGGACTGTCACGGGCTGCCGATCGAGTGGAAGATCGAGGAGCAGTATCGCAAGGCCGGCCGCGACAAGGACCAGGTGCCGGTGCTGGATTTCCGCGCCGAGTGCCGGGCCTCGGCGGCGCATTGGGTTGCGGTGCAGGGCGAGGAATTCCAGCGGCTGGGGGTGCTGGGGGATTTCGCGCACCGCTACGCAACGATGGATTTCGCCTCGGAAGCCGCGATCGCGGCCGAGATCGGGCGGTTTGTCGCCAACGGCGCGCTCTATCGCGGGCTTAGGCCGGTGATGTGGTCGGTGGTGGAGAAGACCGCGCTCGCCGATGCCGAGATCGAGTATCAGGACCATACCAGCCACACCGTGTGGGTGCGATTTCCAATCGTTGCCGGGCCAGTGACCGATGCGGCGATCGTGATCTGGACCACGACGCCCTGGACCCTGCCGGGCAACCGCGCCTTGGCAGCCGGGCGGGAGATCGAATACGCGCTGTTCCGGGTCGACGCGGTCGAGCCTGGCAGCCGGGTAAGGGTTGGCGACCGGCTGCTGGTGGCGCTGGCGCTGCTGCCGAAGTTTCTGGCCGATAGCGGGATTTCGCTCCATCACGTCGAGCATGTGTATTTGGGCGAGGAGCTCGCCGGCACGATCGCCGCCCATCCGCTGCGCGGTCAGGGCTACGATCATGACGCGCCATTGCTGTTCGGCGATTTCGTCACCACCGACGTGGGAACCGGCTTTGTGCACATCGCCCCGGGCCACGGCGAGGAGGATTTTGCGCTCGGCCGGGCGAACGGCGTCGAGGTGCCGGAAACGGTGGGAGATGACGGGACCTATAACCCGTGGGTACCGCTGTTCGCCGGGCTGCACGTGTTCAAGGCGCACGACGCGGTGATTGCGGCGATCGACGCCGCCGGCGGCCTGCTCGCGCGCGGCAAGATCGTGCATTCCTACCCGCACAGCTGGCGTTCGAAGGCGCCGCTGATCTACCGCGCCACGCCGCAATGGTTCATCCGCATGGACGGACCGGAACAGATCCGCGTCAAGGCGCTGGAGGCGATCGCCGCGACCGATTTCGTGCCCGAGCAGGGCCGCAACCGGATCGGTGCGATGGTGGCGAGCCGGCCGGATTGGTGCATTTCGCGCCAGCGCGCCTGGGGGGTGCCGATCCCGGTGTTCGTCGAACGCGCCACCGGGCAGATCCTGCGCGATCCCGCGGTGACCGCGCGGACCCTGGCCGCGTTCCGGGAGGAGGGCGCCGATTGCTGGTATTCCTCGCCGCCGGCGCGGTTCCTCGGCAACGACTACGACCCGGCCGCCTACGAGCAGGTGATGGACATCGTCGATGTCTGGTTCGAATCGGGATCTACCCACGCCTTCGTGCTGGAGGCGCGCGGCCTGCCCTGGCCAGCGGATTTATATCTTGAAGGCTCCGACCAGCATCGCGGCTGGTTCCAATCCTCGCTGCTGGAGGCGGTCGGCACCCGCGGGCGGGCGCCGTTCAAGGCGGTCCTGACCCACGGCTTCACGCTCGACGAGCAGGGCCGCAAGATGTCCAAGTCGCTCGGCAATGTGGTGGCGCCGCAGGAGGTGACCAAGCAATACGGCGCCGACATTCTCCGCCTCTGGGTGATGAACAGCGACACCACCGAGGATCAGCGGCTCGGGCCGGAGATCCTCAAGCAGACCGCCGAACTCTACCGCCGGCTGCGCAACACGCTGCGCTGGATTCTGGGCTCGCTCGCGGGCTTTTCCGAGGCCGAGCGGGTGCCCTACGAGGCGATGCCGGAGTTGGAAAAATACATTCTGCACCGGCTGACCGAACTCGAGGCCCAGCTCCGCCGCGCGGTCGCGAGCCACGATTGGACCGGCTTCTACCCGGCGCTGCATCATTTCTGCGCGGGTGATCTGTCGAGCTTCTATTTCGACGTGCGCAAGGACTCGGTCTATTGCGACCGGCCGGATCACCCGACCCGCAAGGCAGCGCGGACAGTACTCGACTATCTCCACGGCGCCCTGTGCACCTGGCTCGCGCCGGTGCTGGCCTTCACCGCCGACGAGGCCTGGGTGGCGCGCTATGGCGAGCAGACCAGCGTGCATCTTGCGCAGCTGTTCGCGACCTCGGCGCAATGGCTGGATGCCGAATTGGGCGCGCGGTGGGACAGCATTCGCAGCGCCCGCCGGCGCATCACCAACGCGATCGAGGAGCAGCGCCAGCTAGGGGCGATCAAATCCTCGCTGCAGGCCGCGGTCGAGATCGGGCCCGAGGAGGCAAGCCTGCTCGCGCCCGAGGCCTGGGCCGAACTCGCGATCGTTTCCGGGGCGCGCGTCGGCGCGGGCGTCGCGGTCAGCGTGGCGCCAGGTGAAAAATGCGCGCGCTGTTGGCGGATCCTGCCCGAGGTCGGCTCGGTCGCCGCGCACCCCAGCTTGTGCCTGCGCTGCGCCGACGCGGTGGAAAGCGGGCTCGCTTACCGATGAATCCGCGCGTCCGGCTCGGGCTGTTCCTGTTCGCACTGGTGCTGATCGTCGACCAGGCGAGCAAAGCATGGATCCTGCACGGCATCGATCTGCCGCTGCTCGCGCGGGTCGAGGTCCTGCCGGTGCTGGAGCTCGAGATGACCAGGAACCAGGGGGTCACCTTCGGACTGCTCAACAGCGGCCTGGTCGGGCCGCTGGTGCTGGGCGGCGTCGCGCTCGCGATCGTCGCCGGGTTGTTGTTCTGGCTGTGGCGGGCGGAAAATTTCCTGGTCGCCGGCGCGCTCGGCGCGATCGCCGGCGGTGCGGTCGGCAACGTGATCGACCGCGTGCGCTACGGCGCGGTGATCGATTTCATCCACCTCCACCTCTGGGGCTGGGACCCGTTTCCCTATGTTTTCAATCTCGGCGATAGTGCGATCGTGTGCGGCGTGGCGGCTTTGTTAATCGACGGGATGTGGCCTTCCCAGAAGGGGGGCAATTCGGCTAAGCAGGCGCCATGAAACGCTCCACCCTCCTGCTTCCCCTCTCGGCCGCTGCCGTGTTGTCGCTTGCTGCCTGCGGCGGCAACAGCGTCTCCAAGACCTTGGGCCTGGCCTCGAGCTCGCCCGACGAGTTCACCGTGACCACCCGGGCGCCGCTTTCGGTGCCGCCCGACCTGCAGAATCCGGCGCTGCCGGCGCCCACGCCGGGGCTCGCGCGGCCGCAGGAAACCCCGCTCACCCAGCAGGCGGAGGAGACCCTGGCGCCGCAGCTGGCACTCAATCCGGCCGCGAGCGGACCCGACAGCCCGGGTCAGGAGGCGCTGGTGGCCCAGGCCGGACCGGAGGCTCCCGCCAACATCCGCGCCCTGGTCGGCGCCGACGCGGTGCGCGACGAGCAGGCGGAGAGCCTCACCGAGCGGCTGCTGTTCTGGCAGAGTAAGCCGCTGCCGGGTGCGGTGGTGGACGCGCCGGCGGAAGAGGCGCGGCTGCAAAAGGACGCGGCGCTGGGCGAGAGCCCGACCACCGGCGAGACCCCGGTGATCGACCGCACCAAGAGCAAGTTTTTGGGAATATTTTAACCGGTCTGGATTAACCCGGATTTCTCACACTGGGGTGCGGTGATGGCGAAGTATTTCGGCCGCCAAGCAAGTTTCGCGACGCCCCAATACCGGATCGTATTGGCAAGGAGCGAAACTTGCTTGACGGCCAAAAGACAAAGCCAGCACCGTGCCCAAGTGTGAGAAGTCCGGGTTAGCGCCGGGGGCGTGATGGCGATCCGCCTGCTGCCCGAGACCCTGGTCAACCGCATCGCCGCCGGCGAGGTGATCGAGCGCCCGGCTGCCTGCGTCAAGGAACTGGTGGAGAACGCACTCGACGCCGGTGCGACCCGGATCGCGGTGCGGATCGCCGGCGGCGGGATCGAGCGGATCGAAGTGATCGACGACGGCGTTGGCATGAACGCTGGCGATCTCGCGCTGTCGGTGCAGCGCCACGCGACCTCGAAGCTCGGCGACGACGATCTGGTCCGGATCAAGAGCCTGGGCTTCCGCGGCGAGGCGCTGCCCTCGATCGGCGCGGTGGCGCGGCTCGCGATCACCTCGCGCACCGCCGCCGACGGCAATGCGGCCGAAATCCGGGTCGAAGGCGGTGTCGTGGCGGAGGTGGCGCCGGCGGCGGGCGGCCAGGGCACCCGGGTGGTGGTGGCGGATTTGTTCTACGCCACCCCGGCGCGGCGCAAGTTCCTGAAGTCGGCGCAGAGCGAGGGCGAGCAGGCGGCGATCATGCTGCGGCGGCTGGCGATGGCCGCACCCGGTGTGGCGTTCCGGTTCGAATCCGACGGAAAATTGTCGTTCGATCTGCCCGCCCAACCGCGGCGCGACCGGTTCGCAGCACTGATCGGGGCCGAGGCCGGCGACAGTCTGATCGGGTTCGAGCGGGAACGCGAGGAAATGCGGCTGCAGGGGTTGGTCGCGCCGCCGGCCTTCACCCGCGCCAACGGGGCGCAGCAATATTTCACCGTCAACGGCCGCAGCGTGACCGATCCCGAACTGCGCACCGGACTGAAGGTAGCGGTGCGCGACGTGATCGAAGCCGGGCGCTATCCGATCGCAGCACTTTGGCTGGATCTGCCAGCGGAAGAACTCGACGTGAATGTGCATCCGGCCAAGGCGGAACTGCGCTTCCGCGATCCGCAGGCGGTGCGCGGGCTGGTGATTTCGGCGATCCGCGCGGCCCTGGGCCAGGGAGCTGGCCCGTCGCCGGCGCCGTTCGTATCGCAGTTCCGGCCCGCGATGGCGTTCTATCCTGCGGCTACGCCACGCGGCATGGCAGAGGCACAATTGCCGCTCGCGGGTACGTTCGCAGCCAGGGTACTGCCGGAGCCCGCGACCACGGCAGCGGAATATCCGCTCGGCGCGCCGGTGGCGCAGGTGCTCGACACCTACATCATCGCGGTGGCGGCGGATGGATCGCTGGTGCTGGTCGACCAGCACGCGGCGCACGAGCGGCTGACCCACGAGACGCTGGCCGCCCAGATGCGCGACGGTGGCGTGCGCAGCCAGCCCTTGTTGCTGCCCGCGATCGTGACCCTCCGCGCCGCCGACTGCGCCCATCTGCTGCGGCAGGCGGTCGAACTAGCAAAGCTCGGGCTCGAGCTCGAGCCGTTCGGCGGCGACGCGATCCTGGTGCGGGCGCTGCCGGCGGCGCTGGGCGCGCCCGACCCGGCGCCGCTGCTGCGCGATCTCGCCGACGAATTGGCGGAGTGGGACGAGGCGCTAGCGCTCGAAAGCAAGCTCGAGGCGGTGGTGGCGCGGCTGGCGTGTCACGGTTCGATCCGCGCCGGCCGCCGACTCAGTCAGGCCGAGATGGACGCGCTGCTGCGCCGGATGGAGGCGACCCCGCGCGCCGCCACCTGCAGCCACGGCAGGCCGACGTTTCTGAAAATGAGTAGAAGCGAGATCGAGAAGCTGTTCGGGCGCAAGTAGTCGTTCATTCGGTGCGGGCGATCCGGTCCAATTCCGCGTCGGCGAGGTCACTCGCCAATAATACTTCCCGAGAGCGGCGCTTGAGGCGGCGGTATTCCTCGACCGAGAGCACCACCAGGCGCTCGCGTCCATTGCGGGTGATGGCGACGGGCTGGACCAGAGCTTCGTCCTGATAACGGCCGAAGTTGCGCTGGAACTCGGCGGCGGAGACGGTGAGGATCGACATCCGGGACCTGCTTTGGAACTTACGTATAGTATGGAATTCTCCGGTCGGTGTCACTCACTTAGAGCAATATCCGCCCGACTTGCTATCCTTGGGCGGATAAAATTGCTCGCTAAAACAAAGACCTAGAGCGGTTTCCGCGCCGAGGAATCATTCCACTCTGGCGGAAACCGCTCTAGTCTGCGTCACCTGCGAAATCTGCGGCAAAGACTTTGGCCGCAGAATAGGCAGATTGGCGCAGACTGGTTATTTTGTGGCGCCGATGCGGGGCTCGGTGCCGGATAGCAGACGTTCGATATTGCCTCTGTGGCGCCAGAATACCAGCAGCGAAATGCCCAGAACGGCGAGCGCACGCCAGTGGTCGCTCGCGCCGAACACCGCGAGCGGCGCCACCACGAAGGCGGCGAGCGCCCCGGCCGACGAAATCCGCGACAACTTCGCCACCAACAGCCAGGCCGCGCACGCCACCACCCCGGCCGGCCAGCACAGTGCGGCGATCACGCCCAGGCCAGTCGCGACCCCCTTGCCGCCGCGCAACCCCAGCCAGACCGGGAAAATATGCCCCACCACCGCCATCAAGCCGGTGAGCGCCAGCGCCAGCGGAGCGGCGCTGAGCCACTCCCAGCACACCAACACCGCGAGCGCGCCCTTTGCAGCGTCCAGCACCAATGTCGCAGCCGCCAAACCCTTGCGCCCGGTGCGCAGCACGTTGGTGGCACCGATGTTGCCGGAGCCGATCTCGCGGATGTCGCCGGCGCCGGCGAGCCGGGTCAACACCACGCCGAACGGCACCGAGCCCGCGACATAGCCCAGTATGCCACCGAGGAAATAGGTGTCGGCGGGCGAAATCATCCGAACACGCGCTGGCCACGTTTCCAGGTGCCGATCACCCGGCCCTCGAGCGCGCGGCCGTCGAACGGCGTGTTCTGGGCCTTGCCCGGCAACTTGCCCGCCTCGACCTTCCAGATCGATTGCGGATGGAACAGGCACAGATCGGCGGCCGCGCCGATCGCGAGCCGCCCGGCCTCCAACCCCAGCACCGCGGCCGGCCGATGGGTCAGCAGCGCGATCGCGGCCGTGAGCGGCAGCGCGCCATTATGCACCTGAGCAAGCGTCACCCCGAGCAAAGTCGCGAGCCCCGCGCCGCCGGCCGAGGCCTGGGCGAACGGGTAGCGCTTGTCGTCGGCGTCGCGCGGCTGGTGGTCGGACGCGATCGCATCGATGGTGCCGTCGGCGAGCCCGGCCACCACCGCGCGCCGGTCGGATTCGGGCCGCAACGGCGGCGAAAGCTTGGCGTAGGTGCGGAAATCGCCGATCGCCTGCTCGTTGAGATCGAAATAGGGCGGCGCGGTGTCGCAGGTGACGTCGGCGCCATCGTGCTTGGCGCGGCGGATCAACTCGATCGCCTCGGCGGTCGAAACATGGGCGAAGTGGATCGCACCTCCGGTAAGCCGCGCCAGGCTGATGTCGCGCGCGACCATGATCGCTTCGGCCGCGGCGGGGATGCCGGGCAGACCGAGCCGGGTCGCCAACTCGCCCTCGGTGGCGGAGCCGCCCTCGGCAAGCGACGGGTCCTCCGGGTGCTGCACCACCTTTGCTCCGAAGCCGCGGGCGTAGGAGAGCGCGCGGCGCATCAGCCGACTGTCGGCGAGCGCCTTGCGCCCGTCGGTGAAGGCGACCGCGCCGGCCTCGTGCAGCAGGCCGATTTCGGCCATCTCCTCCCCGGCGCAGCCCCGCGTCAGCGCGCCGTAGGGGTAGATGCTGATCGCGCCGGTTTCGTCGCCGCGCGCCCGTAGCAGGCGGGCCAGCGCCGGATCGTCGGTCGCGGGCTTGCCGTCGGGCAGCACCGCCAGGCTGGTGATGCCACTGGCGCTCGCGGCACGCGCCGCGGAT
>Ga0302317_10003462_pt1 | contig 10423 bp, 6 predicted proteins | sample III_Palsa_N3_3_FD_200450 | JGI IMG/M metagenome (GOLD analysis project Ga0302317, IMG submission 200450) | Peat permafrost microbial communities from Stordalen Mire near Abisko, Sweden - III_Palsa_N3_3 | ecosystem: Environmental > Terrestrial > Soil > Palsa > Peat permafrost | place: Sweden...
CCTGGCGCTCGACTACTACGACTTCGCCGAGGACCAGCTCCAGCAGCAGCTGCTGCCGCAGGTCCAGGCGCTGCTCAGGGCCTCCCGGCAGCAGGTGGCGCAGGACCGGGGCGCGGCCCGGCGGGACACCCGGCTCGGGGCGCTGCTGGTGGGACTGCTGGGGCTGGCGGTGCTGGGGCTGCTGCTGTGGTGGCAGCTGGATCTGCTGCGGCGGCACCGGAGGGTGTTCAATCCGCCGCTGCTGCTGGTCACCGCCTCGGTGCTGGCGGTGGCACTGGCCTCGGTATTGGCGCTGCTCGGGGCCGGCTCCGAGGTCGGCACGGCGGTGAACAGCGGCTTCACCCCCTATGCCGCGACCGCGGGGGCGCAGGTGGACGCGGCGTACGCGGAGGCCTCGGAGAGCCGCTGGCTGGTCGACGTCGCCTACCGGCCGCTGCTCCAGCAGCAGTACACGGACCTGCTGCGGACCCTGGGCAGCCCGACCGCCCCGGACGCCGGGATACCCGCGGTCGCCCGGACCAGGACGGCCTATCTGGCAGCGGACTCGCAGCTGCGCTCGCTGGCCGACGCGGGGGCGCTGGACCAGGCGTCGGTGCAGCTCACCGGGGTGACCCGGGGAGAAGTGGCCTTCGCCTACTACGACTTCAGCATCCACCTGGACCAACTGGCGCAGGGGCAGCTGGCGGTGGCGACGGACCACTTCGGCTCGGCGACCGACGACCTGTCCGGGTGGACCGCGCTGCCGGCGGCGCTGCTGGCCGCCGCGCTGCTGCTGGTGCTGCTTGGGGTGCGGCCGAGGCTGGCCGAGTTCGCCTGAGCGGGGTGAATTTTCTCCGCGCTGTCCCGCCCCGTTCCGCCGCTGCCGTCCCGGTTCACCGACCGGGGCGGCAGCGGCGTTTCCGCTGCTGATCGGTGGTCAGAGCCTGAAAGTGGCCAGCCTTTCAGGATCGCATACATGGCGATCCCGCCAGCCGGTTGTCGTCAACTGTTTCCGTGATTGTCATAGACAAGATATCTACGCGCGTTTCACTCTTTTCGGAAGAGCCGGACCGAGGTGTGGAGTTGGCAGATGGCGCAGTACAGCGACGTACTCGCACGGGCGGGCCGCAGAACCCGCGCGCGGAGCGTGAAGCGGGCCCGTGACAGCCCCATGGGCTGGCTCTACACGGCACCGGCCCTGCTGATCTTCGCGGTCTTCGTGATCGGCCCGACCGCCTACACGATCTACATCAGCACCTTCAAGTGGAACGTGCTGAACACCGCGATGTCCAAGTACATCGGCATCGCCAACTACCGGACGCTGTTCGGCTCCACCGACCCGACCTTCCTCAGCAGCACCTGGCGCTCGCTGTACTTCAGCGGGGCGATGGTGATCGGCGGGACCGCGATCGGGCTCGGCATCGCGCTGCTGCTGCAACGCGGCGGCAAGCTGCTGAACGGGGCCCGGGTCGCGGTCTTCGCGCCCTACATCACCCCGGTGGTCGCCACCTCGGTGGCCTGGGTGTGGATCTTCAATCCCCAGTTCGGCCTCGCCAACAGCATGCTGCGGGCGCTGCACCTGCCGGTCGGGCAGTGGCTGCAGTCGTCCACCTGGGCCATGCCCTCGGTGATCCTGTTCAGCCTGTGGCACGAGGTCGGCTTCACCGTGGTGCTCTTCCTCGGCGGGCTCTCGGTGCTCTCGATCGAGATGAGCGAGGCCGCCCGGATGGACGGCGCCAACGCCTGGCAGGAGTTCTGGCACGTGACCTGGCCGCAGCTGCGCCCGATCACCACCTTCGTGATCGTGATCACCAGCATCACCTCGCTGCAGGCGTTCACCCAGTTCTACCAAATGGGTTCGGGCGGGCCCGACTACGCCACCACCACCCTCAGCTTCCTCCTCTACCAGGAGGCGTTCGTCTTCTACCACACCGGTTACGGGGCGGCCCTGGCCGTGGTCCTGTTCGTGATCACCGTGCTGTTCACCCTGATCCGCCGCCGGACCGACAGCGAGATCGCCGCTCTCGGCTGATCCCGGCGCGGTCCGCGCCTTCCGACCGCTTCACCCGCATCTGCTTCACCCTCATGCTTCACCGCTCGGCCCTCGCAGCGCCCTCCGACTACCCAAGGGGTCAACCCGTCATGTTCAGAACCCGCAACAGCGTCGCCCTGCTCGCCTCGGCCACCGCGCTGGTCGCCCTGGCCGGATGTTCCTCGTCCGGCGGCGGTACCTCCGCCTCCGGCGCCAAGGCCGGTGGCAAGGTCACCATCAGCTTTATGTCGATCATGGACAGCGGAAGCCAGAAGACCACGCTGGTCGCGCTGACCAACGCCTTCGAGAAGGCCAACCCGAACATCACAGTCAACCTGGAGTACCAGACCAGCTACGGCAACCTGCTCGCCAAGGAGACCGCCGGTGTCTCCGCCCACAACCCGCCCACCCTGGGCCAGGTCTACGAGAGCTGGGCGGCGACCTTCGCCAACAGCGACGCCATCCTGCCGGTCAGCCAGTACGCGGGCAGCAACAGCCCGGCCGGTCTCTCCGCCTTCTACACCGGCGTCCAGAACGACCTCAAGCTGCCCGACGGCAAGCTCTGGATGTGGCCGTTCAACAAGAGCGTCCAGGTCATCTACTACAACCAGGACATGCTGAAGGCCAAGGGCCTGGCCGCGCCCACCACCTGGGACCAGTTCGCCACCGACGCCAAGGCCGTCTCCGGCAAGGGCGTCACCGCGATCACCGTCGACCCGGGCTCCACCTCCTCCCCGGCGGGCGGCCAGACCATGTTCGCCGCCCTGGCCGCCGCCTACGGCACCCCGGACATCGCCCCGGACGGCACCCCGCAGCTGAACAGCCCGGCCGCGATCAAGGCGCTCACCTACATGCAGAGCCTGAAGAACGAGGGCGCGCTGGCCGTCGGCAGCGACTACCCGGGCGAGACCGCCCTCGGCGCCCAGAAGGGCGTGTTCGACCTGAGCAGCGCGGCCGGCTACTACTACGAGAACCAGGCGGTGGGCGGCAAGTTCACCCTGGGCACCGAGGTCCTGCCGACCGGTCCCAGCGGCGCCCCGACGAACATCATGTCGGGCACCAACGTGGCGATGTTCGCCGCCGCCTCGCCCGCGCAGCAGGCGGCGGGCTGGTCGTACATGCAGTACCTGGCCTCCGCCTCCAGCCAGGCCCAGTGGTCCGAGCAGACCGGCTACCTGCCGGTGACCTCGGCCGCGCTGCCGCTGATGAGCTCCTTCATCGCCAAGAACCCCTACATGACCACGGCCGTCGCGGCCCTGGAGTACGCCGTGGCGCAGCCGCCCTACGCCTGGGTGGAGCAGGCCGAGGGCGAGGAGGTCGTGGCCATCCAGTCGGTGCTGGAGAAGGGCACCGACCCGACCACCGCGCTGAACGCGGCCCAGAAGGCCGCCCTGGCGGACAAGCAGGCCGACCAGTGACCTTGGCAGCACCTGGCGCCCGCACGGGCGACCGGTCCGGGGTGCGCCGCCGGGGAGTCCTCCGGCGGCGCGCCTCGGCGCAGCCCGGGGCGGCCCGGGCCGCCGGCCGCTCCCGGCCGGCCACCATCGCCGTCCGGGCGGCGGGCGCGCTGGTCGGCCTGGTCTTCCTGCTCCCCTTCTACTACGTCGTCGTCACCTCGCTGAACTCACGCAGTGCCAGCGCCTCCCTCTCCGCGATCCTGCTGCCGCACTGGCACTGGTCGAACTACGCCCGGGCGTGGGACTCCGAGCCCTGGGCCAGGTTCTTCCTGAACACGGTCCTGATCGGCTCGGCCACGACGGCGCTGGTGCTGGTCACCTCGCTGCTCGCGGGCTTCGCCTTCGGCGTCATGCGGTTCCGTGGCCGCAACGCCCTGTTCCTGCTGGTGCTGTCGGTGCTTATGGTCCCGACCACGGTGCTGCTGATCCCGGACTACGTGATCGCGACCGACATCAACTGGCTGAACACCTACTGGATCCAGATCATCCCGTTCGGCGCCAGCGTCTTCCGGATCTTCCTGATCCGGCAGTTCTTCCTGGGGCTGCCCACCGAGCTGTTCGACGCCGCCGAGCTGGACGGCGCCGGGCGGCTGCGGATGCTCTGGTACATCGGCGTGCCGATGGTACGGCCGGCCCTGCTGGTGGTCGGCCTGAACACCTTCATGGCCAGCTGGAACTCCTTCCTGTGGCCGCTGATCATGACCACCAGCCCGGGCGTCCAGCCGATCGAGGTCGGCGTGTCCAGCTTCGCCGGGGCGGACGGCACCGACTTCACCGCGATGTGCGCCGCGGTGACCTTCACCACCATCCCGGTGCTGATCCTCTTCCTCTCCCTGCAACGGCAGTTCATCACCGGCGCGATGGCCGCCACCGGGGGCGTCCGTGGCTGACCAGCCGACGCACCGGCAGCAGCCGGTGCTGGTGACCGATTTCGACGGCACCCTGTACCGGGGGGACGCGCCCGTCCGCTACTACGCGCGGCGGGCCGCGCACCGGCTGGACACCGGCCCGGGCCGGGAACTGCTCGACGGGCTCGACCGCTACCTCGACCAGGGCGCGTCGGTGCTGCCCGAGGCCGTCGACGGCTGGGAGGCCGTCGCGGTGCTCGGCCGCCGCCACGGCCTGGACGAGGCCGCGCTCAACGCGGCCTTCACCGAGACCCGCGCCCATATGGAGGGACCCGGCTGCGCGCTCGACGTCCCGGCCGCCTACGCCCAGCTGCTCACCGAACTGCGCGCCGACGGGGTACGGGTGGTACTCGCCACCAACAGCCCGGCGGAGGGCCTCGACCCGCTGCTCCGGCGGCTCGACGTGCTGCCGCTGCTGGACGGGATCGTCGCCGGGACCGGCAAGCCCGCCGGACTGGAGCGACTGCTGCGCCGTGAGCTGGGCCTGCCGCAGGACGCACCGGCGGACGCCGTCGCCGGGGGCGGGCGACTGCTCGTGATCGGCGACCACTGGCGCAACGACATCGCACCCGGCCTGCGCATCGGCGCGGTCGGCGCCTATATCGACCGCTTCGGCCGCGCCGACGGACCCGCGCACGGGACCGCGCCGCTGATCGAGGACCTGCTTGACACCGTACGGAACTGGGCCGGAGCCCGGTTGACCGCTGACAGGAATTGAGGATCCATGGTCGCCATCGAATTCTGGGGTGGCCTCGGCGTCATCGGCGGGAGCAAGATCATGATCGAGGACGGCGGCCACCGCGTGCTGCTCGACATCGGTCTGGACATCCCCAGCGGCCGGGACCCCTTCCGGCTGCCCGTCCGCACCCGGCCCGGCCGCGAACTCGCCGACCGGCTGCGGATGAACGCCGCCCCGCGCATCCCGGGCCTGTTCGCCCCGGACGCGCTCGGCGGACGCGCCGACCTCGCCGGGCTCGCCGAACCGACCGGTGAGACCGCCGTGTTCGTCAGCCACCCGCACATCGACCATGTGGGCCTGGCCGGCTTCCTCCGCGAGGATGTCGCCGTGCATGCCCACACCGAGGCGGTGGACCTGCTGGAGGCGCTCAGCGCCACCGGGCAGGGCCTCACCCACGGCGACCCGGCCTGGCGCCGGCTCACCGACGGGCAGCGCACCGCCGTCGGCCCGATGGAGGTGGAGTGCGTCACCGTGGACCACGACGTCCCCGGTGCCTCCGGGTACCTGGTCCGCACCTCGGCTGGAACCCTGGCCTTCACCGGGGACATCCGCTTCCACGGACACCACCCTGAGCGGGCCTGGGACTTCGTCGACCGCGCCGCCGGGTGCGAGGTGCTGGCCACCGAGGGCACCACCCTGGGCTGGGACATGCACGGAGGGGTCCGCGACGAGGGCGACGTCCAGCGGGACTTCACCGCCGCCCTGGAGACCACCCCCGGGCTGGTGCTGCTGTCGGTGTACCCGCGCGACCTGGACCGGGTGCGGGCCTTCCTCGGCATCGCCGGGGCGGCCGGCCGCCGGATCGTCTGGCCCGGCCCCACCGCCGCCTTCCTGCGGCTGCTCGGCGTCGAGGGCGTGCTCTCGCCGGACGAGGTGCCGTGGACCGACGTCCACGCCGCCCCGGCCGAGTACATCGTCGTCCCCGACCCGGACGACCTGCCGTCGCTGCTGGACCTGCCGGTCGGTGAGGGCTGCCCCGCGAGCGTCTTCGTGCACGCCAACGGTGAACCCCTGGGCCCGTTCGAACCGCGCTGGGAGCCCTTCACCGACTGGCTGTCGGCGCTGGGCATCCAGCTGCGGCAGATCGGGTGCTCCGGCCACGCGAGCCAGGACCATCTGCACACGATGCTGGAACGGATGCGCCCGCGCACCGTCTTCCCGATCCACACCACTGCTCCTTCCCGGTTGCATCCGCCCACGGGCACCAGCCGCGTGGTCGCCCGCTACGCCACCCGCTACGACTTCGCGGGCGGCGCCCTGTAGCGCACCGCTGCTCCCTTACCCCGTCGCCGCGCCCGGCCGTCAGGATCACGGCAGGGCGCGGCGCCCGGCCGCTAAGGTTCCGTCAACATCGCAGGTCGGCGCGTCGCGACGGCGCCAGCATGAGCAGCATCCCGACGCGGAGGTGCGCAGCTCATGGTCAAGCCGACAGTGACCGAGGCAGGGGCGGACATCTCCGTCAGAGCCTCCTTCGCGATTACCCCGCCCCCGGTCGCACCGGGCCAGGCACCCGCCGCCGACCCGCCGAGCGGCCCGCGCGCCCGTACCGAGGGACGGGACCGGCTGAGCGCCCTCGGCGGGCTCGCCGCGCTCTCCCTCGACGCCATGGCCTCGGTCGCCTACGGCCCGGAGGCGATCGTGGTGGTCCTGGCCGCAGCCGGGGCCCACGGCCTGGGCTTCACCCTGCCGGTGACCATCGCCATCGCCGTCCTGCTCGGGGTGCTCACCCTGTCCTACCGGCAGGTCATCGCCGCGTTCCCGGACGGCGGCGGCTCCTACGCCGTGGCCAGGACCCACCTCGGCCGCCGCACCGCACTGGTTGCCGCCGCCTCCCTCGTCATCGACTACGTGCTCAATGTCGCGGTCTCCGTCACCGCCGGCGTGGCCGCGCTCACCTCCGCCTTCCCCAATCTCTACGGCGACCGGGTGTGGCTCTGCCTGGTGGTGCTCGCCCTGGTCACCGCCGTGAACCTGCGCGGCATCGCGGAATCCGCCCGGGCGTTCATGATCCCCACTGCGATCTTCGTCATCTCGATCCTCACTGTGGTTGTCGTCGGTCTCTTCCGGCATGCGCCGGTCGGCCTGCTCACCGCCGGGCACCCCTCCGAACTGGCCTCCAACGCAAGCTCGGTGGGTGTGCTGCTGCTGCTCCGGGCGTTCGCCTCCGGCTGCTCGGCGCTCACCGGCGTCGAGGCGATCGCCAATGCCGTCCCCTCCTTCCGCGAGCCCCGCGTCAAGCGGGCCCAGCACACCGAGATGGCGCTCGGCGGGCTGCTCGGTCTGATGCTGATCGGTCTGGCCGTGCTCATCGGCCGCTTCCACCTCCAGCCCGTCGCGGGCGTGACCGTCCTCGCGCAGCTGACCGATGCCGCCCTCGGCCACGGCATCGGCTTCTACGTCGTCCAGTTCGCCACGATGGTGCTGCTGGCGCTGGCCGCCAACACCTCCTTCGGCGGGCTGCCCGTACTGCTGCGCCTGCTGGCGCGGGACAACCACCTGCCGCATGTCTTCGCTCTCCGCGCGGACCACCAGGTCTACCGGCACGGCGTGCTGGCCCTCGCGCTGGCCTCCGCCGCACTGCTCGTCGGCTCGGGCGGGAACGTGAACAGCCTGGTCCCGCTGTTCGCGATCGGTGTCTTCGTCGGCTTCACCATCTGCCAGGCCGGGATGGTCCGGCACTGGTACCTGAACCGGGTGCCCGGCTGGCGTGGCAAAGCTGCTCTCAATGGATTCGGCGCCCTGCTCACCGCGGCAGCCACTGCCGTCGAGACCCTCACCAAATTCACCGAGGGCGCCTGGATCATCTGTATCACGCTGCCGCTGCTGGTCCTGCTCTTCGCCCGGATTCATCACTCGTACGAGCGAATCGGGGAGCAGCTGGAACTCGGGCGGATCCCCCGGGCGCCGGTCCGTACCCACTCCCTGGTCGTCGTCCCCGTCAGCGGGATGTCCCGGCTCACCCACGAGGCCGTCTCCACCGCCGTGTCGCTCGGCGACGAGGTGGTCGCGGTGACCGTGGTCCCGGCCGGCGGCGACGAGGAGGACCGCGCCGCCGCCGAGTCGCTGCGGGCCGACTGGGAGCTCTGGCACCCGGGGGTCCCGCTGGTGGAGCTGCCGTCCGGGCACCGCGAGCTGGGGCGGCCGCTGGTGGTCTTCCTGCGGGAGATCTCCGCCGCGCACGCGTACGACCGGGTCACCGTGCTGATCGCCGAGGTCGAGCCCGCGCACTGGTGGACCTGGCCGCTGCACAACCAGCGCGGTTCGCTGATCGCCCGCGCGGTTCGGCGCGGCAGCGACGCCGCGGTGTGCCGCCTGCGGCTCCGGCTGCACCCGTAGCCTCGGCCGCCGCGCTGCCGCCCGCAGGTCAAGATTGCGTAAGCACCGACCCGGTGGGTGTCAGGAAAGCGTTAACGCCGCTGCTCATCGGGGGTGTCATGCGGTTGCCTACAGAAGGACCTCCAGCTTGTCAATAACCGCAGCGGAAGGAAACGCCGCAGGTGTCGCACCAGTACGACAATCCCGCGTACTACGCGCATGCCATGAGCGGCAGAGGCCGCTTGAAGGTGCTGCTCGGTGCGGCTCCCGGGGTCGGCAAGACCTACCGGATGCTCGACGAGGCCCGCCGCCGCCGGGAGCGCGGTCAGGACGTGGTCGTCGCCTACGTCGAGTGCCACTCCCGTCGGCACACCGAGAACCTGCTCGACGGCCTGGAGGTGCTGCCCCGGCTGCACCGCAGCTACCGGGGCTCGGAGTTCACCGAGATGGACACCGACGCGGTGATCGCCAGGCGGCCCGACGTCGCGCTGGTGGACGAGCTCGCGCACACCAACGTCCCCGGCGGCCGCCACGACAAGCGCTGGCAGGACGTCCAGGACCTGCTCGACGCCGGTATCGACGTGCTGACCACGGTCAACGTCCAGCACCTGGAGTCGCTCAACGACGTCGTCCAGACGATCACCGGGGTGCCGCAGCGCGAGACCGTGCCCGACGACCTGGTCCGCCGGGCCGACCAGATCGAGCTCGTCGACATGGCCCCCGAGGGACTGCGCCGCCGCATGGCGCACGGCAACGTCTACACCGCCGAGAAGGTCGACGCGGCGCTGTCCAACTACTTCCGCGTGGGCAACCTCACCGCGCTGCGCGAACTCGCCCTGCTGTGGCTGGCCGGGCGGGTCGACGAGGGACTCCAGATCTACCGCGCCGAGCACGGCATAAGCCGGGTCTGGGAGACCCGCGAACGCGTCGTCGTCGCCCTCACCGGCGGACCCGAGGGAGAGACCCTGATCCGCCGCGCCGCCCGGATCGCCGACCGCTCGGCGGGGGGTGAACTGCTCGCCGTCCACGTCGCCCGCAGCGACGGTCTGGCCGACGCCAACCCGGCGGCCCTGGCCGCCCAGCGCAGCCTGGTCGAGACTCTCGGCGGCAGCGCGCACTCCGTCGTCGGCGACGACATCCCGCGCGCGCTGCTCGACTTCGCCCGCGCCGAGAACGCCACCCAGCTGGTCCTCGGCACCAGCAGGCGCGGACGGCTGGTGCGCTCGTTCACCGGACGCGGCATCGGGGAGACCACGGTGGAACTGTCCGGGGACATCGACGTCCACATGGTCACCCATGAGCGTTCCGGCGGCGGACGCAAGCTGCCCGTGCCCGGGCGGATGCGCTCACGGCGGCGCCGGGTCGCCGGGCCGGTCGTCGGGCTGCTCGCGCCCGTGTTCCTGACCGGGCTGCTCACCCAGCTCCGCTCGTCCGTCAACACCACCAGTGACATTCTGCTGTTCCTGCTCGCCGTCGTCGGCACCGCCTGCCTCGGCGGGGTCGTGTCCGCGCTGGTCGCCTCGTTCACCGCCTCACTGCTGCTGAACTACTACTTCATCCCGCCGATACACCGCTTCACCATCTCCGACCCCAACAACGTGCTGGCACTGTGCGTGTTCGCCGTCGTCGCGATCATCGTGGCCAGCGTCGTCGACCGGGCCACCCGGCTGGCCAGCCGCGCCGCCCGGGCCACCGCCGAGGCGGAGACGCTGTCGGCCGTGGCCGGCAGTGTGCTGCGCGGCGACCACGCGATACCGGCGCTGCTCGCGCGGCTGCGCGAGACCTTCGGCATGGTGAGCGTGACGCTGCGCCGGAACGGCGAGACGGTGGCGGTGTCGGAACCGGCGGCGGAGCTCCCGGCGGTACCGGCCCAGGCATCGCCCTCGGCGCTCGCTCCGGACCTGATCGCGGCCCCGGGACACATCGTGGCACCCGCCACCGACAACCCGGCCACCGACAACGCCGGCGCAGCGGGCGTCGCCGGTGGCCCGGA
>Ga0302317_10003464_pt1 | contig 10418 bp, 9 predicted proteins | sample III_Palsa_N3_3_FD_200450 | JGI IMG/M metagenome (GOLD analysis project Ga0302317, IMG submission 200450) | Peat permafrost microbial communities from Stordalen Mire near Abisko, Sweden - III_Palsa_N3_3 | ecosystem: Environmental > Terrestrial > Soil > Palsa > Peat permafrost | place: Sweden...
CGGCGGCGACCTCGCCCTGTGGCACACGGCAGTCGTCGAGTACCACCTGGTCACCGAGGGGATTCTGGCTGCGGCGGCGCTGCACCTGACCCGGCAGATCGCCCGGCGATTCAACCTCCCCGCTCTCGAAGAGGGCCTGACGAATGTGATCCGGGACGAGTCACGGCATTTCACCTACGGTCTGGCGGCCACCCGCCGCGCCGTCGAGGGCCCCCTGCGCGAGCGGATGGCCGAGGTGTACACGGCCGGCGTCGGCTCCGCCGCCCGGATCCTGGTCAACCCCTACCAGAAGGCCGCCACCCCGGTGCTGAGGCCCGCGCTGGTGCAGCGGGCGGCGCTGCTGTCGGCCCAGTGGGACCTGACCAAGCAGCGGGCCCTCCGCCAGCTGCCCCTCATCGGACTGGCCGACCTGCGGGAGGAAACCGGAAAGGTCTGGGACCGCGGCATCGAGTCGGCCCTCTCCGAGTACGCCGAGAACTGGGGCGCGCCCCACCCGGTCGCCGCCGTCCGGTAGCCCCGCCAGAACAACTGGACCAACACCGTTCCACTGCCGTTTCGTGCGGCGGACATCTCGTACAGCAGACATCTCGTACAGAAGACATGGAGAAGAACGTGGCTGAGAACACCCTGGACCCGGCAGAGATCAGCACCCGGGTGCGTGACGTCGTCGGGAGTCTTGTGCCCAGCGGCCCGCGCGAGGTCCAGGCGGCCGATCGGCTGAGCGACCTCGGCTTTGACTCGCTGTCCACGATGGAGCTCGCCATGGCGCTGGAGACCGAATTCGATCTCCAGGAGGTCCCCGAGGAGCAGAGCGTGGAGATGGTGACGGTCGGGGACATCGAGGTACTCGTCGGCTCGCTGGTGGGCACGCCGGCGACCACCAGGTCCTGAGGGCGGGGGCCATGTCGACCGTCGACCTGTGGCTCGGCGCCCTGAGCCGCCTGTACCCGGTACCCGCGGGGCACCGGGTCCCGCTCCTCGACGGCAACGAGGCGCTGGACATGCTGCGCTGCGGCGACGAGGTGTTCAAGGAGCTGCTGGCCGCCGGCCTGCCCTGTGACGAGGGACCGGAGGGACCGTTGTTCGACCGCAACGACCTGACCAACCTCGCGCTGGACGCGGGCACCGGCGAGTCACGACCCGAACGCGCCGTCCGTTACGCGCTCCGCTGGATGCGGGAGGACCCGCGCGGCTGGGAGAAGCCGCTCAGCTGGATGTTCTCGATCGAGATGGCGGCCCCGCCCGACGCCCCCGTCCAGGGCATGGAGTCGTGGTCGCACACCCGGTTCCTGCCCGAGCTGGCCGGAGGGCTCATCGAGGACTGGGAGAGCACGACCGCGGTGCGGTTCACCCCCACCGACTTCGAGTTCGACGGACCCGGTCCGGTGACCTTCTCCGGTCATCTCCGAATCGTCGGCAAGATCCAGGAGTTGGTCTCTCCCACGCTGCGGAAGATCACGAGCGAGTTCCTGGACCGGGGCTACCGCTGGATCCGTCTGCCGGAGGCGTGCCAGCACGACTTCGCTCCGATCCTGGCGAGCGGCGTCGCCCCGTGCGTGGCCGCCGCCACCTATCTCGTGAACGAGTTCAGGGCGGCCGGTTACCAGGCCGAAACCCGGGGTGGCTGGATCCTCGGCATGCTCGACCTGGCGCACTCCTGGATCGAGGTCGTCGACGACGACGGCGTGGTCAAATCGGTCGACGCCGTCCTGGAGAGACTCTCGGGCTTCGCCGACTCCCCCCACCCCGACCTGGCTGGGGCCTGCCTGGGGTCGAGGACCAACCGGATGCTCCCGGCCGCGATGCCGGCCGGGGCCCCGCAGGTCCTGCACCGCTCGGCCGACGGAACCCGGCCGGCGGCCACGCGCACCATCATCAGAAGGGTAGGAGCCAGATGAGTTCGACCCACGCGACCGTCGCGGGGCGCCTGGACCACGATCCGAGGTTCAGGGAGGTCCTCGACCGGCTGGTGGATCTGTCGGAGCGGGACTACTACAACCCCTACCGGCTCTTCGAGTGGCCCGAGGCCCTCCCGCAGGACCGCTACTGGATGACGCCCGAACTGATGGTCGAGCACGGTACGGAGGTCGGCTCGACCCTCACCGAGCAGCAACTGCGGGCGATATCCAAATGGCAGAGCATCAATTTCTACAGCCTCAACGTCCATGGGATCCGCGAGCTGCTGCACGAGATCGTGGCCAGGATCCACACGGCCGACTTCGTGGTCCCCTCGGCCTACTTCCACCACATCATCGGTGAAGAGAACGAGCACATGTGGTTCTTCGCCGAGTTCTGCCTCCGCTACGGCGGGAAGATCTACCCCTCGCGCTCGATGGCCCTGGCCGGCCCCGGCATCCCCGAGGCGGACCACTTCCTGGTCTTCGCGCGACTGCTGATCTTCGAAGAGCTGGTGGACGTGTTCAACCAGCAGATGGCCCAGGACGAGCGTCTGGATCCGACGATCCGCAAGGTCAACGAGGTCCACCACCACGACGAATCCCGCCACATCGCGTTCGGCCGACAGATGGTCGCGATGCTCCACGAGGATCTGCGGCAGCGGATCGACGCCGCCGGACTGCGGACCCTGGAGACCTACCTGAAGCAGTACATGAGGTCCTCCGTCGATGGGCTCTGCGAGCCCCTGGTCTACCGCGACGCCGGTATCCCCGAGCCGTACGCGGTACGCCGCCGGGTGCTCGCCGACCCGGCCCACCCGGCCTACGTCGAGCGGATCCTCAAGCGCAGCATCTCGTTCATGACCACCACAGGGATCTTCACGTCGGGGCTGTTCGAGGAACCGCGTGCGATGGAGGCAGTCCGATGACCGACCAGACCGACCTGACCGGCTTCGACTTCATCCTCGCCGATCTCCAGTCACGGTACCTGCGGTCCCGCAGGACCGACGCCGGGCAGACGCCGCCCACGCTCGCTCACGACTACGACCTGATCGAGAACCGGGTGCTGGACTCGCTGGCATTCGTCGAGTTCATCCTCCTGGTCGAGGAGCACTCGGGGCAGGAGATCTCCATCGACTCGGTGTCCAAGGAGGACTTCCGGACCGTCGACTCGCTCCGAAAGAGGTTCTTCGATGGGAGCTGACCCGCTGCTTGCCGATTCGATCGTGGACGCCTGCCGGGTCGGCGACGACGGCCGGGCGACGCTCGGCCCGTCGGCGATCCGCCTGCTCGGGAGTCTCGACGCCAACTTCGCCCTCTGGGGCGCGGCGGCGGGCGCGGACGAGTACCGGTATCCGCCGGTCGTCGCGGTTGCCGACCTCGACAGGCTGGACTACTTCGACAACTTCCCGCACCTGGCCTCGCCGGTGTCCGGAATCGACCGCGCGCTGATGAGCGACGCGGGACTCGCCGAAGGGGTGGTCGCCGACGGAACCGTGGCCGCGTCGGCGCTCACCGACACCCGCTACGCGCTGCCGTCGGCCGCCTGCTACAGCGCCTACTTCGCCCTGCGGGACACCACGCTCGAACAGGAGGCCACCAGGATCACGACGGTCGCCACCTGCTTCCGGCGGGAGGACCACTACGAGGGCCTGCGGCGGCTGTTCGGCTTCACCATGCGTGAGATCGTCTGCATCGGCACGCAGGAGGCGGTACTCGACCACCTCAGCACCTTCAAGGCGCGCATCGCCGGATTCCTCAGCGAGGTCGGGATCCCGCACGAGGTCGATATCGCCAGCGACCCCTTCTTCGACCCGAACGGCGCCCGCAGCACCATGCAGAAGCTCTTTCCGACCAAAGAGGAATTCCTCTACGACGGAAAGCTGGCAATCGCTTCGGTGAACTTCCACCGCAACTTCTTCGGAGAGCGCTGCGACATCCGTCTTCCCGACGGGTCCGCGGCGTTCACCGGCTGCGTGGCCTTCGGGCTGGAGCGCTGGCTCTCCGCTCTCGGCGACCTGTTCACCGACAGCACCGCAGCCGGGCAACGCCTGGCGGACGCCTCCGACTGGGCCCTCTGAGTCTCCCCTCTGCTCCTCTGATCAGGCTATTCATGCGAAAGCGGGAACAATGACATCACCAGCAGCGCCGGGACAGGATGCGACTCCCGAGTGGGCCGCCGAGGGCTCGGACTTCTCGCGTCCCAGCATCGCCCGGATGTACGACTACCTCATGGGCGGCACCCGGCACAGCGAGAAGGACCGCGAAGTCGCCCGTGACGCGGTGGCAGCCGCCCCGATGATCAAGCTGACGATCTGGGAGAACCGCAAGTTCCTCAAGCGGGTCGTCCGCGAACTTGTCGGCAGTGGAATCGACCAGATCCTGGACGTGGGGTCGGGGATCCCGGCCCGGGGCTCGGTCCACGCGGTCGCCCACGCCATCAACCCCGGTGTGAACGTGGTCTATGCCGACATCGACCCGGTGGCCGCCGCCCGAGGCGCCGAACTGCTCGCCGACAAGCCGTTCTGCGCCTCGATCCAGGGCGACCTCACCAAGCCGGACGAGATCCTCGGCCATCCCGAGGTCGTCGCCCGCCTCGACTTCAGCCGGCCCGTCGCGCTGATGTTCCTCAACGTGCTCCACTTCCTCGACAAGGACGAGGTGTCCTCGGCGCTGGACGCCTACCGGCAGGCGCTGCCTGTCGGCAGCCCGCTGGCGATCAGCCACGGCACCGGCGACATCGACAACCGCGGCGATGCCATCGGCCAGGTCTACGCCAGCGCCTACGGCCAGACCAACTGGCGTACCAGGGACGAAGTGGGCCAGCTGTTCGGCGACTTCAAGCTGCTCGACCCGGGCATCGTGCTGCTGCCCGATTGGCGGCCGGAACCGTCGCCGCTCAGCAGCCGGCTCGGCGCGGGCGGCCGTCCGGTGAACTGCTACGCCGGCGTCGGCGTCAAGGGCTGAGCGGAAGGCGAAGAGCCGGCTCCGTGGACCGGGGCCGGCTCCTTCCTTCCTGCGCTGCCTGTCGCTGCCTTCCGCCTCAGGACAGTTCGCTGAGCCGGCGGATCATCTCGGCCGCGACGATGGCATGCCCACGGGTCGTCAAGTGCTGGTAGTCGCTGGCGTATATCGAGCGGTCGGCCGAGGCCGGGTGCTTCCCGAAGTCCAGGTGGACGGTGCCGTAGCGGGCGGCGACGCCCTCCACGATCTCGTACAGCTCGTCGAGCTGCTCCTTGAGCGGCGGCTTCAACTCGTCGGGGAGCAGGTCGGACCGGGTCATGTCGAACAGGCCCATCGTCACGACCAGGGAGCCGTGCTCCTGCAGGGCGGCGACCATCTGCCCCAGCTCGTCGGCGACCCCGTCGTAGGACCCGCGCAGGAGGTCGTTGCCGCCGCACAGGACGACCGCCAGGTCCGGTTCGAAGGCGAGCGCCGGAGCCAGCTGCTGGGCGCGCACTTCCCGGGTCAGCAGGCCTATTTTGCCGAAGTTCTGAGCGGCCAGTTCCGGCTGGGAGTGGCTCAGGCCCTCGACGACCCATTCCGACCAGGAACGGTCGGGGTATCCGGCGAAGGCTTCACGGACGCCGTAGGCGTGGCTGTCGCCCAGGACGGCGAAACGCTTCCAGGGCGTGTTCGCGAGCAACTCGTCGGTGCGGGTCAGGTCCTTGGTGCTCGGATCCTCGGCGACAAGGTCGGGCATCGGCTGTTCCTTTCACTGAGCGCCGCCTCCTCACTCCGAGGTTCAGCGAACGACCGTTTCACAAACGATAGTTGCGGAAAACGACCTTGCGAGTCAATGGCCGCACAGCGGCCGATGCCTGGGCGGGGACGGGACCGAGGCCCAGATCTGCGACTGCACGGGCGCGGTCGGCCCCCGGCCACATCCACCTCACACGAACCTCAGAACGGCCAAATACGGCGGTTCGCATGCGGATCAGCTCCGTGAGCACGAGAATCACGGGGTGGACAGTTCACTGATACGCGGGGACGACAGCGCGGGAGCGGCGGCACCGGGCCTGGAGGTACGGCTGCTCGGCGGCCTGCAGATCCGGCATGACGGGGTGCCGCTGCCTCTCGGCGGACGGCGCCCGCAGTGCGTGCTGGCTGTGCTGTTGCTCAACCACGGCCGCACTGTCTCCCGGGACGATCTGGCCGAGTGGGCCTGGCCGTCGACGCCTCCGGACACGGTTGACCGGCAGATCGCCAACTACATCGCCGCGCTGCGCCGCGCCCTGAAGCCGGTGGGAGACCGCATCCAGCTGCTCGCCCGCCACCCCGGCTTCACCGCGCTGGTCGAACCAACGCTCCTGGACACCGAGCGGTTCGCGCAACTGTCCGCCCAGGCCCATGCGGCGGGGTCCCGGTTCGAGCAGCAACTCTCCGTGGAGCTGCTGGGCGAAGCACTCGGAATGTGGCGCGGGCGAGCGCTCGACGGGCTGGAGACCCCGTATCTGCGTCGGCGTGCCGAGACTCTGGAGGCCGAGCGGTGCGGTGCCGTCCTGGCGCTGGCGGAGGCTCATCGGCATACAGGCCAACCCGCCCAGTCAGTGGCGATGTTGCGCGACCTGTGGGGACGGCATCCCGAGAACGATGCCGTCGCCGCCGCGTTGGTGCGTACCCTGACCGCTGCCGGCCGGACCGACGAGGCGGCCGGATTCGCGGCCGACGCCGAGCGCGCCGCGCATCAGCGGGGACGTACTCCCAGTTCCGAACTCCGCCAGGCGCACAGCGACGCACTGAGCGGCAGCGCGCCGACCGGCCTGCCCCGAACCGCGGGGGCATACCGGGCACCTCGTCAACTGCCCACCGATACCGGGACGTTCACCGGACGCAAGAAGGAGGTGTCCGAGCTTGTCCAGCTGGTCAAGCAGGCCCACGCGGGTTCCAACCCGGGTACCGTGGTGATCTGCGCACTCGACGGCATGGGCGGCGTGGGAAAGACCGCACTGGCCGTACACGTAGGTCATCTGCTGCTCGACGAGTTCCCGGACGGGCAGCTCTTCGTCGACCTGCACGGCTACACCCGGGGCATGGCGCCCCGCGAGCCCGCCGATGTCCTGGCCGCAGCGCTGCAGGCCCTGGGCGTGTCCCCGAACCAGTTGCCGGCCGACCTCGATGCCCGGGCCGCACTGTTCCGCGACCGGCTGGCCGGCACCAGCACGCTCGTCCTGCTCGACAACGCCGTCGACGAGGCGCAGATACGGCCGCTGTTGCCGGCCAGCGAGCACTGTCTGGTCCTGATCACCAGCCGTAAGAGGTTCAAAGGGCTGGACGACGCCTACGTCCTGCCGCTGGATGTACTGCCGGCCACCGACGCTGTGGCGCTGTTCCGCCAGGTCGCGGGACCCGTGCGGATTCCGGCCAACGACCCGCTGCTCGAACAGATCACCGCCCTGTGCGGCAATCTGCCCCTGGCCCTGCGCATGGCCGCCGCCATCTTCCGCAACAGACCCGCGTGGACCCTGGAGCGACTGGCGCGCAAGCTGAGCACCGCGCCGACGAATCTTGAGGCGTTCTTCGACGGCGACCGGAACCTCGCGGCCGTCTTCGACCTGTCCTACCATTCGCTCTCGGACCACCAGCAGAGCGCCTTCCGCCACCTCGCACTCGTCCCCGGCCCGGACGCCGACGCCGCCGCTGTCGCCGCCCTGCTGGACACCGATCCACTGACTGCGGACCGCCTTCTGCAGGAACTGGCGGACCACAGTCTGCTGGCGGAACCCGTCCCTGGCCGCTATCAGATGCACGACCTGGTCCGGCTGTATGCCGGTGCCCTGGTCGCGGACGACCCCGGGCAGGGGCGCGGCGCGGCCTTCGACCGGCTGCTGACCTTCTATCAGCACACCGCGATGCGGGCCGACGCGCTGGTCGCCCATCACACCCGGCCCGGACCGGTCGGCCCGGCGCCCGCCCATCCGCCGGCCCTTCCCGACCAGGAGGCAGCCCTCGGGTGGCTGCGTGCCGAGCGCACCAACCTGGAGGCCGCGCTCGGGGCGGCGGTCGCGGCGGACCGGGCCGGGCGGGTGGTCGCGTTGACCGCGGGCATGGCCGCGCTGCTGCGCACCGACGGTCCGCTGCCCCCGGCCATCGCCATGCACGCGGCCGCTGTCGCCGCAGCGCAGCGCATCGGCGACCGGCTGGGTCAGGCCCGCGCCCTGGCCGAACTCGGGGACGTCCGGCTGCTGACCGGCGATCTCTCTGGAGCGGCCCGGGATCTGGAGGCGGCCCAGGGCTTGTTCCGGGAGCTGGGTGACCGGCGCGGCCAGGCAACTGCCTTGAACGAGCTGGGAGATGTGCGGTTCGTGGCCGGCGACTTCGCAGCAGCGATCCGCGACCAGGAGTCCGCCCTGGAGCTGTTCCGGGAGCTGGGCGACCGTCTCGGCCAAGCCACCGCCATGACCCAGTCGGGGGCGGTGCGGTTGTCGATGTGCGACCTCGCGGGCGGGGCCCGGGATCTGGAGTCCGCCCTGGAACTGTTCCGGGAGCTGGGCGACCGGCACGGCCAGGCGCACGCGCTGAGCTATCTGGGGCAGATGCGGTGGTCGACCGGCGACCATCCGAGCGCGATGCGGGCGCTGGAGACGTCTCTGGAGCTGTTCCGCGACCTCGGACACCGGCTCGGCCAGGCCAATGTCACGGGCATGCTGGGGCAGGTGCGGCTGTCGGCGGGCGAGTACCCGGACGCGATGCGGGAGCTGGAAGCGGCCCTGGAGCTGTTCGGTGAGCACGGAAACCAGCACGGCACCGCCACCGCCCTGGCACTGCGCGGACAAGTGCGGCTGCTGACCGGGGACCTCCCGGGCGCGGCACTGGATCTGGACACCGCCCTGGGCCTGTTCCGCGACCTCGGCGATCGTGGCAGCGAGGCCACCATGCTCAGCCACCGCGCCGCGGTGTTCATCGGCGCCGACGAGCCGGCCCAGGCCCTGGCGCTGTACCGGCAGGCCCTGCTCCTCAGTCGTGAGGTGCGCAAACCCGATGACGAGGCCCTGGCGCTGTCGGGCATCGGCGAGTGCCTGCTGGGCCGGGGGGAGACGGCGGACGGGGTTGGGCATCTCGGCCGGGCCCTGAAGATCTACCAGCGGCTCGGTATGCGTGCCGACGAGGAGCGGGTACGCGCCCGCCTGGCCGGCCTCGGGACCGGCCTCGGGACCGGATGAGCCGGTCGGACGGCAGCTCGGTGCTCCCGGCCGAGGGACCGGCCGGGAGCACCGAGCATCGCTGTTCGCCCTGCCGGGCTCGGCAGGCTTCGGGACTCAGGCCGAGCAGGAGGTGAAGGTCGGGCTGGTCTTGGCGATGTAGACGCTGGCTCCCCCGGTGGAGGAGTTCACCAGCGGAACGGTGACGGTGTCAGGGGCGGTCCACGGGAAGCCGCCCTGGTCGAACGTCCAGGTACCGGTGACCTGTTCCGCGAGTTCCGCCAACTCGATCCATCCGTACTGGTTTTCCGGCACCGGGATGGTCACGGTGTTGCCCAGGGTCTGACTGATGTTGAGGGTGGTCGTGTTGGTTCCGGTGATTTCACCGCTGAGCTTGCCCTTGAGGACAACGCTGGCACCGCCGCTGAGCTGGGCATTGCCGCCGATGGCAAGGGCGTCCGACCAGCCGGTGGTGTTGGTGATCGCGAATGCCCAGTTCACCGGCCCCGACGTGTCGTTGTACCAGATGGGCGAGATGCACTGGGTCGGCAGCGGCGCCGCCGGTGACTGGCTGGTGGCATTGAACGTGCAGGTCGAGGAGTCGCTCTCGCAGACGCTGGCGGCGTGAGCAACGGCCATACTGAAGGCGGACTGGTCCGCAGCGGTCGGCAGGGTCCACTGCTGGGCCGCGGTCCCGTTGCAGCCGTAGCTGTCGGTCCACGCGTCGCTGTAGGGGGCGGCGTACCACAGGTCCAGACAGTTGTCGCTGCCCTCCTGCCGGATCATGAAGGTGCTCGACGAGCCGGTGAGCGGCTGGAAGTACCAGTTCTCGGTCGAGCGGCCGTCGCAGTTCTGCTGCCGGAGCGGCAGGCCCGCGTCGATGCACATGCCGGTGGTGTTGTTGACGATGGTGAAGGAGTCGTCCGCCGCGATGTCGCCCAGGTGCCAGTTCTCGTCGTACCCGGGCGCCGTGTCGGTGACGATGATCGAGCCCGCGCCCGCCGTGCCGTTCTGGTCATCCAGGCTGAAGCCGTTGCTGGCGGAGGTGACGGTCAGCTGGCTGAGCGAGGTGTCGGCGGGCCGCACGGCCGCCGCGGTGGCGGGGGACGCCGCAAGTCCGAGCAGGACGCAGCACGCCGCCAGAGCGGCGGCGAGCACCCTCCAGGGGGACGCGCCGCGCCTCACGGTCGAGGTTGCCATGACATACGTTCCTTTCGACGAGGGATTCCCGCGCGATTCCAGTCGCGCGGGGCCGGATGCCGGCGGATCACGCCTGACGTCATCCATGGCGAACAGTGTCGGATCGGCCCGTCATAAACTCCGCACGGCTATCGCACAGACCACAGCGCCCGGAGCCCTCGACTCGCTTGACTCGGCATCT
>Ga0302317_10003478_pt1 | contig 10403 bp, 10 predicted proteins | sample III_Palsa_N3_3_FD_200450 | JGI IMG/M metagenome (GOLD analysis project Ga0302317, IMG submission 200450) | Peat permafrost microbial communities from Stordalen Mire near Abisko, Sweden - III_Palsa_N3_3 | ecosystem: Environmental > Terrestrial > Soil > Palsa > Peat permafrost | place: Sweden...
GCTGGCGGCGCTGGCTGAAACGTGAGGACGGCATGACCCGGATCGCCCGATGCTGCTGCGGCGCCTGCGAGATCGAGGTCGCGGGTGAGCCGGTGCTCAACGCCATCTGCCACTGCGACAACTGCAAACAACGCACGGGCAGCGCGTTTGGCTGGTCGGCCTATTTCGCCGACGATGCGGTCGCGCGCCGCGGCGAGCTGACGCGCTTCGAGCCCAGCTACGCGGCCCGTCCGACCCGTTACTTCTGCGCGGCCTGCGGCACGACCTTGTGCTGGACCTCCGAGGTCTTCATGCCGGGCCACACCGGGGTCGCGGGCGGCTGCTTCACCGCGGCGCCGCTGGCCGAACCGACCGTGACCGCGACCGACCAGAAGCGGTGCGCCTGGCTGGGCTTGCCCGAAACCTGGTTCGCCTCGCCCTGAAGGCTTGCGGCATGGCCAAGTTGGCCCGATAACCCCAGCAAGGCGGTCCGCCCGAGACGGCGGCCAAGAGGGAATGCGGTGCGGGGCTCGCCCCAAATCCGCAGCTGTTCCCGCAACTGTAAGCGGCGAGGGTCCTTTGTCCATTCGGCGTCTGTTCGCAGGCGCCGGCGCCACTGGGAAAGCGGGAAGGCGTGGGCTTGGGACCGGTGACCCGCGAGCCAGGAGACCTGCCGCCCCCGTCGCTCGTCCGGAGGTCCGGGAACAGACCATCGGCGCGGGAGTGAGGCCGTCGCAGCGACAACGGGCCGGCACGGCGCGCCGGTCGCCCTGTCGCTGAACGCCGCGGCGCCGCGCGGCTGACGGAGAACCCATGAGATACCACCTTTCCCGCCCTGGCCGTGGCCCTGGCCGCGCCTGGGCTTTGCCTCGCGGACCCGGCCGCGACGACGCCCGATAGCGCCACACCCGGTCCCATCTCGACCGCCGCCGCCGTGGCTCCGCTCGTGGTCGAAGCCGTTCGCCTTCCCAGCTAGGAAACCGACGTCCCTGATATCCAGGTGACCGACCGCGCGCAGATCGACGCGCGCCAGGCGGTCTACGCCGCCGATATTCTGGACACGGTTGCGGGGCTGGCGCTGACAAGGGACGGCGCGTTCGGCGGATCACCAGCATCCGCATGCACGGCGCCAGCTCCGACAAGACCCTGCTGCTGATCGACGGCGTCCCGCAGAACGACCCCAGCGACCCCAACGGCGCCTACGACCTCGCCATCTCGATCTGGCCGACGTCGAGCGGATCGAGATCCTGCAGGGACCGCAAAGCGCGCTCTGGGGCTCGGATGCGATCGGCTTGGTGATCTCGCTGACCACCCGCGAGGAGAACGGCTGGCGCGCGTCGGTCGAGGGCGGCTCGCTGGATACGTTCGACGGCTCGGCCGCGACGTTTCTGCCGGCGACACGCCCGGGCTTCACGCTCGTCAATGTATTCGGCGCCTATGCCCTATCCCCGCGCATCCAGCTCACCGCGCGCATCGAGGACATCGCCGACCCGCATTACCAGGAGGCGCTCGGCTACGGCGAGCCCAAGCGCATGATCTTGTTCGGCATTCGGGCGAAGGATTAGCAGCTGCGCGGAGGCGGTGCTTGCCGCTGGCCACCTTCGGTGCGAAAGCCGTTCAAACGCCCATTCGTGCAAGGGCCGCCTTCGCGGAGCCAAAGATGAGTCTGATTCTCGACGACGAACTGAAGGGCATCATCAACAACGCGCTTTCCGAGCGCACACCGATGGTGCTGGCAAGCGTCGATGCGGAAGGTATGCCCCGGCTGACCTTCCGTGGCTCGGTCCAGACCTTCAGCGACGATCAGGTGGGTTTCTGGGCGCGCAATCCGACCGGCGCCACCATGGATAACATCGGCGCCAATCCGCACGTGTCGATGATCATGCGCAACCCGGACACCCGCGTGGTGCTGCAGCTGATGGGCCGCGCCCGCCGGGTCGAGGGCGCCGAGCGCGACCTCGCTTACGCCAACGCACCGGAAATCGAGCAGCGCGGCGATCCGGACAAGAAGGGCGCCGGCGTCATCGTCGATCTCGACCGCGTCGAGGGCTTTCTCGGGATGGGGCCTGACGGCAAGCCACGTTTCGTGCGGTTGAGCCGGGCCTAGCTCTCAGCCGATCCATGCGTTCAGCGTTTCGTGTGGGCGCGCCTGCAATTTCTCCAGCGCCCGGGCGATCGGGACCGGCGCCGGCCGCTTCCAGGTGAGCCGATGGTCGATGGCCATCGAGAGCAGAAGCGCCATGCCCGCGGCGGCCGCGAAACCCGTCGCGGCGCAGACCAGCCAGAAGATCGCAAGCCGTCTCAAACGCGCCGCCGCCTCTCAAACGTCGTGGGATCGCACGCGGCGGACCAGTCGCGTTGACGGCGGGCGACTAGCGTTGCTCTAACCGCCGGTCAAGGAAAAAGTGCAATAGCACATAGTGCATCTACCATTTGTCGGTTTGCGCAGCTTGTGCAATCGCGATAAGTTCGGATAGTGACGTTATGCGAGAGGAAAGCTGATGACCGTCGCGTCGGAACGGCCAGTCTCGACGACGGATCCAGAGGGTGAGTTCCCATTGGACCTGACGAGCTATGTGTTCCACCTGTTCGCCGTCGTCGGTCGCCATCGCGAAGTGCGGCTGGAGGCGGAACTCAAGCACGTCGGGCTGAGCCTGTCGCGTCACCGCGCGCTCGGCGTGATCTGGGCGCTCGCGCCTTGCACCATGTCGGAGCTCGCGGAGTACAGCGCGGTCGACCGCACCACTATGACCCGCACGATCGACCATCTGGTGGCCGGCGGCCTGGTCGATCGCGAGACGCCGCGCGAAGACCGCCGCCAGGTCGTCCTCACGCTCACCGCCGAAGGCCGACGTCTGTGCCGACGCTCGCTGCGCGCCGTCTACCGCGTGAACCGCGAACTGCTTGAGGTCCTGGCCGAGTCCGATCAGCGGGTCGTGGCCCGGGCGTTGGAAGCGTTCCTCCACCGCCTGGTCGACGACCCGGACCTGCGCCGGCGCCTCACGCTGCGCGACGGTTCGACGGCGCGGACGCTCTAGCTTAGCCTAGGCTTGCAGATGGCAGACGGCCTCGACGTTGTGGCCGTCCGCATCGAGCACGAAGGCGCCGTAGTAGTTGGGGTGATAGTAGGCGCGGACGCCGGGCGCGCCGTTGTCCTCGCCGCGGCGGCCATGGCGGCGGCGTAGAAGGCATCGACCTTCGCCCGGCTGTCCGCCGTGAAGGCCACATGCAGGACGCGCGTGGACGTCTCGCCCGCGCCGATCCAGAAGTAGGGCCGGCCCTCCGAGCCGTAGCCGAGGTAGGCCTGCGTACCGGTTTCCGCCGCCGAGACCGAGAAGACGACAGCGATCCCGAGCGGCGCTAGCGTCGCATCGTAGAAGGCCTGGGCCGCAGCGACGTCTGAGACCCTGAGGCCGATGTGATCCAGCATGGCTTGGCGCTCCTTCGAGCGCGGAGCGCCAAGCTTTGGCCAGCCGGTCGGGCGCCGCAAGCGCTCAGTTCGGATCGATGCGCAACAGCCGGTGCGAGGCCTGCGGCGCGTAGGAGACCGGCGTTGTCGCCGACCGCGGCCCGCGCATCGCCACGCTGGCGTCACCCACGCCGCGCGCCGCCTCGTCGACGCACTGGCCGGTGTCGTACATGGCGTGCTGGCCGAGGCAGAAGATGTCCTCGTACTGCGGCCCGGCGACCGCCATGCACTGATAGAGGTTGAGCTTGGCCATCTTCAGGCAGAAGGCGCTATCGCGCTCGGTCAGCAGCGGCGTGAGTCGGTCGCGGTCGGCGCCTTGGGCGTGCCCCAGCACCGACTCGGCCGCCAGCGCCAGGGCCTTGGCATCGAGGGCGGTGAAGCGCGCCGGCGCGTCGTCCTCGGCGCCGGGATCGGCGTCCGCCAGCTGCCGCATCATCGCCTGGTTCTCGGCCTCGCTCGGCTCGGCGCGGACACCGGAGAGGCCTTTGACCTGCGCCAGCCGACCCGAGGCGTCGGCGACCATCACCTTCGACCAGGTCTGATGCTGCACGCTGTATGCCGCCGACTTCACCTGCGACCCGGCCGTGACGAGCGGCGTGGCCACCGCCGCCACGGCAGCCTCGACCCGCTCGGCGGCCTCGGGCGCGCCGTCGACACGTGTGGCGGCGGCCGGGTCTTCGATCAGCTGCTCTGCGAAGGCCGTGCGCTGGTCGCCATGGCCCGCCGCCGCCTCGACACCATCGACGAAGCGCTCGTCCTGCAGCGCTGCGATGGCGCCGTAGGCGATCATGCCTTCCTCCAACTGGGCCGGCTGATAGGACGCGGCCGTCTTCAGCCCACGCGCGACGCCATCGCCGCTGGAGAAGCCGCCGTCGATGTGCGCGGCGTCCGCCATGTAGGCCTGGAACGCCGTCGCCGCCGAGACCACCTCCTGCGGCATGGCGAACGCGCCGTCGTCGAACTCGCCGGCGACCGCGCCGCCCACGACCATGCATGCGCCCGCCAGGGCGCCGCCCATTACTCTCGCGATTTTCATAACCCCACCTGAACCTAAGAGCGCCCCTCGCTTAGGCCCGATGGAACGACCGGCTCCGTTGCCGCCGTGATAACTTTCGCGGTGAATGCACGGTTAAGCTTGGCGGATCCGTCACAGGCCGTTGATATGCCTGGGAAGTAAGCCTCGACAACAGGGCTCCCGCGGCCGGCGCGCGGCGCCAGAACCGACGTCGCCGAACGCGGTTCCGAGTCGCCCGGCCTTGACTCAGCGCCGTCCGGGACCTACTTGCCGGCCTGTGTTAGCACTCGCATGCGCAGGCTGCTAACGGCCGGCCGCATGCAGGGCTTCACGCCGAAAACAACAAACTCCACGGAGATATCAAACATGGCGTTTCGTCCGCTTGGCGATCGCGTCCTCGTCCGCCGCGTCGAGGAAGAAGCAAAGACCAAGGGCGGGATCATCATTCCCGACTCCGCCAAGGAAAAGCCGCAAGAAGGCGAAGTCCTGGCCATCGGCCCCGGCGGCCGTGACGAACAGGGCAAGCTGCAGCCGCTCGACGTCAAGGTCGGCGACCGCATCCTGTTCGGCAAGTGGTCTGGCACCGAGGTCAAGCTCGATGGCGAAGATCTCCTGATCATGAAGGAGAGCGACATCCTGGGCGTGCTCGAACCAGTCAAGAAGGCGAAGGCGGCTTAACGCACGCTTCGCTTCGAATCCACAACATCAACCCTTAAGACGGGAAGCAGAGCCACATGGCTGCCAAAGACGTCTATTTCGCCTCCGACGCGCGCGACCGCATGCTGCGCGGCGTCAACATCCTCGCCAACGCCGTGAAGGTGACCCTGGGCCCCAAGGGCCGCAACGTGGTCATCGAGAAGTCGTTCGGCGCGCCCCGCACCACTAAGGACGGCGTCACCGTCGCTAAGGAAATCGAGCTGGTCGACCGGTTCGAGAACCTCGGCGCCCAGATGGTGCGCGAAGTCGCCTCCAAGACCAATGACGCGGCCGGCGATGGAACCACCACCGCTACCGTGCTGGCCCAGGCCATCGTGGTCGAAGGCCTGAAGTACGTCGCCGCGGGCATGAACCCGATGGACCTCAAGCGCGGCGTCGACAAGGCCGTCGCCCGCGTCGTCGAAGAGATCAAGTCGGTCTCCAAGAAGGTCACCACCAACGACGAGATCGCCCAGGTCGGCACCATCTCGGCCAACGGCGACCATGACGTCGGCGCGATGATCGCTAAGGCCATGGCGCAGGTCGGCAACGAAGGCGTGATCACGGTCGAAGAAGCCAAGAGCCTCGAGACCGAACTCGAAGTTGTCGAAGGCATGCAGTTCGACCGCGGCTACCTCAGCCCCTACTTCATCACCAACGCCGACAAGATGGAGGCAGTGCTCGAAGATCCGCTGATCCTGCTGTTCGAGAAGAAGCTGTCCAGCCTGCAGCCGCTGCTGCCGCTGCTCGAAGCGGTGGTGCAGTCGGCTCGTCCGCTGCTGATCGTGGCCGAGGACGTCGAAGGCGAAGCGCTGGCGACCCTGGTGGTCAACAAGCTGCGTGGCGGCCTACGCGTCGCGGCGGTGAAAGCCCCGGGCTTCGGCGATCGCCGCAAGGCGATGCTGGAAGACGTCGCGGTGCTCACCGGCGGCCAGCTGGTCAGCGAAGACCTCGGCATCAAGCTCGAGAACGTCGGCATCGAGATGCTTGGCAAGGCCAAGAAGGTGACCATCAACAAGGATGACACCACCATCGTCGATGGCGCCGGCGCCAAGGTCGAGATCGAAGCGCGGATCGCCCAGATCAAGCGCCAGATCGAGGACACCACCTCCGACTACGACAAGGAAAAGCTGCAGGAACGCCTCGCCAAACTGGCCGGCGGGGTTGCGGTAGTCCGCGTCGGCGGGGCGACCGAAGTCGAAGTGAAGGAAAAAAAGGATCGCGTCGACGACGCCCTCAACGCCACCCGCGCGGCGGTCGAAGAAGGCATCGTGGCCGGCGGCGGCGTTGCGCTGCTGAAGGCGTCCCTGGCGCTGGAAAGCATGAAGGGCGATAACGACGACCAGGATGCGGGCATCCACATCGTCCGGCGCGCCCTGCAAGCCCCGATCCGCCAGATCGCCGAAAACGCCGGCGTCGAAGGCTCGATCGTGGTCGGCAAGGTGCTGGAGAACAAGTCGGCGACGTTCGGTTTCAACGCCCAGACCGAAGAGTATGGCGATCTGGTCGCGGCCGGCGTGATCGATCCGGCCAAGGTGGTCCGCATCGCGCTGCAGGACGCGGCCTCGGTCGCCGGCTTGATGATCACCACCGAAGCGGCGGTGGTCGAAGCGCCGAAGAAGAACAGCCCCGCCCCGCAGATGGGCGGCGGCGGCATGGGCGACATGGACTTCTAGTCCACGTCTCTCCAAGACCTCTGGGAAGGGCGGCGCTCACAAGGCGCCGCCCTTTTTCGTTGCCGGGCGACGTAACCCCTCGCCCCGCGCAGCGGGGAGAGGGTTAGTTCGGAGGGAGGCGCTACTTCGACTTGGCCAGCTTCTCGAGTGTCTTTTCCAGCTTGGCGAAGCCGGCGGTCATGCAGGCCATGATCGCCTGGGCGTCGGCGCTGGGGCCCATGTCGACCTCGATCGCCGCGTGGCCGTTGGACTTCTTCTTGGATGACGTCATGCCGGCCTTCTCGCGCACCTTGGCGTAGACGTCGCGCAGGCGCCGGCCGGAGTCGTACTCCTCGTTGATGTACCACTGCAGCATGTTGCAGGTCATCTCGTCGTAGACGCCGTCGGCGATCGCCTTCTTGATGTCGGCGAACGCGTCACCGGCCTCTTCACGCTCCGGTCCCACCTTTTCGCAGTCGGAGATCTTCGGGTTGGCATAGCGCGCCAGGCGCCCCGCGGACTTGGGGTCCGGCTTCTGGCGCAGGTTGTAGCCGAGTTCCGCCAGCCGGCGGCAGAACAGCTCGCCGTGGCTGGTCTCGCGCGCCGCGACAAAGCGCAGGCAGGAGGCGAGTTCGTCGTCGTTGGTGGCGTTCGCCCAGGCCTCCAAATAGACGCCAGCTTCGCTCTCGGCGAGCGAGATCGCGTTGAGCAGGCCGAGGTAGGCGGGCTTGGTGGTGGTTTCGGTCATGGCCATGGACTTGGTTCCTTCAGACATCCTCGGGCGTTCTTCGGACGCCTTCGTCCAAGCTAAGCGCCAAACGTCGCCGACCGCAATCCTAGAACGCGTCATAACAATCGCGTGAGCGCGGCTCAGCGCCGTTGCCGCTCGTCGCCGCCGATCAGCATGTTGCCCGCTAGACTTACGAAGAAGATGACGATGGTGGTGAGGATCGCCGGGACCAGGCCATCCACCTGGAAGCTGTGGTCATGGAAGCGGTGCAGCACCCAGCCGACCAGCAGGATCATCAGCCCGTTCACCACCAACAGGAACAGCCCCAGGGTCACGATCGTCAGCGGCAGGGTGAGGAACGTGAGGATCGGGCGCACCAGCGCGTTGGCCAGTCCCAGCAGCAAGCCGGCGATGACCAGCGTCTTCCACCCGGTGATGTGGACGCCGTGGCCGTGCAGGAGCTGCGAGGCCACCCAGAACCCTAGGGCCGCGACAAGGCCGCGCAGGAGAAATCTGACCATGAAAATGCCTCGAGCTTGACGTTGACGTAAGCGCGTCGTTGCGTAAGATTATCAGCGATAAGGCAGCGCTCAGACGCTGCATCTAGGGAGACGACCATGCCTACCGAGCTGCGGCGCCCAGAGCGCACCTTCACCATTCGCCAGCTGTGCCTCGAATTCAAGTGCACCCCCCGGGCGCTGCGCTTCTACGAGGACAAAGGCCTGCTCTCGCCGGCGCGTCAGGGCCTGAACCGGGTATATTCCTACAAGGACCGCGCCCGGCTGCAGCTGATCCTGCGCGGCAAGCGGGTGAACCTGTCGCTGGCCGAGATCCGCGAGATCCTCGACCTATATGACAAGAACGACGGCGGGGCGACGCAGAACGCCACCGCGCTGCGCAAGTTCCGCGAGCGCATCGTGGTGCTGGAGCGCCAGCGCGAAGACCTCGATGCGGCCATCGCAGAGCTGAAAAGCGCCTGCGCCAACCTGGAGGAGTCGCTCTCCAGCCGCCCCGATCTGCTCACCGAGACCGCCCCCAAGGCCGCGCCGCCGCCCCGCGTCGGCCAACGCCAGCCGGAAGCCGTCCGCTAAAGCGGACGAGCTTCGGCGCGTTTGCTATAGAGGCCGCCCCAGCCAGGGAGCGTCCTCATGAGCTATCAGCCGCCGGTCCGCGAGCATCTCTTCCTTCTGCGCGACGTGCTGCAGATCGAGAAGTACGCCAACCTGCCGGGCTTCGCCGACGCGCCGCTGGACCTCGTCGAGCAGATCCTGACCGAGGCGGCGAAGTTCTCCGCCGAGGTGCTCGCGCCGCTGAATTCGGTTGGTGACAAGATCGGCTGCACCTGGAACGCTGATGGCTCGGTGACCACCGCGCCGGGGTTCAAGGCGGCCTACACCCAGTTCGTCGAGGGCGGCTGGCCGGCGCTGGGCGCGGACCCGAAGTACGGCGGCCAGGGCCTGCCGGCGGTGATCGCCATGGCCTCGAGCGAGATGAGCTCGTCGGCGAACATGGCGTTTTCGATGTACCCCGGACTGACGCACGGCGCCTACACCGCCATCCACCATGGCGGGTCCGACGAGCAGAAGCAGCTCTACCTGCCCAAGCTGGCCAGCGGCCAGTGGGGCGGCACGATGAACCTCACCGAGCCGCAGTGCGGCACCGACCTCGGCCTGATCCGCACCAAGGCCACGCCCGTTGGCGACGGCAGCTATCGGGTTACCGGCCAGAAGATCTGGATCTCCTCCGGCGAGCACGACCTGGCCGAGAACATCATCCACCTGGTGCTGGCGCGGATCGAGGGCGCGCCGGGCGGCACGAGGGGGATCAGCCTGTTCATCGTGCCGAAGTTCCTCCCCGACGCCGAGGGCAAGCCCGGGCAGCGCAACAACGTCCACTGCCTCGGCCTCGAGGAGAAGATGGGCATCCACGGCAGTGCGACCTGCGTGATGAGCCACGAGGAAGCCACCGGCTGGCTGATCGGCGAGGAAAACCGGGGCCTCGCCTTGATGTTCGTGATGATGAACGAGGAGCGGCTGGCGGTCGGTATGCAGGGCCTCTCGCAGGGCGAGGCTGCCTATCAGGCCGCCGCGCAGTTCGCCAAGGAGCGGCTGCAGGGGCGCTCGCTGACCGGCCCGAAGAACCCGGACGGTCCCGCCGACCCGATCATCGTCCACCCGGACGTGCGGCGTATGCTGATGGACGCCAAGGCGGTACTGGAAGCCGGCCGCGCCTTCCTGTTCTGGACCGCCCTGCACGGCGACCTCGCCCAGAGCGACCCGGACGACGGCGTGCGCCAGAAGGCGGACGACTACATGGCCCTGCTGACCCCGGTGCTGAAGGCCTTCTTCACCGAGCGAGGCTTCCAGATCGCCTCGGACGCGATGCAGGTGCACGGCGGCTCCGGCTTCACCGAGCACTTCCAGGTCAGTCAGTACCTGCGCGACAGCCGCATCACCCTGATCTACGAGGGGACCAACGGCATCCAGGCGCTAGACCTGGTCGGCCGCAAGCTGCCGGCCAACGGCGGGCGCGCGATCACCGCCTTCATGGCCGAGCTCGACGCCTGGGTGGAGGCCAACGGCGGCGCTACGGTGCTGAAGCCGTTCGCGGACGGTCTCGCGAGCGTGAAGGCCAAGCTGCAGGAGGCCACCGCGTGGCTGATGCAGAACGGCTTTTCCAACCCCGACAACGCCATCGCCGGCTCGACCGACTATCTGCGCCTGTTCGGCCTGACGGGCCTCGCCTACATGTGGGCGCTGATCGCCAAAGCCGCGAACGCCAGGATCGCCACGGGCGACGCCGATCCGTTCTACGCCAACAAGCTGGTGGTCGGCCGCTACTTCCTCGAGCGCGTGCTGC
>Ga0302317_10003480_pt1 | contig 10395 bp, 9 predicted proteins | sample III_Palsa_N3_3_FD_200450 | JGI IMG/M metagenome (GOLD analysis project Ga0302317, IMG submission 200450) | Peat permafrost microbial communities from Stordalen Mire near Abisko, Sweden - III_Palsa_N3_3 | ecosystem: Environmental > Terrestrial > Soil > Palsa > Peat permafrost | place: Sweden...
CGAGCGTGTGAGCGGTTTGCATGGTCATCAATGTTCTTTCGTTGCCAGGTTGCAAGGCGCGATTTGCGTCATGTGCCCTCGGGAGTGACGTGGCGCAGCAGGGTGAGCACGTGCGCGCGCCGATCGCTGAACTCGATCAACGGGGTGACACGCGTCTCGGAGACGCCCCAGAGTGGGATGCTGGTCAGCATGTCGTCGAGCTGGGCGGCCGATTCGACGTCCGCGATGAAACGCAGCGCGATGCGCCCGGCGACCGGGCCACCGGCGACGATGAGGCCCTCCGCCGCGAGCTGTTCGCCGCGACCAAGAGTTGGCAGGATCACACTGTCCATGAACGTGCGCGCCGCCTCGTTCGTCATGGCAAAGCCCGGGTTCGGGCGATCGATCTCGACCAGGAATTTCATGGGAGGCTCCTGGTCGCTGCCGAATCCCGGGCCATGCTCAGGCCGGGGCGTCGAGGTGCGCCGTGCGAACGAGCTTCTTGTTGACGAACTCCTGGATGCCCATGTTCCCAAGTTCGCGGCCGTAGCCGGAGTCCTTGATGCCGCCGAACGGCAGTTCGGCATCCGACCAGTCGATGTTGTTGATGAACATCATCCCGGTGTCGACGGCGCTGGCCACTCGCTTGCCGCGAGCGACGTCCTTCGTCCAGACGGAGCCGCCAAGACCGAAGTCGGAATCGTTGGCGAGCGCGATAGCCGCCGCCTCGTCCTTGACACGGAAAAACGACACGACGGGCCCGAAGAACTCTCCCCGGAAGGCCGGGTTGCCCGGCTTGATGTCGGTCAGGATCGTTGTCTCCATGAACGAGCCCGGCCGGGCGATGCGCTTGCCGCCCATCAGCAGCTTGGCGCCGTGCTTGATCGCGCTGTCGACCTGCGCGAGCAGTTGCACCAGCGCAGCTTCCGTGGACAACGGCCCGTGCGTGGTCTTCTCGTCCATCGGATCGCCCACCGTCTGCGCCTCCAGCGCCGTGCGGAACTTCGCGATGAACTGGTCGGCGATCGCGTCGAGGACGATGAACCGCTTCGCGGCGCAGCAGGTCTGGCCGCCGTTGTACATGCGGCCCCAGACGGCCCAGGGGATCGTCTTCTCGAGATCGGCGTCCTCCAGCACGATGAACGCGTCGCTGCCACCCAGTTCCATGGACGACTTCTTCAGGTTCTGCCCCGCGCGTGCCGCGATGGAACGACCGGCGGCGACACTCCCCGTCAAGGCGACGCCCTTGATGCGCGGGTCGTCGATGACCTTGTCGGATTGGGCGTGCGAAATCAGGAGGTTGGTGTACGCGCCCTTGGGTGCCCCGGCGTCGAGCAGGAGCTTCTCGAAGGCGATCGCGCACTGCGGCACGCAGCCGGCGTGCTTGACGACGAGCGTGTTGCCGGCCATCAGGTGCGGGCCCGCCACGCGTGCGAGCTGGTAGTACGGGAAGTTCCACGGCTCGACGCAGAACAGCACGCCGAACGGGCTGCTTTCCATGTGCGCATGCCCGACCTTGGGGTTGAGCTTGGTGGGAGCCAGGAACTCTTCACCGTGCTTCGCGTAGTAGGCCAGGATGTCCGCGCTGAAATTGACTTCGCCGCGGGCCTCGTTGATGCGCTTGCCCATCTCGAGCGTCGCCAGTTTCGCGAAGTCATCGACATGGTCGTGCATCAGCTTCGCGGCCTTGTTCAGGATCGCCGCGCGATCCGCGTAGCTGGTGTGCTTCCAAGTCTGGAAGCAGGACTCTGCGGTGGCCAGCGACTGCTCGAGCTGGGCACTGCTCAGGTGTTCAAAGCTCTTCAGGAGCTTGCCGTCATTGGGGTTCACGCTTTGGAAGTTCATTTGGAATCCTTGTGCAATCGTTGGCTGCGACTGCCGCGTTGTCGCCCGGAGAAGAAGGCGATGGCTCGTGCGGCAGATCTCATGCAACGACGATGCGCGTCCGATGGCGGAGGGTCTGTTCGTTGACGCACCCAAGCAGATGTCGCAATGCAAAGAAGCGTTCGACGCCATTTCTCGACCGGCTATCCAATGTCTGAGGAGAGGTTGGCCGTCGTGCCTAGGCGAGCTAACGAGGCAGGCGAGCGTGCTCGGAGTCAGACCGCGGTCTTTGCCGGCAGCAGCCTGTCGTATTCCCTCTTCACGACCGCGTAGCATTCGCACGCGCGCTTCTCGATCCCCGGCCGATCGAGCGCGACGATCTTTCCCCGCGCGTAGCGGATCAGGCCTGCTTTCTGAAGCTTGAGTGCGCCCTCGGTAACGCCTTCTCGTCGCACGCCCAGCATGTTGGCAATGAGCTCTTGGGTCATGTTCAGCTGCGTACCGTTGAGACGATCCAGGCTGAGGAGCAACCATCTGCACAACTGCTGATCGAGGGAGTGGTGGCGGTTGCAAACGGCGGTCTGCGACATCTGGGTGATCAGCGCCTGGGTGTATCGCAGCAGCAGGTGGAACACCGGGGGCAAGTTGAATTCGGTCTTCAGCATGGAGGCTTTCAGCCGGAAGCCACGACCTGCACTCTGGACGACGCCTCGGTTCGGTGTCGATTCACCGCCCATGAACAGCGAAATGCCCACGATGCCCTCGAAGCCGACGACAGCGATCTCTGCTGATCCGCCGTCCTCGAGGACGTACAGGAGCGAGACGATCGCTGTTGTGGGAAAGTAGACGTGGGAGAGCGTCGACCCCGCCTCGTAGAGCACAAGCCCCAGCGGCATGTCGACGGGCTCCAGGAAGGGCAGCCACCGACCGAAGACGTCTTCGGGCAGGGAGGCCAGCAAATGGTTCTGTCTTGGATGCGTGCGATTCGGCATTGTTGACCTTGAGGCCGCCGCGTCAGATCGAGCGTGCCGAGGACGGCGCCCACGTGGAGCGGCCGCGGTTTCTTCCAAGGTCGCGAGCGAACTCCGGCCATCGTGCGTCGTTTTACCTTCGACTTTGGCTGCGGTCTGTTCGGTATCGAACAGATCGTGCGGCGCGTCCTGCTAGACGCCTGGCGCCTCTAGTTCCGGTCCAACCTTTGCGGTCTGCGTGGTGCCGCACAGACCGTCCTCCAACACTGGCGGAGCATCGTGTCTTCACTACGAAAGACCGACATGAAGACGGATGCACAACTCCGGAAAGACGTGATCGCCCAGCTCGACTGGGAGCCGGCCATCCATGCCACCCAGATCGGTGTCGAGGTCAAGGACGGCATCGTGACGCTCGCCGGCGAGGTCGGCACGTATTCCGAAAAGTGGTACGCGGAACGCGCTGCCCAGCGGGTCAGCGGCGTGAAGGCCCTGGCCATCGAGATGAAGGTCAAGCTCGCGGGCTCCTCGCGGCGAACGGACAGCGACATCGGCCAGTCGGCGAGGAACGTCCTCGACTGGACGACGTCCGTCGAGTCCAGCGCCGTCAAGGTCCAGGTGGAGGGCGGCTGGATCACGCTGAGCGGCGAGGTCGACTGGCAGTACCAGAAGCAGGCGGCGACGGATGCCGTGCGCGCCCTGATGGGCGTGACCGGCGTCAGCGACCAGATCGGCATCAAGCACAAGCCGAAGGCCAGCATCGTGAAGGCCGACATAGACGCGGCGATCAAGCGCAGTGCGGCACGGGACAGCGACGAGATCCTCGTCGAGGTTACGGGCACGGACGTCACGCTGACGGGCAAGGTGCACAGTTGGTCAGAGCGCGACCTCGCGACCGACTCTGCCTGGTCGAGCCCGGGCGTGCGCAATGGGATTGACAAGATGACTCTCTCGTTCTGAGCGGACTCTCGGATCGCGAATTTTCGACCGCGACGACTGCGATCGAGATCGGCCAGCCCGGCTCAGGACGGTGTCGCCGCTTCGTTGGGCGGCGTTCGGGGTCCGATGCTGCCTTTGGCGAGCCGCTTCGCGTCATACATGGCCGTGTCGGCAGCGACGATGAGTTGCGCTGGCTCGGTCGCATCCTCGGGAAACATGGCAATCCCGATGCTGGCCGAGATCGTCGTGGGTTCGACGATCTTTCCCGCAGGGTCCACGGAACCGGGCATTGCCAACGAAGAGCGTATTTTCGCGGCAACCAGAGCGACGGCAGCTCGATTCGACACGTTTGTCAGCAGCAAGACGAACTCGTCACCTCCGAACCTGCTCGCCGCGTCGGACTCCCGCACGCTCTCCGACAGCTTGGCTCCGACCCACCGCAGGACACTGTCTCCCGCTGCGTGGCCTTGGGTGTCGTTGATGTGCTTGAAGTCGTCGAGGTCGATGAACAGGACCGACAGGCACTGATTGCCTCTTCGAGCCACCGCTACGGCCGCATCCAGGCGATCGAGGAATCGCGCGCGCGTCGGCAAGCCCGTCAGGGCATCACGTCCGCTGACTTCAGCCAACTCGTCCAGGTCGCCGCGTGCGGTGTCGGCTGCGTCGCGCGCTCGAAGCGCCGCGTGGAGCAACTGCTCGTTGGCCTCCAGAAGTCTTGCTACGGGGATGCCGTGCTTCATCCAACTCCAGGTTGACACTCCGCAGTTGTGCGCGCGCGGCGTCGATCTCGGCCAGAATCGCCCTGAGCTCATCTTTGGCATCGGCGGTCTGTGCAGCCAGTGCGACGCCGACATCCATTGCTGCGGCGCGGCGGTGCGCCGTCACTTGCCTGCGACGCGCTTTGGTGCCACTGCCGGATCTCGAACAGTGGGGCGACCGCTCAACAGTCCTTCATAGTCCGCCATGGAACCGTCGAGCCGTATGCCTTCGTCGTCAATGTGGAAGCGGCGTAGCTCATCCGAATGATTGCTCGCTCGCACTTTGACCACGGCCATGGAACGCTGGAGTCGACCGTCGATCTCGATATACCGTTGCACGATGATCGCATCCGTCAGGAAGGCCGTTCCGTAAGGGCTGAAACGCAAATCGGTGAAACGGTCTTCCAGCTCCGAAGTCATCAGCACGGTCACTCCGGTGGACGCGAGCGCCGATACGAGGCGGGACAGCGACTCCCGGTAGTCGTCGCGGAATGTGGGCGCAAGCGCCAGCTCGAAGCCGGAGAGCGAGTCGATGACCAGTCGCGTCGCCTTCGACTGGCGGATCTCTTCCACCAGCATCATCGCGATCTCGTCGACGGAGAGGGACTCAGATCGTGTGTCCACGACCTTGACTCGTCCGGAGGCGATCAGGTCGGAGAGTGCGCGGCCGCGCGAGAGGGTCGGCCGCTGCTCGAACGCGGCGATGACGCCGGTCTCACCCAGACGTGCACCTTCCACAAGGAATTCCGCGGCCAGGATGCTCTTGCCCGAGCCTGAGGGTCCCGCAATCAGGATCGAGTAGCCGCGCGGCAATCCTCCGCCCATCATCTCGTCGAGACCGGGAACACCCATCGTTACTCGATTCTCGAGCGGAGACGCACCGGCAGTGTCGGCCTGCGTGACCTGCATCGGGGCGAAGACGTGCAAGCCGTCGGCATCCATGCGGAACGTGTGCAGTCCAGCCAGCGTGTGCTGCCCGCGCATCTTGCTGACCTCCATCTTTCGGACGACCGAGTTGCGCTGGGTGCTCTGGCGCAACCAGATCAGACCGTCCGCCACTGTGAAGACGGAATCCGGGTCGTGATCGCTGGTGTATTCGCCGATCAGGAACGTGGTCGCCTGCCAGCCCGTCATCATCATGCCCAGTTGTTGTACGAACTGCTGAAGGCTGAGCGAGGAAGCTTCACCCTCCTTGCTGGCGACGATTACCGATCTGAAGGAGTCGACGAACACGAAGCTCGGACGGTGTTCCACGACCTCGCTCGCGATGCGTGTCAGCACCTTCTGCAGGTCGCCTGCGGCGGTCTCGTCGCTCAGGTTGATGAACCTCACCGCCTTGTTGATCTTCCGGCTGTCGAAGAAATTGAATTGCTGTTGGTACCGCAGCATCTTGAGCGGCGGCTCGCCCAGCACCGTGAAATACAACGCTGGCTGTTCGACGGTAGCGAGCGCGAACATGATCTGGTGTGCGAGTGTCGTCTTGCCGCTCCCCGGGGCGCCTGCGAGCAGATTGAACGAGAACTCCGGCAGTCCCCCGCCCAATACGACGTCGAGGCCCGGGACGCCGGTTGCAAGGCGTCGGATGGTGGCTTTTTCTGTTTTCATGGAAGAGTGTCCTGTTCGGCGCTGCCGGTTGAGGGGAGGGCTGAAACAGGTTGCAGCAGCTGCTCAGTAAGTGACGGACCGATCAGTGAACCCAACAATTCGCGGAACGCGGTGAAGAGCGCAGTGCAAGCGTCGGAGGCCTCATTCGCGGTCTGGCGCGAGACCGATGCGTGCAACACCGACCAGTCGTTCTGCGGCAGGTCGGCGGCTGTGGCGGCTGGCAGCCAGGTGCGCGTTGCTCCGACGGAGACAAGACACCGCCGATACAACACCGTCACCGACGACTGGCCGATGATCGGCACCAGGGCCTCCGCGACAGCCTTCCACGCGACGACGGCAGCATCTGCGATCGCACGCGTTGTCGGTGCTGGTTGTGTCACCGGGTCGTGCACAGACATTGACCGCTCCGTCGCGGGAGGGACTAAAGATTGGCCGAAAGTCTTTCTACCGTCGCCCCGGCCTGGGTCCTCGCCGGAACGATTCGGTACTTTCATGGATCAACGGTAGGACAACACAGCGCGTCTGTCCGTGCGATAGCGAACATTCTTCCGAATCTGACAGGAAACGAGTCGAGCTCAGCCGCAAGGGATCTCCGAGAAGGGCGAGATCGCTTTTCTGGTCATTCGAGCAGTACTAGGTTGCCTTGCTGCTCGGCGGATTCGACGTCTTCCAGTGGCAACGCCGCCGAACGCTGCCCATCGCGTCCCCAGATGATGTCGATCAGTCGATCATCGAGTCGTTCGACCAAGCAAGGTCCGAGCGGGATGTGATGTGCGTGACCGTCTGCCGCCTTGTAGGGAACAGGCCCCGTGATGCGTGCGCTCTTCGTGATCATGGTCGAACTCCTTGTCGTCTCTGGTTTACGGGAGCGGGAGCTGTGTTCTCGAGAACCAATCAGCTGTGCGACGTCACCTCCGCAACCAGGGAATCGACGACCACTCCAGCCTGAGTCTTCAGTGTGCAAGCGTCTGTGCGACAGGACACATTTTGGATTTGCTCTTTCGAGTCAGCCGAGTGGCGCTTGGGCGCGACGCCAGGACGCAGAACTCGACTTCGGTGCGGCGATTGAAAGGCGTTCCGTTCAAAGGCAAGCAGGCAATGTGCTCCATCGCACCGACACTGCTTGAAGATTTGGCGCAGAGTGAAGCTTGATTTTGGAACCTACGATGTGGGGCAGAGAGGAACTGATGAATGTTCTAGTCATCGGCGCAGCCGGTAAGACCGGATCGCTCGTCGTCGAGCGGGCCCTGGCGGCTGGACATCGTGTGACAGCGTTCGCGCGTGAAGCTTCAGTGGGCAAGGCCGCCACCGGCGTGAGCGTCATCACCGGTGATGCGACCGACCGTGCTTCGCTTGACAAAGCTATGGTCGGGCAGGATGCCGTGATCGACACGATCGGCGGCAAGACGCCGTATCGGGAGACGACGCTCGAGCGCAGTGTCGCCGGGGCGGTCGTGGCATCGATGAAGGCGAACGGCGTAAGGCGCCTTGTCGTCATCAGCGCGTTCGGCGTCGGCGACTCGGCAGACCAGGCGAGCTGGTTCGTCAAGCACGTGATTGTGCCGACATGGTTGCGCGGCTCGACCGCGGACAAGGCCGCGATGGAAGCGGTCGTCCGTGCGAGTGACATCGCCTTCGTGATCGTCCGCCCTGCCATGCTCATTGACCTTGACGCCACTGGCAGCGTAAAGATCTTCGAAGAGCACAACACGGCGCACAAGATCACTCGGGCTGACGTGGCCCAGTTCTGCGTCGAGCAGCTGACGAGCGACGCACACGTCGGCTGCGCGGTAACGATCGCGAATTCGTAGCTGAAGTCCGTTGAAGAGTAGGCTGAAAGCCCCTTGAGATTCGACATGAACTGTAAGACGCTCGCAGCATTTTCGGCCGGTGCGGGTTCCCAGCCAAAGACGGCGGAACAGGCCGAGTCGGATCGCACCGACTGCACGACGACGCCTACATGCAGGAGCGGTGGCATGCCGTCCATCCCGTTGACGCTAGACGGTCGCATCGCTTGCGAAAATGCCGAGCGCGCTTGAACGAATGTACGATCTTCAGAAAGGCCGCCACGCCACCCGTAGCCATGCGGAGAAGGTCGAGCGAGGAACCACTTCGGCGTAGGCGCGGCGCGTACTCGTGACAGCCGACCTCGCAACTGCTCGACGACCGGACAGCGACCTGACCTGCTGACGTTGCTGACTGTCCAGGGCGGCGCCGGCGGTCCAACCCTTGATCGGCAGTTGTGGCGATCCGCGAGGCACGCCGATTGCACATGCGCGCATTCGACCAAGACAGACACACGGGAGCCAGGCGTGTAACGTTGGGCGATCGTTTCCGAGGCTCCTCGATGTCCGAAGACAAAGAATCCGCTGGACCGGTCGTCCAGTTGCTCACCAACGGCCACTACAACGTCATGGTATCGAGCGCCGGCGGGGGGAGCAGTTCCCGTGCGGGACTGGCTGCCACGCGATGGCGCGACGACGCGACACGCGACGCATCGGGCACGTTCTGCTATCTGCACGACGCCGATGGCGGCCGCGTCTGGTCGTCCACCTTCCAGCCGACGCGGGAGCGCGCCGATGCGTACGACGTCGTCTTCACGCCCGGGCGGGCCACCGTGACGCGTCGCGATGGCGACGTGGAGATCGAAACCGTGGTGGCAGTCGCGCCGGCCGATGACGTCGAGTTGCGGCGCCTGCGCATCCGCTCTCATGCGTCCGCAGCCCGCGCGCTCACGCTGACCAGTTACCTCGAGGTCGTGCTTGGTTCGGCGGCCAGCGATGGTGACCACCCGGCCTTCGAGAAGCTGTTCGTGCAGACGGAGATCGACACGACGACGCAGACCTTGCTCTGCACGCGTCGGCCGCGAATGCCGGAGGAGCCGCGTGCCTGGATGTTCCACGCGCTCATGACTGCCGACGCTGAACCGCCTACGCTGTCTTTCGAGACCGATCGACTCTGCTTCATCGGCCGAGGCCGAAGCGCGCGCAACCCTGCTGCACTTGACCACGACGGGCCGCTGTCGGGGACAACGGGCGCCGTGCTCGATCCGGTGCTGGCCGCGCGCTGCGCGCTACACCTTCGCCCCGACGCCACGACGACCATTACCTTGGTCACCGGCGTGGCCGAATCGCGGGAGGCTTGCCTGGCACTGGCCGCGAAGTATCGCCTCGCGAAGACGGTGGACGGCGCGATCGCGCATGCCGCAACGATGGCCGGCGAGGCACTGGACCGTGCCGGGGTGACACGCGACGAGGCTCGTTTGTATGCCCGTCTCGCGTCAAGCATGCTGTACGCCAACAGCGCCTTGCGTGCCGATGCCGATGTTCTGCTGCGCAACCGGCTGGGCCAGTCGGGCTTGTGGGCGCATGCGATCTCCGGAGACCTGCCGATCGCGGTCGTGAGTGTGTCGGACGTGTCGAACCTCGACCTGGCGGCATCGCTGCTGAAAGCGCATGCGCACTGGCTCGCGCACGGGGTAATCAGCGATCTCGTGATCATGGACGATGGCGACGAGAAGGAAGTCGACCTGCATGCTCGACTGGCCGCACTCGTTGCCGAGGCGGGCGTCGGCACCGACAAGAAGGGCCAGGTGTTCCTGCTGAAAGGCGCCTCGTTGCAGGAGGCCGATCGTGTCCTTCTGCAGACGGTTGCGCGCATTGCCCTCGTCGACCGTGGCGGCACGCTGGCTGAGCAGCTCGGTTTCCTGTCCGCCACGCCGGTGCCGACGTCTTCATTCGTGAAGTCCGGCAATGGGCGGCTGGCAGCAGCGCCACTTGGAGACGACCGCGTCGCGCCTGACCGTCCGCGCGAGCAGCTTCAATTCGACAACGGCCTCGGGGGCTTCTCCACTGACGGCCGGGAGTACGTCATCACGGTGTCGCCCAGTGCTATGACGCCGATGCCCTGGCTCAACGTCCTCGCCAACCCGACCTTCGGGACCATCGTGTCGGAAAGCGGCAGCGCCAGCACGTGGAGCGAGAACGCCCAGTTGTTCCGGCTGACTCCCTGGTCCAATGACCCTGTCAGCGACACCAGCACCGAGGCCCTCTACATCCGCGACGAGGACACCGGGCGTTTCTGGTCGCCAACGTTGCTGCCGCGTGCTGGCAACTCACCGTACGTGACTCGTCACGGGTTCGGCTACAGCGTTTTTGAGCACGTCGAAGATGACATCGAGTCCGAACTGACGATGCACGTCGCGATCGACGCACCGGTGAAGTTCCTGTCGCTGCGACTCCGCAACCGTTCGGCACGCCCGCGGCGCCTGTCCGTGACCGGCTACGTCGAATGGGTGCTGGGTGGCCAGCCCGAGACGAGTC
>Ga0302317_10003486_pt1 | contig 10377 bp, 9 predicted proteins | sample III_Palsa_N3_3_FD_200450 | JGI IMG/M metagenome (GOLD analysis project Ga0302317, IMG submission 200450) | Peat permafrost microbial communities from Stordalen Mire near Abisko, Sweden - III_Palsa_N3_3 | ecosystem: Environmental > Terrestrial > Soil > Palsa > Peat permafrost | place: Sweden...
TGATCGCGTCTCCATCTGCATCGCCGCGGGTTCGCCCGCGCCAAGCCAATTCGAGGGTTTGTCAATGTCCGCCAAGGCATACGAAATGCGCGATGAACCTGATCGCTCGGACATGTTGGAGCAGATGATGGCGCATCATCCGGCCTATTTCGACACGCCAGCTCTCGACATGACCCGTTCGGCCCTGTTCAGGGCGCTGCCGCAAATCATCTCGATTGTCGATTTCTCCAAAGGGCTTGGACATTCAGACGTCGTCACCGTGGGCGCGGATCAGATCCTGGAAATGACCGCCGTGAGGCCTGACAACTGGGGCCCTGACCCTGCCGTGGCGCGCGGCGCGAGAAGCGAAGATAGCGCCGCCCTCCGCGCTGACTGATCACAGCTAAGGCGTAGCGAACATGAGTGAGATGCTCGACTGCCTGGTGATCGGGGGAGGGCCCGCAGGGCTGACCGCATCGATCTACCTCGGCCGCTTCCGCCGGCGCGTCACCGTTATCGACAAGGGGTGGAGCCGGGCGGAATGGATCACCCTCAGCCACAACCTACCGGGCTTCCCGAACGGGATTGCAGGGCCGGCGCTATTGGAGGCCATGCGCGCACAGGCGCGGCTCTATGGCGCCAGCTTGCGAACCGGTGTCGTCGATGCCCTTGTCCGGGCAGACGACGGGCGGTTCACAGCCAGGTTGGACGGTGTGGATCTATCCGCGAGCACGGTCTTGCTCGCCACCGGCGTGATTGAGAACAAGCCGCCCGTTCCGCACCTCGCCGACGCGGTCAAACGCGGGCTCATTCGGACCTGTCCGATTTGCGACGGCTACGAGGCCATCGGCAAACGCGTGGCGGTGCTCGGCATAGGAGAACACGCCGCTGCCGAGGCCCTGTTCCTGAGAACCTATAGCGATCAGATCAGCCTTCTTCTCCCGGCCTACGGCGCCGACATCCTCTCGGCCGAAACCCGGCGGTCTTTGCAATCCGCCGCGGTCATCGTAAGCCACGTGACCATCGGGGCTGTTGCGCTCGACGACGATGGCGTGGTGGCGTTGGAGGTGGAGGACGGCAAAATCCACCGTTTCGATCTGGTCTACTCGGCCTTCGGGACCACATCCCAGTCGCAGCTCGCCAACGGCCTGCAGGCGAGCGCAGACTCGTCCGGTCGCCTGTTGGTCAACGAGCATCAGCTGACGTCCGTTGAAGGACTCTATGCGGCGGGCGACGTGGTCCGCGGGCTCAACCAGATTTCCGTCGCCGATGGAGAAGCCGCCATCGCGGCGACGGCGATCCACAACGCCCTGCCAAAGGCCTTCGCCTAAACAAAGTGCACAGGGCGCTGGCCCGATCCGATCGGCACAGCGCCCGCGCCGCCCTGCGGTCCGTCCTAGATTGCCGCCAAGACCGGCTCATGGGCCAGTTCGCGCTGCCCACTGGCGGGAGGGGCGGTTGAGGCGGCGCCCAGGGCGGGCTCCCTTGCCGCGTTCCTGCCAGCGATACGGCCGAACGCGAAGCATTCGCCGATGTTGCCGCCGCCTTGGTAGAGAAACGAATAGATCGAGCCGAGCTCGCCCGCCGAATAGAGCCGCCCGATCGCGTGTCCGTTCGCGCCGATAATCTGAGCGTTCTCGTCGCGTCGCGGTCCGCCCTGCGTATTCACGAACGCAGGCGTCAAGGCCATCGCGTAGTAGGGCGGGGCGTCCAACGGCGCCAAGGTCTCCGCGCCTCGAGCCCAATCGGAGTCCACCCCCGACCTCGCCAGTGTGTTGAAGCGGGCGACGGCAGCTTCGAGCGCGGCGGGCTCGACACCGATCAGTTTGGCCAGCTCTGGCAGGGTCGGCGCCTTCGTAATCCAGCCCTTCTCGACCTCGCGAAGATTATCGTCGCTCCAGTCGTAGCGGTTGCCGTGGCTGACATCCCAATCGGCCGTCGCGTGACCGATCCGACCTGCCTTTCGATAGGCCTCGTCGAAGATCATGTGCATCGGAACCGGCAAGGTCTGCTGCATCCACATACCGTGCCGTTTGACCTTGCCGTGAAAATCCCCCGTCACGCAGGGATCGCCCTCCATCGTGAAGCGGGCGCCATCGCCGCCGACAAACAGATAGCTCTTGCCGTGGGGGAGGGTCAGCCATTGCGCGACCGGAATCTCGGGCGCCTTGAACGACACGAGCGGGCCGGAAATATTGTTCATGTGCCAGAGTTCGGCGCCGACCTCGAGCCCCATGCGGATGCCGTCGCCGGTGTTATAGGGCGTGCCGTGGGGGTAGATCTCGGTGAGACCTGAGACGTAGTTCCTCACCATTGCCGGGTTGTTCTCGAAGCCCCCACAGGTGAGCACGACCGCACGGTTCGCCTTGATCGCCACGCGCTGTCCTGCCCGCTCCGCGATGACGCCGACGATCTCGCCGCCCGCCTTCACCAGGCGCACGGCCGGCGTGTCGTACTGGACGCGGATGGGACGTGCCGCGACAGCGTGCTCTATCAGCCGCCAGAGCCGCTCACCGCCGACCGGTCCCTCGCCGTTCATCAGGACCCGCACACAGTCTGACCCGGCCATTTCGGGAAACTCGATGTAGGGCAAGTCGGCCGGGGTCATGCCGAGGCCGATGAGCCAGGCCTTGTTGGCGAACATCTCGTCCGCCCAGGCTTGAAGCATCGCCGGAGAAATATCGTCCGTGTACGGGCCGGCAAGCGCCAAGAAATAGGCTTTCGCCTTCTCAACGTCGTTGGGCCAGAAGACCAAATTGGCCGACACGCGGCTGTTGCCGCCCTTGTACTGCTCCGGCGCCTTCTCCAGCAGCAGGACCTTGGCGCCGGAGTCATGAGCTGTGATCGCTGCCGTCGCCCCGGCGAACCCGTAGCCGACCACAACCACGTCTGCGTCTTCATCCCACTTCGGCAACGCTTCTGTCATTTGGAACCTCGGTCTGGGTGGCGGCCGGCGACGTCGCAAGAGCCGGCAGCAAGCCGTGTGAGCCGGGGGGACCGGTGCGGCGGCGTGAAACCAGCGAATTGGAAGGGAAGACCAGACGTCGCCTGAACACCGGGACGATACCGAGCGGCGAGGGCTCGCCACCAGCATCGGAAAACACTCACGAAGCTGACCAGCGTGGCAAATCTGGGTGGGCCGCAGCGCTGCATGAGCGCGATCGGACGTGGCCACCTATATAGAGTGCCTTGACGCCGACCCGGCGCATGCGACGCGACAGGTCCATCCATGAAACAGTTCGTCTGTTCGGCTTGCGGCGCGGTTAACCGCGCGCCTGAAGGTCGCGATGCCCGCATGGCCAAGTGTGGGAAGTGTCACCAGACTCTTCTTACAGGTGCGCCGGTTGAAGTGTCCGGCGCCCAGCTCCAGTCCCATCAGAACGGGACAAAGGGTGCGGCCATCCTGCTGGACGTCTGGGCGCCATGGTGCGGCCCCTGCAAATCCATGGGGCCGCAGTTCGCGGCGGCCGCCAAGGAACTGGAGCCTGACGTGCGGCTCTTGAAATTGAATTCGGACGCGGAGCCGGCAGCGGCCACGGCGCTGGGCGTGTCGGGCATTCCAGCCCTCTTTCTCATGCGCGACGGCAAGGTCATCGCCAGGACCGCCGGCGCCATGCCCGCCAGTCAAATTGTGAGTTGGACCCGCCAAGCCCTGGCGCAGGCGCCAGGGTAGAGTCTTGCGACAGCGCGATGGATCCGATGCGCGGCCGAGCGATCGCGCCTCACGAAAAACTATTTATAGAGCAACGCAAAAAACTATCATTGGGGCGACATAAAACAAGATCGGTGATACAAGGCTGATCAACCTGAGTGAGTCTTCGCCATGGCGACCCCCAATGAGAAGCTCGCCGCCGCACTGGAGAGCCTCAAGGCTGTGCGGGCGCAAGGCCGCATCGCAATCCGCTCAAAGGATCTCACCCGCACGGTCCGAGAGCTCCTGACCAAGCACGGCTTCCTGCAGGAAGTGATCAAGGGTTGGTACATTCCAGCCCGACCCGGCGCCGGCCCCGGGGAGAGCACGGCTTGGTACACCTCGTTCTGGGATTTCTGCCGCGACTACCTGAATGAGCGCTTCGGCGACCAATGGGCGCTGACGCCGGAGCAGTCGCTTGTCCTGCAGGCCGGCAACACAACGGTGCCGGTCCAACTGCTGGTCAGGGCCGCGAAGGCCAACAATCAGGTCACCCACTTCATTCACGGCACATCGGTATTCGAAGGCGCCCACACGCTGCCCGATCCTAGCGACAGCGTCGTTTTGAACGGCCTTCGGCTATTTCAGACAGAGGCAGCCCTAGTCGCCGCACAGCCGTCCTTCTTCGAGAACCATCCGACGGAAGCCCGCACCATTCTGTCGACGCAGCGCGACGCCTCGGCCCTGCTCGCGCGGCTCCTGAGGGGAGGGCACACCGTCATCGCCGGCCGGCTGGCTGGCGCCTTCCGTAACATCGGCCGCGACCGCGAAGCCGACGTCATCCTCGCGGCCATGCGGGCGGCGGACTACCAGGCGCGCGAGGTCGATCCCTTCAAGGATCAGGTCGCTCGCGCGCCCTACCGGCGTGATCCGTCGCCTTACGTGCAACGGATACGCATGCTTTGGCATAAGATGCGGGACGACATCCCGGCCCGCTTTCCTCCACCCATCGCCAAGGCCAACGACATCGAGGCGTACATGCGCCAAGTCGATGAGATCTATGTCACCGACGCCTACCATTCGCTGTCTATTGAGGGCTACCAAGTCAGCACCGACTTGATCGAACGGGTGCGGCGCGGCGCCTGGAATCCGGAGCAGGAAAAGGCGGACCTGGACCTGGAAAACGCGCTGGCCGCCCGCGGCTATTGGATGGCCTTCCGGGCGGTCAGGTCGAGCGTCCATCGGGTTCTCGACGGAGGCAACCCAGGCGAGGTTATCGACCAGGATCATGGCGGCTGGTATCGCGAACTCTTCGCCCCCAAGGTCACGGCCGGAATCCTCAAACCTGAGAACCTCGCGGGCTATCGCACGTCAGCGGTCTATCTTCGTGGTTCGCGCCACGTCCCGCTCAATCCCGACGCGGTCCGCGACGCCATGCCGGCCTTCTTCGAACTGCTCAGAGAAGAGAACGACCCGGCCGTGCGCATCGTGTTGGGCCACTTCATCTACGTCTATATCCATCCCTATATGGACGGAAACGGCCGGACAGGCCGCTTCCTGATGAACGTGATGATGGCGGCCGGCGGCTATCCGTGGACCGTGATCCCGGTTCAATCGCGAGGTCCGTATATGGCGGCCCTGGAAGCGGCGAGCGTCGACCAGAACATCGGCCCCTTCGCAGACTTCCTGGCCGCTCAGATAGGGCGGCCCGCGCCGCCCGCCAGCTGATGACAGCTTTCGACCTCGCCGCCCTCTTCCTGGCCATTATCGGAGTGAGCGGCTGGATCAACGCGCGCTTTTTGCATCTGCCGACCGCCGCCGTCATGGTGGTGGCGGGCCTCTTGGGCGGCGGCCTCCTGCTGCTGGCCCGCGCGCTGCTGCCCTCGAATAATGTCGCCGGCCAGTTGATTTTGACGATCCAAGAGCTCGACTTCCCTAAGACCGTGCTCGGTTACATGCTGGCATTTCTGCTGTTCGCCGGCGCCATGCAGGTGGATTTCGCCGAGCTTCGGAAGCGATTTTGGACCGTTTTCAGCCTCGCCACGCTAGGCGTGCTGGCGTCCACCTTGATCGTCGGCGCCGGTATGTGGCTCACGGCACGCTGGCTTGGTCTGCCTTTGACTTTGCCCTGGGCGATTGTGTTTGGAACCCTGATCAGCCCCACGGACCCAATCGCCGTTCTGGCGGCTGTGCGACAGGGCAGCCTAACCAAAACCCTTGAAGTCGTGTTGCAAGGTGAGGCCCTGTTTAACGATGGGGTAGGCATCGTTGTCTTCACCGCCGCGCTCGCTGTTGCGGCGACGGGTGGAACGCTGCACCCTTTCGAGGCGATCCTGCACGTCGGCGGTGAGGCAATCGGGGGCGCGCTGCTTGGCGGGGCAGGGGCCTGGGCCGTTATCAAAGCCATCCATGCGATCGACGATTACGCGGTTGAGGTTGGGCTAACCCTGGCCCTTGCCGTAGGCATCTACGCCCTCGCCCAAGCCGTTCACGTCAGCGGTCCGATCGCGGTCGTGGTCGCCGGGCTACTTGTCGGGGCCGGCGTCGTTCGCACCGCCATGAGCGAAGTCACTCAACGCTATGTGCGGGGGTTCTGGACGCTCATTGATGAGATTTTGAACGCTCTGGTGTTCCTCCTACTTGGGTTGGAGATGCTGGTCGTGCATTTCGACCTGCGTCTGGCCGGGCTGTGGGTAGTGGCCATCGTGCTCGTATTGATCGCCCGCCTGGTCGTCGTCCTGCCCTGGGGCGCCTATTTCCACATTCGCCAAAATGAGCAAGGCCCGAGCGCACTTTTGGCCTGGGGTGGCTTGCATGGCGCTCTATCGCTTGCCCTAGCCCTGACCTTGCCGGCTGGCGATGAGAAAGTTCTGATCCTGTCCGTGACCTTCGCAGTGGTAATCTTCTCGGTTCTCGTTCAGGGGCTCACCTTCGGACGGCTTGCTCAGTGGGTCGCGCGACAATCCCGAGAGCAGTCGAGTGCCTAGCCGTGGCCCGAGCGGCCGACGGAACCATGGATGCTGTCACAGGTTAGGTTCTTATCGTCGGCCGTAGTCTGGGCGCCGGCGACTGAGAGACAGGCTTAAGTGCATGCTCCCGCCTCAGCGAGGAGCCGTCAGGTGATACTTTTCCGAAAGCGCTCCTTTGCCCGGATACCGGCCGGCAACAGACCTCCGTGGGTCGGTTGAACCGAACCACACCCCGGACTCGAGGCATCGCGCGTCGCCTTATTCTGTTCGAGGGCCAGCGCGAGCAAGGCGCTGTGTCGGGGTTCCCGGCCACCGACCGAATGCGCCCTCAATTGATGCGGCTGATGGGGAATGGTGGGGTGCGCGCGCTCCTTTCCCGCGCGCTCGTCCTCGCGACCCTCGAGACGGCCTGGCTCTGCAACGCTTCGGTAAATTCCGACGGTGACCTTGAGGGTCTTCAGGACATCGGCGCGGAAATGGACCCCGAGTCCTTCCTCGAAGGACGGGTGATCCTGCTGGCTCAGCTTCTGGGCCTGCTTGTGACCTTTATTGGCCCCACCCTTACGTCGGGCCTGTTGCACGAGATTTGGCCGCACATCGCGCCTGAAGACCGCGATTTTGGCATGGAGCAATAAGTGAAAAAGCCACGAAAGACGGCTGGATCGGCCCTGGTCGAGACGTCCCACGGGAACCGAGCAAAGGTCACCATCCGCAAGCTGTCCACCGGGGTCCGGGGACTGGATGAAATCCTCGGCGGTGGCCTGCCGGAGTTTTCGCTCAACCTGGTCGGCGGCGCGCCTGGCAGCGGCAAGACCACTCTGGTGCATCAATTTGCCTTCGCCAACGCGACGCCCGAGAGGCCGGCGGTCTACTTCACCATCCTGGGCGAGCCGGTGATCAAAATGCTGCGCTACCAGCAGCAGTTCTCGTTTTATGACGAGGCGAAGGTCGGCAAGTCGGTGCGGTTCATCAACCTCTCCGACCTCGTCCTTGAGAAGGATCTAGAGGCGGTCCTTGAGGAGATCATCGCCCAGGTCACTGCCACCAACGCGGGCGTCGTGGTGATGGATTCCTTCCGCACCCTCGTGCGCAAGGCCGCCGGCGTCGTTGGCGAACTCGAAGTCCAGGCGTTTGTCCATCGGCTCTCGCAATTTCTGACCGCGTCGGAGGTCACCGCCATCCTCGTCGGCGAATACGTGCAGGAGGAGATGCCGGACAATCCGCTTTTCACCATGGTCGATGGCGTCTTTTGGCTGACCCAGGTTACCGAGCGCAACTCCATCGTGCGCAAGCTGCAGGTCATGAAGCTGCGCGGACAAGCCTCCGTGCTCGCGGACCCTTGGGTTGGACACTGTCCCCACGCGCCCCAGCCGACGCAAGCGGCTGTCCATCGGCATTCCCGATTTGGACGCCATGTTGGGGGGCGGTATTCTTGAAGGTGACAGCGTGCTCGTCGCCGGGCCGTCCGGCACGGGCAAGTCGGCCCTTGCGACCCAGTTCATCGCGGAGGGCCTGCGTCAGGGCGAGGCGGGGATCATGGCGATTTTCGAGGAGCGGCCCCCGAGCTATACCCAGCGGGCCGATGGATTCGGCCTTAAACTCAGCGACGCAGAGAAGAACGGCACGCTTGAGCTTCTCTACCTGCGGCCGCTGGACCTTTCCGTCGACGAGACTATGGAGGCCATCCTCGACGCGATCAAACGCGTCGGCGCGAAGCGGCTGGTGATCGACTCCCTGGTGGGCTTCGAGATGGCGCTGGCCCCAGGATTCCGCGCCGACTTCCGCGAGTCCCTCTACCGGATGATCGGCGCCCTGACCGGCGCAGGGATCACCATCCTCAGCACCGTCGAGGTGGAGGACAACTTCACCTCACTGCAGTTCAGCCACTACGCCATATCGTTCCTGACCGATGATATCGTCCGGCTTCGCTACGTCGAGATCGACGGCCAGCTTCGCAAGACCATGGTGGTCATCAAGATGCGCGGCGGCAACCACAGCAAGGACATCCGCGAGTACGTCATCACCAAGAAAGGCGTCGTGGTCATCCATCCCCGCCGGACGGACTACGCCAGGCTGAGCACTGGGATTCCCAAGCGCACCGGACCGCGCAAGGAACAGGCGGACGAGACGCCGCCCGAGTCCAAGGCGACAGCATAGGGGTTCGCGAACATGACGATACAAGCGACCCCTGATCTCATGGCCTCAGACCGCTCAGCCCCGTGGTTCGAACATACATCAACACCGACCGCCACAGTTGAAGGCGCGACCCATCTGGTCCGAGACGTCAATCCGGCCTTTTGCAGTCTGGTCGGTCGGAGAAGGGACGAGATCGTCGGCAAGCCCTTCTGCGAACTCCTGCCGCACAGTGGCGAGTGCCTGGCGTCGCTTGACCGTGTCTACCACTCCGGAGTGTTCTCCAATCATGCGGGAGAGGAACGGTCAGACCCCACGCCGGTATTCTCATCCTATCTGATGTGGCCTGTAAGGGAGGGTGACCGCATCGTCGGCGTCGTCATCCAGGTCGTGGAGACCCCACCGCTGCATCAGCAGACCCGGGCGATGAATGAAGCGCTATTGCTGGGTTCGATCCGCCAGCACGAACTCGCCGCAGCCGCCGCGACCGCGAACCTGCTTTTGCAGGCCGAGATCATCCAGCGCGCGCAGGCGGAACAAGACGCGCTCATGCTGACGCAGGAGATTTCCCACCGCATCAAGAACAACCTGCAGACCTTCGTCGCCCTGATCGCGCACGAGATCAAACGCACACCAGCGGAATTCGCGAGGGGCTTCACCGCAATGGAGACCCGGATAGCCGCAATTGCCAATCTATATGACCTGATCTCGTCGAGCGCCGGCCAGACGGTTCGTGTTGATGCCTATCTTAGGAAGATCGCCAATGGGCTCGCAGCCAGCCTTCTTGAACCGTCTTCGAGCGTCACAATCGATGTCGTAGCCGAGGAAGTCGAAATCGATTCTCATCGCGCCGTTTCCTTCGGGCTAATGATCAACGAATTGGGCACGAACGCGATCAAGCACGCCTTTCCGGGCGGGGCGGGCCGGCTGGTGTTCGGCGCACGACAGATCGACGGGCAACTGGAATTCACCGTCGCAGACAACGGAGTCGGCATGACGCCGAAGGCCGCGGCGAGTGATCTCGGGAGCCACGGCTCGGACTACGTCGCCATCTTCGTGCGCCAGCTCGGAGGGCTGATCACAGTCTCGCCGGCGATAGGCGGCGGTACCGTTGTCACGGTCACGGCGCCCGTTTCCCTGACGGCCCGGACGTAGTGCTTACCATCGCGTCGGCGTTCGGCAGATCGACCCGCGCCGAACAGATCAGAACAGTGATCGAGCCATCGGGATACCATGGGTGCGCTCGCCGCAAAGATTCACGGGCCCGTCCCCCACGATTTCCGATAATGCTTATTAGACGCGAAGCGTTTTTAGCAAAATAGAAATGTCACAGCTCAATTGCGTTCGACCGGTTCGGTGAGCCGGCCGACCAAAAATGCGGCTGCGTTACGGGCTAGCGCCTCGAGGTTCCGTGGCGACGGACGGAGGCGCTGGTCGATCGCCAGCGTCGCTAGGCCATGGACGAACGACCAACAGGTCAGCGTGACGACTTCGATCTCCGGGGTCGGAAACACCGCTCTTATACGCTGGGCCAGAATGCCGAATGAGGTGTCTGGATTGGCCGCGAGCTCCGCCCGATCGCCGCCGATCTGAGGATCGGGTCCGAACATCAGCCGGAACAGGTCAGGATGTTCGACGGCGAATTGAATGTGAGCGACGGCTAGG
>Ga0302317_10003488_pt1 | contig 10370 bp, 11 predicted proteins | sample III_Palsa_N3_3_FD_200450 | JGI IMG/M metagenome (GOLD analysis project Ga0302317, IMG submission 200450) | Peat permafrost microbial communities from Stordalen Mire near Abisko, Sweden - III_Palsa_N3_3 | ecosystem: Environmental > Terrestrial > Soil > Palsa > Peat permafrost | place: Sweden...
GGTCGTGATACCTGGCGGGCGATGTCGGCGGGTCTGTCAGAATAATGAGTGCAAAAAACAGTACCGCTTCAACGTCCGGCGATCGAAAAATCTCCGCGACCCGCCGCGGATCGCCCAGATATGCGGTTACGGTGAATACGAGGAAATACGCCGCGAGAAACGACAAAACCAGCGGCAACTTATTCACGCGGTCCGCGATGTAGATTCCGCCCGCGAGCAGTGCCGCGCGTATCCATACCGGTGAAACCTCCGGAAGCGCTCCCCACCAGCTCTGCCCCATTGGCAACACATACATCATCGACACGAGGGCAAACGCCGCCGGATTGAACACGTTCGCCGACCGCGTCCGGATCGCATACTTGCTGAGCACCGCGACCGCCGAAACCGCTACCGGGACATACCAGTGCTCCTGCGCGCGCACCACCATCGTCACGATCATCGCCGTCAGCACGGCACCACTTGGAAACTGCCAGACATTCTTGCGTAGCCGCAGGATGAACAGGTCCGCGATGCCACAGATCAGGGTCGCGGACCCGATGTTGAGCACTACCGTCCTGGCTCCCTCGCCCGGCGCCGCGATTGCTGTCAGGCCCGCCAGGATGATGATCAGCACCCCCTTGGGAGACTTGAAAAAGCGAACGACCCTATGCACGGCACAGCCCAGGCGTGCGGAATAGTTCGAGACCGGCAGTGACGATGAGTCCCTCCACGCCCATGCGCGTCAGCAGGGGGATGCTTTCTCTTGGATCAAGAACGAATGCAGCCGTCGCGAGCGCGTCGGCGAGCATCGCGCTGGGCGCGACGACCGTAGCGCTCACGACCCCTTTCGCCGCCCCGCCGCAGCGCGGATCCAGTATATGCTGTCCGCGTTCATAGTCGCCCGACGTGCAGACGGCCCGGTCCGAAATGCGGAAACTGTCGACAAGATCGCCAGGGATTCTCGGATGACGAATGCCGGCGGACCATGGCTTACCTTGCGGGTTGCAGCCGCTGAGATACAGATCCCCGCCGGCATCAATGGCGAAATTACGGAATGGTTGCAGCTCGCGCGCGGCAGCGTCGACGGCCAGCCCCTTAGCGACCGCGCCGAGATCGAGCGTCAACGGACGCCGCAGCAAAATGGTGCGGTCGTGCGCATCGATCTCGACATCACGAAAACTGACGCCGTCGTCAGACTCCGGGGCGCCCGTAACTTCGCGCGTGAGGTAGTGCCGGTTGAACCCGCGCGCAGCCATGCGCGCCCCGACGGTCGGATCAAATGCGCCGTCGGTTTCCTCGGCTACCATGAGCGCGAAGCGCACCGCCTCAAACAGAATCGGACTCGCCGGGGTGCGCCTGCCGGTCGTCAACTGACGCAACTCGCTCGCCGCATCGAAGCGGGAACAATGAGCCTCCACCAGACGGAACCACGCCAACGCCCGCTGCGCGGCGGCATCGGGGGCGTCGACCTCGATGGACACAACGGTCCCCATCACGGCTGCGCTGCAGATCACTTGGGGATCGCCGCCTCGCCGGAGGGTCGCTCAAGGGCGTAACTGAGCGCTGCGACCAGGGCGTTGTAGTAGGCATCGGAACTCTCGGTGGCGTGCGACATGTAATCGACATCAGGACTCTGGCGCTCGACCGGTTGATGAATGAGCGGGTCGATCACGTCGCACGGGTAGCGGGTGTCGCATGTCACGATCGCCGCCTCGATGATACGTCCGTCTTTGATGACCACGCGGGCTTCGATGTCGCCGTGAGGAGAGTCGCCCAGGCCAGTAAAAGTGCCATCTCGCCACTTCTGAGCGGCAGCAGCGGTGGGCTCGCGCGTGATGGCAATGGGCCTCGCCGCGGTCGTCTCTGCGGCGGGTAAGGGCACCGGTGCAATCTCTCGCGGTGCACTCGGTGACGATGGTTCCGCTACAACCGCCGGGTCATCGACAGTCGTGACCGACCCGGCGCCTGGCGGCGGTGGCGCCACCGCGATCGCCACGGGAGAAACAGCTGTTTTAGGTGCTGCCTTGCGTGCGGCGAGCGGTGACGGCGGCTTTGGTGCAGGCTCCGGTGCCTCGATAACGGCCGGTCTTGAACTGGCAGCTGCAGGCACCCCCGGGGCCGCCGGCCTGCGCTGCCTTGCCTGAGTCTCGAACCGGCGCGCCGCGTCGCGCGTACGTGCATATCCGGCGGCATAAACGGCCAGTACGGCCGCGCAGCTCGCTGCCACCAAGTCGGTCGAAATTTTCCCCTTGCCGCGACTTTTGAGCATGCCGTCGATTGTACGTGGACCAGCGCGCGGTGTTGAGGCCCATAGTCTTGACACGCGAGTTACGGTTGACTAGGGGATCACGCGCTTGCCCGCAAGCGTCGCACCGGTCACGGCGCCTTTTCATCGGTGGTGAAGCGGATCTGCGCATCGACGGCCTTCCAGAAGAACGCGAGCGGCGCTTCGGAAAAAATCGGCAGCGCTTGCGCACCGGCTGCGTCTTCGCGCAGCACCAGGAGGGTCGCGCCATCGCGGCTAACGGCGATCACTAAGCCGTTGCCGAAGTCGTAGCGGCCGACGAACTTCTCAAGCGCCGCCGCCGACAGGGTGATTTCGGTGTGCTTCGTCGGCGGGGGCGGCGCTGGTGGAACGGCCGCGGTCCGAAAGGTCGTCGTTCCGAGGAGGAGGTGAAGCCCAAGATCGATAGCCGAAGGCTCCGCCGCCGAGTTGATCAACACCAGCTCCGCTCGTCCCTTCGCCGGTTCGAGTCCCAGCGTCGCACGGGATCCGCCCGTCCTCCCATCCGCCTGCAACAACTCGCCACCGCCCGGACCGCCGTACGCGACCTGCCAGCCGAGCGCCTGGTCAAGTGCGTGCGCCACGACCGGTAGGCGCACGGAAAGCGCCGTCTTCACGGCCGCGGCGATTGGCGACTTTGGAGCGAGCACCGCCCTGGCGAAAATCAGCAGGGCGGCGGCACTCGACCGGACGCCGGCCGCCCCTGCAAATATCCCCGGGTTCCAAGGGTTGGCTGGCCGCATATAGGCATCGAACGGTGCTGCCAACCGCGCTGCCTCGGCGGGCGGCACGGTGACTACCGTATCCTTCATGCCGAGCGGACCGGTGATCCGATTGCGAAGCAGCGTTTCGTAGTCGGTGTGGGCGGCGCGCGAAAGCAGATAGCTGAGCAGCCCGACGCCAAGGCTCGAATGGTCCCAGTGGGGGCAATCCGGACCGGTGCGTCGACAGATCGCGCAAGGTGATCTGGCGCCCGCCCCGCTCGGGCATATGGTGCCCCTTGGGCAGGTATTTCGCGGCCGGATCATCGAGCGAGACCTCGCCCTTGTTGACCATGTCGGCGAGAATCAGTCCCGTGAACGCCTCGCTCATCGAGCCGATCTCGAACAGAGTATTGCGGTCGACCTTGGCGCCGGCGCCCGTGCCGTCCGCCACGACGCGTTGCCCCTGCGGCCCCAGCACACCGACTACGATCCCCTGCCCGGCGAGCGGTGCGTTGCGCTCGGCGATCAGCTTCGCGATCTCAGCGTCCGACGGCAGTTGCCAGTCGGCCGCGACCGGCCCCGACGGGGGCACGGCGGAGAACCTCAGTTCCCCCTGTTGCCCACCCTGGCTCCATTCGCCCTTCCACGACATCCTTGCAGCATCCCATTGCGCTTGGTAGCGGCCACCGACGCCCGGCACGGTGAAAGCAAGGCGGCCCGCATCGGCCGTTATCTGCGCGAGCGCCAGCCCCACGACGCGTTGAGCTGGGCAGTCCAGGGTTCCGCGCAAGGTGCCGGCCTTGTCGGGCGCAATATGCACGATCAGCGGCACGCGCGTTCCGGGCGTGGGCTCGAGGATCCCCGCCCAGTCGCCGGCGGCTTCCTGCGCGGCTGCGGGAGCGGCGATCGCGACAGTTGAACACGCGATCAGCACAGCGAGCAGTGTCCGAAATTCCCCCTCGGTCACAGATGTGACATATCGGACCTCAGGGCCATCATACTCGCCATCCACGCTACACGAACATGACCACGACCCCAGACATCCTCGTCATTGAAGACGACCCGATCATGCGCGAAGCCTTGACCGACTGGTTGCAGGGGGCCGGCTACGGCGTTCGCGCGGCGGCAGACGGCACGGCCGGTCTCGCGGCCGTGAAATCGGCCGTACCGGCCGTGGTGGTTACCGACCTGCACATGCCTGGTACGAGCGGGGCCGCGTCATCTCGGAACTGAATCGGGACCATCCCCGGGTTGCGATAATCGCGATATCGGGTCTGTTCAATTCCGGGCACGACCTCGACGCCAAGGGCACCCTCGCGCTCGGCGCAGACCGGACGCTCGCCAAACCCTTCAAGCGTGCCGAATTGCTGCGCGCCGTGGCGGAACTCCTCGGGCTCCCCACCCCCTAGGGAATCTCGGCATCAATGCCTGACAAGAGCTTACCCGAGATGGCACACCGACCTTGTTGTGCGGCAAGCTCAGGGGCGATCAGTCGGCGATAGCGATGGCTGAGCCGCACGCCATCGCGGTGATTTCGTCGACCGACCATTAATGTTGACCAGGTTGATGGTACGCGGTTAGCCAACGGCCATCGCCCCAAACATCAGGGCGGTTAGCAGGGCGGCAGCCACAACGGCAATGGTTCGACTCGTATACATATGGGTATCCTCGATGCGGCATTAAATGTCCGCATCGCAAAGGCTACCCGCCGCCTGATAAGTTCTTATTTCCCCAACCGCCGCGGACCGTTCCACCTGTAATGCGGCCTCGAGATCCGCCATCTCTCGCGACCGACGGACGGCCGCTGCACATCATTTCAATTGTAGGGCATCCGGGGCACACCGTAATCATCCGGCAACGGGCGGGTACGAGCATTGATCCTGATTCGGCGATACCCCTCATTTGCGCCGTCGAATGTCGACGCGGGAGATCCAGTAATGACATGGTCGCGACGAACGCTGGCATTCCTGCCCGTGGGTGCTCTTGTGCTGGGACCCTTCTCTGCCGGCTGCACCACGCAGTTGGCCCAGGCCGATCCGGAATCCTTCGAACCCCCAACACCCGTCTCAGCTCCAGGGCCACAGCCATCACCCGGGGACCTGCAGCAGTTGGTGGCGCCGATTGCCCTCTACCCGGATGAGCTGGTTGCCCAGATCCTGGCGGGAGCCACCTACCCGTCGCAAATCGTGGAGGCGGACCGCTGGCTGCATCTGCACCCGGATGTGAAGACTGATGCACTGGCGCAGGCGGTCGATTCGCAATCCTGGGATGCGAGCGTGAAAGCGCTCACCCAGTTCCCTGGGCTGCTCGGCATGCTGGATACGAATCTGTCGTGGACCTCGGCACTCGGAGAGGCATACCTGAACGGTGAACAACCGCTGCTCGATGCGATCCAGGTGATGCGTCAGCGGGCACAACAGGCCGGCAATCTGCATAGCACGCAGCAGGAGAATGTCGACACTCAGGATGATGCGATCTCAATTGAACCGACCAACACGGACGTCGTGTACGTTCCCGAATACGACCCGTGGACGATCTACGGCGATCCGCTTGATCCCTATGGCGATTGGAGCTGGATTCCGGGTTTCTACTTCGACGGGCCCGGCATCGGTTTCGGCCTGGGGATCGACATCGGCCTCTATGGTGGATTCGGTTGGGGATGGTACCACTGGCATGCCGACTGGCGCGGACACGATCTTCGCTACGGCGATCACCGCTACGTCTCCCACACCAGGGACTTCAACCATGGCAATGGCTTTGCTGGGGAGCGCACGGGCATCGGTCGCTCCACCGGTTTCGCCCACAGCATTTCATTCGGTCACGCCAGCGGCATCGGCGCCCCGGATGAACGCGTTCCCTCAGGCATGCACAGCGGCGCATTCAGCGGCTTCAATCATGGCGGTGAAGTCGGTGGGTTTTCCGATCGCGGCAGGGCCAGCTTTGGCGGTTTCCATGGTGGTGGCGGATTTCACGGTGGTGGGGGGGGTCATAGATGAAGACTGTGCCGGGAAATCCCCTATTTCGGTCAAAGGAGTCGGCCACGATGCACGCAGGACAGATCAGGCTTGGAGTGCCTGCCTTTAGCGCAGCGCCTTACGTTCGCGCGGCCCTCGCTGCGGTTGCGCTACTCACGGCCGCGACCCTCCGGCCTTGCCTGGCGGGAACGCCGGATGGCGGGACCTTCGCATCGCCCGAGGACGCAAGTCGCGCGCTGGTGGCCGCCGTCGGCGCACAGGACGAGCGCGCGATGAGGCAGATTCTCGGCGGTGGCAAGGCGCTCATCAGCGCCGAGGACGCGACCCAGGACGCCCTGGATCGTCAATATTTCGTCGAGAAGTATCGCGAGATGCACCGCTGGGCCCGCAGGCACGGCGAACCGGTTACGTTGTACGTCGGCGCAGAAAACTGGCCTTTTCCTGTTCCCCTTGTGTATGACAACGGCGTATGGCGATTTGATGCGGATGCCGGATCGCAGGAGATTCTGTTCCGAAGGATAGGCGCGAACGAAGTGGCGGCAATCGGGATGTGCCAATCACTGCTCGCGGGCGACTCACCGTTGGCCACCCCCAACGAGGTGCACCCTCCGGCGGCGACACGTCTGTCCACCGTCGTCAAGACACACCAACCCATCCTGTTTCAGGGCTACTACTTCCATACCCTCGATTCGCCGAGCGGAGGATTGGCCGCCATCGCATACCCCGCCGTATACCGCTCCTCCGGCGTAATGTCCTTCATCGTCACTCAGGGAAGTGGTCTGTCCGAAAAGGACCTCGGCCCCGGTACGGCGAAAATCGCGGCAGCGATGAGTCGCTACCAGCCCGATGACACGTGGACCCCGGTTGATGTCAGGTAAACCGATCCCCAACGACATCAATCGTTATCGCACGAATCTGCGCGACGAGTTGAATGGCGCGGCCCTCTACCAGGCGCTGGCCGCTGCGGAAGGGGATCCATTGCGCAAGGACCTGTTTCTGCAGCTGGCACAAGCTGAAGGCGGCCACGCCAGGCTGTGGCGGGACAAGCTCGCTGCTGCTGGCGTCCAGGATGAGCAGTTCACCCCCGGTTTTCGTACTCGCCTCTTGGGGAAACTGGCGCGGCGCTTCGGTCCCGGATTTGTTCTCCCCGGCATCGCCGCAGCGGAGTTCTCCGACCGCAACAAGTACGCGGGGCAGCCTGATGCGCAGGCCATTTCCGCCGAAGAGCGCGGCCACGCGGCCCGTGGTACTCGGCATTGCGCCAGTTGCTCTTCGGTTGCCTCGCGGCGGGGGTGACCTATGGAGTCGGAGCAGTGTTGGGGACAACACTGGCTTGAATCGCCATCGCGACGGACAGAAGCGGCCGACTCATCGTCGAAGAAGGTTCACCGGCCGCGCCAGCAAATAGCGATCCCCGAGCCACGCGATGGCCGTCGCGATCGCTGGACCATAGTCCTTGAGTGGGGGATGAGGATCACGCCGATACAAATCGCGCCGATCGATTGTCCGCACCCGTACGGGTGCGCTAGGTGCCCACCACGTCAATCGTTTATCCATGAGTATCCTCCAAAGCGGTATCGAACCCGGAGCAGCCAGCGACTCGCAAAAAAGCCCCTCCTCCGCGCAAATTAGCCATTGGGGGAAAGTGGCTGGGGCGCGTTTGTTGAGGAGGGGCTTGTGTAAACACTATGAGAGAATCCGTCGGCACCCTTGGGGAGCTGTGTTCAGGATGAGGGTGAAGGATTGCCGCCCGATTTCACCGTCCTTGCTCCGCATTACAGGCGAAACCTCCAGACGAATACGCGATTTCCAGCTCTTACACCCGAGGCAGTCGCCTCCACTTTTCAAACCATGATTAGCTGTTCACACGACACGGCTGAATAAATTCGCCGCCAACGGTTGCGAACTCATGATGGGACGGGGCTGCTTCATTGCCGAGCGGACTATCGAGGTTGCACTCAGCGGCAGAGAAACGCGCACGCTGCGCGGCGACCAGGTATTCCTCGACATTGGAGCCTTCGCAAGAAGGCCGGCGCTAGCCGGGCTCACCGAATCCACTCCGCTCACGCATGTCGAACTTCTTGATCCTGACACCATTCCAGATCATCTGCTTGTCCTTGGGGCGGGAGGACGATCAGATCCTTGGATTTACGGCGTTCGACCCCCGAGCCGGCGGCGAGTTACCGCTCCCGGTCCAGATTGCGATGCGGATGCGGCTTCCCTTCCACGCAATAGGGGAGTTGGTGGTCGCACACTCCACTTACGCCGAGGGACTGGTCTCGCTTTTCTCAAACATACCGCCACTTGCGCTGATATGCCGCCTGTACCCTAGCCCCCGGTTTACGCGGCCGCCGACCCGCGTGTCCGCCGCAGCGGCGGCAGGAATGCCAGTGCGGCAATCGCGGGCGGCGCTAGGAATACCGCCGTTCCCATGCGTGCGTAGACAAGGGCAGAAGCGCCGCAGCCGAGCGCGAATATGAATACGCTTCTCGCGAGCGCGGCGCAGTGCGTCCTGGTCGCGGCGCGAACCTCCGGCCGCAATTCGCCGCGAAGCAGGTCCCCGATATCCATCATGATCTGCGTCGTGCTGCCCGTCATCAATGTGGTCGGCGGCGATTTGGCAAAGAACACGCGGTGGATGGCGTTCTGTACAGCCATGCCCGCCACCAGGGTCATCCCGGTGACAATGCCCGCAATACTGTCCGCGTCGCGGAACGGACCAAGCCAGGCAGCAAGCGCAGCGGCCACTGCCAAGAGACATATCTTGACGGCAATCAGGCCATCCAGGGTGATGGTCATTGAATGCACCGGTCGCACGCTCGCAAGGCGCACGAGCAACACCACGATGCAGAAAACGGGCAGCGCGAGAAGCTTGTTGACAACACCGGAGGATCCGTTTGCAAGGCTGGCACCCAGCGTCACGAAGTTGCCGGTCACGTGGGCCGTAAACAGTCCCTGGAGTGCCAGGTAACCCGCGGTGTCCACGTAACCGCCGTTGAATGTCAGTGTATCCGGAATCGATATTTTCATCGCACCACCCACCTCGCTCGGCCCCGGGGGCAGCCCAGGCTTACATTGTCACCGAGGCTGTCCGCGGTTGGGTCTTGACGGCCCCGGATCGAACGGCGGGGACATCCGATGGAGCCATGAACTCAGGCCCCACCGGATTGCGGATGGTCGCCGTCAGGATCCGGTCGATGGTCTCCATAGTGTCGCGATCGATATGCCACCCCAGCACCTCGCCCACCGGTGCGAGCTGCTCCGGACGACGCGCGCCCCACAACGCCACCGTGTTGCCGCGGTCGAGCACCCAGCGGACCGCGAGGGCGAGGACGGATTTTCCGAATCGAGATTTGGCAAGGCTCTCCAGTTCGGCGACAGCGGAGAGATACTGACTAAGTCTCGGCTGTTGAAACTTGGGATCCTGCGCGCGCAGATCGTCGCTCGGGAAGTTCGTCGCACTCGTGATCGATCCCGTCAGCAGGCCGCGGCACAGGGAGCCGTAAGCCAGGACCGCCACGGCCCTCGACTCCGCATAGGGAATGGTGAACTTCTCGGCGGCACGCTCGAAAAGATTGTAGGGTGGCTGTATCGCGTGGACCGGCGCTACTGTCTCGAATCGCGCAATCTGTTCCACGTTGTAGTTGCTGACCCCGATTGCGCGGATCTTTCCTTCCACCAATAGCTTCCCGATTTCATTGGCGGTTTCTTCGATCGGCACTGATGGGTCAGGCCAGTGCACCTGGTACAGGTCGATGTAGTCAGTTCGTAGCCGGCGAAGGGAATCTTCCACTTCCTGGCGTATCCTTTTCGGGCTTGAGTTGCGATAGATCTTGCCATCGATCCACTCGATGCCCACTTTCGTGGCAATTATGGTGCGCGCGCGTCGGCCACCGGTCTCGAGCGCCCGTCCTACCAACTCCTCAGAGCGGCCGAAGCCGTAAGCCGGAGCCGTGTCGATGAGATTGATTTCCTGATCGACGGCTGTTTGTATCGTGCGGACGGCTTCGCGTGCGTTACTGCCCCCCCACATCCATCCGCCGATTGCCCAGGTTCCCAGTGCGATGCGCGAGGCCGCCAGCGGAAGGCCCCCAATATTGATCGTTTCCATAGAAAACTCCTGCGTTGATGGCGGCTTAACCACCGGAATCAACTCTCTCGCGCACGCGTTTCCAGCCGGTTGCTGTTGAGGCCACGAGTATTACAGCGGAAATTCGCGAGCGATGGGGACGGCCGTTGTTTGGCCATGACGCCGCGGCGGGAGTCGTCAACAGGATAACGGACCAATCAATAGACGCATTCGACGATAGCGTTGAATGAATATCCTACCCCACGCTCAGTGAGGATGAATGTGGGCTGCGACGGATCAAGTTCTATCTTGCGACGCAAGCGCAGAATCTGGACATCGATGGCACGATCGTATACTTC
>Ga0302317_10003491_pt1 | contig 10367 bp, 9 predicted proteins | sample III_Palsa_N3_3_FD_200450 | JGI IMG/M metagenome (GOLD analysis project Ga0302317, IMG submission 200450) | Peat permafrost microbial communities from Stordalen Mire near Abisko, Sweden - III_Palsa_N3_3 | ecosystem: Environmental > Terrestrial > Soil > Palsa > Peat permafrost | place: Sweden...
GCCGGCGCCGCGCCGCCGCGACCCTGGGACGCCCGTCTCGGGCGCCGGCTGGTCACGCCGCTGCGGGACAGCTGGGTGACGCCCAATCATCTGACCACGGTACGCCTGATCGTCGGCGTGGCCGGCGCGCTGGCGTTCACGCCGGGTACCTGGGGCTGGACCAATCTCGCGGCCCTGCTGGTGATCGTCTCGAACTTCCTCGATCACACCGACGGTGAGCTGGCACGCCTCAGCGGCAAGACCAGCCGCATCGGGCATCTCTATGACTTAGCCAGTGACGCCGTCGTCACGATCCTGCTGTTCTGTTGCATCGGCATCGGGGTGGCGACGAGTGGCGCGCGGATCGTGCCATCCGGATTGTCCGCTGCCCTCATGGGCACGGTGGCGGGCGCTGCCGTGGCACTGATCTTCTATCTGCGCATGCGCATCGAGGAAATGCTGGGCAAGGCAGGCACCAAGCAAAGCTCACTGGCCGGCCTCGAGACCGAAGATGTCCTGTATCTCCTGCCGCTGGTGACGCTGTTCAGCGGGCTGACACCGTTTCTCATCGCCGCCGTCGTCGGCGCACCCCTGTTTGCGTTGCTGGTGGTCGCCGACTTCATTCGCGTGCAGCGTCGCCTGGCCGTCGCACGGCCGGTGTTTCCGGAGCCGACCGATGCGGCACTCGACACGAGGCTTGCGGTGAGCCTGGCCGGGCTCGATCAGGAACTGCTTCACCGGCAGTACCTGGAGCAGGGCAGCTTCGTGTTCGTGCCGAAGTTTCTGCCGCCGGAGTTCACGGCGCGCCTGGTAGCGGCCGTTGCTGCGGTCACCCCGGTGGTCAACCGCAATTTCCTGCCGGGCCACAAGCAGGGTGGCAGCGTCAGTCGCCACAGCATCGATGAGCTTGCGCCCTTCATCGCGCAGCTCTATCACTCCCCGCCGCTGCTGTCCTGGCTTGCGGCGCTCACCGGTGAGCGGCTGCAGCTCTCGCCCGCGAATGATCCGCACGCCTACGCGCTGTACTTCTATTCACGACCGGGCGATCACATCGGCTGGCATTACGACACATCCTATTATTCGGGTCGCCGCTATACGCTGCTGCTGGGCGTCGTCGATCGCTCGAGCTGCCGCCTGGACTATGAGCTTCATACGCAGGAGCCGGGGCGCAGCCCCGAGGGCGGTTCGTTGCAGATCCCGCCGGGTGGCCTGGTGTTCTTTGACGGTGACAAGCTGCGTCATCGCATCACCCCGATCGGTGTGGACGAGTTGCGCGTTTCGCTGACCTTTGAATACCTCACCAGCCAGCACATGAGCCCGTGGTGGCGTTTCGTGTCCAACATGAAGGACGCGATCGCCTACTTCGGGTTTCGCCAGGTGTTCAGCCGCATGCGGCGGGGACGCGCGCCGACTCCATGAGGCGCCTGGGATCCTGGCTACTGAGCGCCGGTTTGCTGTTGTTCGTGGGTCTGCTGGTGACGCAGGGCGTGCCGGCGATTCTCTCGACACTCGCGGCGGCGGGTTGGGGCCTGCTGGTGGTGGCGATCTTCCATCTGCTGCCGCTGACCAGCGACGCGGTGGCAATCCGTGCGCTGTATCACCGGGGGCAGACCCAGCACGGTCTCATGGATGCCGTGCTGACGCGTTGGATCGGTGAGTCCGCCAACAGTCTGATGCCGGCGGGCCAACTCGGCGGTCCGGTATTCATGGCGCGCTATCTGGCGCAGCGCGGCATGCCCATGTCCCAGTCCGCCGCGGTGATCACCGTCAGCACGACACTGCAGACCTTCGGGCAGATCCTGTTCGCGCTGTTGGGCGTGCTGCTGCTGGGCGCCCGCGCCGGCGGTCTCTCGGAGCACGCGCTGCGCAACATGGCGCTGGCCGCCAGCGGCTTTCTGGCACTGCAGATCGTCGGCTTCTACTACCTGCAGCGACGTGGCTTATTCAGCAAGCTGCTGCGGCTGGTGACCCGACTGGCGGGCTCGCAGAAATGGTCCGGGCTGATGAACCAGGCACAGGCCATCGATGCTGCCGTGCAGGCCACCTACACGCGCAGCGGTCCGGTGGCGGTGAGTTTCCTCGCGAGCCTGGTCGGGTGGCTCGTGGGTGCGGGTGAGGTCTACCTGATTCTGCTGTTCATGGGTCACCCGGTGAGCTGGATGACTGCACTGCTGCTGGAGAGCCTGGGTCAGGCGGTTCGTGGCGCGGCTTTTGCCGTGCCCGGCGCACTGGGTGTCCAGGAGACCGGCTATGTGCTGCTGGCGCCCCTTGCCGGGCTCACCCCGGATGTGGCGCTGGCGCTATCGCTGGCCAAGCGGGTGCGCGAGCTGCTGCTGGGATTACCGGGTCTCGTATACCTGCGTCTTTCCGGGCGCTCCGGGGGCGCCGCGACCGGTGCCGTGCCGCCTTGAACCCGTGACCGTGTGGTAATGTTTTCACAATCATGCGCGCCATAATTCTTGCCGCCGGGCGCGGCGCCCGGCTGTCCCAGTCCGAGGGTTCCCATCTTCCCAAGTGCCTGCTGAAATTCGGTCAGCAAAGCCTGCTCGAGCGCCATCTGCGACTGCTGCAGGCGGCCGGCGTGCGGGAGGTCGTCCTGGGCCTGGGGTTCGAACACGAGGTCGTGGCGGCGGAGCTGGCGCGACTGGCGGCGATGGGCCTGCCGCGCGCCGAGACCTTCATCAACGAGCGTTTCACCCTCGGCAGCGTGCTCACAGTGCACGTGGTGGCCGAGGCCATGCGCCGCGGCGGGGATGTGCTGCTGATGGATGCCGACGTGCTCTACGACGAGCGCATCATGCAGCCGCTGACCGACGGGGCTGCCCCCAGCAACCGCATCCTCATCGATCGCGAGTTCGAGGCCGGTGACGAACCGGTCAAGGTGTGTGTGCAGGACGGCGTCCCGGTGGAGCTGCGCAAGCAGGTGGCCGCCGGTCTGCGCTTCGACATCATCGGCGAATCCGTAGGCTTCTTCCGGCTTGATGATCGCGCAGCGCGCCGCTTCGCGGAGCTGGTCGCAGGCTACGTGGCCACGGGCCGCGAACACCTGCCCCACGAGGAGACGCTGCGTGACCTGATCTTGGAGCGCAGCCAGGTGTTCCGGATCGTGGATGTCACGGGCGCACCGTGGATCGAAATCGATTTCCCGGCCGACGTTGAACGGGCCGCGACCGAAGTATTGCCACAGCTGTTGTCCTCAGGAGTCGCCGTATGATCGCGACAGTGCCCATGCCGCCACCGCGCCCCTTGAAACTGCTGTCGTCCATGGCGGCCCGCGACGTGCTCGCCGAACTGATCAAGGGCTTCACGGCGCAGACCGGACAACCGGTGGCGGCAGAGGCAGCCGGTGGGGTGGAGGTGGCCAAGCGCATCCAAAGCGGCGAGGCCGCCGATGTGGTCGTGCTGTCCGACACCGCCATCGACAAGCTCATCGCCGCGGCGCAGCTGTGCCCGGGCCGGGTGGACTTGGTGAAGTCCGGGGTGGCCATTGCAGTGCGCAGTGGCGCAAGTCAGCCGGACATCGGTACCGAAGCGGCCGTCAAGGCTGCGGTGTGCGGGGCGAGCTCGTTGAGCTATTCGACCGGACCCAGCGGGGTCTATCTGGAAAAGCTCTTTGAGCGCTGGGGCATCCTCGAGACCATCAGGTCACGGATCGTGGTGCCACCGCCTGGAATCCCGGTGGGCACGCTGGTGGCCGACGGCCGGGCCGCGTTGGGGTTTCAGCAGCTGAGCGAATTGCTGAACGTGGCGGGAATCGAAGTGCTCGGGCCATTGCCCGCCGCCATCCAGACCATCACGACGTTCTCGGCCGGGATCAGCGTTCGGTGTGAGCACCCGCAGCTGGCCGCGCAGCTGCTTGACTACATGCGTCTGCCGGCCGCCACGGGCGTCAAGCAACGCTACGGGATGGAGCCGGCCTGAGGGCTGGTGAGTTTGTGGGCTGCGACGCCGCAGACCCAGTCGATGATGGCGAAAGTTTCGGGGTCGGCACTGGCCGCCTTCCAGTGGTCGGCAGAAAGATCCGACCGCGTGGTGGCACCCGCGGCACCCTGGGCTTCCGGCGCGGCGTATTCGGTGCGGCTGAGGGGCTGGAAGCGATTGCCCTTGCAGTCGAAGGCGCCGTCCACCAGCACGGAACGCGGCCCGGGCGCTGATCCGTAGTACTCATATAACAGCCGCGCCGCGACGTAGCCGGTCTGCTGGCCGATGCTGTCCACATCCACCTGGATCGAATGATTGCCGTGACCGGTCTGCATGGCATAGGCCCACTGCTCGGCGCCGGCCACCGGTGCGAAGAGCGCGGCCCCCGCCAGCGCTGCCGCGGCGGCCAGAGGAATCGTTCGTGGCATCATGGCCTTGATCATGGCACAGGACAGCACATCTCGCGGCGTCGCAACGCTGGCCGCTCTTTGCATACAGAGCCTGGTGCTGCTGGTGCTGGGGGTCGGACTCGGAATCGTGCCCGTGCGGCAACCGCAGACATCTGCCATCGCCGTCGCACTGATCCCGGAGCTCAAGCCGATCGTGGAGGCGCCGGCCAGCACACCCCGGGTGCACGTGCATCTGCGGGATCCCGGCAGGCCGCCGCCGATACTCCCCGCGGACATCATCCTGCCTCAGGCTCCGGAGCCGCCACCGGATGCCGAGGTGCCGCGCACCAGCCGCACTGAATCGATTGGTACGGTCGGCAACGACTCCGGGATCGGCATCGTCAGTCGTGTCGAGCCTGACTATCCCCGGGCTGCGCTGGAGCGGCGTGCACAGGGAATCACTTCGGTTGCCTTCCTGGTGGACGCGAACGGCCATCCGGGAATCGTGCGGGTCCTGCATGGCAGCGGTAATGCCCAGCTCGACGAGGCAGCGGTGCGCGCCGTGCAGAAGTGGGAGTTCTCAGCGGCGACATCCAATGCGCAGGTGGTGCCGAAGTGGGGTCGGCTGGACATCAATTTCAACCTCACGATGTACTTCAAGGACCATGTGGGCACGCCGACGGCGGAGCGCAGCAACAGACCCGACCCGGTGAGCGTGCTCAGCGCCCTCATCAGATCAGCGAGCGCCGATTCCGCACTGCGGGAAACAGTCACAGGGTTGTTGCACAAGTCCGGTCCGGTGCGCAGCATCCGCTTCATCGGCGTGTCGACGCGGCCGCCGCAGGGCGTGGCGCAGGAGCTTGCGCAGGAACTTCGGACGCTTGATTCAAGTCATCTTGAAGGATGGTATGTATTTGAGGTAACCCAAACGCGCGGCACTTCGCAGTGGTACTGTGCCGTGGACGCGGCAGGACAGATCCAGGCCATTGTGGCCAACACCAACTAATTCAGGAATTCCGGCCATGACTCCCAAACAGCTGATGAGCATCGTCGCCAGCACCGTACTGATGAGCGCAGGTTCGCTGGTGCACGCGCAGGATGTCGAGAAGCCTGCCGATGCCGCGATCACGACGCAGGTCAAAAACCAACTGGCAGCGAACGACCCCATCATTGCGCCGCGCATCATGGTGAGCACCCAGGATGGCGTGGTGACGCTCAAGGGTATCGCGCTGACCCAGCAATACATTCTCAACGCGTTGCACGATGCGCGCTCGGTCCAGGGCGTCGTGAAGGTCGAGAACCGGCTGCGCCTGGAATAGCGCCTTTTAGCGCAGCTGGCTGTCCTTGCTGCCGCGACGGTTGTACCCGCTGAAGCTTTCGACTTCTGCATCGGCGGCCTGCTGGCAGGCCAGGCACAGCCGCACTCCCGGGACCGCCTCTCGTCGTGCCTCGGCAATCGGATCGCCGCACTCGGCGCAGTGGGTCAAACCCGGACCCTGGGGCAGCCGACTTCGTGCCCGCTCGACGGCGTCCTTCACGGTGGCCTCGATCTGCTCGTTGACAGCGCCGTCGCCGGCCCAACCTGTCGCCATGTACCTTCTTCCATCCGCTGCGTGGTGCGTCAATTCTAGCAGAGGGCTGCTCCTGCGCTGGGCGCGCCAAGCTGGGTCATTGACGCGGCAACTGCGGGTCACTATCGTCATTTCCATGACGCTGCGAAATATCCGGCACGCCGCCTGGCCAGTGCTGCTGACACTGATTTGCCAGGCCGCCGGCGCCATGCAGGTCGATCCCCCCGCTCCGGCATTCGAGGCATCCCAGGCCGCGGCGGGACGGCTGGTGTATGCGCGAGCCTGCGGCATCTGCCATGGCGCGAATCTGCAGGGCGGGGCGGCCGTGGCGCTCTCCGGAGGCGCCTTCGCGAAGACCTGGGGTGACGGCCGCCATCAGGGCGCTGATTTCTTCGACGCCATTGCCAAGCAGATGCCCAAGAATGCCCCAGGCAGTTTGTCCCAGACCGACAACCTCGCGCTCACTGCGTTCATTCTCGACAGCAATGGGTACGCGGCGGGATCCGAGCCGCTGACCGTCGCAGCTCTTGCCGGGGCCTTGCCCAGGGCGCCCCAGGCCCCATCACCAGTGGCAGCCCCACTGGTCCCACCCGGACCACCGGCGGTGTTCCCGCAGCCGCCGGCGACGGTGCTGCCGGCGACGGGCAGCGCGCCGCAGGACGCGCAGCTGCTGCGGGTCCCCGATGGCGACTGGCTGACGTACAACCGGACCCTGGCGGGTGACCGTTATTCGCCGCTGACACAAATCAACGCCGCCAATGCCCATCGCCTGCAGGTGAAGTGCATCGCGCAGCTGGGCGAGATGGGCAGTTTCGAAACCAGCCCGATCGTGCTGGACGGACAGATGTTCGTCACGACCGCGCACAAGGTGCTGGCACTGGACGCCGCGAGCTGCGCTGTCAGGTGGTCCTACAACTACGTTCCGGTCGACCCGGAGCATCTGCCCGGCAACCGCGGGGTGGCGCTCTACCAGGGTCGCGTGTTCCGCGGCACGACCGATGGTCACCTGATCGCACTGGATGCGGCGACCGGCAAGCTGCTGTGGGATGCGCGGGTTGCCGATGGGGCGCTGGGCTATGAGATCACCGGCGCGCCGGTCGCCTTCGACGGCAAGGTGTTCACCGGCGATGCCGGCGCGGATACCGGCATCCGGGGTCGCATCTACGCGTTCGACGCGAGCACCGGCGCGCTGGTGTGGGCATTCGACATCGTGCCGCGGCCCGGGGATGCGGCGGCCGCAACCTGGGGCGCCAGCACCGACAAGGGCGGGGGTGCGACCTGGTCGAGCATGGCCATCGATCCGGTGCGCCATCTGCTGTTCGTCCCCACGGGCAACCCGGCGCCGGACTTCAATGACGCCAGCCGCGGTGGCGACAATCTCTACACCGATTCGGTAGTCGCGCTCGAGCTGGCCACGGGCAAGCTGTCCTGGTATGTGCAGCAGGTGCCGCATGACTTGCACGACTGGGATACGGCGGCCGCGCCGGCGCTGTTCTCCAAAGGCGGCGTCAATGTCATGGCGGTCGCGAGCAAGAACGGCCTGCTGTACCAGTATGACCGCGACACTCATCAGACGCTGTCACAGGCCCCCTTCACCACGCGTTCGAATGTGGACGCGCTGCCGAGCGCTGCTGGTGTACACGTCTGCCCCGGTGCGCTCGGCCAGTACAACGGTCCGGCATTTTCCCCGCTCGAGGGCCGGGTATTCGTTGCCGCGGCGGACCGCTGCAATGTGCTGACGCGGGCTGAGCCGCACTACGTTCCGGGCGGCGTTTACTTCGGTGGCATGTTCCGCATGGATCCACCGGCGCTGCAAAGCGGCTGGGTCAAGGCCTTTGACGCCATCAGCGGGCATGAAGTCTGGAGCGTGCATCGCAAGGATCCGGTGCTGGCAGCCGTGACACCCACTGCCGGCGGTCTGCTGCTGACGGGGGATATGGGCGGCAGCTTCCTGGCCCTCGATGCCCGGGATGGGCGGGTGTTGTACGAGTTCGCCACGGGGGGGCCCGTGGCGGCCGGGATATCGGTGTATGCGGTGGCCGGACGGGAGTACATTGCGGTGCCGTCGGGCAGTTCGTCGCGTGACGCGGCGTCGGCCACGGCGGCGGCGACACTGGTCATTTTTACCTTGCAGTGATTGCACAGCATCTGATGAGGGGGGCACATGGCTGATTTTTCGGAAGCGCTGGCCGCACGCGGATTCAATTCGCCGTTGCGATTCAACGTCTCGATCCAGGATTGCGAAGTGGTCGGCCAGATTCCGCAGGATCTGGATGGCGCCTTCTATCGCAACGGGTACGAGTGGTACTACCCACCGAAGTTTCCGGATGACGCCATCCTCAATGCCGATGGCTATATCAGCAGCTTCAGGTTCAAGGGCGGCAAGGTCAACTACACCGGCCGCTTCGTGGACACCTACCGCATGAAGAAGCTGCGCGAGGCGCAGCACCAGCTCTACGGCTACTACCGCAATCCCTATACCGACGATCCGTCGGTGCAGGATCCGACACATCCGAATCTGCGCACGGTTTCCAATACCGCGCCGGTGGTCCACGGCGGCAAGCTGTTCACGACCAAGGAGGATGGTCTGCCGCACCAGATCGACCCGAATACGCTCGAGACCATCGGTCCGTGGGATTTCAATGGCGGCTGGAAGAGCCAAACCTTCACCGCGCACCCGAAGCTCGATCCGCTCACGGGTGAGATGGTGGCATTCGGCTACGAGGCCACCGGCCTCGCCTCCGATGATCTCTTCATCTGCACCCTCGACAAGTCCGGTCGCGTGCGTCACGAAGTGCGCATCAAGGTGCCGTACGTGAGCATCATCCATGACATGGCGCTCACGCACCGGCACGTCGTAATCCCGTTCTGCGGCTATGTGACCAGTGCCGAGCGACTGAAGGCCGGCAAGATCCACTGGGGATGGGACTCGACCAAGCCCGGGTACATCGGGGTGATGCCGCGCGAGGGCACTGCGAAGGACATGCGCTGGTTCAAGGGGCCGAACCGCTGCCACATGCACACCTTCAATGCCTATAGCGACGGCAACAAGGTGATCCTCTACGCGCCGTTCTGGGACGGAAATTTCTTCCCGTTCTTTCCGAACGTGGACGGCTCCCCGTTCGATCCTTCCAAGGCGCGTTCATTCATCCGCAAGTTCACGCTCGATCTGGCTTCGTCCTCCGACGCCTGGCAGGAAGAGGTGCTCTGGGACATGCCGGTCAACGATCTGGGCAAGGTCGATCCGCGCACCAGCACGCTGGCGTCGCGGTATCTCTACACGAGTTTCACCGATACCGACAAGCCCTATGACCGCGCCCGTTCCGGGCCGCGCGCGCCGGCATCGGTGGCCAACTCCTACGGCCGCTTCGATGTGCAGACACGCAAGGTGGATCGCTACTTTGCCGGCAAGACCCACGCGCTGCAGGAGTGCTCGTTCGTGCCGCGCGGCAACGCGGAAGGGCAGGGCTACCTCATCGGGGTGGCCTCTAATTACGCTGAAATGCGCTCAGAGCTCATCATCGCGGATGCCGAGCACCTTGGCGACGGCGACATCGCCCGTGTGATCCTGCCGTTCAGGTTGAGTTCACAGGTACATGGTGTGTGGGCAGGCAAGGATCAGCTGCCGCTGGCGTGAGCAGAATTAAAACGAGGGGGATCGCGATGCGCAGGATTTCATGGATGTCTTGGCGGAAGAGGTGGGTGGCGCTGGCCATGCTGTTGGCGCCCGCGATGGGTATGGCCGCTGCGCAGGCCGCCTGCGACGATGCCTGCCTGACGCAGATTGCGGACCAGTACCGGGCGGCCTATGTACACCGTGACCTCAAGCAGGCGCCGTTCGCGGCGCACGTGCGGTTCATGGAGAACAACGTGGAGCTGCCGTTTCCCGATGGCAGCTGGGATGTGGTGACCTCGGAGGTCGGCCCTTCGCTGACCTTCTCGGATCCGTCCACGGGTAGTGCGGGCGTCTACACCGCCGTGATGATGGGCAATACTCCCGCCTTTCTCGCGATCCGGCTGCGCGTCGCGCACGGCAGGATCGTGGAAGTGGAGCACCTGCTGTCGACCAAGCGGCTGATCAGCGCGCCACCGACGCCGTTCGGTGACGTCACCAAGCTCACGCATGATCCGCTGACTGCGCAGCTGCTGACCCCGACCCAGCGCCGGCCGCGGGCCGAACTGATCCGGATCGCGGATGGCTACTTCGCCACCCTCTCGCACAACGACGGCACACTGCACACGAACTTCTCCCCGGAGTGCCATCGCATCGAGAACGGCATGGAAACCGCGAAGGGCGGCTGCGAAGGTCCTTTCAAACTGGGCACCTACCTCTTCAATGTTCGCGTCCGTCGCGAACCGCTCATGGTGGATGAGGCGCGGGGTCTGGTGATGTTCCGCGGCTTCATCGATCACAAGGGCAACGTCATCGACTTCAAACTCACCGATGGCACGCCGCGCACCTCGCCCTTCCAGGAGCCGCATACCTGGAGTTTTGTCGAGACCTTCA
>Ga0302317_10003498_pt1 | contig 10356 bp, 9 predicted proteins | sample III_Palsa_N3_3_FD_200450 | JGI IMG/M metagenome (GOLD analysis project Ga0302317, IMG submission 200450) | Peat permafrost microbial communities from Stordalen Mire near Abisko, Sweden - III_Palsa_N3_3 | ecosystem: Environmental > Terrestrial > Soil > Palsa > Peat permafrost | place: Sweden...
CACATCCGACGGCTCTGAGCTGGACAACTATCTCATCACCGTTCAGGGCACCGTGCTCGACATGGCCTACATCGACGCCGAATCCAACAGCGCCGACTAAACCCTCCACAATCGGAACGAAGAAGAATCGAAACGCCACCCACATCCCTGGGTGGCGTTCTTCTTTAACGCACACTCACCCACCCGTCACTTCGCGAAACTCGTCCTTAGCCCTCTGCACACTCTGCCTAAGTCTTTTACTTTTTAGAGGCAACCCCCGGCCAAGCCTGTCAAATAAATTCTTCCTAACGTCGCCAATCCAACTCTCACGCGTCTTCGTATCTCCAACGTAAGGGAAGCAGGCTCGCTTCCAGCACGCCAACATCATGGCCTTTCGCACGCTGTAAGACCACGCACAATCGATCGCAAGCAACGGCTTCGTACCTTCGAAGCCAACGACCCCGCACGCCCGAAGACTAACCCGCACACCAGGAGACGTATCGTGGACTCTAGACTCAAACCATTTATCGACAAGGCACTCTCCCGGCGAACCTTCCTCGCCGGTGCGGGAAGCGTAGCTGCCGTAGGCCTCATGGCCGGCTGCTCCAACGATGGCACCACAACTGGCGGCGGTGGTGGCGGCGGCACAGGCGCATACACCGATCTGGACATCCTCAACTTCGCGCTCAACCTCGAATATCTCGAAGCCCAGTTCTATCTCTATGCCGCCACTGGCAAGGGGCTCACGGCTGCCAATACTGCCGCACCCACCGGATATACCGGCTCCTACACCATGGGCACGGTTACCGTCGGCAACTCAGCCATGGTGGCAGGCACCACATCCACACAGCAGCAGATCATCAACGAAATCGCAGCCGAAGAACAGGAACACGTACAGTTCCTCCGTGCGGCTCTCGGTTCAGCAGCCGTTCCGATGCCGTCCATCGATCTCTCCTTCTTCGGTCCACTCGCACTCGCACTCACTCCCGCGGTCGCCAGCTTCAATCCTTACGCCAGCTTCGATGCGTTCCTTATCGGCGCCTTCATCTTTGAAGACGTAGGCGTTACCGCCTATGCCGGTGCTGCTCCGTTGATCTCCGCCACAGGCGTCGCCTCCGGATACCTCAACTACGCGGCCGGCATTCTCGCGGTCGAGGCGTACCACGCTGCTTACATCCGCACCGCTCTCACTGGCCGCGCAATCTCCATGGGCGCAACGACACCCACTTCCGCTGCATATCCGTATGTCGGTATCGCCAACCAGGTCGAAGCGCTCCGCGCATCGCTCACCGTCGGCAACTCCGGCGCACCCGGCACTTCCAACACCGGCAACACCGGTGCTGTAGGCTCCAGTGGCTCGGTAGAAGTCCCACTCAACGTTCCGCAGAGCCCGACGACAGCCAGCGCGATCGTTGCCTGCGATTCCGCGCACGCCATCGGATTCGCCCGCAATGTCAACCAGGTTCACCACATCGTTTACGGTTCGGCTACGGTCGGCGTCAAGAGTGGCGGCTTCTTCCCCAACGGCACCAACAGCATCTTCTCCACCACAACAGCCTAAGCGGCAAAGGACGGATTACTCCAATGGCAAACCTGGAAACTCAAGTACTGGATGAAATCATCGTCAAGGGCCGCCGCAAGCTGCTGACCCTTGGTAGTGCGGCCCTCGCGGGTCTCGTGCTTGGCGGCACGAAAGAAGCAAAAGCCGCCACAGCCTACACCGATGCTGACATTCTCAACTTCGCCCTCAACCTCGAATACCTCGAGGCCAACTACTACTACATCGCAGCGTTCGGTTGCACCATCGACACTCCCAACGCGGCGGCAATCGCAGCCGGCGCACCCACCGGCGGTATTCCTATCTCCAGTTCCACCTTCGTCGGAACGCCGGGCGGTCCGGTCTCGATGACGGGCGCGAACATGGTGAACTTCACCGGACAGACTGCAATCGGCGCTTACGCGACGGAGACAGCAATCGAAGAAGGCAAACATGTTCTGTTCCTTCAGGGCGCGCTCAGCTCAGCCGCTGTCGCTCAACCGCTCATCAACCTCACGACGGCTTGGCAGATGTTGGGTGGCGCGCTCACCCCCGCAGCTCCAACCTTCTCGCCTTACAGCAGCTATGCGGCCTTCCTGCTAGGTGCCTACGTGTTTGAAGATGTCGGCGTCACGGCGTACCACGGTGCGGCATCCCTGCTGACCGTCTCGGGCAATTTGAGCGCGGCAGCCGGCATCCTCGGCGTGGAAGCCTATCACGCAGGCCTGGTCCGCACCACGATCAGTACCTCCACCGACCCCAACATAACCGGCACCGTCTCGACCGCGGTCTCCATCTCCAACCTGCGCGCGGCGCTCTCGAAGGCTGGGCTCCTGGGTAGCACCACCGTTCCAATCAACGACACCAACCCAGACGATCTCGGACCGTCGCCGGTCGCTGTCACCCTTGCTGGAATGACCGGCTATACCTCATCCAAAATAGTCAACTGCGATGCAACCAACGCCATCGCCTTCGCCCGCAACACCACCCAGGTACTGAACATCGTTACCGGCGGCGGCGCGGTCAACGGGACGACAGCAGTCAGCCCAGCCAAGGGCATCTTCTATACCAACGGCATGAACGCCGGCCCCAACGGCTTCAAATAAACCCGCACAAATCTGGGTACCCTACCCTTTGCGCACTTTGCAAAGGGTAGGGTATCGAGTTCCGCTCGACCGCTCTCCTCCACCCCCACAACCCTGTCATCTCGACCGAAGCAGAATGGCTTCATCATTCTGCACTGTGGAGAGATCCCCGTATTAGCAAGCGCTCGCACCACCACAACCGCCGGCGCAGTCCCACCCCCAAAAACCCTCTCTACTTCAACCTCCGCACCCTCGCCAACGACTTCAAATACTCCTTCACCGGCTCCGCCGGCACACCCATAAACATCTCCCCCGGCCCCTCCAGCCGCTTATTCGGAAACACCCCCGAAGCCCCACCCAGAATCACTCCCGGCCCAATCGTCACATGGTCCCCCAGCCCCACCTGCCCAGCCATCACCACGCCATCCTCAATCACACAAGACCCCGAGATCCCAACCTGCGCCGCAATCACCACATTCTTCCCAATCACGCAGTTGTGCGCGATATGCACCAGGTTATCGATCTTCGTCCCCCGCCCAATCCGAGTCTCCCCCAACGCCCCGCGATCGATCGTAGTATTCGCCCCAATCTCCACATCGTTCTCAATCACCAGTCGACCCTGCTGCGGAAATAGCCGATACTCCCCCGTCTCCGAACTCCTCACATACCCAAACCCCGTAGACCCCAGCACCGCCCCAGCCTGCACCACCACGCGATCCCCCAGCGTAGCCCCGGCACAAATCGTCACCCGGCTCCCAATCGAGCACCCATCCCCAATCGAAACCCCCGCCTCAATCACAGCCCCCGCACCCACCCGCGTCCCCACTCCCAGCCTCGCCGTCTCATCGACACTCGCCGACGCATGCACAAGCTCTCCCACCACCGGATCAGCCAGCGCCTCCGCGACGACAGCAAACGCAAACTTCGGATCACGAACCTTCAGCACCCTCGGATCATCCGTCTCCGAATCCAGCCTCGCCAGGATCAACCCAGCCTTCGATTCCAGCGCCTTTTTCACCGTCGCACCGTCCACGGCAAAAACCACTGAACTTTCGTCCGCGCTCTCCGTAGAAGTGACCGCGCTCACCGTAGCCGTAGCCGTGGTCTTCACCGCGAGTAATGCAGCAATTTCGCTAGCAGACTTCCTCAATAGATCTTCTCCTCACCCTCCGGTCGCGTCTTCCACCGCCGATGGACCCACAACCACTGCTCCGGATATCTCCGAATATAAGCCTCCGTAGTCGCCGCAAACAGCGCCGTATTCGCCATCATATCCGCCTGCAAGTCCCCTGTTTTCTGCAGTTGCAACTCCTCCCCAAACCGCAGCACATACCGCCTCTCACTCTCTTCCCAAAGCAGAAACCCAGGCAAAACCGCCGCGCCCGTCCTCCCCGCAACCCGCGCCAACCCCGAAGCCGTACAAGCATCCACCCCAAAAAACGGCACAAACACCCCCTGAGGCGGCGTCATATTCGTATCCATAAGAATCCCAACAGTTTCCCCATTGTGCATCGCTGTCAGCAATCCCCGCGCGAAATCATCCTTATGAATCACGCGATTCCCATGCAAACACCGGATTCCATTCACAAACGCATCCACCCGCGCGTTATCCAGTCTGCGGATCACCAACGACATCGGATACCCCCGCAGCGAATGATAGAAGCTAGAAAGCTCCCACGCCCCCAAATGCCCGGTCAACACCAGCACCCCCTTCCCCTTATCCCGAGCCGCTAAATAGTTCTCCAGCCCCTCATACCGCACAAACCGCGACGCCTCCTCCAGCGAGTAGCCGCCCATCTTGCAGAACTCCGCAATCTGCCAGCCCAGCATCGTATAAAGCCGTCGCAGAATGCCCTTGCGCTCCGCCTCCGTCTTCTCGGGCAGCGCCAGCGCCAGGTTCCGCAGCCCTGTCCGTCGCAAACCGCCCAGAGTCCACCAGCACACGCCTCCAATGGCCGCACCAACCGCACGAGCCACCGTACGCGGCAACGAGCCCACCAGGCCCACCAGGCCGCGCACGGCCCAATACTCCAGGGTCTCCCGGGCAGTCTCTTGCCGCACCTCAACTGCCATCGTCGAACTTTGCGTCGAATCCTTCAAGAGACCAGTGTACGCAAGCCAGTTCTCTGTCCGCATGCTCCAAACGAGCAGAAGGGCGGCCAAAGGCCGCCCTTCACCGATCGACCAACTGAGTTTAGTGATTCACGGACGAGATCACAAAGTACTTGGCTACCGTGTGTACGAAGTGACGCCCATTCTCAGGCGCCGGAACACGACCGTGCAGCACGTCCTCGTAAGGAACGTTCGCGCCATACTCACTGCGCGTATCATCCGCATTCTGCGAGAGCACCGTACCGTCAAGGCTCAGCCCGGCAAACACACCGCGAGTGCGAGAGTAGGTCAAAAACTCCGCATGCATCGCAACATCCGTAGCGGCTGCAGCATCGCGCCCAACAGGGCCCGCGGCGACAGAAGCATCAGCACCAAGCTTCACCTTCGAGCGCAACATCGACTCCAGGCCATCGTGGTTCATCGCAATGAGTACCAGATCCGTGGACTGACCACCAATCTGCCAGCCAAAGCTGCCACCGGTCAATTGAACGAATACAGGAGCCGACCAACCTTCATGCGTACGGCAGGTCGCAACACCTTGACCATACTGTGCTCCAACGATAAACGCGCCCTTCTTATACTTCGGAACAACAACAACGCAGGCAGCACCAGCCAGAATCGACTGCGGAATGCCCTTATCGGGGGTTGCCATTACCTCTTGGAGAACAACAGCAGCATTCTCCAAACGATCGCCGAGCTTTGCATCCTGGGCATGCACGGGCATCATTCCGGCAGACATCGCCACAGCACAAAGAGCTCCAATAACTTTTTTCATTGTTTTACCTTTCAAATCTGACTTGCGGCGTAGCTAGTTCAATCGCCGCTACAGGAGGTCAGATGGAAAGGACACTGTCAATGGTTGCAGGGGGAGCAGAATAAAAAATGGGGGTTGCAAGAGGTCGCTGTCTCCAGCCACTTCTCACAACCCCGCTTCTCCCAGGTCTGTGATACCTCTTCACTGTGCAGCAGACCCGCAAATCCCGCAAGAGTACAGAGGGATGTATACCTTTGGCTAGAGTTTCGCCGAACCCCTAAAAATGGGTACCGAAGAATGTATACCTCTGGCGAAAGCGCTCAACTAACCCTCCTTAGAAGTTCCTCTTTCTTCCATTGCCCGCAGGGTTAATTCAATTCGGTTGCTGGATCCCGTCTTCCGCAGCATCCTCCCAAGATGCGCCTTAACAGTAACCTCGTCGATCCCCATCGACTTCGCAATCTGCCGGTTCGACCCGCCATCCATCAGCAACTCCAGCACCTTCTGCTCCCGCGGAGTCATCTTTTCAGCAATCGCCTCCCCAGTACCCGCATGGGAGGCCCCTCCATTGCCCGACGCATCGATCAGCCTTGCCAGCACCTTCCTCGGAGCCCACACCGATCCATCCAGCACCACCGCCATCGCCATGCTGATCTCGCGCTCGTCAGAGGTCTCCGTCAGAAAGCCCTTCGCGCCCGCTCCAATCACTGCCTGGATCAGGTCATGGTCCAGCGATTCGCCCACCACCACCACCCTCAACTCTGGCCGGTCAGCTCGAAGCCGCGCAATAATCTCAGTCAACGCCCCGCCACACGACCGAACATCAACCAGCAACGCCGCCAGCTTCTTGTCACCGGCAACCTCTTCCAGTTCCATCCCCACCGCTTTAAGCCCCGCCGACTCCTGCAGAATCGTCTCCAGCCCAAGCTGGCGCAGCGGATCACCCGCAACCACGCCTACCCGCAACCTGCTATCACTCTTCATTCAAGCTCCGCAAACGTTCGTTCAGAGTGGCCTGCGCCTCTCAATTCGTTGCAGGCCGTTCCAAGGGCCCGTTAGCTCGATCTTTATGGGGCAGATAAACTCAGCAGGTCTGCCCGATAACGTTGTTCTATCGGCTAAAGTTTCGGCAGAACGATCCCTTGTTGGTTCTGATACTTCCCCTTGCGATCGGCATAGCTAACCTCGCAAACCTCATCACTCTGGAAAAATAAAATCTGGCACAACCCTTCATTGGCATAGATGCGGGCAGGCAGAGGTGTCGTGTTGGAGATCTCCAGCGTCACAAAGCCCTCCCACTCCGGCTCGAACGGCGTCACATTCACAATAATCCCGCAGCGCGCATACGTGCTCTTGCCCACACAGATCGTCAACACATCGCGTGGAATCCGGAAATACTCCACCGACCGCGCCAGCGCAAACGAGTTCGGCGGAACAATAATGCTCGGCGCCTGCACGCTCACAAAAGACCGCTCATCGAAGTTCTTCGGGTCAATGATCGCGCTGTTCACGTTCGTGAAAATCTTGAACTCATCCGACACCCGCAGGTCGTAGCCATACGAAGAAAGCCCGTAAGAGATCACGCCTTCGCGAACCTGCTTCTCACTGAACGGTTCGATCATCTTGTTTTCGGTCGCCTGCCGCCGAATCCACTTATCGCTCTTAATCGCCATCATGCCTCTCGTACATACAACGCGAAGTTTCTACAGATGCTAGTCTTAGCTCATTGCTCTGTAGGTTGCGTTGCATAGAGCCTATCGTAAAAAGTGCTGTGAACGGCTTGGTCAACCATGAAACCACTCCCATGGAACCGTGAAACCAACTAGGTAACAGCTTGAAACCAATGAAGTACAAGTTTGACAACCGAAATCAGCCTTCATACCATCGGTAGCAGGCATAACTGCAAGCCGGAACGTCGGAAGTAAAGGCTGAACTCGGGAAGGGTGAAGAATACACCATGATCAAGCAGGATTTGATTCAACGGGTAGTCGAGCGCACAGGTCTGCCACGGACCAAGGCAGAGGCTGCCGTGGATGTCATCTTTCAGGCCATGAAGACCGCCCTTGGCGAAGGCGACCGCATTGAGTTGCGCGGCTTCGGCGTCTTCACCGTCAAGCCCCGCAAGACGGGCGTCGGCCGCAACCCCCGCACCGGTGCTGAAGTCAGCATCGCCCCCGGTAAAGCCGTGCGCTTCAAGCCCGGCAAAGAGCTGCACCTCCTCGACTAGCACTCTCGCTTATTCTGCATCGCGAAACCTCACGACCCCTCCGGCTTCGGTGTGAAGCCTGTTAACCCGGCGTCCCCTCATATCTCTCTTCTAACGAATGGCTCTCCCAGCCACTAAATTCCCAATACAGGCCAACATGCGCCCTGCTGGGTTCCCCCCTGTCAGAAAATCTACTTGCTAGTGCCGTGCCGATCCTGTCTGATAGTTCTTAATCCGACATAAGAACTAATCTCTAGACATACAAGGCCCGCTTCCGCCATGCCCACCCCTGCAATCCTGCAAGACGATCCCCAGTCCGTCGCAATACCGACTCAAGAAGCCGAGCCGGACCGTCACTGGATTCAGGCCACCCTGCTCCTTCTCGCTCTGCTCTCAGCCACCCGCTATGGCATGCGCTACATGGTCAACTTTCAGCATGGACGATTCCCCATTGCGTCCCAGTCCGACGTCATCCCCTTTCCCTGGATATTTGCCAATCTCCCTCACTTCGGCCTCGGCCTGCCCTTCTCTCTCACCCTGATCGGCATTCTGATCACCCATGAGTTCGGCCACTACTTCTCCTGCCGCAGATACGGCATCCACGCCACCATCCCCTATTTTCTGCCCGCCCCATCGCTCGGCGGAACAGCCGGCGCCATCATCCGTCTCAAATCCCCGGTCACATCCCGCGCTGCCCTCATCACCATCGGTGCAATCGGCCCCATCGCCGGATTCCTCGTCGCCGTCCTCACCACCAGCGTCGGGCTCATTCTCTCCAAACCCGTCGCAGTCGAACCCCAGAAGCTCGTCGACTTCCAGTCCCCGCTGATCTTCAAACTCCTCGCCCCGCTCCTCCACGTTTCGCTGGACCGCCCACTCCTCTGGCATCCGATCCTCATCGCCAGTTGGATTGGGATTCTCCTCACCTCTCTCAACCTGCTTCCGGCGGGCCAGCTAGACGGCGGCCACATCCTCTACGCGATCTCACCGCGTATCCACCGCATCGCCACCTACGCCGTCATCGCCGCACTCGTCTACCTCGGCATCGAGCACTGGACGGGCTGGCTCGTCTGGGCTGGCTTCCTATGCCTCCCCGGCATGCGTCATCCAACCGTCAACGACACCCGCCCCTTACCCAGGAAACTCCTGCTGCTGGCCCCCTTGGCGCTCATCATTCTGATCCTCGCCGCCATGCCTGAGCCTTTCACTAAATTCAGCTTGCTCGACCTAATCGCCAAAACCCGCCACTAACGCCAAACGCCAAACCCGCCGCTACATCAAATGCACGGCGTCCACATCCACCACCACAGCCCGTCGCGGAATCTCCTGCCTCGCCACCACTGCCAGCATCTCCCGTAGCGCCGCTCCCAGCACATCCCGCCGCTCGGCCTTCAGCACAAAGTGGAACCGATAAATCCTCTTCAGCCGAGACAGCGGAGCCGCCGCCGGCCCCAGCACCCGAACCCCATCCAGCTTCCTGCCCTCAAACCATCGTCCCAGCCGCGAAGACCAATCCAGCGCCTCCTCCAGCTTCTCGCTCTGCACAATCACATTCGCCAGCACACTTAGCGGCGGATACCGCATCGCCCGCCGAAAGAACATCTCCCGCGCCGCAAACCCCGTATAGTCATGCTCCCGCGCAAACTTGTTCACATAGTGGTCCGGCTGATACGTCTGCACCAAAACCTTTCCCGGCAGTTCGCCTCTACCAGCCCGCCCACTCACCTGCGTAATCAACTGAAACACCCGCTCCGCCGCCCGAAAATCCGGCAACCCCAGCGCAAAGTCCGCACCCACCACGCCCACCAGCGTCACTCCATGAATGTCATGCCCCTTCGCGATCATCTGCGTCCCTACCAGCAGGTTGATCTCCCCCAAATGCAGCCGGTTCAACAGCCGCTCCATATCGCCCCGCGTCCTCACGGTATCGCGATCCATCCGCCCAATCCGAGCCCCGGGAAACAGCTCCTGCAACCGCTCCTCACCCTGCTGCGACCCCGCACCCATGTAGTACAAGTGCTCACTCCCACACTTCTCACAAGCCTTCGGAACCCCCCGCTTATACCCGCAATAATGGCACTCCAACCGCTGCCCCACACGAGCCTCGCCATTGTTCTCATCATCCTTCCCACTCTTGTGATACGTCAGCGAAATCGCGCAATTAACGCACTCCACCTTCTCCCCACAACTCCGGCACATCACCACAAAGCTGTACCCACGCCGGTTCAGCAGAATCATCACCTGCTCCCCACGATCCAGCGCCCCTTGCGTCTCCTCGATCAGCCGCCGCGAAAACATCTGCTCCTGCCCTGTCTCGCGAAACTCCTCCCGCATATCCACCATCTCGACCTTCGGCAGCGGCCGCTCCTCCACGCGCCGCAGCAGCTCCACCCGCGCATATCGCCCGCGCTCCGCATTGTTCCAACTCTCCAACGAAGGCGTAGCCGACCCCAGCACCACAGCACACCCCAACAGCTTCGCCCGCATCACCGCCACATCCCGCCCGTGATATCGCGGCGTCTCTTCCTGCTTGTAGCTCGAATCATGCTCCTCATCCACCACAATCAGCCGCAGGTTCGGAATCGGCGCAAACACCGCCGACCGCGTCCCCACCACCACCCGCGCCTCACCCCTCCGAATCCTGTGCCACTGCTCCGCCCTCTCATCCGGCGTCAGTTGCGAG
>Ga0302317_10003505_pt1 | contig 10345 bp, 10 predicted proteins | sample III_Palsa_N3_3_FD_200450 | JGI IMG/M metagenome (GOLD analysis project Ga0302317, IMG submission 200450) | Peat permafrost microbial communities from Stordalen Mire near Abisko, Sweden - III_Palsa_N3_3 | ecosystem: Environmental > Terrestrial > Soil > Palsa > Peat permafrost | place: Sweden...
GCGCTTCCGGGCACGTGTTGAAGGCCGGGCGGCGCTTCGGGAAGGGGCCCGGGCTTGTCGGCGCGAGGGTAGGCCCATGCCAGCGGGCGGGGCGGGTCGCATCCGGCGAGCGCTGTTGCGAAGACGGCTGCGCCGGCCAGCATCGCCGCCTTGATCCGAACCCATCCACCACGCATCGTCATCCCCCTAAAGCCTCAAGGCCAAGCTAGGCCATAAGGCGGCGCGCGCAAAGAATGCGAAGGGGCGCCTACCGCTTCAGCGCGGCGTCCATGAAGGCCAGCGCCCTTGGCCAGTCGTCCTGCCGCGCGGTGTTGTTCCCATCCGGCGTGCCGCCCAGCGAGCCGAGGGTGGGGTAGGCGGGGTTGGCCTTGTCCACGGGCGGGCCGAACACGGCATGGCCGGCGTCGTCGTATTCCAACAGTTCGACGGGATGGTTGAAGCCCTTGGCCTTCAGACGGGCGGCGATCTGTTCGGCCATGGGGCATGAGGGCCAGAGGGCATCCGCCCTGCCGCAGACCAGCATCACCGGGCCGTCGATCCGTTCCACCGGGATGATGGCGTCGGGATGATCGGCCAGCGCCTTCAGCCCGTTGGCGTAGGCGCCGAAGATGTTGCGATAGTCCGACCCGAAGGCGTAGGGCAGGAAAGGCAGGGGCTGGCCGTTCGCGCTCCACGAGGCCTTCATCCCCGCCGTATAGCTGATGCCGGGCCACATGACGCTCGACGGCATGCCGACCACCACCGCCTTGATGGCCGGTTCGCGGGCGGCGACGACCAGCGCCGCCTCCGCGCCCTTGGAGCCGCCGATCAGGCCGATGCGGGCCGCGTCCACGCCGGGCTGGGCCTGCAGCCAGGCGATTCCCCTGCGAAATGTCTCTAGCGGCACGTCGACCAAAGTCTCCGGTGTGCCCGGCGCGCCGAAATAGGCGAGCTGCAGCACGCTGAAGCCGTGGGCCTGCAGCGCCTTGGCCTGCCGCACCGCACCGGCGCCGAGGCCGCCCTCGGACCCGCCGAGCAGCAGGATGGCGGGGTGCTTGCCCGGCCCTGAAGCGGCGTAGAAGTTGGCGAACACCCCACTCTGGTCGATTCGCACGCCCTCTGAGCCGGGGTCAGTGATTCCCGGCTTGGGCATCTGCGGAATTTGAGCGGAGGCGGCGGACGCCATGGCGGCGGTGCCGAGCCATGCAGCAATCAGACTCTTCATGGTCAACCTCCCCAGGCCCTGCAGGATGTGCCCGGCCCTGGGGCCGGCGCAAGCGGAAGCGTAGTCCTTTTCAAGCCCCAAGGTCAGCGCGGCAGGTAGTCGTTCGCTTCCACCAGCCTGAAGCCCGGCGTCTCGGCCACGCACTGGCGTAGCAGGAAGGCGTGGCCGGAGCCGTAGAACACCACCATCCGGTCGCCGGGCTTGGCCAGCTGGACCAGGCTGGCGCAGATCAGGAAGTTGCGCCTGTACCAGGCGGTGAGCAGGTCTGCGCCCGGCTGGTCCTTGCCGCCGCCGACCTTCAGCGTATCGCGATAGAAGGCGTTGTCGTCCTTCAGGCGCTGCGGGTCGTTGAGATAGCGCAGGGTGGCGGAGACGCCGCTCTCGTTGACCAGCCGGTTTTCCGCCGCGACCTTCGCCTGGACGTCGGCGTCGGCGGCGTCGAGGATGGCGGTCTGCCCGTGCGCCTTGGCGTAGTCCTGCACCGGCCCGAAGGGAAACTCCCCGTCCGCATCGACGCCGTGCATGGCGGCCCCGGTCTGCCTGGCCAGTCGGAAGCCCAGTTGCACCACCTCGTTACGGGACGGCGGCAGCGAACCGTCGAGGAACTTGGGATAGCGCTCCGCCACCACGGGCGCGTCCCACTCGGCGGCCACCAGAGTGGGTTTGAAGCGCGCCAAGGCGTCGTCCACCGCGGCGATCTGGGCCTGGTATCTGGGAGTCAGCACGTCCGGGATCTGGGCGTCATGCATGTCGTGGCCCGGATTGCTCATGTGGAAGCCGCCGACGATCATCACTTCGACGGGCTTCAACGGCGCGGGCGGCGGCGCGGCGAGGCCGGGAGCGGCGGCGAGCAAGGCGACGGCGACGATCAAACGGTTCATGCAAGGCCCCATTAGCGAGGCCAATCTGTATTCCGACCGTTGATCGCGAGGCCAGTTAAGCTTCGGTAATGCCGGTCGCTACTTTTCCATCAGCCCGGCGAACCGCTCGAACAGGTAGAGCGAATCGGTGGGGCCGGGGGAGGCTTCGGGGTGGTGCTGGACGCTGAAGACGGGGCGGTCCTTCAGGGCGATGCCCGCATTGGTGCCGTCGAACAGGGAGACATGGGTCTCCTGCACCGTCGTCGGCAGGGTGTCGCGATCCACTGTGAAGCCGTGGTTCATGGAGACGATCTCAACCTTGCCGGTGGTGAGGTCCTTCACAGGGTGGTTGGCGCCGTGGTGGCCCTGTTCCATCTTGACGGTGTTGGCGCCGAGCGCCCGCGCCAGCATCTGGTGGCCGAGGCAGATGCCGAACACGGGGGTGCCGCTCTCCACCAGCTTCCTGATCTCTGGCACGGCGTACTCGCCGGTCGCCGCCGGGTCTCCGGGGCCGTTGGATAAAAGGACGCCATCGGGTTTCCTCGCCAAGATCTCCTCTGCCGTGGTCGAGGCCGGCAGCACCGTGGCGCGCGCGCCGATGGAGGTGAGGGCCCGAAGGATATTGCGCTTGATGCCGTAGTCGAGCACGGCGACCTCGAACTTGGCTTCGGGCCTCGGCTTGGCGTAGCCCTCCGGCCAGTCCCACAGGCCCTCGTCGAAGGTGAAGGTCTGCAGGGTGGTGGCGTCCTTGGCGAGGTCCAGACCCTCAAGGCCGCTCCAGGCGCGGGCCTGCGCCACCAGGGCGTCGAGGTCGAACCGGCCGTCCGGGGCGTGGGCGATCACCGCGTGGGGCATGCCCTTTTCGCGGATGATGCGGGTGAGCGCGCGGGTGTCGACGCCCGAGAGGCCCACTACGCCGCGGGAGGTCATCCAAGCGTCGAGCGCCCCAGTGGAGCGCCAGTTGGCGGGCGAGGTGGGCAAGTCGCGGAAGATCGCGCCTCTTGCGGTGGTGCGGGCGCCTTCCCCGAACTGCTCCACGTCCTCAAGGTTGACGCCCACATTGCCGATGTGAGGGAAGGTGAAGGTAACGATCTGCGCCATGTACGACGGGTCGGTCAGGATCTCCTGATAGCCGGTCATGGCGGTGTTGAAGCAGACCTCGCCGACGGCGGAGCCCACGGCGCCGACGCCGATCCCCTGCAGGATCGTGCCGTCGGCCAAGGCGAGGACCCCGGTGGCTCCGGGCAGGAGGGTGGTCATGGCGGCGGATCCTTGGGCGCGGGGATGGCGGCTGTTTACGGAGCGCGCCCCGCAAGGTCAATTTAATCGAGACGACTGCCCGCTTCTGCGGCGATCCCGTTTCCGGTGGCGCGCACGCCCGAAGTTTTTGGCGTCGCACTGCGGTGAATGGCATATATACCGAAAAGGCGATCTGACGGGGCTGCGCATGTTGTTGATGAAACCGGGCTGCGAGTGCTGCGACCGAGATCTCCCGGCGGATGAAGTCGGCGGGATGATTTGCTCCTTCGAATGCACCTTCTGCGCGGACTGTGCGGCGAGCCGGTTCGGCGGCGCCTGTCCCAACTGCGGCGGCGCCCTCATCGCCAGGCCCACCCGCACCGCCGAGCGCCTGCAGCGTCATCCCGCCTCCACCGTTCGGGTCGTAAAGCCGCACGAAGCCTGCGCGGCCTGACGGGTGGCTGAAGACTTTTCGGCGGATGTGGCGGCGATCGAGAGCATCGCCGCGGTGCCGACGATCCTGGAGGTCGTGTGCCGCACCACCGGCATGGGCTTCGCCGCCGTGGCGCGGGTGACGGAGGACCGCTGGATCGTCTGCGGCGTGCGCGACAACATCGAGTTCGGCCTCGCACCCGGCGGGGAGCTGAAGATCGAGACCACCATCTGCAACGAAATCCGCCATACCGGCGAGGCGGTGGTGATCGACCATGTGGCTGAAAGCGAGCTCTTCCGCGACCACCACACGCCGGCGATGTACGGCTTCCAGAGCTATATCTCCATGCCGATCATGCTGGCGGACGGGCGGTTCTTCGGCACCCTCTGCGCCATCGACCCTAACCCCGCAAAGCTCGATACGCCGGAGATCGTCGGCATGTTCAAGCTGTTCGCCGAGCTGATCGCCTTCCACCTCGACGCCCATGCGCGCATCGCCGCCAGCGAGGCCGTGCTGATCGACGAACGCAGGACGTCAGAGCTCCGCGAGCAGTTCATCGCCGTGCTTGGCCACGACCTCCGCAATCCGCTCGCCTCCATCGACGCGGGGGCCAAGCTCCTGATGAAGACGCCCCTGAACGATCGGGCCGCCTCCATCCTCGGCATGGTGCAGACCAGCGTCGGGCGGATGGCGGGGCTGATCGACAACGTGCTGGACTTCGCCCGCGGGCGGCTCGGCGGCGGCGTGACGCTGGTGCGTGAGCCCGTGTGGCTGGAGCCCGCGCTCTTCCACGTGATCGCCGAACTGCGGGCCGGCAGCCCCGACCGGGTGATCGAGACGGTGTTCGCTGTCACCGCGCCGGTGAACTGCGACCGCCCGCGGATCTCGCAGCTCTTCTCCAACCTTCTCGGCAACGCCCTGACCCACGGATCGCCGGACGCGCCCGTGCGGGTGGAGGCGACCACGCGCGACGGCGTGTTCGAGCTCTCGGTCGCCAACGGCGGCGAGCCGATCCCGGCGCACGCCCTGGAGCGCCTGTTCCACCCCTTCGCCCGCGGCGCCGGGGAGCAGAGCCAGCAGGGGCTCGGCCTCGGGCTCTACATCGCGTCGGAGATCGCCAGCGCGCACGGCGGCGTGCTGGAGGTCGCCTCCACGTCGGAAGAGACGCGGTTCACCTTCCGCATGTCCTTGAGCTGACGCCGGACGCCTGACAGCTCGCCCGTCTGCACCTGCAAATACTTCCCATACGCGTAATGTTGCGCGCCCGACATTTAGGAACCTTCACGGTCGGATAGGCTTTCCGATGGACGGGCCGGCGATCAGCGGCGGCCTCAACCTGATTGGGGTCTCCATGAAGAACACGACAATCGCACTGGGCGCGGCCATAGCGTCCCTCGCCCTCGGCGCTGCGGCGTCCAGCGCATCCGCCCAGGAACCGCGCCTGATCACCAGTGGCGTGGGCTCTCCCACGGCTCAGCTGCTGTTCGGCAACGAGTCGATCGGCGGCGGCGCGGTGATTGAGCAGGCCCAGTTCCTGTTCAGCGGCCGCAACTACTGCTGGTACGACGGCGGCTGGCATGGCCCCGGCTACTACTGGTGCGGCTACGCCAACCGCCGGGGCTTCGGCTGGGGCGGTCCGTCCGGCTGGAACAGCTGGGGTCGCGGCGGTGAGTTCTATCGCGGTGGCCGAGGCGGCGGTGGCGGGTTCCATGGCGGTGGCGGCGGTCACGGCGGTGGTGGCCACGTCGGCGGCGGCGGCGGCGGCGGCTTCCATGGCGGTGGTGGCGGCCATGCTGGCGGCGGCGGTCATGCCGGGGGTGGCGGCGGTCACGCTGGCGGCGGCGGTGGTCACGGCGGCGGCGGCCATGAGGGCGGCGGTCACCACTAACACCGACACCTGAAGTTCGATCTCAAGTCGCCCTCGCCGGATCATCCGGCGGGGGCGATTTTCGTTTGGCGGCAGCGTGCGGCGGTCGTTCAGTCTCTTGAACGGATGCGCGGGCTGAGCACCGTCGCCATAGCCCGGCGGGAGGCCTCCAGCGCGATGCCGAACACCGCGTGCGAGACGAAGCCGTAGGCGTGGGTGGCGAGCTTCGTCTCAGTCGGCGGCGGCGCGAGGCCGAGCAGCGGCACGATCATCTCGTCCGCCGCCAGCCAGGCGGCTCCGCCGTAGCGGACGCCCAATCCGCCCGTCACGCCTGGGAAGAACTCCGCCGCCGCGCCGTACACGCCGCCCAGCACCGCGCCGACGATGTAGTGGGTCGCCGAGGACGCCAGCTTGCGCGCCAGCTCCGGTACAGGCTGGCCGGACAGGGTTCTGGAGACATGATCCGCCGCCTTCAGCGTGCTGGGATCGCCACCCTCGCCGTCGCTCTTTGGCTTGGCGAGCGCGGTCCAGAGCGACTGGAACCTGTTCATGACGAAGGCGGCGGCGAGCCCGGCCGCAACGCCCGCCACGATCCCCTTGGGCAAATCTCTCGAACCGGCCACGCGCGTCTCCATCCAGGTTGCGCGCGACCCACAGGGGCTCGTCGTCGCTCGATCCGACAACGGGCAGCCCGATCAAACAATCCGAGCCTAAACGATCCGGCTGTCGGTCTTGCCCCAGTAGGCGTCTCGGATCAGGCGCTTGTAGAGCTTGCCGGTGGCGTGCCGTGGCAGTTCGGCCATGAAGTCGATCCGGCGCGGGATCTTCACATGGCTGAGGTTTTCGCGGGCGAAGGCGGAGATCTCCTCCGCCAGTTCCGGCCCGGCCTCGAAACCCTCCATCGGCTGGATCACGGCGATCACCTCCTCGCCCATCTCCTCGTGGGGGCCGCCCACCACCGCCACGTCCGCCACCTTGGGGTGGGTGACGAGCAGGTTCTCGATCTCCGCCGGATAGATGTTCACGCCGCCGGAGATGATCATGAAGCTCTTGCGGTCGGTGAGGTAGAGATAGCCTTCCTCGTCCAGATACCCGACGTCGCCAAGGGTGGACCAGCCATGTTTGTTCAGGCTCTCGGCGGTCTTCTTGGGATCGTTGTGGTACTCGAACTGGCCGCCGCCGGCGAAGTAGACCATGCCCTCGGCGCGGGCGGGCAGCACCTCGCCCTCGTCGTCGCAGATCATCACCGCCGCGGTCAGCCCCTTGCCGACCGATCCCTTGTGGCCGAGCCACTCGTGCGAATTGATGGCGGTGAAGCCGTTCCCTTCGGTGCCGGCGTAGTATTCGTGGATGATCGGCCCCCACCATTCGATCATCTGCTGCTTGACCGGCACAGGGCAGGGGGCGGCGGCGTGGAACACCGCCTTCAGGGATGAGACATCGTATTTGGCGCGGGTCTCCTGCGGCAGCTTCAGCATGCGGACGAAGTGGGTCGGCACCCACTGGGCGATGTTGACCTTGTACTGGCCGATGTAGCCGAGCGCTTTTTCGGGGTCGAAGCGCTCCATCATGATCACCGTGCCGCCAAGCGTCTGCACCGCCATGGACCAGCCCAGCGGCGCCGCGTGGTAGAGCGGGGCGGGAGAGAGATAGATCGAGTCCTCCCCCATGCCGTAGAGCGCCGCGCCTATCGTGGCCAGGGCGTTGGGCGCATCGATGCGCGGATCGACGGCGGCGGCGCGCTTCACCCCCTTGGGCCGGCCCGTGGTGCCGGAGGAATAGAGCATGGCCGAGCCGGCGCTCTCGTCGGCGACGGGGGTCACGGGCATGGGCGCGCGGGCCGCCTCCAGGCTCTCGAACGGCCCCTCGGTCCCGTCGACCATGTAGAGTTTCACACCGTCCAGCCGCGGCGCCGCCTTCAGCGCGATCTCGGCGAGGCCTTTTGAGACCACCAGCACCTTCGAATCGGAGTCCCTGACGATATACTCGACCTCGCCCGCCGTGAGCTTGGAGGAGATGCAGGTGAACCGGAGGCCCGACCGCTGCGCCGCCCACAGGAGCTCATAGTAGCGCGGCCCGTTGTCGATGAAGAAGGCGACCCCGTCTCCTGCCTGCAGGCCGAGGGATCGGAACAGGTGCGCGCCCTGGTTGGAGCGCGCGTCAAGCTGGCCGTAGGTCACCGTCTCGCCGGACGCCGCCATGATGTAGGCGGGCTTGTCGGGATTGGCGCGGGCGTGGTGGACGGGGTGCATGGGCAAACCTTGAAAATCGGACGCCGCAGTTCTAGAATTGGGGTCTAGAAAAGGTGCGTCATGGCGTTGAGCATCAAGACGGAAGAGGCGGATCGGCTGGCGCGGGAGCTGGCGCGGCGCACGGGCGAGAGCATGACGCAGGCTGTCACGCGGGCGCTTCGCGAGCGCCTCGAACGCCTGCCGCCGGTCAATGACGACGAGACGGAGTCCTTCGACGACTTCCTCAAACGCGCCCAGACCTTCTTCAAAGGAACGCGAACACCCACCAAGGAGGACTTCGACGCGCTGTGGGAAGAATAGTCCTCGACACATCCGCCGTGATCGCGATCCTGAATGCGGAACCCCTTGCCCGAGAGCTTGAACAACGCATTCGAGCCGCAGACGCGCGCGAGATCAGCAGTTGTGGCGTCGTCGAGGCGGCGAGCGTTCTGATCGGTCAACAACCGGCCGCCGCCAGCGAGGCGATCGGCCTGCTTCAGACGCTCATCCGCCGGCTGGACATCGCTGTTGCCCCATTCGACGCGGAACAGGCGCAGATCGCCGTCGAGGCGCGCCTCAAGTTTGGCAAGGGCCGCCATGCGGCGCGGCTGAACCTCGGCGACTGCTTTTCCTACGCGCTCGCCAGGATGCGGAAGGCGCCGCTGCTCTACGTCGGCGACGACTTCGCAAGGACTGATATCGAGGCGGCGCTGGTCTGACACGGGTCAGGCCGCCATCGTCTCGCTTCTGGCGCCTGCGGGCGCTTTTCCGAGGATCATGTCGGCGGCCTTCTCCGCGATCATGATGGTAGGGGCGTTGGTGTTGCCGGAGACCAGACGCGGCATCACCGAGGCGTCCACCACGCGAAGGCCCTCCACGCCGCGCACCCGAAGCTCCGGGTCCACCACCGCCTGCGACCCGTGCCCCATCTGGCAGGTGCCCACGGGGTGATAGATGGTGCCGCCCGCCGCCTTGGCGTAGGCCAGCAGCATGGGGTCGGACTCGAAGTCCGGGCCCGGCGTCATCTCGTGATCGATATAGGGGGCGAGGGCGGGCTGCGTCGCGATCCGGCGGCCCCACTTCAGGGAGGCGATGGCCACTTCCTGATCCAGCGGATCGGCCAGGTAGTTGGGCTCGATGGCCGGGTGCTGCCGGTGATCGGTGGACTTGATCTGGATCGTGCCCCGGCTCTCGGGGCGCACCTGACAGGGGGCGATGGTGAGGCCCGGCTTGTTCTCCAGCACCATCTCCTGATCCTCGGTCAGCTTCTGCATGTCCATGGTGGCGGGCAGGATGTGGAACTGGATGTCGGGGCTGGCCAGATCGGGCCGCGACTTGCAGAAGGCGGCGATGTGGGCGGCCGAGAGGGTGAGCAGGCCTTTTCTCTGGAACAGGTACTTGATGGTCTCGCCGACCATGCGCGCGCCCTTGGAGAGCTCGTTCACCGAGACGATCCCCGCCTTCAGGCGATGGAGCATGCCGATCACATAGTGGTCCTGCAGGTTGGCGCCGACGCCCGGCAGGTCGCTCACCACCGGGATGCCGTGCTGTTGCAGGAGCTCGCCCGGACCGACGCCGGAAAGCTGCAGCAGTTGCGGGGAGTTGATGGCGCCGCCGGACAGGATCACCTCTTTGGCTGCGTGAGCGACGCGGGTCTGGCCGTTCTGGGTGAACTCCACGCCGACGGCCCGCTTGCCTTCGAAGAGGACGCGCGAGGCCAGCGCATTGGTCTCCACGGTGAGGTTCTTGCGCCCCATCGCCGGGTGCAGATAGGCCACGGCGGCGGAGCAGCGCTGGCCGTTCTTCACGGTGAGCTGGTAGTAGGAGACGCCCTCCTGATCGGCGCCGTTCACGTCGCGCGCCGGCAGGCCGGCCTCGACGCAGGCCTCCACCACGGCGTCGGACACTATGTGGGTTTCGGTGACATCGGAGACGTTCAGCGGCCCGCCCGTGGCGTGCCATTCGCTGGCGCCCCGCTCCTGATGCTCCGAGCGCTGGAAATAGGGCCAGACATCGTCCCACCCCCAGCCCTCGCAACCGAGCTGGCGCCAGCCGTCGTAGTCCGCATGCTGGCCGCGAATGTAGAGCAGGCCGTTGATGGAGGAGGAGCCGCCGAGCACCTTGCCCCGCGGCCAGGTATGGCTTCGCCCCGCCGCGTCCGGCTCGGTCTGGTAGAGCCAGTTGACCTTGGGGTCCTTCAGCGTCTTCGCATAGCCCACCGGGATGTGGATCATCATGTTGGACATGAATTGGGAGGGGTTCTTCGTCGGCCGGTCGTCGCCGCCGGCCTCCAGCAGCAAGACCTTGGTCACGCCGTCCGCGCTCAGCCGGTTGGCCAGGACGCAGCCCGCCGAGCCCGCACCCACGATCACATAGTCAGCCTGGATCTCGGATCCCGCCATCGTCCATCTCCCTGAAACCTGTGCGCCTGGGGCGCTTATCGTCTTTGCAGGGAGTAGAGCGCAGGTCGGCGCGACAGGGAAGGGGCGCCGTAGCGTGAGGCATTGAAAT
>Ga0302317_10003517_pt1 | contig 10319 bp, 3 predicted proteins | sample III_Palsa_N3_3_FD_200450 | JGI IMG/M metagenome (GOLD analysis project Ga0302317, IMG submission 200450) | Peat permafrost microbial communities from Stordalen Mire near Abisko, Sweden - III_Palsa_N3_3 | ecosystem: Environmental > Terrestrial > Soil > Palsa > Peat permafrost | place: Sweden...
AGCCACTACCTCGATAACCTCAAAAAACTCACCTAACCTCTGGCTTTCATCGGCCTGCCAAGCCAAATTTACCGACTTGTTCAAAGACTACAAAGGCAAGTAATCCAACTGCCGGCACCCGAACTGCCGCAAAAGTGGCAAGCCGTCGCCCTGTACGGCGCGCTATGCTATCCCCCAGCGCCCCCACGAAAGTCACCCGCTGTTAACCAGTCTGGTGCTACCTTAATCGTCAACACTGCAAAAGTCGTGGGGCTTGCAGGCGCCTTTCCAGCGCATCATGCATTAGTCGCAGTTCAAAAATGGCTGGGTTTCAGGCGTCTTTTTTTGCAGATAACGGGGCCCATCGAGGCTCCGCCGTTGATTTCGGTAGCGGCGCCACATGCAACAGCGCCTGCTAGGGGTGGAGGCTGGAGGGGTTGATGTTCTTGCCGGGGATCGTATCGACGCTGGAATCACGGAACGGTGCTGCGCGCCGTCATCGGCGGTCGCTGGCGATTCGCTCCGGCCTCGTCCTGCTTACGCTGTTGCTGGCTGGGAACTTCGTCACCGCCCATGCGCTGCAACCCGGCGGTCCAGTCGACTTCGGCTCGATCGCCATCGGCTCAAGTTCGCCCAACCTTACCCTCACCTTCTCGGCCAGCGTCACTACGATCATCGCCTCGGTCAACGTCACTACCGATGGCATTTCCGGCAAAGACTTCGTGCTCGTCTCCCAGACCTGCACCGGTACGCTCTTTGCCGGGCAGAGCTGCAATGTCACCGTGGCCTTCTCGCCGCTTCAGGCCGGGCTGCGCAAGGGCGCGCTCTCCATCGTCGACAACTCCGGAACGGGCGGAAACCAACTCTTCCTGCACGGCATCGGCCTCGGCCCGCAGATCGTCTTCTCCCCGGTAGCGGCCTCCGCGCTCTCCACCCTTGCCACGCTCTCGCCCTCTACCTTCCAGTCCTCCGCCTCGGTCTTCGATGGTTCCGGCAATCTCTACTTCAACGACTACCTCAACAGCCGCATCCTCGAAGAAACTCCAACCGGAGCCGTCTCGCTCGTCACTTCTCTGGCTGGAACCTCGCACTCCGCCATGGCCATCAACGGGTCGGGAACTGTCTTTGTCTCCTCGCCATCGCAGGGTCTGGTCCAGGCCATCATCCCGGGAGTCGCCTCGACGCAACTCTCCACCGGCGCCATCCCGCTGGTCACCCCCGCTGGGGTCGCGGTCGACGCGGACGGCAACCTCTACATCGCCGACTCGCAGGCCAACCACATCGTCATAGTTCCTTCCAACGGCAACGCCCCCTCGGTCCTGCCGCTCACCGGCCTCGGCACGCCACTTTCCAGCCCCTTCGGCCTCGCCACCGACAACACCTACCTCTACATCGCCGACTCCGGCAACGGCCGCATCGTCGAGGTCAACATCGCCAGCGGCGCAGCCACCGCGCTCACCGCCAAAAACGCTCTCTCCAGTCCCTATGGCCTCGCCGTCGATTCAGCCGGAAACCTCGTCGTCGCCAACGCCGCCAGCCTCGTCCAGGTCACCTCCGCCGGAGCCATTTCCGCCCTTACTCCAGACTCCGGCCAGACCATCGCTTCCACGCCCCTCGGCATCACCTTCAAGTCCTCCACCGGAGACCTCGTCGTCTCCGATTCAACCCTGGGCCTCGTCTCGATCACCCGCTCCACCGGCTCGCTCACCTTTCCCACCCCCACCAAGGTCGGCTTCCTCGACGCCACCGACGGCAACGAAACCCTTACCGTCCAGAACTCCGGCAACCAGGCCATCCAGTTCGCCGCCACCGACCCCGCCATCGGCGCGACCACCTTCACCAGCGGCACAACCAACACCTGCCCCGTTCTGACCGCCAACGCCACCCCGCTCGCCATCGGCAGTACCTGCACCTACTCCTTCGGCTTCACGCCCTCCGTCGTTGGTTCCAACACCGCGACCGTCACAGTGAAGGGCACGGCCACGGGCACCAACGCGCCGGTCGCGGCATCCACGAACCTCATCGGCACCGGCGCCTCCCAGGTCGATACCCTCACCGTCACCGCGACACCCAACTTCACCACTCCTGGGACCCCCGTCAGCCTCACCGTCACCGCGCTCGGGGGCGGCATCATCGTCACCACCTTTACCGGCACGGTCACCTTCACCATGACCGACGCAACCGGCGTCTTCCTCAGCGGCACCAGCTACACCTTCACCACAGCCGATGCCGGTGTCCACACCTTCGCCGCTCCCGCCGGCGCGCAGTTCAACGCCGCCGGTACCTTCACCGTCAGCGCGCACTTCGGCACTGTCACCGGGACCAGCAACACCGTGCTCGTCCAGTACGCCTCGGTCCTCACCCTCACCAGCTCGGTCAATCCGGTCTTCATCAACGTCAACACGACCCTCACAGCCACCGTCAGCGCCACCGGCGCCACCGTCCCCGCAACCGGCACCGTCACCTTCTACGATGGTGCAGCCACCCTCGGCACCTGCACGCTGGCCGCCGGCAAGTGCAGCCTCCCCGTCAGCTTTGCCATTCCCGGCACCCACTCCCTCACGGCCTACTATGCAGGCGATACCAACTACGGCTTCGTGACCTCCGCCGCCTACAGCCAGGTCGTTACCGACTTCGTCGCACTGGTCGCGATCGACAGCTCCATCAACCCCTCCCTCGTCGGCCAGCAGACCACCTTCACCGCGACCGTCACCGCCGTCCCCGGCCAACCTGGCGCAGGCACTCCCACCGGCACCGTCACCTTCTACGATGGTGCCACGGTCATCGGCACGGTCACCCTGGTCAATGGCGTAGCCAGTATTCCAGACACCTTCACCACACTTGGCGATCACTACATCACGGTCGCTTACTCCGGCGACCTCTTCTTCGGCCCGGTCACGCCGCCGCCCTACACCCAGATCGTCGGCAACTATGCCGCACAAAACTTCCTTACCAGCTCGATCAACCCCTCTCTCGTCAATCAATCGACGACCCTGACCGCGACAGTCATGGCCACGCCGGGCCAGAGCGGTACCGTCGCTCCCACCGGCACGGTCACCTTTATGAACGGCACGACGGCCCTCGGTACCGTCACGCTGGTCGCGGGCGTGGCCACGCTGCCGGTCAGCTTCCCCGCTGTGGGAAGCTACCCCCTCACCGCGGTCTACTCCGGCGACGCCAACTACGGCACCGTGACCTCATCGGTCCTCATCCAGGTGGTCAACGCGACCGGCTTCACCTCGCAGTTCTCCACCTTCACCAGCTCGGTGAACCCCTCCTACATCGGCCAGCAGACGACCCTCAGCGCCAGGGTCATCGCGACCCCGGGGCAGTCCGGCGCTCCCGTTCCCACCGGAACCATCACCTTCAAAGACGGCGTCACCACCCTTGGCACCGCGACGCTGACCGCCGGCGTCGCAACGCTGCCCGCCAGTTTCACCATCGTCGGGAATCACTCCCTCACCGCGGTCTACGGTGGCGACGCCAACTTCACCGGCTCCACCTCCACAGTCCTCGTCCAGGTGGTCGATAACTACGCCTCAGCGGCCGTCCTGACCAGCTCCATCAACCCCTCCTTCATCAACCAGCAGACGACCCTCACGGCCACCCTATCGGCCACAGCGGGTCAGCTCGGCGCAGGCACGCCCACCGGCGCCGTTACCTTCAAAAACGGCGCCTTGACCCTGGGTACCGCAACGTTGGTCAATGGCGTCGCCACACTGCCCACCAGCTTCGCTGCCACCGGCAGCTACCCCCTCACGGTGGTCTACGGCGGTGACACCAACTTCACCGGCTCAACCTCGGCGGTTCTCACGCAGGTGGTCACGAACTACACTTCGCAGACCACGCTCACCAGCTCTATCAACCCGTCGGGCGTCAATCAGAACACCACACTCACCGCGACCGTCACGGCCACCGCCGGCCAGACCGGGGCTCCCACTCCCACCGGCACCGTCACCTTCAAAAACGGCGTCACAACTCTGGGCACCGCGACCCTGCTCAACGGAGTCGCCACGCTCCCAGTAAGCTTCCCCGCCACCGGCAGCTACCCCCTCACAGTGGTCTACGGCGGCGACACCAGCTTCACCGGCTCCACCTCGTCCGTGCTCACGCAGGTGGTCACTGTCTTCACCTCGCAGGCCGTACTTACCAGCTCCGTCAACCCATCCGGCGTCAATCAACTGACGACCCTCACGGTCACCGTATCGGCCACTGCCGGGCAGACCGGCGCCCCCACCCCCACGGGAGCGGTCACCTTCAAGAACGGCGCCGCGATCCTGGGTACCTCAACATTGCTCAATGGCGTCGCCACGCTGCCTGTGAGCTTCCCCGCCACCGGCAGCTACCCCCTTACCGTGGTCTATGCCGGCGATACCGACTTCACCGGCTCCACCTCGGCCGTGCTCACCCAGGTGGTCACCATCTTCGCCTCCCAGGCCGTGCTCACCAGCTCGATCAATCCATCGCTCATCGGTCAGCTCACCACTCTCACCGCCACAGTCACCGCTACCACCGGCGAGACCGGCGCACCCATCCCCACCGGCACCGTCACCTTCAAGAATGGCGCGGCGACCCTCGGCACCGGCACGCTGGGCAATGGCGTGGCGACGCTACAGGTCAGCTTTAGCGCCACCGGCAGCTACCCGCTTACCGTGGTCTATGGCGGCGACGCCGACTTCACCGGCTCCACCTCGGCCGTGCTCACCCAGGTGGTCGCCAACTACACGGCCGTCGCCACGCTCACCAGCTCCATCAACCCCTCCTTGATCAACCAGCAAACGACGCTGACCGCCACCGTCAAGCCTTCCCCGGGGCTGACCGGCGCCCCCACCCCCACCGGCACGGTCACCTTCAAGAACGGCGCCGCGACCCTCGGCTCAGGCACGCTAGTCAACGGCGTCGCCACGCTGCCTGTGAGTTTCCCCACCGCCGGCAGCTACCCCCTCACCGTGATCTATAGCGGCGACGCCAACTACACCACGATCAGCTCAGCCGTGCTCACCCAGGTGGTGAGCAACTATGCCGTACAAGTCACACTCACCAGTTCCATCAATCCCTCCGTCATCAACCAGCAGACGATGCTCACCGCCACCGTCACCCCCACAGCCGGTCAGTCCGGCGCGCCGACCCCCACCGGCACGATCACCTTCAAGGACGGCAATACCACGCTCGGTACCGGGACATTGGTCAACGGCGTCGCCACGCTGCCGGTCACCTACACCGCACCCGGAAACCACCAACTCACCGCCGTCTACAGCGGTGACTCGAACTATCCCGCCGCTACCTCCGCCGTGCTCATCCAGGTGGTCACCAACTACAACTCGCAGTCCACGCTGACCACCTCCATCAACCCGGCCTACGTCACCCAGACCACCACGCTGACCGCGACCGTATCGGCTGTCCCCGGCCAGCCCGGTGCGGGCACGCCCACCGGCGGCACGGTCATCTTCTACGACACCGGCACTGTCCTGGGTTCGGCGCCCCTGGTCAATGGGATCGCCACGCTGCCCGTCGCCTTCACCACCGCCGGCACCCACTCCCTGACCTGCCTCTACGGCGGCAGCACTCCTTTCCTCAGCTCCACCTGCGCCGCAATCTCTCAGGTCGTCAACAAGTTCACCACGGGGATTGCGATAACCAGTTCCCCCAACCCCTCCTTCGTCACCCAGCAGGTCACGCTCACCCCTACCTTAACGGCGATATTGGGCACGGTCACCTCTCCTCCCACTCCCACCGGCACGATCACCTTCTCCGACGGCGTTACAGTTCTGGGCACAGAGACCCTGGTCAACGGAACCCCGGTTCCCTTCAACTTTACCTTCACCACCACGGGCAACCACTCCCTCACCTGCGTCTACTCCGGCGACGCCAACTACATCGGCTCCACCTGCGCCGCGCTCACCCAGGTCGTCAATGACTACAACTCGCAGATATCGCTGACCAGTTCCATCAACCCCTCCTTCGTCAACCAGCAGACGACCCTGACAGCCACCGTCTCCGCCGTCGCAGGCCAGAGCGGCTCCATCACCCCCACCGGCACCGTCACCTTCAAGAACGGTACCGCGACCCTCGGCACAGTCACACTGGTCAACGGCGTGGCCACCTTCCCCGCCAGCTTCGCCATCGCCGGGAGCTACCCGCTCACCGTGGTCTACTCCGGCTCGACCAGCTACACCGGCGTCACCTCCTCCGTGCTCACCCAGGTAGTGAACCTCTACACCGGCAAGGTCACGCTGACCAGCTCCAACAATCCCGCCTACATCAACGCCCAGACGACCCTCACCGCCACCTTCATCCCAACCGCCGGCCAGGCGTCGCCCTTCAACCCCACCGGGACCATCACCTTCCTCAGCGGCACCGCGACGCTGGGCACAGTGACCCTGACCAACGGCCTTACCGCGACGCTCTCCGTAAACTTCCCCCTCGTCGGGAGCTACGCCATCACCGCGGTCTACTCCGGCGACGCCAACTTCGCCACCGCGACCTCCTCCGTACTCAACCAGATCGTCGCGGACTTCACCTTCGCCGTTACCGCCGGGACCAGTGGAACGGCCACCGTCCTCGGCGGCTACACCACCAGCTACTCCTTCACGCTCACGCCCATCGATCCTTCCGGAGTGACGCCCGCGTTCGCCGGCCCCATCAGCTTTAGCCTCGTCGGATTTCCCCCGGGAACCACCGCCACCTTCGCGCCCACATCGGTTGCGGCAGGCCAACCCGCCACCGCCATCACCCTCACGGTCAAGCCGCCTCCCATCGCCGTGGCCCATCTCGATCCCGCGCACTCCAATCCGAAAGCCGCACATCTCGCGCCCGTAGTCCTGGCGCTTCTGGTTCTGCCGTTTGCGCTTACCCGCCCTCGCCGTCGCTCCGCGTCACTCTTCCTCTGGCTGCTGCTCTGCGCCTCGGCCGTCGCCCTCACCGGTTGCGTTACCGACGCCTCCAGCGGCTACTACGGCACCAACGCCCAAACCTCAACCCTCACCGTGACCGCCTACTCTGGCACGCTCCAGCGCGCCACCACCGTAACCCTTGTCGTTCAGTAGCAAGCTCACAAGCTCAGTAGCCCGCTCAGCAGCATAGGAGATCGACCGAACATGCATCACGCCACCCGCGACCGCCGGCTCCCGCTTCGACCGCACCGCCGTCCCCTTCGGCTGCTGGCGATCGCGGCGTCCCTGCTGGTCGTGGCGGTCCTGCCTGTCGCGCAAACCCACGCCCAGGCCACCGGCCGTCCCGGAGACTTCGGCATGATCTACACCCAGGAGCGCGTCAAGTTCGTCGGCTCCGCGCCAACCGACTTCTTCTACCTCCGCGGCGCCACCCTGGACCTCTCCTACAGTCTCTGGAAGGGAATCGGCGTCTCCGGCACCGGCACCGGCCTGGCCGCCACCAACGTCCGCGGCGACATCGACTTCCAGCACATCCAGTTCCTCGTCGGCCCCCGCTACACCTTCAACCTCGGCCGCATCACCGAGACCACCTGGGCCCGCCGCGGCGGCATCTTCGCCGAAGGCAAGGTCGGCTACACCATCGCCCCTGCAGGCTATTACCCCTCCAACGGCGTCCTGCAGACCCACGCCTCGTCGCTTACCTACTACGGCGGCGGCGGCATCAACATCACCCTCTACCACCGCTTCGACCTGCGCATCATCGACGCCGGCCTGGTCCGCACCATGCTGCCCAACGGTGGCACCAACATCCAGAACACGCTGCGACTCGCCTCCGGCGTCAACTTCCACCTCGGCCCCTGACATTCCCCAAACTGTGTCATCTCGACCGAAGGCGGCGCACTTGCCGCCGCAGTGGAGAGACCCCTGTATTTTGCTGACGCCGCCACAATGCAACCGGAGGACTCATCCAGTCAAGGGCACGGCTTCAGCCGACTTCAACTGGGACATCGACGCCGGTGAAACGCACTTCAGCAAGCACTATTTCACCATCGAAGTCTGGCGATACGATCAGAAGCAAGACGCGTACACCAAGGCTCTTTCCTATCGCACCACTCACCAATACGATGGAGGCGATTCAGCCGACGCCGTGCGTGTAATTGCTCCAGAGCACTCTGAAATCCTGCATCGTCTTCATACCCTGAACCTCAACCACTAAACCCCGGAGCCTGCATTATCCGCTACGCTTCTGGCCGGGATGCATTTGCATCTGCTCCCTGCGTCTCGTACGCTTCTCTACATGTCGCAAATCGACCGCCGCCGCTTCCTCCTCACCGCCGCCGCCACCGCAGCCAGCCTCAGGTCATCTCTTGCCCAGGAAGTCCATCACGACCGCGATTTAGTTCCAAACGACCAATGGCCGACGCCAGGCCCCGCGACGCTGACCCTCCACCCCGACAAACCCGGCCCCATCATCCCGCATAACTTCGTCGGCCTCTCCTATGAGATCCAGCAACTCACCGATCCCGCGTTTTTCTCACTCGCAAACACCGGCCTCATCACCCAGTTCAAAGCCCTCACCCCGCACGGCGTCCTGCGCCTCGGCGGCAACACCTCCGACGTCGGCTGGTGGAAGCCCACCCCCGACAGCACGCAGCCACCCCTGCCGCCCAACGTGGTCATCGTCCCTCTGCGTCCCGACGAGCAGCCCTTCCAGAAGCTCGCCTACTCCGTCACCCCCGAAGCCGTCACCAACCTCCGCGCCTTCCTCGACGCCACCGGCTGGACTTGCCTCTACGGCATCAACCTCGGCACCAACACTCCCGAGCGCGCCGCCGAAGAAGCCAGCTTCGTCGCAAAAACCCTCGGCCCCAAACTCGAAAACTTCCAGCTAGGCAACGAGCCCGATCTCTTCCCAACCCGCTTCCGCGTCAAGGCCACCTGGACCGCCGACGCCTACCTCGACGAGTGGCTCGCCGCCGCCAAAGCCATCGTTGCCGTCGTCCCCAACGCCAAATTCGGCCTGCCCGACGTCGCCAACAATCCCCAGTGGACCACCACCATCGCCGACCGACTCGTCAACGACCCATTCCTCCCTCACATCGCCGCCATCTCCCACCACTACTACTTCGGCGGCCCGCCCGCAAACCCCAAGGTCAACATTGACACGCTCCTCCACCCCGACCCCAAAGTCGCCGACCGCGCCGAAGCTGCCCACGCCGCCGCCGCCAAACTCGGCACGCTCTACCGCATGACCGAAGGCAACACCTGCTTCCGCGGCGGCAAGCCCGGCGTCTCCGACGTCTTCGCCGCCGCCCTCTGGGCCGCCGACTACCTCCTCACCCTCGCCTCGCTCGGCTACGCCGGCGTCAACCTCCACGGCGGCTCCGGCAAAGCGGTCGCCGACTCCCTAGGCGGCACCCTCCCCGGCGAACTCCTCATGCCCGACCCCAAAGCACCCCACCCCCGCCCCTTCTACACCCCCATCGCCGAAATCGCAGGCCAATACCTCCCCGAACCCATCTTCTACGGCATGAAATTCGCCACCGCCTTCCAGGGCGCACAGCTCCTCAAACTCGACTTCCACCCCGGCGACATCAACGCCACCGCCTTCGCCGCCAAACTCCCTGACGGCCAAACCCTCGTCGCCCTCATCAACAAAGACAGCAAAAGACCCCTCATCGCCAAGCTGCTGGGCTACCAGTCGGCGACCCTTCAGAATCTCTCCGCACTGGATCTCTCCTCCCGCGAAGTCCATCTCGACGGCTTCAATTCGAAAGTGACGCGTAAAGTCGATACCGTCAAAGGCCCACTCTCGCTCCAGCTAACCATTCCCTCAGCCACGGCCACTCTCATCACCGTCAGCTAACCCACCGCAAATCTCCACACCTGCGACTCCAGCCCTCTACTCTCTACTCTCTATCCTCTCGGGGTCCCCAGCGAGCGTTCTCTGCTCGTTGGGGTGATCTACACTCTTCTTTATGTGTGGAATCGTCGGTTACATCGGCCCCAAGCCCTGCGTCCCCGTCATCATGGAGGGCCTCGCCCGCCTCGAATACCGCGGCTACGACTCCGCCGGCATCGCCGTCGCCGGTGGCGGCCATCCTTTGCAGCTTCGCCGGGCCCCCGGCAAGCTCCGCAACCTCGACGCGGTCCTGCGCGACAACCCTGTCCACGGCACCTTCGGCATCGGCCACACCCGCTGGGCCACCCACGGCCACCCCACCGAGGAAAACGCCCATCCCCACCGCGACGGCACGGGAACTCTCGTCGTCGTGCACAACGGCATCGTCGAAAACTATCTTCAGCTCAAGAACGCCCTCATCGCCAAGGGCCACACCTTCGCCTCCGAAACCGACACCGAGATCATCGCCCACGTCATCCAGGACGAACTCGAACTCGCCGCCCTTGCCACCCAGAATTCGTCATCTCGACCGGAGCGCAGCGTAG
>Ga0302317_10003522_pt1 | contig 10301 bp, 9 predicted proteins | sample III_Palsa_N3_3_FD_200450 | JGI IMG/M metagenome (GOLD analysis project Ga0302317, IMG submission 200450) | Peat permafrost microbial communities from Stordalen Mire near Abisko, Sweden - III_Palsa_N3_3 | ecosystem: Environmental > Terrestrial > Soil > Palsa > Peat permafrost | place: Sweden...
CTGGAGGAGATCGAAGAGGGAACCTCGGACATCATGCGCCTCGTCATCTCGCGGGGGCTCTGACCATGGGCACCCGCGCGTCGAGCAGCCTCACCGGCGGCGAGGCCCTGGTGCGGGCCCTGGCCGGACATGGGGTGGACCAGGCCTTCGGGATCCCCGGCACCCACAACCTGGAGCTCTACCGGCACCTGTCCGGCTACGGCATCCGGCACCTGACACCCCGCCACGAGCAGGGTGCGGGCTACGCCGCCGACGGCTACGCCCGGGTCAGCGGCAAGCCGGGAGTGGTGGTCACCACGACTGGGCCCGCGCTGCTGAATGCCGCCGCGGCCATCGGACAGGCCTACTCCGACAGCGTCCCGCTGCTGGTGGTCTCACCGGGAATGCCGCTGCGGCACCCGCGCCGCCCGACCGGAGTGCTGCACGAGATGCGCAGTCAGAGCGAGGCACTACGCGGGATCGCCGCCTTCAGCCACCGGGTCTCCTCGGTGGCCGAGATCGGCGAGGCCGTCGCCCGCGCCTTCACCCTCTTCGGCTCACAGCGCCCGCGACCGGCGCACATCGAGATCCCGCTGGACCTGCTGGAGAGCCACGAGCCGGCCGGGCCGGTGGTCACCGCCCCACCGCTGCGCCCCCCGGCGGCCGACCGGGACGCGCTGGCGGCCGCGGCCGCGGCCCTGGCCGGGGCCCGGCGCCCGGCCCTGGTGCTCGGCGGAGGCGCCCGCGGCGCCGCCATCGCCTGCCTGGAACTGGCCGAACTCCTGGGCGCGCCGGTGGTGACCACCGCCAACGGCAAGGGCATCGTGGACGAGCGGCACCCGCTCTCGCTCGGTGTGGCGCTGCACAGCCCGGCCGTGCAGCGCTGGCTCGGCCGGTGCGACGTGGTCCTGGCCGTGGGCACCGAACTGGCCGAGTCCGACTTCTGGTGCCCTCCGCCTCGGCTGGGCGGCACCCTGATCCGGGCCGACCTGGACCCGGCGCAGATGTACGGCGGCCAACCGGCCGACCTCGCCCTGGTCGGCGCGGCCGCCCCCACCCTGGCGGCGCTGCTCGACGCCCTGCGCACGCACACCGGCGGCCCGGCGACCGGCGGCCCGGCGACCGGGGGCCCGGCGACCGGCGGCCCGGACCCGGTGGCGTCCCTGCGCGCGGAGCGCGACGGCGAGACCCGGGGGCGGGACGCCCGCTGGCTCCCGTACCTGCTGGCGATCCGCGAGGTGCTGGCCCCCGACGCGGTGCTCACGTCGGACAGTGCCATGTGCTGCTACTACGGTGCGCTGCCGCACCTGCCGGTCCCGGCGCAGGGCCGCTACCTGCACCCCACCGGGTTCGGCACCCTCGGCTACGCCCTCCCCGCCGCGATCGGGGCCAAGACCGCGAGCCCCGACCGCCAGGTGGTGGCGCTGAGCGGCGACGGCGGCCTGCAGTTCACCGTCCAGGAGCTGGGCACCGCCGTCGTACTCGGACTCCCGCTGCCGGTTCTGGTATTCGACAACGGCGGCTACGGCGAGATCCGCGACGAGATGGCCGCGCGAGGCGACATGCCGGTCGCGGTGGACCTGCCCTGCCCCGACCTGACCGCCCTGTCGCGCGCCTACGGCGGCTGCGGCTCCCGCGCCACCACCCCCGAGGCCCTGGCGGATGCCCTGCGCGAAGCCCTGGCCACGCCCGGCCCCACCGTCATCACCATCCCCGAGGAGCCCTCAGCATGACGACCGACGACGCGACCGTCATCCCATCCGGCGCCCTGCTGGAGATCGTCTGGACCGACAGCGAGACCGGCCGCAACGGCTACCTGGTCATCGACCGGCTGATCCGCGGCGTCAGCAGTGGTGGGTTGCGGATGCGCCCCGGCTGCAGCCTGGCCGAGGTCCGCGGCCTGGCCGCCGGGATGACCCGCAAGGAGGCCCTGCACTACGACCCCGAGGCCCGCTACATCCCCCTCGGCGGCGCCAAGGGCGGGATCGACTGCGACCCGCGCTCCGCCGAGGCGCCCGGCGTGCTGGTCCGCTACCTGCAGGCGATGCGCCCCTACATCGCGCACATGTGGACCATGGGCGAGGACCTCGGACTGACCCAGGACCAGGTCGACGCCGCCGCCGCCGAAGCCGGCCTGGTCAGCACGGTCCAGGCGGTCTACCCGCTGCTCGACGACGAGGCCGCCGCCCGGACCCGCCTGGCCGACGCGTTCGACGTGGTGGTCGACGGCGTCGGCCTGCCCGAACTGGCCGGCGGCTGCGGCGTGGCCGAGTCCGTGCTCACCGTGCTCGACCGCGACGGCGTCCCCCACGCCGGGACCCGCGTCTCGGTCCAGGGCTTCGGCACCATGGGCGCCGCCACCGCCCGGTTCCTCGACCGGGCCGGACTGGTGGTGGTGGCCGTCGCCGACATCAAGGGCACCGTCGCCAACCCCGCCGGACTCGACGTCGAGGCGCTGATTGCCGGCCGCGACGCCCACGGCGCGATCGACCGCGCGGCGCTGCGTCCCGAGGACAGCGAACTGCCCGGTGACGCCTGGCTGGAGGCCGAGGCGGAGGTGCTAGTGCCGGCCGCCGTCTCCTACTGCATCGACCCCCGCAACCAGTCGGCGGTCCGCGCCCGCTACATCGTCGAGGCCGCCAACATGCCGGTGCTCCCCGAGGCCGAGGCGCTGCTGGCCGCCAGGGGAGTGGTCACACTGCCCGACGTCGTCGTCAACTCCGGTACCAACGCCTGGTGGTGGTGGGTCCTCTTCGGGGACATCGAACCCACCGCCGACAGCTCCTTCGCCAAGGTCAGGGCCTCCATGCGGGCACTGGTCGCCGAGATGATGGACCGGGCCGACGCGGACGGCACGCTGCCCCGCGAGGCCGCCCACACCATCGCCCTCGAACGGCTCCCGGTCATCACCGAGCGCTTCGGCCAGCACCGGTGACCGCCGTGCGTCCGGCCCCGCGAGAGCCGCAGGCCGGCCTGCGCGAATTGCTCGCCCCGCGCTCCATCGCGGTGGTCGGGGCCTCCGCCGACCCGGCCAAATGGGGCTACTGGATCGCTCGCGGCGCGCTGGCCGGGCGCGGGCGGCGCGAGGTGCACCTGGTCAACCGGCGCGGCGGCAGTGTCCTCGGGCAGGCCTGCCGGCGCGGCCTGGAGCAGCTCCCCGAGGCCCCCGAGCTGATGGTCGTGGTCACCCCGCCAGCCCACGTCCGCGCCGTGGTCGAGCAGGGACTCGACCTCGGCACCCGCTGCTTCGCCGTGATCACCTCGACCGTCGACGGCCCCGGCGGCGAATCCGCCGACGAGGAGAGGGCGCTGGCCGCACTGGTCCGCTCCAGGGGCGGACGGCTGCTCGGACCCAACTGCATGGGCGTGGTCGACCCCACCGCCGCCCTGCACCTGTCCTGGGGCGAGTTCCCGAGCGGGCACGTCGGCCTGGTCTCGCAGAGCGGCAACCTCGCCCTGGAGATCGGCCGACTGCTGTCCCGCAACGGCGAGGGCTTCTCCCGCTTCGTCTCGCTGGGCAACCAGCGCGACATCGACGCCGCCGACGCCCTGGCCGCCCTGGTCGACCACGAACCCACCCGGATCATTGCGGCCTACGTCGAGGACTTCCGGGACGGACGGCGGCTGATGCGGGTCCTCGCGGACGCCAGGGCGGCCGGCAAGCCGGTCCTGCTGCTCACCGTCGGCCGCAGCGAGGCCGCCGGGCGGGCCGCAGCCTCCCACACTGGGGCACTGGTCAGCCCGATCGCAGTGGTCGACGCGGCCTGCGCCGAGCACGGAATACTGCGCCCGCAGAGCGCCGGTGAACTGGTCGACGCCGCGCACGCCCTGCTGGCGGGCGGCCGGCCCCGGGGCACCCGGGTCGCCGTCGTCGGGGACAGCGGCGGGCAGGGTGCGCTCGCCGCCGACGCCCTGTCGGACCGGGGGCTCACCCTGCCGACGCTGTCGGAATCCACCACCGGTGCGCTGCGCCGACTGCTGCCGGCCCAGGCCGGACTCGGCAACCCGGTCGACCTGGCCGGGGCCGGCGAGGCCGACCTCAACGCCTACGCCGCCGCGGCCGATCTGCTGCTCGCCGACCCGCAGGTGGACACCGTCCTGCTCACCGGGTACTTCGGCGACTACGGCACAGCCGCACCCGCGCTGCGGGAGCAGGAGCAGGTCGTCGCCCGGCGGCTGGCCGAGGCCGTGCAGCGCAGCGGGCGTCCGCTGGTGGTGCACACCATGGCCAGGGACACTCCGCCGCTGCAGACGCTGCGGACCGGGGGCGTCGCGGTGTACGAGCGGATCGAGCAGGCGGCCTCGGCGGTCGCGCTGGCCGCCCGCTGGGCCGCGCTCCCGCCGCCGCCCGCCGCAGCGCAGCCGCCGACAGGCCGGGAGACGGCCGGGGGGAAGGCCGGGGAGACGGCCGGGGGCTGCGACGGCGGCTACCGGTCCATGCGCGACCTGCTGGCCGGCTACGGCCTGGCGTTTCCCGCGGCCCGGTTCGTCGCGACGGCCGACGAGGCCGTGGACGCCGGGCGCGCGCTCGGCTTCCCGGTCGCGCTCAAGGCCATGGGCCTGGCCCACAAGACCGAGGCCGGCGGCGTCGTCCTGGCCCTGGCCGATGCCGACCGCCTGCGCGAGGCGTTCGCGCGGATGCACGCGCGGCTCGCGGCCCCGGGCTACGCGGTGGAGGCCATGGCACGCCACCCGCACGCCATTGAGTTGATCATCGGCACCCGCTGGGACGTCTCCTTCGGCCTGGTGGCCATGGTCGGCATCGGCGGCACCACCGCCGAACTGCACGCGGACACCGCGCTCGGCCTGGCCCCGCTGGACCAGGAACGCGCGCTGCGCCTTCTCGCGTCCCTGCGCCACGCCCCGCTGCTGCACGGCTGGCGCGGGGCCCCGCCGGTGGATCTGGCGGCGGCGGCCCGCGCCCTGGTCGCCGTCGCCCGCGCCGGGGAGGACCACCCGGAACTGGCCGAGCTGGAGGTCAACCCGCTGCTGGTGCATCCCGGCGGCGCGGTCGCACTGGACGCGCACGGCGTTCCTGCGCAGCCGAACCCGACCGACCGATACCTTACGGAGACCGCATGAGCAGCACTGAGAACCTCACCGGCCGCACAGTGATCGTCACCGGCGGCGGCAGCGGGATCGGCCGCGCCACCGCGCTGGCCCTGGGCGCGGCCGGGGCCAGGGTGGTGGTGGCCGGCCGGACCGCGGAGAAGCTCGACGGGACGGTCTCGCTGCTGGAGCAGCAGGGCGCGGCCGGTCTCGCCGTCCCGGTCGACGTCCGCGACCCGGTGGCCGTCGACGCACTGGTCGCCCGTGCCCGGGCCGAGTTCGGCGACCTGTACGGCCTGGTCAACAACGCGGCTGGGAACTTCGTCTGCGCCGGGATCGACCTGAGCCCGCGGGGCTGGGGGTCTGTCGTCGACATCGTGCTCAACGGCAGCTTCTACTGCACCCGCGCCTTCGCCCGGGCCCTGCGCGAGCAGGGGACCGGCGGCGCGGTGCTGTCCGTCATCGCCAGCTACGCCTGGCACGGCCATCCCGGCACGGTGCACTCGGCGGCGGCGAAGGCGGGGGTCCTCGCGATGACCAGGACGCTGGCGGTGGAGCTCGCGCCGCTCGGCATCCGGCTCAACTGCATCGCCCCCGGGCCCACCGAGACCGAGGGGGCCGGCGCGGCGCTGTGGGCCACCCCGGAGGAGCGCGAGCGGGTCCTCGGCTCGGTCCCGGCAGGCCGTTTCGCCTCCCCGGCCGAGGTGGCCGACGCGGCCCTGTTCCTGCTGGGCGACCGCGCCTCCTACCTCACCGGCGACTGCCTGACCCTGGACGGCGGCCAGTGGCTCGGCAAGCAGGTGTACGGCGCGCCGCACCAGGCCCGGCGGAGCACTACTTGAGCAGCTCGGCCGACAGCCCGATCTCCGACGCAGCCGCCGCGCGCACCAGTTCGGCCACCCGGGCACGGGTCAGCACCCGCTTGTGGACGGTGATCTGGACCGCCAGGCCGTCGATCATCGACAGCAGCCGCCAGGTCGCCCCCTCCGGGTCGGGGCAGCGGAACACCCCCTGTGCCACGCCATCCTCCAGGATCGCCTGCAGGGCCCGCTTCCAGCGCAGGTCCAGCGCGCGGGAGACCTTCTCCAGGTCGTGGTCGCGCATCGACTCCGACCAGGCGTCGATCCACAGGGCCCAGGACTTGGACCTGGCGCTGGGCAGGTAGAGCTTGCACAGACCGCTGAGCCGCTCGACCGGGGAGCCCTCGGACTCCTCCAGCTTGCCCAGCCCCTCCAGGTCGCGGTTGGCGGCGTAGGCGAACGCCTCGGCGAACAGCTTCTCCCGGCTCTCGAAGTGGTAGAAGAGCAGGGCCTGGCTGACGCCGGCGGCCTTCGCCACGTCGATCGTCCGGGCGCGCCCGAAGCCACGCTCGACTATGACGTCGCACGCGGTCCTGAGCAGGTCTTCTCTGCGCATCCTGCTGAACTCTTTCACCACAGACCACACTCTAACCCGACACCGCGCCCGGCTGCCCCGTCCGCGGTGCCCTCGCCCGAATCGTGACACGCCTGACTGAAGACTCAGTCGCAATGGCTCCGATGAGGTGATTCTTTCCGGATTCAATGTGCAGAGGGCCTTGTGGCGACCGCCGGGAAGCCTCTAGGGTCGCGAACACGCCGATCCGAGTGCAGGCGACCCCCGCGCAGCGGAACAGTCCGCGGGGAGTGTTGCCGCCCCCATCGCCACAGCCTGGACCACCACCACCTGAGAGTGGGCCCATGAAACCTCGCTACCTGATCGCCACCGGGCTGGCCGCCTTCGCCGCCCTGGCACTGTTCGCCCTCGCGGCACCCCTGTTCGGCAGCCCCCTGCACATCGACAGCGACGGCCTCACCACGCTCGGCCTGCCGCTCGGCATCGCAAGCCGGGGCCACCCGCTCGGCACCGATGTCCTCGGCCGCGACATGCTCGCCCGCACCGCCTACGGCCTGCGGACCACAATGGAGTTCACCCTGGTGGCCAACATCGCCTCGGTCGGCACCGGCACCGCCGTGGGACTCGCCGCCGGCTTCTACCGCGGCCGGGTCGAACAACTGCTGATGCGGCTGGTCGACGTGTTCCTCTCGGTGCCCACCGTGGTCTCCGGCCTCGCCCTGGCCAGCATCGTCGGACGCGGCGTCACCGGCATCGTGGTCATCGTCACCGCCCTGTACTGGGCCTGGACCGCACGGCTGGTCCACGGCGAGGCAGTCAGACTCCGCAACCAGCCCTTCGTCGAAGCGGCCCTGGTGCACGGGGTGCGGCCGCGCACCGTCATCCTCCGGCACGTCCTGCCCAACATCCGCACGCTGCTGCTGAACATCTCCGCGCTGAACGGCGCCGCCGTGGTCGTGGTCGGTTCCGGCCTGTCCTACCTGGGTGCCGGAATCGCGGCACCGCGGCCCGAACTCGGAAACCTGCTCCAGGACGGCACCCAGGCCCTGTCCTACGACCCCCAACTCCTCCTGATCCCCATGGTGTTCGTCATCGCGCTGGTACTCAGCTTCGTCCTGGTCGGCGAAGGCATCAACCGGACCGTTCCCGAATCGGAGAGACGCTCATGGCTGAACATCTGAGCGGATGGCCGACCGGCCAGGCCAAACAGCTGGCAGTACGCCTGCTGCTCGGCTGCCTCACCGTCCTCGCCGTCCTCACCCTGACCTTCGTCCTGCAGTACGCCGTCCCCGGCGACGTCGCCCGCAGCATCGCCGGCCCCCGCGCCACACCGCAGCTACTGGCCCAGATCCGCGACCGGCTGCACCTGGACGCCCCGCTGTGGGACCAGTACTGGCGGTACCTGCGCGGCGTGCTCTCCGGCAACCTCGGCGAGTCCTACGTGCAGAAGCAGCCGGTGCGCAGCCTGATCGCCGCGCGCCTCCCCGCCACCCTGCTGCTCGGCGTCACCGCACTGGTCGTGGAGATCGCCCTCGGCGGCGCCCTCGGCGTCTGGGAGGCCCTGCGCGGCCGCCGCAGCACCCTGCTGACCTGCCTCAACACGGGGCTGCTGGCCACCCCGACGTTCGCCCTCGGCTACCTGTTCCTGCTGGTCTTCGCCTACCAGCTGGCCGTCCTGCCGATCACCACCGGCGCCGACGCGGCCCACCTGGTCATGCCGGCGGTCGTCCTCGGACTGTCCGGCGTCCCCTACTACTCCAGCGTGGTGCGTGACAGCATGACCGCCACCCTCGCCTCCTCCCACGTACGGACGGCGGTCGCCAAGGGCCTGCCGCGGTGGACGGTGATCCGGCGGCACGTGCTGCGCTGCGCACTGTCGCCGGTGGTCACCATGGCCGGCATGGACATCGCCGTCTTCCTGTCCGGGGTGGTCTTCGTGGAGAACGTCTTCGGCTGGCCTGGCATAGGCCAGCTCCAGGACCAGGCCTTCAACAATTCCGACCGGCCACTGCTGATGGGCACGGTGATCGTCGCCGCCGTACTGGTGGTCTTCGGCAACCTGCTCGCCGACGTGATCCGGGTGGCCGTCGACCCGCGCGCCCGACAGGAGGCCTCCGCATGAGCGCGCCCGTGAGCATCGAAGGACTCACCGTCGCCTACGGCGACCAGGTCAGCCTGCACGACGTCTCGCTGGACGTACCCGCGGGAACGGTGCTCGCCCTGGTCGGCGAGTCGGGATCGGGCAAGTCCACCCTGGCGCACGCCGCCTCCAGACTGCTGCCCCCCAACGCCCGCATCCTCGGCGGCACGATCTCCGTCGGCGGCACCGACATGGCGGCGCTGACCGGCCACGAGCTGCGCTCCGCGCGCGGCAGCACCGTCGCCTACCTGCCGCAGGACGCACTCGCCGCGCTCAACCCGGTGATGCGGATCGGCCGGCAGATCGCCGAGGTCTTCACCGCCGCGAACGGCCGCTCCGACGCGGCCGAAATGGCCGTGGAGATGCTGCGCCGGGTCAGCATCCGCGACCCCGGACAGGTCGCCCGGAAGTACCCGCACCAGTTGTCGGGCGGCATGCGGCAACGGGTGATGATCGCCATCGCCCTGGCCCACCGGCCACAGCTGCTGATCGCCGACGAGCCGACCACCGCACTGGACGTCACCGTCCAGGCAGAGGTGCTGGAACTGGTCGCCGAGCTCCAGCGCGACACCGGGGTCACCGTCATCTGGATCACCCACGACCTCTCGGTGGTCAAGGAGATCGCCGACACGGTCGCCGTGCTCTACGGCGGGCGCGTGGCCGAACACTGCGCCGCCGACGAGCTGTTCGCAGCCGCCCGGCACCCCTACACCCTGGGCCTGCTCGGCTCCTTCGGCGGCGCCCGCACCGCCGCGCCCAAGGAGCGCTTCACCGCGATCCCCGGTTCGCCGCCGCTGCGCGGGGGCGTGCCCGGCTGCCCGTTCCATCCCCGCTGCACCCGCGCCGAGGACCGCTGCCGCAGTGAGGCGCCACCCCTTCTCGGCGGCGTGGCCTGCCACGTGGTGGCCCGCGAAGCGACCGGCACCGGCGCCGGAGAAACAGGGATGACCGCATGATCATCGAGACGCGATCGCTGCACAAGGCCTACGGGAAGCACACCGCGCTGCGCGACGTCAGCATTGGGGTACGGCCGGGGACCACCCTCGGCATCGTCGGGGAGTCCGGCTCCGGCAAGTCCACCGTGGCCCGGCTGATGGCCGGCCTGGAACGGCCGACCAGCGGCGAGGTGCTCCTGGACGGGGTACCGCTGCCCAAGCGCGGCCGGGCGCTGCGAGCCGCGCGGCGACGGCTGGGGTTCGTGTTCCAGGACCCCTACGCCTCGCTCGACCCCCGCTTCACCCTGGAGCAGATCGTCGGCGAACCGCTGCGCGCACACGGCCTGTGGCAGGACGGCGGCCGCGACCGGGTCGACGAACTGCTGCGCGCCGTCGGCATGGGCGGCATCGACCCCCGGTCCCGGGCCGGCGAGTTCTCCGGCGGCCAGCGACAGCGGCTGTGCGTCGCCCGCGCCATCGCCACCCGCCCGCACCTGGTCATCTGCGACGAACCCACCTCGGCCCTCGACGTGTCGGTGCAGGCACAGATCCTCAACCTGCTGCTGGACCTGCAGGAGTCACTGGGCGTCAGCTATGTGCTGATCTCCCACGACATCGATGTCGTGCGCCGGATGTCGGACGACATCGTGGTGATGAGGTCGGGGGAGGTCAGGGAGAGCGGCCCCTGCACCGAGGTCCTCGCGGACCCCCGCGACGAGTACACCAGGACGCTGCTCGACGCAATGCCCGGCCGCCGGGGACAGGAGATCCGATGACCGCAATGGTCCCGCTGCTCAGTCCGATGCGGATCGGGCCGGTGAGGG
>Ga0302317_10003524_pt1 | contig 10298 bp, 9 predicted proteins | sample III_Palsa_N3_3_FD_200450 | JGI IMG/M metagenome (GOLD analysis project Ga0302317, IMG submission 200450) | Peat permafrost microbial communities from Stordalen Mire near Abisko, Sweden - III_Palsa_N3_3 | ecosystem: Environmental > Terrestrial > Soil > Palsa > Peat permafrost | place: Sweden...
CGATCTTGTCGCCGGGGCTGGCCCGGCCGGACAGGACGATGATCGGTGCCCGGGACCACCGGCGCAGCTCCACGATGACCTCGGTGCCATCGATGTCGGGCAGGCCGAGGTCGAGGATCACCGCGTCCGGTGGCCGGTTGGCCGCCGTGGCCAGTGCCTCCCGGCCGGTACTGGCCGTGCTGACGTCGTAGTGGCGGGCGCGGAGGTTGATGAAGAGCGCCCGGAGCAGGCCCGGCTCATCCTCAACGAGCAGGACCCGTGCGGTCACCGGGCTAGCGCCGGACAGCTGCTTGCGCACCGGGACCGGTGCGGGCGGGACCGGTGCGGGCGGGACCGGTGCGGGCGGGACCGGTGCGGGCGGGACCGGTGCGGGGGGGGGCCGGGGGGGGGGGGGGGGGGGGGGGGGGGGGGGGGGGGGGGGGGGGGGGGGGGGGGGGGGGGGGGGGGGGGGGGGGGGGGGGGGGGGGGGGGGCGGGGGGGGGGGGGGGGGGGGGGGGGGGGGGGGGGGGGGGGGGGGGGGGGGGGGGGGGGGGGGGGGGGGCGCCGCGCGGGCCCCCCCGGCCCCCCCCCCCCGCCACCGTCATCGTTTCCTCCCGCTCACCGGCTCGACAGCTTGTCGAGCGCGATGTTCAGGTTGAGCACGTCCACCCTCGGCTCACCCAGGAAGCCCAGGTTCCGGCCCTGGACGTAGGAGGTGACCAGCGCCCGTACCACGGCCGGGCTCAGGTGCCGGGCCTTGGCGACCCGGTTCACCTGCAGGTAGGCGTACTGCGGGGAGATGTCGGGGTCGAGGCCCGAACCGGAGGCGGTCACCGCGTCCGGCGGCACGCTGGCCGGGCTGACCCCGTTGAACTTCGCGACCTGGGCGCGGCGCTGGTTGACCAGCTGGACCAGCGTCGAGTTGTTCGGTCCGAGGTTGGAAGCGGCGGAGAATCCGGCGTCGCAGCCGTAGTCGGTCTTGGAGGCCGGGTTCACCGCGTTCGACGGCCGCGGCTGGAAGTACTGCGGCAGCGGGTTGCCCTTGGCGTCCACAAACTCCTGGCAGAGCAGGCTGGACCCGACGACCTTGCCGTTGTAGCTGACCAGCGAGCCGTCGGCCTGGTTGCGGAAGGCCACCTGGGCGACGCCGTACATGACGACCGGGTAGATGATGCCGCACAGCACCGTGAAGACGAGCAGCGCTCGGAACGCCGCGATGTGCTGCCGTACGAGGGAGGGAAGACGGTTCACGCCTGTCACCTGAATCCGGGGATGAACTGGATGATGAGGTCGATGATCTTGATGCCGGCGAACGGGATGAGCAGGCCGCCGACGCCGTAGATCCACAGGTTGCGGCGGAGCATGGCCGCCGCGGATGACGGCTTGTAACGGACACCGCGCAGGGCCAGCGGGATCAGCGCCACGATGATCAGCGCGTTGAAGATGATCGCCGAGGTGATCGCTGACTGCGGGCTGTGCAGGTGCATGATGTTGAGCTTCTCTAGCCCGGGGAACACGCCCGCGAACATCGCCGGGATGATCGCGAAGTACTTCGCGACGTCGTTGGCGATGGAGAACGTGGTCAGTGCGCCCCGGGTGATCAGCATCTGCTTGCCGATCTCGACGACCTCGATGAGCTTGGTCGGGTTGGAGTCGAGGTCGACCATGTTGCCGGCTTCCTTGGCCGCCGAGGTACCGGTGTTCATGGCCACCCCGACGTCGGCCTGCGCTAGCGCCGGGGCGTCGTTGGTGCCGTCGCCGGTCATCGCGACCAGCTTGCCGCCCGCCTGCTCCTTCTTGATCAGCGCCATCTTGTCTTCCGGCGTGGCTTCGGCGAGGAAGTCGTCCACCCCGGACTCGTCGGCGATGGCCCTGGCCGTGAGCGGGTTGTCGCCGGTGATCATGACGGTGCGGATGCCCATGGCCCGCATCTCCGCAAAGCGCTCGGAGATGCCCTCCTTGACGATGTCCTTGAGGTAGACGACCCCCAGGGCCCGGGCCGTGCCGTTCGCCCGCTCCGCCACGACCAGCGGCGTGCCGCCAGCCGCCGAGATGCTGTCCACGGTCTGGCCGAGCTCGGCCGGCGGAGTTCCGCCGTTGTCCCGGATCCATTCGCGCACCGAGCTGGACGCGCCCTTGCGGACTTCGCGGCCGTCGGCCAGGTCCACACCGCTCATCCGGGTCTGCGCCGAGAACGGGACGAACTCCGCTCCTGGCAGCTGGCCCGCGTCGGGCTCCCGCAGGTTGAATTTCCGCTTGGCCAGCACGACGATCGAGCGGCCTTCTGGGGTCTCGTCGGCCAGGCTGGACAGCTGCGCCGCGTGTGCGAGCTCCTCCACCGTCACCCCGGCGACCGGTATGAACTCAGCCGCCTCCCGGTTGCCGATGGTAATCGTGCCTGTCTTGTCGAGCAGCAGCGTGTTGACGTCCCCGGCCGCCTCGACGGCCCGGCCCGACATGGCCAGCACGTTGCGCTGCACAAGGCGGTCCATGCCGGCGATGCCGATGGCGGACAGCAGCGCGCCGATGGTCGTCGGGATCAGCGCCACGATCAGCGCGACCAGGATGACCAGGCTCTGCGGCGCGCCCGAGTAGTAGGCCATCGGCTGCAGCGTCACCACGGCCATCACGAAGATCAGCGTCAGCGAGGCGAGCAGCACGTTCAGCGCCACCTCATTGGGGGTCTTCTGCCGCGAGGCGCCTTCGACGAGGCTGATCATCCGGTCGATGAACGTCTCGCCCGGCTTGGAGGTGATCTGGACGACGATCCGGTCGGACAGTACCCGGGTGCCGCCGGTGACCGCGGAGCGGTCGCCGCCCGACTCCCGGATGACCGGAGCGGACTCGCCGGTGATCGCCGACTCGTCCACCGAGGCCACGCCGTCGACCACATCGCCGTCGCCGGGGATGATCTGGCCCGGCTCCACGACCACGACGTCGCCGACGGTGAGCTGGGTGCCGGGCACCTCTTCTTCCCGGACGTCCGTCTGGCCTGGCTTCCAGCCGACCAGGCGGCGCGCGACGGTCTCCTCCTTGGTGCGGCGGAGGGTCTCGGCCTGCGCTTTGCCCCGGCCCTCGGCCACCGCCTCGGCGAGGTTGGCGAACAGCACGGTCAGCCATAGCCAAACGGTGATGGTCCAGGCAAAGGCCGAGCTGTGCAGGATCGCCGAGTACGTGGTCAGCACCGAGCCGACCTCGACGACGAACATGACGGGGTTGTGGATCTGTACCCGCGGATCCAGCTTGCGGAACGCGTCCGGGGTGGAGCTCCACAGCATCTTCGGGTCGAGCAGGCCGCCGCCGACCCGCCGGGACGGGTTGACCCCGCGTTCCCGTGCGGTACGCGCAGTGCTGCCGCCGCCATCCGGCTCGATGTCTGGCGTGCTGGTAACTGGGTTGAGGGACATCAGTGCAGCCCTTCAGCGAACGGCCCCAGCGCGAGCGCGGGGAAATAGGTCAGGCCGACCAGAATGATGATCACGCCGATGAGCAGGCCGGCAAACAGTGGCGTGTGCGTCTCGAGGGTGCCGGCGCTCGCCGGGACCCGCTGCTGCCTGGCCAGCGTGCCGCCCAGCGCGAGCACGAACACCATGGGTGCGAACCGGGCGATCAGCATCACGACCCCGCCGGCCGTGTTGTACCAGGTGGTGTCGGTCGTCAGACCGGCGAAGGCCGACCCGTTGTTGTTGGCCATCGAGGTGAATGCGTAGACGATCTCGGTCAGGCCGTGCGGCCCGGGGTTGAGGATCGACGCGCGCGGTGTCTTGAAGCCCAGCGAGAGCGCGGCGCCGACGAGCGCCGAGAATGGTGTGGCCAGGATGTAGGCGGCCGCCCACTTCATCTCGGTGGGGCGGATCTTCTTGCCGATGTACTCCGGCGTCCGGCCGACCATCAGGCCGCCGATGAACACGGTGAGCACTGCGAGCATGAGCATGCCGTACAGGCCGGCGCCGACGCCGCCGGGGACGACCTCGCCCAGCATGAGGTCGAACAGGGCGATGCCGCCGCCGAAGGCGGTATACGAGTCGTGGAAGGAGTTCACCGCACCGGTCGAGGTGACGGTCGTGGACCCGGCGAACAGGGATGAGCCCGGTATGCCGAACCTGACTTCCTTGCCTTCCATCGCGCCGTGGGCCGCCTGTAGCGCGGTTCCAGCGTGCTGCCATTCGAAGAAGCTGATGCCGCCGACGGCGGCCAGCCAGAGCACCGCCATGACGACGACCAGGAGGTAACCCTGCCGGTTGTCGCCGACCATCTTGCCGAACGTGCGGGGCAGCGCGAACGGGATCACCAGCAGCAGGAAGATCTCGAACCAGTTGCTGAACGGGTTCGGGTTCTCGAAGGGATGCGCGGAGTTGGCGTTGAAGAAGCCGCCGCCGTTGTTGCCCATCTCCTTGATGACCTCCTGCGAGGCCACCGGTCCGCCGACCATCGTCTGCTGCGAGCCGGCCAGTGAGTGGATGAGGTGCGTGGCACTGAAGTTGTCGATCACGCCGGTGGCCATCAGGATGATCGCGCCGATCACCGAGAACGGGAGCAGCAGCCGGATCACAACCCGGGTCATGTCGACCCAGAAGTTGCCGAGCCGGTCGGTCTTGGTCCGCATGAACCCGCGGATCAGCGCGATGACGACGACGATGCCCACGGCGGCCGACACGAAGTTCTGCACCGCGAGGCCGGCCATCTGCGTGACGTAGCCCATCGTGGACTCGCCGGAATAGTTCTGCCAGTTGGTGTTGGTGATGAAGGAGGCGGCCGTGTTCCAGGCCAGGGCGGGAGGGACGTTGACGTTCGAGTTGGCGTACGGCAGCCAGTGCTGCACCCGCTCGATCAGGTAGAGGAACAGCACGGACACGCCGGAGAACGCCAGCATGCTTCGGGCGTAGGTGCCCCAGCGCTGGTCCGCCCTCGGGTCGATGCCCATCAGGCGGTAGACGGCCCGCTCGGACCGTAGGTCTTTCTCGCTGGTGAAGATGCGCGCCATGTAGTCGCCCAGCGGCTTGTAGCAGGCCGCCAGCGCGGCGACCAGCAGCACGATCTGCAGGATGCCCGCGAGGGAACTGCTCATCAGAATTTCTCCGGTCGGACGAGGGCGTAGACGAGGTAAACGGTGAGGATGATGGCCGCGATCAGGCCGACCCAGTTCTCAGCGCTCAAGCTTCTCGACCCCCTTGACCAGCAGGAAGAGCAGGGCGAAGACGACGATCGTTATGGCCACGTAAAGCAGGTCGTTCACGGCGCTCCTTATGTCGCAGGGCACGCTAGGTCGCAGCGCACGCTCGGATGCGGGCCAGGAGGAGTTGGCCGGGCACGTGCCCGGCCCGCGGCCTCAGATGGTTATCAGAGCCCTCGTTCAGCCCCGGCCATGGCTATAGAACCTCGCTCCGCGGCGTTACAGACCCCGTCTAAACGGGACGCAAGCGGCGCCCCCGCGCTTCCTAACAGAATCCATGCGGCCCTGGCGCCCATGCGGCCCTCACGCGGCACTCACGCGGCCCTCATGCGGCCCTCATGCGGCCCTCATGCGGCCCTCATGCGGCCCCGCCCCCGATGCGGCCCGGCCCCGCCCCCGATGCGGCCCGGCCCCGCCCCCCATGCGGCCCGGCGCCCATGCGGCCACGGACGATCCCGGCCTGGACGAGCAGATCATGCACTGCAGGAAACAGGTGACCGCCGCCTGACCGGGACAGCAAAGTGGATCTCGCCGTCACCGGCAGGACTGGCGCGCGCCGCGTCGTTATCGCATCCTGAACGGCCGGGCCGGGCCGGGCTGAGCCGGGACGGTCAGCGGAGCCAGGCCTCCGGGTGATCGAGGGCCGGCAGGCGTGGCTTCCGCGGCCAGATCTGCCGGCCGTGGCTCGCCTCTTCCATCAGCGCTGACGGCGGGACGGCGATCACGGGGCAGTGCGCGTGGGCCAGGCAGTACCGGCTTGCGGAGCGTCGGAACAGCCGCCAAACCCCGCGCCGTCCCGTTCCCACCACGAGAAGGTCATCCGCGTCGTCGGCGCAATCCACCAGGACGGGACCCGCCGGTCCCCGTACCACGAGCGGCTGGACATCCAGATCGTCGGGTAGGCCCCCGAGCCCCATTTCAAAGGCGTCGAAAAGTTTCTCGCGAGCCGCGTCCCGCCATACCTTGCGCAACTGCATATTAGGCTGGCGGCGCTCGGCGAGATCACCGCCCGGCGGGACCCACGCGATCACCGGCAAGAGCGGCGCACGACGCTGACGGGCCTCACTGGCCGCAAAACGCAGCGCCTGCAGGCTGCCTAGCGAACCATGCACACCGGCGAACACGCGCCGCACCCCGGACATGGCAAACCGCCTCCTGCTTTTTTCCCGAGACCACGTCTATCTAACCTCGCGCGGGGCGCGCATGGGTATTCGCCTAGCGGCGTCCTCGCACCGAAAGAGACATCGCGCGGAAAGATTCTCCCGGCCACGGCCGCCCATCGAACCCGCCCGGCACCAAACCCAGGCCAGTCCCAGGTCAGGCCAGCCCCAGGTCAGGCCAGCCCCAGGTCAGGCCAGCCGCAGATCAGGCCAGCCGCAGATCAGGTCGGCCGTCGCGCGTCGGGCGGGCGTCGGGCGGGCGTCAGCCCTCGTAACCTCGCACACCCATCTCGTCCACGTGGGCCAGCAAGTCGGCCGGATCGCTGTAGACGCGGTAGGCCCCGGCTCGTTCCAGTTCCTCCCGGCCGTACCCGCCGGACAGCAGGCCGACGCCGAGGGCTCCGGCCCGCCGGGCCGCGAGCAGGTCCCAGACGCTGTCTCCGACGACCATCGCCTGCCGCGGATCGACGTTCAGCAGCGCCGCCGCCGCCAGGAACAGGTCCGGGTCGGGCTTGGCGTGCCGGACCAGGTCCCGGGTGACCATGGGGGTGCTTTCCGGCAGCCCGAGCAGCTTCAGCGCCGGACGGGCCGTCACCGCGTTCCCGCTGGTCGCGATCGCCCACTTGATATCGCGTTCGGTGAGGTAACCGAGCAGGTCCGCCGCTCCGGGCAGCGGCAGTACCGAATCCATCTGGGCCCGGTACTCGTCGGCGTGCGCCCGCTGCAGCCGGTCGATCTCCTCCCGCAACAGCGAGAGCCCGGTCTCCCGCAGCAGCGCCGAAACGAACAGGCCGCCGCTCATCCCGATGCGCCGGTGGATCCGCCACACCGAGAGGTCGATGCCCATCCCGGCGAGCGCCGTCCGCCAGGCGATCACGTGCTGGTACACGCTATCGATGAGCGTGCCGTCCAGGTCGAAGAGGAAGGACGGTGCAGCTGATTCCGTATACGTCACCGGAGAGGTCATGCGAACAGTCTGCCCTGACGGGGCCTTTTACGTCCGTCCGCTGGCCGGCCGGGGCTGCTGTCCGCTCTGGGCGCCGGCTAACCGGGTCGGAGCGGCCTCGAACCGTCGTCAGCAGCCACTGGACCCAGGCTGGCATCATTGGAAGATATGGACGGACGTATGCGAGCTGGCACAATCGGCTCATTTGTCGCCATCGGTGACAGCTTCACCGAAGGCCTGAACGACCGCCTGCCCTACGGTGACGGATTCCGGGGCTGGGCCGACCGGTTCGCCGACCAGCTGGCCGTGTACCAGCCCGGCTTGCGGTACGCCAACCTGGCCGTACGCGGCAAGCTGCTGCGCGAGGTAGCGGAGGAGCAGGTGCCGCGGGCGATCCAGATGGCGCCCGATCTGGTCAGCATCGCCGCGGGCGGCAACGACATCCTGCGGCCGGGCACCGACCCGGATGTGCTGGCGGAGGGATTCGACGACTGCGTGGCGAGCCTGCGCGCGATGGGCTGCCGGGTGCTGCTGTTCACCGGATTCGATCCCTCCGCGTTCCCGGTGATCCGGATGGTGCGCGGGAAGGTGGCCGCCTACAACATGCACCTGCGCACGATCGCGGCCGCGCGCCAGTGCGACCTGGTGGACCTGTGGAGCATGGGGGTGCTGACCGACCGGCGGATGTGGAGCGCGGACCGGCTGCACCTCACCGCGGAAGGGCATCAGCGGGTGGCGCTGTTCGTCTGCGAGACGCTCGGCGTGCCGGTCGCCGCGGACTGGCGGGATCCGCTGCCTGACGTACCCCGGCCCGGCCAGATTCCGCGCCGGGTGGCCGGGGCGGCCGCGGTCGCCGCGGCCGAAGCGTCCGCCGCCAGTTCGGCCGTGACGCGGCTGCGGATCCGGGCTCACGGCGCCGGTCTCGCGTCCAGCCGCAGCCTGGCCTGGATGAACGCACGCCAGCAGGACACCAGGTGGGCGGTGGAGTACGCGGTGCCCTGGATCCGCCGCCGGCTGACCGGCCGCTCGTCGGGTGACGATGTGCCGCCCAAGCGCCCGGAGTTGCTGCCGCTCGACGCGCTGGCCGGCCGTCCTCCCCAGGGATGAACTTACGTCGGCCCGGACGCCTCCCGGCCGGCGTAAGTTCTTTTCCAATCGAAATAAGGCGCTTCGCGCCTGCGGGTGTAACTCCACCGCACCGTCGGCGCTCACCCGGTGAGGTCGGCCAGGACTTCCGCGATCCGGTCCAGCGAGGCCGCGATCCACGGCAGTTCCAGCGGCGTGCCCGAGTTGAGGGCACCCTCCCGCTGCTGGTTCGTTTCGCCGTACAAAAGGCCCGTGGCGACCCGGACCCGCAGGGTGCCCGGGTCTTCGCCGAACGCGCTGCCGGCCAGCACGCCCACGCCGTACCGCTGGAGCAGCAGGGCGGCGAGGTCGTCGCTCGTGTCGACGCCGTGCCGGGCGCGCAGCCGGTCCCGCACCGGGCCGAAGTCGGGGTAGAGGTAGAAGGCGGCCTGCGGCGGCGGCACGATGGCGCCCGTGGCCGCGAAGCGGCCGGCCACCGCCCGGACGACCTCCCGGTGCAGCCGGCGGCTGAGCGCGATCCGCTCGGCCAGTTCGGGCGGGTCGCTGAAGGCGAAGGCGGCCGCCTGCTGGATCGGCGCGGCCGGCGCGGACCAGATCTCGCTGCCGATGCCGATCAGGCCCGACCGCAGCCGCCGGCCCAGGTGCTCGCCGGCCTCCGCGTCGGCGCCGCCCGGCAGCCGCGCGGCACCGATCCGCCAGCCGCCCAGGGCGAGGCTCTTGCTGAGTGCGGTGGTGACGATCGTGCGGCCCGGGGCGTAGAACGCCGGGCTGGTGAACGGCACCGCCGTGTCGTGCACGAGGTCCCGGTAGATCTCGTCGGAGACGATGATCAGGTCGTGCTCCTCGGCGACCTGGCACAGTTCCCGGATCGTCCCGTCCCGGGCCAGCGTGCCGGTCGGGTTGTCCGGGAGGGTGAGGATGACCGAACGGATCTGGCGCCCGTCGGCGCGGGCCTGCCGCACGGCGGATCCGAGCTGGCCGGGGTCGGGCACGCCGCCCTCGCCGGGCCGGACGTCCACGAAGTAGGGCCGGGCGCCGAGCAGGCTGGCCTGCGCCGCGTAGGTGACCCAGCTGGGCCGGGGCACCGCGACATCACCGCCGATGGCGAGCATCAGCCCGAAAAGCAGTGACTTGCTGCCCGGGCCGCACACGACCGCGTCCGCGCCGGTGCGCAGCCCGCGCCGGGTCCAGTAGCCGGCCGCCGCTTCGCGCAGCGCGGCCTGGCCTGCCACCGGGCCGTAGCCGGTCCGGCCGGTCGCCTCGGCCAGCGCCAGCTGCAGCGCGGGATGGGCGGGCAGTCCCGCCTCGCCGAACGCCAGCGGCAGCACCTGCTCGCCCCGCGCTTTCCGGGCCACCATCACCTCGTTGGCGGCCAGCGTGGGGGAGACCGCGATGGCGGCCGGGGCCAAGGACCCGGATGGCCGGTGCCCAGCCGAGCCGTACGGCGTGACGGCTGGGTCCGGTGTGCCTGCCGTGTCGGGCATGGATGAGGTCGCTGGCGGGGCCGGAAGGGCAGGGGGCATGGCGGTAGAGGCCACGAAGAAATGCTCCTTGCTGCGGGAAGTGCCGGAGGTCAGCCGTCTTCGCCGGCGTCGCTGCCCGCATCGTGTCCCACGGTGACCGCTACAAAACGTTCGTCCAGTGTTACCGCTTTAAAGCATCAGGACAAGCGGCGAATTCCGGGACTCAGCTCGAGCTCTCCTGATCCTCGATCTGCACCGCCTGCGGCTGCTCAGGCCGCTAGCTGCCGCGGCACTCTTACCGCTACCCCGTCCTCCCGGGTTACCCGCCGTCGGCCGGGTACCGGGCGGCTAGGCTGCGCGCGTGGAACTGGACCTGTCCGCCGACGCGGCGGCGCTCACCGCGAACATCGTCGACGTCCCCTCGGTCAGCGGTGCGGAGGATCAGCTCGCCGGCTCGATCGAGGCCGCCCTACGCGCGCTGCCGCACCTGA
>Ga0302317_10003531_pt1 | contig 10283 bp, 9 predicted proteins | sample III_Palsa_N3_3_FD_200450 | JGI IMG/M metagenome (GOLD analysis project Ga0302317, IMG submission 200450) | Peat permafrost microbial communities from Stordalen Mire near Abisko, Sweden - III_Palsa_N3_3 | ecosystem: Environmental > Terrestrial > Soil > Palsa > Peat permafrost | place: Sweden...
CCGGACAGTAGTGATCATGTCCCCTTATCTCCCTGCCCTAGCCCCCGCGCTTGGTCGGCTTCGGCTTCAGCGTCTCGATGAAACGATAGCTGGCCCGAAAATAAGGCTTCAGCGTCCCGGCGTCGTCCAGCAGGTCAACCGGCACGGTGACATGCTCCTTCTGCACCACCCCATAAGCCTGATGGAGCGGCGCGCCGAAGCCCTGCATGAAAGTCTCACGATCTTCGGCCGGCAGCCGCAAGGCCAGCACGCCATCGCCGTTCATATAGGAAAACATGTGACCGTTCAGCGAGGTGTAGGCCATCGCTGCGCCCTTGCGCTCAAGGCCGGCAATCTGGGCGATCAAGGCGTCATAGGCCGCCAGCCGGTCTGGGGGAATTGCGCTGGCCTTGCCCTGGCTCACGCGGCCTTGTGGTCGTGACCGGCGGCCTTGTCGTCGTTGGCGCACCAACGGCAACGACCGCGCACCTCAAGCGTTACGCCCCGCACCACGAAACCGTTTTCGTCCGCGACGGCCGTGATCGGCCCGGTCTCGGGATCGAACTCTTCGGCCGAGCCGCAGCAATCACATATCAAGAAGGCCGCCGTATGCATCGCCGCATGACCATCGCAGGCGATAAAGGCGTTGATGCCGGCGATCCGATGCACCAGGCCGAGGGCCTCCAGAAATTCCAGCGCGCGGTAGACCGTGGGCGGTTTGGCCGGCGCGCCGCCCTCGTCAAAACTCGCCATCAAATCATAGGCCTTTACGGGAGCGCGGGCATTCAGCAAAAGCTCCAGCACGCGCGCGCGAGAGGCGGTCCAACGCTCTCCACGCTCGCGGCAATGTTGCTCCGCCTTAACAAGAGCGTCACGCACCGCGCCCGGTTCGTAAGATCGTGCCGGCAAATGGCCGCAATGGGTTTCCATAGGGATTTTTTGCGGCCGTTTGACGATAACCGCAACAATCTTCTTGAGTCGTGTTGTGTTATTTCATAACACTTCTCGTGTCCGACATGAGTTAGGGATACGATGATAGCCAGGGCCATCCTGCTGGGCGCGGTTAGCGCGGCCGCATTGGCGATCGCCTCAGAGGCCTGCGCGGCCGATGTCGCAGCCTCCAGCCAGACCACGGTCGGCGAGGTGGTCGTCACCGCGCGCAGGCTCGATACGGCCCGGGACACCATCCAGCCCCAGACCGGCGCCTCGACCTACGCCATCACCAATCAGGCCATTCAGGCCATGCCCTCCGGCGACAACGCGGGCTTGAACCAGGTTGTCCTGCAAGCGCCTGGCGTGGCCCAGGACTCCTATGGCCAGCTGCATATCCGCGGCGAACACAACGGGGTCCAATATCGTATTAACGGCGTCATCCTGCCCGAAGGCCTTGCCGTGTTCGGCCAGGCCCTCAGTCCCAGGCTCGCCGACCGGGTGACCCTGATCACCGGCGCCCTGCCCGCCCAGTACGGCCTGCGCACCGCCGGCATCATCGACATCACCACCAAGAGCGGGGTCCAGACCGGCGGGTCGGTGTCGGTCTATGGCGGCAGCCACGGGGAGATCGAGCCAAGCCTCGAGTACGCCGGCCATGTCGGCGACACCAACATCTTCGTGTCCGGCAGCTATACGGCCGACCAGCTCGGAATCGAATCCCCCAACGGCGTCTCGACGCCGCTGCATGACCGCACCGACCAGTTTCAAGGCTTCGCCTACCTGGACCGGGTCATCAATCCCGACAGCCGGGTCTCGCTTGTGCTCGGGACTTCGAATGAGCGGTTTCAGATTCCCGACCTGTCGGGCGAGGAGCCTGGTCTCACCTTCGGGCCGAACGCCAACCCGGGCTTAAATCCGCCCCTGGTGGTCAACGGGCAGACCGCCTATCCCAGCGCGGATCTCAATGAGAGCCAGTCCGAGGTCACCCATTACGGCGCGTTGAGCTACCTGCACACGACAGAACGCCTGACCACCCAGGTCTCCCTGTTCGGTCGCTACTCGCAGCTGAGATTCACCCCCGATGTCGAAGGCGATGTGCTCTACGACGGCATCGCCCAGTCCGCCGACAAGACCGATGTGGCCGCCGGGCTGCAGGCCGAGGGCGCCTATCACCTGAACGACGCCCACATCGTTCGCGCGGGCCTGGTCATCGAGGTGGATCGCTCGACCAGCCAAACCACCTCCGACGTCATTCCGCTGGACCCCATCACCGGCCTGCAGACGACCACGACGCCGACCGCGATTGTCGACAACTCGGGCCAGACCGCCGAGACCTACAGCGCCTACCTTCAGGACGAATGGACGGTGGTGAAGGGGCTGACGTTGAACTACGGCCTGCGGTTCGACCAGTTCGACGGGTTCCGGAACGAAAACCAGCTCAGCCCGCGGGTGAACCTGGTCTGGATCCCCATCCAGGGCACGACGGTGCACGCCGGCTATTCGCGCTACTTCTCGCCGCCGCCATTCGAACTGGTGGGCGGCGAGACTGTCAGCAAGTTCCAGAACACCACGGCCGCGCCCATGAGCACGGCCGACACCACACCCTATTCCGAACGCGCCAACTACTATGACATCGGCGTCGAGCAGCGGGTGAACAGGGCGCTCACCGTCGGCATCGACAGCTACTACAAGACCTCGACCAACCTGATCGACGAGGGTCAGTTCGGGGCGCCGATCATCCTGACCCCGTTCAACTATGCCCTGGGCCGCCAGTACGGCGTCGAGTTGACCTCGAGCCTGACCATTGGCCACTTCACCGCCTACGCCAACGGCGCCTGGTCGCAGGCGCAGGGGCGCGACATCGTCTCCAGCCAGTTCAACTTCAATCCGCAGGAACTGGCCTATATCGCCGACCACTACATCTACCTTGATCACAACCAGACCTATTCGGCGTCCATGGGCGCCTCCTACCGCTGCGGCGACAGCCGTTTCAGCGGCGATCTGATCTATGGCAGCGGCCTGCGCGCCGACCTGCCCTTGGCTGGCGGCGCGGACATTCCCAACGGCCGCTCGCTGGCGCCCTATACCCAGGTCAACCTGTCGGCCTCGCACCGGTTCGAGACCGTACCCGGCGGGCCGATCGAGATCCGCGTCGATGTCATCAACGCCATCGACGACAAATATGAGATCCGCGACGGCACCGGCGTCGGCGTCGGCGCACCGCAGTACGGTCCGCGCCGAGGCGTGTTTGCCGGGTTCACGAAGGACTTTTAGGTCGCCTAACCCTCGGGCCGGGTCGCCAGCTCGCCCTTTTTCGACAGCAGCAGCGCCAGCCAGCGCGTGCCTTCGAACTCGGCGGCGATGGCCATCACCATGACCGTCAGCGGCGTCGACAGCAGGGCGCCCGGCAGGCCCAGCATGGTGCCCCAGAACCCCAGGGCGAGCAGGATGAAGACCGGGTCGAGGTTCAGCCGGTCGCTCTGAAGCTTCGGCAGGATCACGTTCTCGATGATGAAGATCACCCCGCCCAGGCCCAGCACCAGGATGATGGCCTCAAGCGGCGTGTCGAATTGCGCCAGCGCCAGCAACGCCGGCAGGGCCGCGCCGGCGATGCCGCCAACGATGGGCACATAGGCGGCCATGAACAGCACCAGGGACAGGAACAGGGCGTTGTCCAGCCCAACCAGAGCCATGATCGACCAGCCGGCGCCGGCCACAAGCACGGCCTTGAAGGTCTGCAGGCCGATATAGGCTTCGGTGGCGGTGCGCACGCGGGCGAAGATCCGCTCCGCATGTCCGCCGCCGGCCGCGAAGATGCGGTCGGCCTTGACCCCGAACGCCTGCCGCGAGGCCAGCAGGAAGCCGAGATAGATCATCACCAGGGCCGCTTCCGACAGCACCCGGCGCGCGACCCCGAACACATGCCCCACCCGCGTGGCCGGGGTTTCGCCGCGGAAGAAGTCATGCAGCGTCATCGGCGGCAGCTGCGCCGCCCCGGCCGCGCCACCGATCAGGGCGTCGATCTTGGGCTCCAGCGCGATCAGCTGCAGGCCGAAGCTCTTGCCGTAATGCGCGCAGACGCCGACCACGATCGCAAAGCCGGCGATGGTGATGACGGCGCCCGCGGTGGACCGGAACCAGGCCGGCAGAAACGGCAGCCGTCGCTCGGCGCTGCGGGACAAGCCATCGATCAACAGCAGCAGGAAGACCGCGATCACCAGTGGGGTGATGATGCCTTGAAAATACTTCACGGCCGCGCCGCCGGCGACAACGGCGACGAATACGCTAGCGTTGCGCAGGGTCACGGAATTGGCCGCGGGGTCACGCGGAGCGCTAGGCGCGCGCGGCGGTTTGAAGGGAAGTTTCAAGGGCGCAGGCCAGTCCGTTCAGCTGCTAAGCTTTGCAACATGGCGCCAAGGCGCGCCGAGTTCCAGCGCCACGCCGAAGGCCGCGAACATAAGGCCCATCGTCACCCCGCCGGCCCAGTTGGGAATGTCCGGCCACATCAGCGGGACGGACACGCCAAAGATGAAGGCCGCCGCGCCGCCGAGCACCATGGCGACCCTCGCGCCCTTGGAATGCGAATATCGCTCCAGGCCGAACAGGGCTTCCGCGACGCCCAAGGCGACAAACCCCACGCCGATCGCCAAACCCAGCGGGATCACGTTCAGCAGAATGTGGAACACCAGATGCAGGCCAAGCGCCAGCGCAATCAGCGACCAGGCGCTCGCCGCAACCCGCCCGCGCGGCGTGCGGTCCAGCATCAGCCAGGTCAGGCCAATCAGGCCGGCAAGCAGCAAGGTCCACCCGAGCGTCGCTTCGGCGAACAGCGGCGCCGTCGCCGAGGCCACGGCCAGCAGGATCAGGAACGCCCCATAGAACCGGTCGGCCCGCTTGGCGGGCTCGGTGGGGACATCGTCGATTTCTTCGCTCACGCCGTCTCCTCGCGACCGGTCTTGCCTTTGAAGGTGGGCTTCAAACCGTCTCATATCAATGCCAGTCTTCAGCGCCGCACGAGAGAGGAACGCTTGAAAGCGCCAGATGACCATCGCCGATAGCCAGCATCACGCGTCGGTCGACATCCTGGTGGACGCGCGTGGACACCGGTGTCCCGTTCCCAGCCTGCGCCTGCGGCGCGCGCTGGAAGCCTGCCCGGACGGCGGGGTGGTGGAATTGCTCGCCGACGACCCGATGGCGCGGATTGATGTGCCGCACTTGATCAGCAGCCTCGGCTATCAGCTTGATTTATCGGATGTAGAGGTGGCTACACTACGGTTTAAGATCAGGAAGACGCCCGACCCCAACCCAGTCGCCTCAGGATCTTCTGGCCCAGATAGGGTGTGACGTCGGCCTGCTCTATTTCCGTCGCCAGCGCCGCGCCGAAGAAGATCGAGTTCACGGTCCAGGACAGCCAGATCAGCATCACCACCACCGCCGCGATCGAGCCGTAGGTGGCGCCGAAATGGGCGAATCCCTTGACGTAGAAGGCGCTGGCCCAGGACGCCGCCAGCGACACGATCGCCGCCGTGACGCCGCCGATCATGGCCGCCGGCCAGAGCACGGGGCGCGTCGACATCGCGTAGCGATAGATCAGCGTCAGACCCAGCGACAGGCCGATCAGGGCCCAGGTCCACTCGCTGGAGAACCAGGCCACGCCCCGCAAGGGGTACATGTGCATGGTCGAGGCCATCAGGCGCACGGCCAGGAACACCGCGGACAGCACGCTCATCATGAACAGCGCCGCCAGCAGGGTCAGGAAGGCCAGGATATTGATCTGGACGAAGCTGTGGGTCGTGGCCTCGTCGTCGTCGGCGTGGATGAAGGACAGGCCGGCGATCAGCGCCTTGATGCCCCGATGAGCGGCGTAGAGGCCGATCAGGACCGCAAAGCCGCTCTGCAGAGACACCGCCTGCGGCGGCGCGTGAGCCAGGCGCAGCAGTTCGTGTTGGAACAGCAGCTGGGCGTTGGCCGGCAATATCTGGGAAAAGGCGTTGGCCTGGGTCGCCGCCTGCTCCGGCGTCAGCATCAGGCTGTAGACGCCGATGGAGATGGCCAGGGCGGGGAATACCGCCAGCATGGCGAAGAACGACACCCCGCCGGTGTAGAGCATCACATCCCGACCCCACAGCCGCCGGATCGCCCGACCGATCAGCCGCAGGCCGCCCACGAACCAATGGGCCGGGTTATAATCGATAGTGGGAATCCAACGCTGCTGCATGGCCTCGACATAACGGCTAGGCCAGCAGTGTCGATCCCAATTGTGGCGAATGCTTTGCCGTTCTCGTTACGGCGTTAGACCGCGCCGGGGGGATAAGGGGACAGGATACTTATCCCCTAAAGCGCGCCGGCGGTCTTGAGCGCCTCGATCTCGCCGGCGGCGAACCCCCAATCGGTGAAGGCCTCGTCATTGTGCGCCCCGACCGGCGGCGAAAGGCCCTGGATGGCGCCGGGTGTGGCGGAAAAACGCGGCGCTGGCGCGGGTTGGACCACGCCCTCGATCTCGACAAAGGTCTGGCGGGCGGCGTTGTGGGGATGGCTGGCGGTTTCGGTCAGATCCAGCACCGGCGCGAAGCAGACATCGGTGGCGTCCATGATCGCGCACCATTCGGCGCGGGACTTGGTCTTGATCACCTCCGCCAGCTTAGCTCGCAGCGCCGGCCATTCGGCCCGGTTCATCTGCTGCTGGAACGCCGGGTCGGTGATGCCGGTCTTCTCAAGCAGCAGGGCATAGAACTGCGGTTCGATGGAGCCGATCGAGATCCAGCGCCCGTCGCTGCACTGGTAGGTGTCATAGAAGTGGGCGCCGCCGTCGAGCATGTTTTCCCTGCGGTTGTCGGTCCACATGCCGGACGCCTTGAAGCCGTAGAACATGGCCATCAGCGAGGCGGCGCCGTCGCTCATGGCGCAGTCGATCACCTGCCCCTGCCCTGTCGCGCGGGCGCAGACCACGCCAGCCATGAGCCCGAACGCCAGATAGAGCGCGCCGCCGCCGAAATCGCCGACCAGATTGAGCGGCGGAATGGGCTTGTCGGCCAGGCCAATGGCGTGCAGCGCGCCGGAGATGGCGATGTAGTTCATGTCGTGGCCGGCGGCGTTGGCGTAGGGGCCGGTCTGGCCCCAGCCGGTCATGCGGCCGTAGACGATCTTGGGATTGCGCTTCAGCGCCACATCCGGCCCAAGGCCCAGCCGCTCCATTACGCCGGGGCGAAACCCTTCGAACAAGACATCCGCGGACTCCGCCAGCTTCAGACAGGCCTCAATCGATGCGGGAACCTTCAGGTCCAGCGCCACCGAGCGCCTGCCGCGACCGGTGACATCGAACTTCGACCCACCGCGGCCGCCCTTGCGATCGATCCGGACCACGTCCGCACCCAGGTCCGACAGAAGCATGCCGCAGAACGGTCCCGGCCCGATGCCGGCGAACTCGATGACCTTCAATCCGTCCAAGGGGCCTTGCGCCATAACCATTTCCTCATAGCTGGCCGCGACATTGCGCGGCTTCTCCGGCGATGCGGCTCTGATATGCTGCCGCGGCGAGTCTGGGCGCAAGCTAGCGACCTGGCGCGCGCTCGAATACGGCGCCCCGACGTCAAGCGGGGCGTCAAGTACTGAAAGGGACTTTGTGGCCATCCACGCGCGTGTGCTTATCGTCGCCAAGGACGACGTGATCGCCGGCCCCTTGGCCGAAGGTCTGGATCGGCTCGGCTGGCGCACTGTCACCGCGCGCGGTCCCTACGCCGCCACGACCGCCCTGGCCGACATGGAGATCGAGGCGGCGATCATCGACGCCACCGCCAGCGTCGAGGAGGCGATCATCCTGGCCAGGCGCCTGCGCTCATCCTACGCCCCGCGCCGACTGCCGATCATCGCGGTCGGCGACTTCCTGGAGCCGCCCCAGGGCGGCCCGTTCGACCTGACCATCGCCGCGCCGCTGCATCCGGCCCAGGCGGCGCTGCGGCTGGAATCCCTGACCCGGATGACCATCGCCGAGGAGGAATACGAGCTGAGGCTCGAAACCTTCGCCGAGCACGGCCGGCGGCTGGACCTGCCGCAGGAGGCCGAAGGTCCGTTCCGCATCCTGGCGGTGGGCGAACCCGCGCCACAGTTTCTGGCCCTGTCCAACGCCCTGGCCGCCAGCGGCGCCGACGCCACCGGCGCCTTCACCGCCTACACCGCCTTCGACTATCTGCACGAGCGCGCCTTTGACGCCGTGGTGCTGTGGGCGGGGGAAAACCAGGCCGAAGCGCTGTCGATCGCCGCCGGCATGCGCCGCAACACCCGTCTCTATCACATCCCCGCCATGCTCTATCTGCAGAGTCCGGCGGAGATCGGCCTGGCCGAGGCCTTCCATCGCGGCGTGTCGGACCTGGCGTCCCCGGAAACCCCGCCGGCCGAGACCGCGCGCCGGGTGATCGAACTCGCCCGCGCCTATCGCCGCCAGACCGCCATCCGTCAGGCGCTGGAGAAGGCCCGCAGCTCCGGCCTGATGGACGTGGCCACCGGCCTGTTCACCCGCGACCTGTTCGCCGCCCACCTGGCGCGGCTGGTGCAGTCGGCCCGGCTGCGCAACCGGCCGCTGTCCCTGTGCGTGCTGCGCATCTCCGAGCGGCCCGACACCACGGTGGCGCGGGCCGGCGGCTGGCTCGACCGCGCCATCCCGCAGATCGGCTCCATGCTTGGCCGCCTGGTGCGCGCCGAGGACACGGTGGCGCGGCTGGGGCCGGAGGTGTTCGCCCTGGCCCTGCCCTCGACGCCGCAATCGGCCGCCCGCGCCGCCGCCGAGCGCATCGCCGCCGTGATCGGCTGCACCGCCTTCGAGGCCGGCGAAAAGCGTCCCGCCTTCGTGGTTGATTTCGACATCGGCGTCGCCGAGGTTGAACCCGGCGAACCGGCGGCGCGCGCCCTGGAGCGGGCGGCCAGCAGGGCCATGCAACTGAAGGCAAGTTAGATCATGAATCCGAACGGCGGCGGCGGTTTGACGACGATCCTGATCCCGATGGTGATCGCGGTGGGGATCATCCTGCTGCGCAACAGCCGCCCCAGGAAGCTTCGGATCGAGCGGCTGTGGATCTATCCCGTGGTGCTGTTCGTGGCGCTGGTCGGTACGCTCGCCGCCGCGCCGCCGCCGGTGACCCCGGTGAGCATCGGGCTTCTGGTGATCGGCCTTCTGGCGGGCGGCGCCATTGGCTGGTGGCGGGGCAAGCTGACCAACATCATCATTGACCCGGAGACGCATGAGATGACCGCCAGCGCCTCGGCCATCGGCATAGCGCTGATCCTGGTGGTGTTCCTGGTCCGCTTCGGCATGCGCGATCTGCTGGCGCAGAACGCCGCGCAACTGCATCTGCCCGTGGTCGCGGCCATCGACGCCGTCGTGGTGCTCGGCATCGGCATGATGAGCGTCCAGCGCCTGGAAATGTGGCTGCGCGCGAGCAGAATGCTCGCGGAGGCGCAGGCGGCGAAGGCGGGGCGTAGCCGTTCGATATGATGATATCTGATCGAGAAGAGATCACATTTCTTTTTGCTAAGTCCTTAGAATCGCTCGCGGACAAGGATTATGAAAAGTCGTTTGAAATTTTGACAAAATTGTATGGTGTTATTGGCGAAGAGCCAAAAAATGTAATGCCTGAAATAAATCTCACGTGTGCTCGCGTGGCGGCACTGCTTGGAAATTTTGATCTCGCCATTGGCCGGGCGCTACTAGCTAATGAACAAATTCGAACCGATCCGCGAAGATACCCGAATCCTAACGGGGCCTACTTAAGATATTTTGCCAAGAACATGTTAGATTATTGCTGTTCGAGAAGTGCGGATGAGAGCCTTCTAGATATATTACAATCGATAGACGTGAGATTTGATCAAATTGATCAAGCCAACGTTAGTGGTAACATTAAGAAGATATTTAATATAGAGCGACTAGCGGCGGACGCTTAGCAGCACGCATGACGCCACTATCGCCCATCGCGCCTTCTGGTTTGGCTGATGGCATGTCGATTTGGCCAAATGGGTCTTAGCCTCAAGCCGCCAGCGCCATTTTCGCCAACTCGCTCAGGATGCGTTCCGCCGCGTCCAGCCGCTGGTCCGAGGTTTCCCATTCGCCCTTGACCACCAGCTTCTGGTCGGGCCGCACGCGCCAGATCGCCGGGCGTTTCTGCACGAAGCTGACCAGGGCCATGGGGTTGGCGTAGCGGTCGCCGCGGAAGCTGATCACCGCGCCCTTGGGCCCGACATCGATCTTGGCGACATTGGCCTGCCGGCAGAGGCCCTTGATCGCCACCACCTTGAGCAACTGCCCCGCCTCCTCGGGCAAGGGCCCGAACCGGTCGATCAGCTCCGCCGCCAGGGCTTCGCGATCCTCCGGCCGCTCGGCG
>Ga0302317_10003537_pt1 | contig 10277 bp, 5 predicted proteins | sample III_Palsa_N3_3_FD_200450 | JGI IMG/M metagenome (GOLD analysis project Ga0302317, IMG submission 200450) | Peat permafrost microbial communities from Stordalen Mire near Abisko, Sweden - III_Palsa_N3_3 | ecosystem: Environmental > Terrestrial > Soil > Palsa > Peat permafrost | place: Sweden...
CGCCCGGCCACCGCTCTGCAGGATGATCTCCGCTGCGGACTGGGCGTCGGAGGTGGCCACCAGCCAGGTGGCCGTGCCCTGGTGGGCCTCCAGGTAGCTGAGCATCGCCGTGGAGACGCCGCCGCCCATTCCGCCGCCACCCATGCCGCCGCCGGGCGTCCCGCCGCCGCTGCTGCCACCGAAGGACCGGCCGCCGACGGACCGGCCGCCGGAGCCCTCGCCGCCCGGACCCTCCATACCGGTTGTCCCGGTGCCGGAGGCCTCGGCACCTGTGGGCGGGGTGCCGGCGGTGGTGCCGCCGGGGAGGCTGCCGGTGCTCCGACCGGCTGCGCCGGACGCGCCGGACCCGCCGCCCGGGCCGTCGGCGGACATCTCGCCGCGGCTGCCGCCCGGGAAGCCACCGGTGGTACCGCCGCCGGGGAAGCCACCGGCACCGCCGTCCCGGCTCGCGCCGCCCGGGAAGCCCATCCCGCCCATGCCGCCCGCGGTGGTCGGCCCACCGGTCGGGTTGACCCCCTGGATGGCACCGGCGGTCACCGTGTCCGCCGCGTACGCGGCAGGACCGGCGAGCAGCGCGACCAGGGCGGCGACCGCTCCGGCCGCCATCAGCCGCAGCCGCAGCCGGGCCGGGCCCCCGGAGCCACTGCCGCCGCCGCCGCTGCCGCCGCCGCCGCCGAGCAGGGTGCCCGCGCGGGCGACCAGCAGCACCGCCACCGCCGCGACCGCCAGCACCGCGATCACCGGCCACAGCCAGCCCGCGAAGCCGGAGTCGCGGCGCAGCAGCACGATCGCCCACACCGCGGTCACCGCGATGGCGAGCGGCAGCACCCAGGCCCACACCGCCGAGCGGGTACGGAACGCCCGCAGCAGGGCCACGCCACCGGCGCCGGTGAGCGCGGCGATCGAGGGGGCCAGCATGGTCGTGTAGTACGGGTGGAAGGTGCCGTCGGCGAAGCTGAAGGTCACATAGTGGGTGAGCAGCCAGAGCCCCCACAGCAGCAGCCCGGCGCGCTGCATGTCGGTCCGCCGCCTGCGTCCGCGCAGGACCAGGGCACCGGCGCAGGCGATCGCGGCAAAGGGGATCAGCCAGGAGATCTGCCCGCCGAGGATGTCGTTGAAGAGGCGTCCCGCCCCGGCCGTACCACCGAAGTTGGCGCCACCACCGCCGCCGCCACCGCCCGCGCCGCCGCTGCCGCCGGTGATCCGGGCCAGGCCGTTGTAGCCGGTGACCAGGTCCCAGACGGTGTCCTTGGTGCTGCTGCCGACGAAGGGACGGTCCGCCGCCGGGATCGAGTCCACGGTCAGCATCCACCAGCCGCTGGACACCACCAGGGCGACGCCCGCGATCAGCAGTGTGCGGACGCGCTTGCCGAGGCTGCCCCTGGCCGCGTAGAGGTAGGTGGCGCAGAAGGCCGGGAGCACCATGTAGGCGGCCAGCATCTTGGTGTTGAAGGCGAATCCGACCAGCACCCCGGACCAGACCAGCGGCATGGTGCGGCCGCTGCGGATCGCCTCCAGGCAGAGCCAGGCGGCGGCGACGGTGAGCAGCACCAGCACCGGGTCGGGGTTGTTGTCGCGGTTGATCGCCACGGTGATCGGGGTGAGCGCGAGCACCACGGCGGCGACGGTCCCGGCGACATGGCCGAAGCTGCGGCGCACCGCGCTGTAGAGCACGCCGACGGCGGCGACCCCGCACAGCGCGATCGGCAGCAGCATCTGCCAGCTGCCGAAGCCGAGCACCCGGCAGGACGCCTCCATCAGCCACAGCGCGAACGGCGGCTTGTCGACGGTGATGAAGTTCCCGGTGTCCAGTGAACCGAAGAACATCGAGCTCCAGCTCTTGGTCCCGCTGAGCACCGCCGCCGCGTAGTACGAGTTGGCGTCGCCGTTGCCGCCGAGCCCGTAGCAGTAGACGGCGGCGGCCAGCAGCAGCACGCCCCACAGCGCGGGCCGGGCCCAGCGGGGGTCGTGCTCGCGTCCGAGCAGGACCCGCTTGGCGAGGCCGCGCCCCGGTGGCCTGGCGGCGGACGCCCGGACGGGTGTCGTCGCGGCATCGGTGTGGACGCTCATCGGCGGTTCAGCTCCTGGTGGTCGTACGACTGGGGTTCGGGTGACTGGGCTTCGGGCGACTGGGCTTCGGGCGACTGAAACGGTGCGGGATGCGGCTGGGGGTGTGACTGCTGACGCCTGGGGTTGAACACCCAGACCCGCATCAGCAGGAAGCGGACGACGGTGGACAGGGCGTTGGCGCGCACCAGCGCGCCGAGTTCGGTCAGGTGCGAGGCGCCGGGCGCGACCGCGTGGGTCACCGCGAGCGTCAGCGTGCTCAGCACCAGCCCGATCACAAAGGCGATCCCGCCCTCGACCTGGTGCTTGAGCGCGTCCCTGGAGCCGGTGACGCCGAAGGTGAACCGCCGGTTGGCGGCGGTGTTGGCGATCGCGGTGACCAGCAGCGCCAGCGCGTTGGCGGCCACGGCCGGGCCCGCCTGCCGCAGCACCAGGTAGAGCGCCAGGTAGGCGAGGGTGCTGGCGACGCCGATGACAGCGAAGCTGGAGAGCTGCCGGCGCATCCCCGGCGGCAGTTGCGCCTGCTGCACGCGTGGCGGCACCGGCAGCCTGGTGGCGCCGGAGACGGTCCTGCGGGCGACCCGCCACATGCCCTTGAGGTCGTCCTTGACCGTCCGGACGATGTCCACCCGGCTGTCCGGGTCGTCGATCCAGTCCACCGGCACCTCGTGGATGCGCAGCCCGCTGCGCTCGGCGAGCAGCAGCAGCTCGGTGTCGAAGAACCAGGTCTGGTCCTCGACCGAGCCCAGCAGCGCCTGGACCACCTCGGTGCGCCCGGCCTTGAACCCGCACTGGGCGTCGGAGAAGCGCGCCGCCATGGTGGTGCGCAGCATCAGGTTGTAGGTGCGGGAGATGAACTCGCGCTTGGGGCCGCGCACCACGGCCGAGCCCCGGTGCAGCCGGCTGCCGATGGCGAGGTCGCTGTGCCCGGAGAGCAGCGGTGCGACCAGCGGCAGGAAGGCGTCGAGCCCGGTGGAGAGGTCCACGTCCATGTAGCTGACCACGTCGGCGTCGCTGCCGCCCCAGACATGGCGCAGGGCCCGGCCGCGTCCCTTCTGGTCGAGGTGGACCGCGCGCACCCCGGGCAGCTCCGCCGCCAGCGCGGTCGCGATCCGCCAGGTGCCGTCGGTGCTGGCGTTGTCGGCGATGGTGATCCGGAACCGGTAGGGGAAGGTCCCGGTGAGGTAGGCGTGCAGCCGGTGCACGCTGTGGCCGAGGATCTGCTCCTCGTTGTAGACCGGGACGACGATCTCGACCAGCCGGGAGCGGCCCGGGGATCCGGCGGCCGGAGCGGCGGCCGGGCCCGGGGCCGGGTCGGGAGCGGGGGCGGGGGCGGGCCCGGGATACGGCCGCGCCTGCGGACCCGGCTCCCCGGCCGGGTGGTTCCCGGGGCCGGGTCGCGTCTGTTCCCGCACGTGTGCCCGGGGGGCGGGTTCTCCCGCCAGCGCTGTCGAATTGCTCATGCCCGCCACGCTTCGGCACCCCGCTGTGGGGAGCCTGTGCCGGACGTAGGGCAGAGATGAGAGTCCTGTCCCCGCGCGCTCAGCCCTCGGCGCGCAACTGCCCCTTGAGCACCTTCCCCGAGGCGTTGCGCGGCAGCTCGTCCAGGAAGACGACCTGCCTGGGGACCTTGTAGTTGGCCATCTCCCGCCGCGCCCAGGCGATCAGCTCCTCGGCCGCGCCGGGCCCGGGGCGGCCGCCGGGGACGACGTACGCCCGGCCGACCTCGCCCAGGCGCGGGTCGGGGACGCCGACCACGGCGCAGTCGGCGACCAGCGGGTGGCGGGCGAGCACCCGCTCGATCTCGGCGGGGTAGGCGTTGAAGCCGCCGACGGTGAACATGTCGCCGAGCCGGTCGGTGATCCGCAGGTTGCCCTCCTCGTCGAGGACGCCGACGTCCCCGGTGCGCAGCCAGCCGTCGCCGGCGAAGGCCGCGGCTGTGGCGTCCGGGTCCTCGAAGTACTCGCGCATCACGGCGTATCCGCGCACCTGGACCTCGCCCGGGGTGCCCGGCGGGGTGTGCTTGCCGTCCTCGTCGGCGGTCCGCAGCTCCATGCCGGGGACGGCCCGGCCGGAGGTGGCCGCGATCAGCCCGGGGTCGTCGCCGCGGCGGCACATGGTGACCAGCCCGCAGCACTCGGTGAGGCCGTAGGCGGTGAGCACGGTGTCGAAGCCGAGGTCCTCGCGGATCCGGGTGACCAGTTCCAGCGGGACCACGGCCGCGCCGGTGACCGCGAGCCGCAGCGAGCCCAGGTCGTAGCCGGAGCGCCCGGGGTGGTCGAGCAGCGACTGGTAGACCGTGGGCGCGCCGGGCAGCACGGTGACGTGTTCGGCGGAGACCTTGGCCAGCACCGCCCCGGCGTCGAAGACGGGCTGCGGCAGGACGGTCGCGCCGCACATCAGCGAGGCGAGCAGGCCGGCCTTGTAGCCGAAGGTGTGGGTGAACGGGTTGACCACCAGGTAGCGGTCGCCGCGGTCGAGCCCGGCGAGTTCGGCCCAGGTGGAGAAGGCCCGCAGGCTCTGGGCGTGGGTGGTGACCGTCCCTTTGGACTGCCCGGTGGTGCCGGAGGTGAACATCAGGTCGGCGGGGTCGTCGCCGTGGACCGCGTCGATGCGTTCCCAGACGACGCGGTCGGCCACCCGGGATCCGGCGGCCAGGAACCCGCGCCAGGACTGGAGGCCGGGCGGGGCCTGGGTCCGATCGCCGAGGACGACGGCGGTGCGCAGCCGCGGCAGGCCCGCGAACGGAACGCCGGACGGAACGCCGAACGGGCCGCCGGACGGGCCGCCGGACGCGGCGGCTCCCCCGGCCGCGGCCCGCAGCGCCGAGACGTAGCTGACGCCGAGGAAGGTGTCGGTGACGAACAGCAGCGAGGCCCTGGTCCGGCGCAGCAGGTCCGCCGCCTCCGCCCCCTTGAGCCGGGTGCCCAGCGGCACCAGCACCGCCCCGGCGCTGACCGCGCCGAGGGCGGCAACCACGAAGCCGGGGGTGTTCGGGGCCCAGACCGCGACCCGCTCGCCCGGCCGCACCCCGGCGGCGATCACGGCGGCGGCGGCCCGGCGGACCCGCAGCCCGAGCTCGCGGTAGCTCATCCGGGTGCGCGGGCCGACCACCGCCTCGGCCTCGCCGTACCGGTCGGCGGCGGTCTGCACCAGCCGGGGGATGCTGCCCCACTCCAGGTCTCCGCGCACGGGTTCCTCCACTCGGCCGCCGCCCCGGCAAGGGTTCTGATGTTCCGTCAGATTAGATCGGCCGCGGTCTACCGGCCAGAGGAGTCGCACCTTATTCTGACGCCACGTCAGATTTCCTCGCCTTCACGGGGGTTCGATGCTCAAGGACCGCGCGGCCATCGTCGGCATCGGCCAGACCCGATTCGCCCGGCAACTGGACGAGCCCGAGAAGACCCTCGCCTGCCGGGCCGTGCTCGCCGCCCTGGACGACGCCGGGATCGACCCGTCCGAGGTGGACGCCCTCGCCTCCTACACCATGGAGGAGACCGACGAGGTGGAGCTCGCCAAGTCCATCGGGGCGGGCGACATCACCTTCTTCAGCCGCACCGGCTTCGGCGGCGGCGGCTCCTGCGCCACCGTCGCCCACCTGGCCATGGCCGTCGCCACCGGGCAGGCCAGTGTCGGCGTCGCCTGGCGCGCCCGCAAGCGCGGCTCCGGCGTCCGGCCGTGGACCAGCACCAGCGTGCAGCTGCCGACCCCGGCCCAGTGGACCCGGCCGTTCGGGCTGCTGCGCCCGGCCGACGAGATCGGCATGCTGGCCCGCCGCTACATGCACGAGTACGGCGCCACCCGGGACCACTTCTTCAACGTCGCCCTGGCCTGCCGCAACCGGGCCAACCAGAACCCGGCGGCGGTGATGTACGACCGGCCGCTGACCCGCGAGATGTACATGGACGCCCGCTGGATCTCCGAGCCGCTCTGCCTGTACGACAACTGCCTGGAGACCGACGGCGCGCTGGCCTGCGTGGTGGTCGGCGCGGAGCGGGCCCGCGACTGCCGCCGCCGCCCGGTCTACGTGCACGCCGCCGCCCAGGGCCTGCCCGCGCAGCACCACGGGATGGTCAACTACTGGACCGACGACCCGCTGACCGGCCCGGCCTGGGCCGCCGCCCGGCACCTGTGGAAGCACGCCGACTTCGGCCCGCAGGACATCGACGCCGCCCAGATCTACGACGCGTTCACCCCGCTGGTCCCGCTCTCACTGGAGGGCTACGGCTTCTGCGGGCGCGGCGAGGGCGCGGCCTTCACCGAGGGCGGCGCGCTGGAGCTCGGCGGGCGGCTGCCGCTGAACACCGGGGGCGGCGGCCTGTCCGAGGGCTATGTGCACGGCTTCAACCTGATCAACGAGGGCGTGAAGCAGCTGCGCGGGACCTCCACCGCGCAGGTCCCCAACGCCGCCACCTGCCTGGTCACCGCCGGGGAGGGTGTCCCCACCTCGGCCCTGCTGCTGCGTTCCTGAAGGGGCCGCCGACATGACAGACACCACCGCGACCGGCGGGCTGCTGCTGCCCTGGCCGGACGCCGACGGCGAACCGTTCTGGGAGTACGCCCGGCGCGGCGAGCTGCGGGTGCAGACCTGCGCCGACTGCGGGCTGCGGCGCTTCCCGCCGCGGCCCTGCTGCCCGCGCTGCCACGGCTTCGACAGCCGCTGGGACCTGCTGTCCGGCCGGGGGCGGATCTGGTCCTTCGTGGTCGCGCACCCGCCGCTGCTGCCCGCCTACGCCGAGCACGCCCCCTACCCGGTCGCCGTGGTGGAGCTGGACGACGCCCCGGGGATCCGGCTGGTCGGCACCCTCACCGGCTCGGTGCGCCGCCCGGACGCGCCGCCGGACGACGTGGACCCGGGACGGCTGCGGATCGGGGCCCCGGTGCAGGCGGTGTTCCAGACCCTGGCCCCGGGCGTCACCGTCCCCCGCTGGGCGCTGACCGGACCCGCCGACCGCACCGCCGCCGGGGGCAGGCCCGGCTAGTATTCCTGCCATGAGCTGGGTGATCACAGGTGGAGCGGGATACATCGGGGCGCACGTCATACGTGCCATGGCCGCGGACGGGATCCCGGTGGTGGTGCTGGACGACCTGAGCACCGGCGACCCGGCACGGCTCCCCGAGGGGGTGACCCTGGTCAAGGGATCCACCCTGGACCGCGAGGTGCTGCGCCGGGTGATGGCCGAGCACGAGGTCGAGGGCGTCCTGCACATCGCCGCCAAGAAGCAGGTCGGCGAGTCGGTGGAGCAGCCGCTGCGCTACTACCGGGAGAACGTGGAGGGCCTGCGGGTGGTCCTGGAGGCCGCCGCCGAGGCGGGGGTCCGCCGCTTCCTGCTCTCCTCCTCCGCCGCCGTCTACGGCATGCCGGACGTGGAGACGGTCACCGAGGACACCCCCTGCGCCCCGATGAGCCCCTACGGCGAGACCAAGCTCGTCGGCGAGTGGCTGGTCAGGGCCACCGGCCGGGCCCACGGCATGGGCACGGTCTCGCTGCGCTACTTCAACGTGGCCGGCGCGGCCACCCCGGAGCTCTCCGACCCGGGCGTCTTCAACCTGGTGCCGATGGTCTTCGAACGGTTGACCGAGGGCCGGGCGCCGCTGGTCTTCGGCGCCGACTACCCCACCGAGGACGGCACCTGCGTCCGCGACTACATCCACGTCGCCGACGTCGCCGACGCCCATGTCGCCGCCGTCCGGCGGCTGCGCGACCGGCCGCAGGACACCGAGCTGGTACTCAACATCGGCCGCGGCGTGGGCGTCTCCGTCCGCGACATGCTGGACGTGATCGGCCGGGTCACCGGCCTGGACGCCACCGGCGAGGTCGTCGCCCGGCGCGCCGGGGACCCGGCCCGGGTGGTCGCCTCGGCCGAACGGATCGCCGAGGAGCTGGGCTGGACCGCCCGCTACGACGTCGAGGACATGATCACCTCGGCCTGGGCCGGCTGGCAGCTGCGCCACCCCGCCTGACCCGGCAGACGCCCGGCCCGGCCCCGGCAGACGCCCGGCCGCGGACCCCGGCCCCGGCAGAGACCCGGCGGCCGGGCCGGGCGGGGGTCCGCCCGGCGGTGGCTCAGTCGCGGGAGGTCGCCGTGCCCCGGGCCGCGTCCAGCGCGTAGACGCAGCGGTCCTTGCTGCACGCGAAGACCCGGCCGTCGACGGCCACCGGCGCGCCGGTGATCTCACCGCCCGTGTCCAGCTTCCAGCGCAGCCGCCCGGTGGCCAGGTCCAGCGTGTGCAGCGAGTGGTCCCGGCTGCCGAGGTGGACCAGGCCGCCCGCGACCGCCGGGGCACCGGTGAGCTCGCCGCGCGCGCTGTAGCGCCAGCGCTCGTCGCCCTGGGCTGCGTCGAAGGCGTAGACCGTGTCCGCGCTGCCGACCAGCACCGTGCCGTCGACCACCGGCACCGGCTCCACGCCCTGGCGTCCGCCCGTCCGCCCCCGCCAGCGCACCGCGCCGGTGGCGGCCTCCAGCGCCGTCACCGAGCCCAGGTAGTCGGCGATGAACAGTCCCCCCTGGTCGTCCGGGGTGGGCGGGGTGAACAGCGCCACCGGGGTGTCGAAGCGCCAGCGCTGCTCGCCGGAGGCCTCGTCCAGGGCCAGCAGCCGGGCGCCCGAGGCCAGGTAGAGCACGCCCTGGCGGAGCACCGGGTGCGAGGGGACGTCGTCGCCGAGCGGGAACGACCAGCGGGGCCGACCGGTGGTCAGATCCAGCGCCCAGAGCCGCCCGCCGCCCTGGTAGTAGACCGAGTCACCGACCACGCACGGCCCGGACTGCTGGTTCTCGTACTCCTGCTGCGCGTCCTTGACCTGCCACATCTCGCTGCCGTCGATCGCGGAGCGAACCTGCACGCCGCCGCCCCTGGTCCCGGCGACGACCGCGCCGCCGCCGGTTTCCAGCGAGTAGGTCCAGCCGTCGAGGACGACCCGCCAGCGCTCGGAGCCGTCGGCGGCGTTGAGGGTGAACAGGTTCTGGCCGTCGGCGGCGTGGATCCGGCCGTCCGCCACCGAGACCGCCCAGGCCACGTCGCGGCTCTTGAAGCGGCGGCGGCCGGTGGCGATGTCCAGCGCGTGGACCTCGAAGCTGGTGATGTAGAGGGTGCCGTCGTGGACCTCGGGCGCACCCCAGACGTCGTTGGACATCCGGAACCGCCAGGGACGCCAGCGGGTGGCGGGCTCGCCCTGCGACGGCAGCACCGGCTCGGCCGTCGAGGGCTGGACCGGGTGGGACGGCTGGGATGGCTGGGACGACTGCGGCGACTGGGTGCGGCGTACCCAGTCGGTACCGGGCGGCGGGACCGGCTCGGCGGCGTGGGTGGCCACGCCGGTGTCCGCCGCGCGGACCCCGGGCCCGATCGGCACGGCGCCGCCGACCAGCTGCACCAGCGGCGCGGGCGCGGTCGGGGCGGCCTGCTCGGGCTGCGGCGCCCCGGCGTGGCGGCGGCCGCCGGACGGACGCTCGCCCTGCCCGCCCCGCCGGGCGAGCCGCTCGGTGGCCGCGGTCTCGTCGGACCGCGGGTCCAGCGTGTGCGGCCCGGCCGGGGACAGCTGCGGGGCGGGAGCGGGCTCCGGGACGGAGGACGCCGCGGCGTACTGCTGCCGGGGCTGGGGCTGCGGCTGCTGCTGCTGCGGAGCCGACTGCTGGGCCTGCTGCGGGGCCGGTGGCTGGACCGGCGCGGCCGACAGCTGCGCGCCGCCGCCGCTGCCGCGCCGCCCGCGCCTGCGGTCGATCAGCTCCATCGCCAGCGGCGGCAGCCAGTCCCGGGAGTCGTCGTCCTCGCCGCTCGCGTACAGGTGCGGCGCCAGCTCCTCCTGGATCTGCGCCGGGGTGGGCCGCCGCTCCGGCGCCGGCCGCATGCAGGCCTTCACCAGCGGCGCCAGCTCCGGCGGCAGCCCGGACAGGTCCGGCGCCTCACGGAGCAGCATGAACACCGTCTCCACCGGGTTCACCCCGTGGTACGGCGCGTGCCCGGTGGCGGCGAAGACCAGCAGCGAGCCCAGCGAGAAGACGTCGCTGGCGCCGGTGACGCTGCGGCTGTCCCTGGCCTGCTCGGGCGACATGTAGGCGGGCGTGCCGACCGCGACGTTGGTCATGGTCAGCCGGGTGTGCGAGACCCCGGCGGCGATGCCGAAGTCGATCACCCGCGGACCGTCCTCGGTGACCAGCACGTTCGAGGGCTTGAGGTCGCGGTGGACCAGCCCGGCCGCATGGATCGAC